>Ga0209181_10001890_pt1 | contig 35159 bp, 41 predicted proteins | sample MAT05_FD_187208 | JGI IMG/M metagenome (GOLD analysis project Ga0209181, IMG submission 187208) | Freshwater microbial communities from Lake Fryxell liftoff mats and glacier meltwater in Antarctica - MAT-05 (SPAdes) (version 2) | ecosystem: Environmental > Aquatic > Freshwater > Ice > Liftoff... | reverse complement strand
CACCCTCATCGTGGCCGCCGCCGTGGAGACCACTGTCCAGCTCAAGCGCGTGAAGACTCACTGTCGTGAACGCAAGGTGGAATCCGATTCCGATAGTCTGTCATGCTCGGCTTGCCCGGCTGACTACGAGGTTCTGTGCTCCAGCCCACAGTACACCGTGACCAACTACGCCACCGCCGCTTCCAACGTTCTGATCGTTGCCCCCTCTGGATTCACCTTTGCTCCTCATGCCGGCGTGTCAGTGAATTTCCTGACCTACACCCTGGTTGTCAACGCCAGTGTCACTCTGGTTTATTACCAGAAGCAGATCTATGTTGTAGCTTAAATGGACCTATCCATTCTGTAACTTATACTTTTCTTGAATTTTATCAAGAAAAACTGAGAAAGAGATACAACTGATTTAGAAATAAATTTAAGAAAAAGATAATGGAGGCAATCAAAGTCTGGGCTCGGAGTGAATGGATTTATTACTATTACAGTAAAATAGCTACGACGATACAAAAATATCTTGACAATACTTTTGAAGCTACACAAATAATTGATAATTTGTGGTTAGGAGCAATAAGCAGCAGTTGTAATCGAGAAAAATTACACGAACATAATATCGAGACCATTATTTGTGCTATTATGGGAGCTACTGCACCTTATCCTTTTGATTTTGATTATGAGAGAGCTTCTTTGGCCGATACTGAAGATGAGGATATTATTTCGAGTTTTACAAAACTTCTTCCAATTATACATAGCAGTTTGCTAGAAGGAAGAGGAGTATTAGTTAATTGTAAACGCGGAGTATCAAGAAGCTGTTCTATTGTTTGCGCTTACTTAATTTACTATAAAAATATGACAACAGACGAAGCTTTAGATTTTATAAGAGCGAAGAGATCTCAAATCAAGCCTAATCCTGGTTACCTTCGTCAATTGAGAATTTTTGAAGAAGAGGTTCGCCGACAGAAAATAGAACAACAAATAAAGAAAAATGAGTAATAATTTTTGTATTCAATACAAAAATAGAAAAAATGGAGAAAGAAAATGGAGAAAGAAAAATGGAGAAAGAAAAATGGAGAAAGAAAAAATGAAGAAAGAAAAAATGAAGAAACAGAAAATGTCTACAGTTCAAATAATTAGTTGCCAAAGACAATGTGTCGAGAAGTTCCAAGTCTCAATAAGAGAAGACGATCCACATCTTTATTTCCAGTTGGAAAGCTTTGTTTATCCATTTTAATTTAATTTTTTATTAAAATGTTAGAAAGTCACCCAGGCTAGAAAGATATGATATTTTATATTTTAGATTATATAATCTCGAAAAGGATTATTCGGATGGACCTTTTAGGTCTATTTTATCCTAATTTTGTAGTAAAAGATATCGAAAAATTAAAAACGTCACGTTATACAATCTGATAAGGACACCGAATTAATTTCTTCTCATCCTCTCGTCTTCGATAACGAGAATATTCAGCTTGTATATTTTGAAATATTTCATAGATGTTATGTCTTTGTTCCCAAAGAATCTGATAAACACTAGGTCTGTAACGGTTCGTAGGACACCTTTGCATTTTTATTTTCTCGTACAAAATTAAAGATCAGTTTCCTATAAATTTAACTTCCTTAAGAATATCAACAAATTTTTTATCTTCTATGTCACTGGGTTGTTTTGTACCATATGTGATACTATATATATTCGTGGATTCTAAACGGCCACGAGGGAAAATGTTTTCCAGTTCTTCGCAAAGTAATCGCTTTCTATTTAATTTTCTAATTTTCTTATTTAGTATTTTTAACTAAATAAAATTTCTATTTTCTTCTAACAAAACAAGACAAGATCCTCATGTCCTGTAAGCTTTCGGAGCAAATAAAGAAAAGGCTCCGTGAAATTGTACATAGACTTTGCTGATACCTCGTAACATCCCACCTTTTTACGAAGAGAAGATGCAAAAGTTGCAAAGTTTTCACTTGTTACTTCACGATCCTTCAAATCTCTCTTACCACCGATGATAACACTCGGAATGGCCCCTGTCATCCGAGTTACATTTTGAATGTGAGAAGGAAGATCTTCCATTGTTCTCCGAGAAGTGAGATCAAAAGCGTAAATCACGCCTTGAGCTTGAACATAGTAGCCATCTCTGAGGCCACCAAAGTTAGGATCACCGGCACAATCCCAAACATTCAAGACCATCGGGCCGTAGTTAGTATCAAAGCGGAGCGGAGCCACATCCACACCAATAGTTTTGCTATACTGTCCCGAAAAATCATCATCGGAAACTCGTTTAACAAGGGCACTCTTACCACAACCAGCAGCACCGACCAGAATAATCTTGAAAGTTTGATTCATGCTAGTAGTTTATTACCTTGAAAAATCTAATTAAAAATCATTTTTGAGTGCACTGTATCGTATTTAGACACTGTCTCCAGTTGAGGAAATTTTTATCCCAAGACTCAAGACTTGTTTTAGAATTTACATCTTCAAAATATACATCCGCGAGAGCATTCAACAAAGCTTCAGATCTCTTATCCCCTTCGACTAGATATTCTTTTCCATTCATGGTGTAATTAAAATTTTTATATAGAAGATAAAAATTTTAATTACAATCAAATAACATTGGAATTTCTTCCTTATCAGAAAGAGTGTAGTTGTATTTTTCCGGATGTGAAGAGTGTATATAAAAAATTCTAGCAGCTTCGTGGCCATCGGAAATCATCTGATATCGTATTTCCTGAGAAATAGAAATACCTGTAATGTCTCTTACATTAGTTTGTAGACAGAGATGCCTTACATTATCACTGCAATGTTCTTTCTGAATATTTCTCAGAGAAATCATCCCAGCATGGACCAATTTGTATAAGAAATCGGGTAATTTCTCTTGTTCTGGGTGCTTGTCTGTGTGAGATTCAGCAACATAGATTCCTAAAATTCTATTAACGCCATTATCGTAACGAAGCACGGGATAAGGTGCTGAAATTCCTCCATCTACATAGGTGCATCCTTTATATTTTCGAGGTTGGATAAGAATCGGGACGGCCATAGACATCATTGTAGCTTCAACAGCACATAAATCTGGATGTGTATCTTTACATAAAAATTCTGAATCCATGGTATTCATGTTGAAAGTTACAGCTGTCCATTTCTTGTTTGTCAAAGTGTATAACTCTTCTAAATTCGGAAGAAAAGAATATTTTTTAAGCATGCACTCTTTTAATTTATTTTCAAGGACTGTTCCTCGAATTAATCCAAGAGAATCTGCCACTTTGGCAATATTAATATTGGAAACATCGTCTAATAAAGACACATTGATACAAATTTCAGTGATTTCTTTTGGAGTATATCCTATAAGGTATAATAACGAAATAGCAGCACCAGCAGATATTCCTACCCATTCTGTAACTTCGTTTAAGAACTTTTCTTCTTCCAAGTATTTCAAGGCGCCAATGTATAAAATACCTTTAGCTCCCGCAGGACCCATCAGAACTACATTAGGCTTCCACATCTTTGGTGTTGTATATTTCATTTTATGTTTGTTTTCGAGTTATTACTTTACCAAGAATTGAATTTGTAATAGTTTACAAATTATTAAAATGTTTTTCAGCTTCTACCTAATTTTCTATAATATTTTGAATGTTGAAAGAAGAAAGCTGTTGGAAAAGAAAGACTTTATTTCTTGGGAACTATTTACCAGAGTAATGTCAAGTTTCAATGCTTTGCGTTGCACTCGACTGGTTTTCCGAGTTCTAGCCGAGTGGAATTCAGAGACCTTGGATCTACTGTATCCCTTTTCTGCTGTCGATCTCAAATCTTATACAGTTATCTATTCCGACCTCCCTGTTCTTCGATACTTCTTTCCCGAGACTATCCTATTCCAATTCTGTAACTATCTTCTTGTAGACGGAATCTTTATGTTATGGTTTGAATTTTCTCATGGCAGGTTTACTCGTTATTCGATACTGTCAGTCTTACATCATTTTGTTGGAGGATTAGGTATTTTTCTAATTGCACTCAACGAGAAAGGTCTGTTACTTGGATTATACTTTTGTTGTACAGAAATTAGCACTCCTTTCCTGCATGTGTCTTGGCTTTGTAGAAAAACTAATATGGAAACAACTACTTTTAGTATCTTCTATGTTATCTTTTTTCTCTGTCGTATCTGTACTATTCCTTTTCTTCTTTATTATCTGAATATGAATGAGGAAGCAATCTATCTTTTACCTGCTCTTCAGTATTGCATGGTCTATTATGGTTCCTATTGCCTCATCTTGTTAAATACGATTTGGTTTATTCTCATGACGATTAAACTTTTTCGTTAATAGAAAAAGTTAGAAACTTTGTTTTGATACAACCCCTAGAAATGTATTTTTTGTCTTAGTAGACAAAAAATATAGGAAGATATTCCTTGTTAAAATGCGTCTTCTTCTAACTTTCTATCTTCTTCTAACTTTCTATTCCAGTCCTCTTCCTATATTTTCAAAGTTTTAATTTGAAAAATATATAGGAAGAAGATAGAAAAGTTGAAAATTATGTTTTATCAAAGCCTTAATTTAACCATTAACAGCTTATAACATTTTTAGTCTACTAAGACGAAAAATGTATTCCTGATACAACCCCTGGATTCAAAACTCCATTTCCAACTTTCTATCTGATCTCAACTTTGTCTCTCCTATATTATTTTCATTAAAAAGTTTGAAAATAATATAGGAGAGACAAAGTTGAGATCAGATAGAAAGTTGAGATCAGATAGAAAGTTGAGATCAGATAGAAAGTTGAGATCAGATAGAAAGTTGAGATCAGATAGAAAGTTGAGATCAGATAGAAAGTTGAGATCAGATAGAAAGTTGAGATCGACATGATACAATCCCTAGAAACACATTTTATGTCTTAATAAAGATTATTAATATATTTTTTAATCCTAAAATAACTTTTCATCACTATATTCAATCAGAGCTGCGACCTTTTCAGCTGATGCTCGAAGGAGAGGATCGCGTTGTAGAAGATTGTTAACCAGAGTATCCAAAATAGGAAGAGGAGAATAAAGTTTCGGATACTGGTTGTATTTAGCAAAGTCTATCAGAATATCACTCGTAGCAACCCAATCAGGGTAGATAAATTTTCCTGTTACCACTTTATAAATTGTAGCTCCAAGAGAAAACATATCACTTGCAAAGTAAGAATTGTCATGCACAATGGTTTCAGGAGCCATGAAGGTATATGATCCTGCCTTTCCAACACAACAAGGCTGTTCTACTTTCTTCTTAGCAAAAAGATTTGCATCCAATTCATCAGTAAAAACACCCTTGACGGTACAAATCTGTCGAGCGTTACATGCTAAACCAAAATCAACCAAAATCGGGACAACTTTCATCCCTTCTCCTTTCACAATAATATTTTCAGGTTTGATGTCACGATGAATGATATTGTATTGATGTAAATAATCAACGCCCCTCGAAATATCCGCAAGAGTACCTAAAGCAGCTTTATAAATTCGAGGATCTCCAGTCAACTTCTTAAAGAAAACCTGTAATTCTTGCCCCGAAATATATTCCATCTCAATCAGGAGGAGGTTGTTATACTTTTGCACGTTATAGAGGCAAGCCAAGTTGGGATGACAAGGATTTGAGACATCTCGAAGATGCTCTACTTCCCTCATCGCGTATTCTTCTTGCTTTTTGTTGTGAACTAATACACTTTTGAGAGCTACTTGTTTATCATCCGATTTTCGTCTCATCAAATAAACACTTCCAAAATTTCCTGAACCAAGTTCCTTTTCAAAGGAATAACCAGGAAATTGTGGACCCTTTTTACCATAACTATCATCGTATTCTTCTAAGGCTTCGGGAATTTCTTCTTCACTGTCGCTTCTACTATTAAAATCTGCCGAAGCGTCTCCACTTAGGAAAAACTTTTCTGACATTTTCTTCATCTTTTTATTTTAGGATATAATTTTTATCGTAGAAAGAATTGTCGATATTTCCAAATTGTAAATGCGAGAGCCGAATGTAATATCGGAACATTATCATCTCCAAATAAGTTTTCTTCCTCTTCATTTGCTTTCTTTTCTTTATTTTCCTCATTTAACCAGTTTAAATAGATCTTTGGAGAATATTTTTAAATAAATCCAAAAAGACTTATCCGGGATAACTTTAAAAAGGTAAATTATTTTTAAAATGAGAATTGTTACACACAACGGAAAAATACATCCGGATCAAGTTTGTGCCACGGCACTCCTTACGGCTTATCTTTCTCGAAAGTTTGCACATGTATACGTAATAAGAACGAGAGATAAATCTTTATTTCTTTCGGGAGATATTATTGTAGGTGTAGGTAATGAATATAAAGAAGAAGAGAAAAAATATGATCATCATCAATTAGATTTTGAAGAATATTGGGATTATGGAGAATGTAAAGAAAAAGAAACACAAGAAAAGCCAAAAGTTTTATTAAGCTGTGCAGGACTAATTTGGAGACATTATGGAAGTAAAATCATCGAGATGTATTTAGACGATAACTCAGACTTCTACGACTCTTCTTTTAATTTCAGTGAACAAACTATTACAGACTTGTTAAATATCATTTACGATAAAATTTTAATACATATTGATGCTCATGAAAACGGAGTTGTGTTTCCAGCCAAACAAATTAATATTCCCGAAATTATCAATGCTCTTAACAGTAACTATATTGATGAAGAAACACAGACACTGAAATTTAATCGAGCTGTTCGACTCGTAGGAGATATTTTAGACATTCAGTTTGCAGATATTATTAGCAATTACTTTAATTATCAAAGGGACTTGGGGAAAACTGCCAACCTTTTATCACAGAATTCTGACAAGTTTCTCTATGTTAAAAATATTCCTACAGTGTTCAAATGTCTTCATACCTTGGATCCGGATAGAGAGATAGTTTTCTGTATCTTTCAAGATTCGAAAGAACAATATACAGTTAAAACAAGACGCAACGAAGGCGATAAGCATGATCCTATATGTCGTCTCATTAGTTATGATGAAATGCGAGTGTTGGGAGTAAACACTGAAGATATCATCTTTATTCATAAGGGAAGATATATTGCTAAAACTAAAACATTGGAATCTGCCATAACTTTAATTAATCTTTCTTTGGAAATTCAAGAGAATATTAGAAGAGAAATTGAAGAAATAGGAAGAGAATATCAAAATCAACAGAGAGAAATAGAGACTAAATTTTTAAAAGAGTTGGAGAAGAAACGTCTCGAACCTAACAGTTTACTTTCTGTAATAAGTTCGAAAAAACAACTTGTAACAGGAGTAGTTTTAGGTTCGGTAGCTGCAGCTAGTTTATTTTATTTAGGTAGGGAGTAAGAGGTCTATTTTGAAATAATATTTCAAAATATGTTGTTTACTGATAAAGTTTTTCATAGAGTTCAGTCAGACGAGAAAGAATCTCCTCGGAAGTATGAGAAGTCTCTTGTGAAGTCGGGAAGAGTGATCGTGAACTACTCGTAGAAGGTGTCGGAATGTTGTAGATGGTCGCGTAAAACAAAACTCTTTCGGCGTCTGAGAGACCGCGAATACGACGTCGAACACTCTCAGACTGTTTCTTAAGTTCACGATACTCACGGATCAAAGATTGAACATTTGTTTCGCCGGAACAAGAGCAAGCAAAGTCCATAGAGAATAAAGGGCAACAAGGTTGAGGTGCTACCCTAGACCGAGTTGGAACGGATCTTGTTGTGCTGCCGGGGGCAGAGCTGTAAAAGTAGAAAGGACAATTACTGGAGGTTGAGCTCATATATTCTTGAATTAGTTTCGCTAATTGTTCCAAGGTAGCTTCTGAAGTTAAAGAACTCAAAGTTTTTCTTCCAGTGGCGGAACATTCGCTAGTGTTTCTCGAGGAGGCCGGACAATTAGAAGCAGATCCAACAGGACAAGAGCGACTTGAATTTACAGGGGTCGAAGAAGACGTAGCATTGGGTTGACTTGTCCGAAGATAATCACCGCAAATTTCTCCAAGCCCCTTGTAAAACTGTGACATGAACTCGTCCGAAGTCGCCGCAGAACTAGAAGGTTGAGGACAAGGAACCTTGGTGGAAACTGGAGACGGTTTCAAAGTCGAATAACATTCCAAGAGAGGCTCCATAGAAGCCGAGTAAATTCCCATAGCCTTGAAAAGATGTCTCATTCTATCAACATCTGAATCTTCTTTCTGTCCAGGCATTTCCGGGTCTTTCGGTAGATTCCCCGAACTTGAAGGTAATTCCGTTGCTAAAGAAGTTAATCCGCAAGTAACCGGGGGAGCTGGCGGGGCAGGAGGAATAGTAAATGAAGGAGTCTCTTCGGGAGAACTGTCGGAACTTTCAGTTGACGACGCGGCAGCCTGGGTCTGACTAGTTGAGCTAGAGCTTCCAGTTTTAGCAAACTTGCCGTAAATGTCAAAAAGTTGTTGCATAACGTCGGAAGTCGAACTGGGTTGGTTAGACTTGTTCATCAGAGTCTCTTGCATGGTTTTAAAATCGACTCCATTGTAGAATGAACCGTCATTCAGCGAATTAATAAGCTTACTGATTCCGCTGATTCCGCTGATTCCACTCGTATCGCCCAGCTTCGGCTTCGGCTTTTTGCACTCGGGCGAAGGAACTGTGTTTCCTTCCTCGGTGTTATTGCTATTATCGTTGTTATCGCTCTCCATTTCTTCTTTTTTCCTTACTTTTAAAACGTATTTCGATTTCAATTTTACTTTTCGACAAAATTGAAATAAGTTCTTTAAAATGGACCTATTTAGGTCCATTCTGAAGGGATGTTCCGACCCTTTTAAAATGGATAAGTCTTTTGGACTTATTTCTCTATCTAATTAGATGAGAAACGCTTTTCAAAAGCAGAAATCTTGTTAGCTAATAAAATTAAAGTTTCTTTAATGCCTAGTAACTCTTGACTCATTTCCTCTTTTTCCTTCTTTTTCTGAAGTTCTTTTTCCTCATTAGTAATAACTTTACTATCAAATTGTTTCGCAGTGTCAAAACCATATCGAAAATTTGTTTTGATAGTTTCAAATACGCTCTCGTCGAGACCATTTTCTTCTAACCACAAACGTTTTTCTTCTTCTGTGGCCTCGTCTGTACAAATTTTAAAAAGGATCTCTGTCTCTTGAATACCAGAGGTGGTTTCAGTTACTTCATTTGTGGATTCACTTGACACGGAAGCTGATGATTCTGCAGGAAAAGACTCATCGGTCATATATTTCTGTATAACGCTATAAATTGCTTCATTATATTCCATTTCTAGATTAATAGAATATTTAATAGATCAGTTTCAATCTTCTTTTAATTGTCTTCAAGTCTTTTTTGTAAGATAGAATCCATAAAACTGTTAACAACTTCGGGATTCACTTCTTTCTTTCTCGACTTTTTCCCAGTTATCGGAGCTTGACTTTTATCTGCCTTTTCTTCAATCAATTCCTTTGTAGTTTGTGAAGACATTTTCTTCAAACTATCTAACTTAGTTTGCATCCATTTATTTCTGGTTTCTATTTGAGCTTTTTCACTTTTCTCGCTTTTAGTTTCTACCACGCCTCGGATATCTCGAATAACTTCTGGTTTATCTTCCTTCTCTTCCTCTTTTCCATCTTTGACTTCATCAAAAATACTCTTACTCTCTACTTCCGTTAATCCAACAAGACCTTCCTTCAAAACACCCACACACAGCTTTTTATTAGGAGGAGCTCTTCGACAATGATAAAACACTGTATAATTGGCTGCAATAATTAAATAAGGATTTTCATTATGATGTACTCTTCGACATAATTTACATGGGCTAGGTTTTCTTCTCTTCATTAAAACAAAAGAACCATCTACTTTGTCAAAAACAAAAGGAAAGTAAGACGAGTCTACCGAAGTCTTTAAATAGGTTGCTAACAAGTCCAAAGCTTCTTTGGTCATCTCTTTTGAAATATCTAAACTCTCGTAGGTTTTATTGGTATTCTCTGTTTCAGGAGAAGTAAATTTCGGCAAAGGTTTACATGTTGAAACACGAGCTGTCACCAAAGATTCTTCCAACATGATCATAAATTGCATTTTGGAATCTTCGCCTTCAAGAGACTCACCGAATTCTCTTATTACCTTTTCTCCATTTAACAGAAATTCTCGAGTTAGTTTCTTTGTTCTTTCTGTTCCAATCTTCTTACATCCCAACATTCGAAACTGTTGCGTCGAAGAATATACAGAATGATCAATATGTTGTTTCACTTCTTCTGGCAGTTTCGCTACCACGGCATGATAGAAAGCTTTGGCTTCTTGATTATTAGAATGATAGTAATGATTTACTACCACGTGATAACTTTTCTTGATCTTTCCATCGGAATAACCATGACTCGTATAAATACAGAGATCTTTGCATGGTATAATCTCTGGAAGAGTCTCTACAATTCCACTTAAAAGCTTCGAAAGAATATTCTCTGCAAAAGCTTCCTCGTCTAAATCCTCTGAAAAGATAATATCCAAGTCAAAATGTGGCTTCTGAATACTTTCTCCTAAAATAACTTCATAAAATGTTCTCTGATGCGGCATAACCATAAAGTATAGTTTGGCAAAATGGAGATAGTTCTCAAAAAGAGCATAATATCTCTTACTTCTACTTCCGTCTTCAATCGGACAGTCCCAACAAACCAAACACTTATTTAAACAACTTGCTCTTGGAGTATAAGAGAACAAACCCTTTTTACCATCATCGCTCTTCAAGAAAGTATACCATCGGACACCATAGATGAAAGACATTATAATTCTAAGATTATAATAACAATTTCAATTTTGAGAAACTGGATAAAAGAGACATGTCTCTTTTAGAATAACTAACTCAGAGACCGAAGAAAATTAACAAAATCTTGCATCGTCGAAATATCATAGGCATCTTTTCGAAGATGATGCGAAGCACATAGCATTTCAAGCGTTTGACTAAAGGATAAATTATCGACAAAGTAAAGACTACGAAAATCATCATAAATTTGTTCCTCTTTCTGAGTTGTGGCAGATTTCTTGAGTAAAGTCAAATAGGTATCCACAATGTGATTTTCTGGAATTTCAAAAGAAATCTTTGGAAGCGCAAAAGGAAGATAGAAAACTCTTTCCTCTTCTGAGATCAGATTCGAAGTTATGTAGACGACAGAACAAGAAGGACATTTCTTATCAATACGAGGGCTAACCTGAACATATCTTTCGGAAGCACTCCCAGCAACTAAACTTTCAACTGTTAAACAAACTCCATCACTATTTTTTAGGAAAAATTCAGCTTTCTGTATACAATTTCCATAGTAATCGATAGACATGTCTTCGAGAGCACATACATCAACAATTTCAAAGTTCATCTTGGCTGACTTTGTTAAGACCCCCTTTAACATAGGTTTTAAAATAGACCTGTTATCTGGGGAACACTTTTCAAAAATTCCTGTAACATTTCTCTTCCAGCTAACTGGTTTGGTAGGATAATTAAAAAAGAAACGTTGACAACTAAATTGTAAATGAATCGCATCGTAACTGCTAGGTTGTAAATTTTCGATGCGACACTCTAAAATCGTTTTCCTTTCCCAGGATTCTACCGTAGTAGGATCTTCGTAAAAAGAATCCTTATAGATAGCACAGGTAAAACAATCCAAAGCAAAGTAAGGAAGACGCGATAGAACTTCTCTTGCTCCAGTACAATTGGTTTGTATAATTTGAAAAACAACATCTTCGGCGTAGCCCGACTGTAACAGAGAAGGAAGAAATTTTGAGAGATTTACCTTAACATTCAGAATCGAATAATCTTTCTCTTCAATCTCGAACGACAATGTAAAGTTGAAGAAATGTTTCGAAATGACTTCGATAACATGGAAAGGTTTATATTTTTGAAGAACAAAAATCTCGATAGTACGAGTACTGATTTTAGAAAATTTAGCATAGGCTACAGAAGATCCTGCTAAGACATGATGAAGTTGTATCTCTTTGAGGCAATCAAAAAGGGTCCTCTTTTCATCTGTGACGGAAGACATTCTTTGTAGTGTTTCATCTTCGTTGACCACGAAGCTCTTTAGCCATCGATACATTTTATTTGTAATATTTAATTACAAATAAATCACTTTTTATTACTTTACAGCTTGTTTCTTAAAACACCAGTATTGAGAGCGTTTAGAAGATCTCTATCGTCATCAAGGCGTGATAAAAAGAGAATATCAAGGTCTTTAATTCCAGTTGGAAAAGCTCTTTGCATTTTAATAAGTTTTTTAGTTTTAAGGAAAACCGTTATTGTCGGGTTTGCATCTTTCTTTTGAAGAAGTCTACTAAATCGTGATGACCTCCTTGTTCTGCACCTTCCATACCCGAATTCCAATAGCGGGCACCTTTGGAGATGAAGAAGTCTACCAAATCGCGATGGCCTCCTTGTGCTGCACCTCGCATACCCATATTCCAATCACGGGCACCTTTGGAGATGAAGAAGTCTACTAATTCTTGATGACCTCCTCTAGCTGCAACTTGCATACCCATATTCCAACGTTTGGCACCTTTGGAGATGAAGAAGTCTACCAAATCTTGATGACCTCCTTGTGCTGCACCTTCCATAGCCCAATTCCAATCACGGGCACCTTTGGAGATGAAGAAGTCTACTAAATCTTGATGACCTCCTTGTGCTGCACCAAACATACCCGAATCCCAATCGTCGGCACCTTTGTAGATGAAAAAGTCTACTAAATCGCGATGACCTTCTTGTGCTGCCAATACCATGGCTCTATCATAATTTCTCTTGGCTAAATCGAGATACTCGATAAGCAATAGAGAAAAATCTTTCCAAGAACCTCTTCTGATACTGTCAACATATTCGAAATCAGAAGGGTGTTGTCTTTGAAAACGATTTCTCCACAAAAATTCATTGTTGGTATATTTTTTCGTTGCTGCATTAATATTGAGAGCGTTTAGAAGATCTCTATCATCATTAAGTCGTGATAAAAAGAGAATATCGAGGTCTTTAATTCCAGTTGGAAAGGCGCTTTGCATTTTAATAAGTTTTTTAACTTATTAAAAATCAATGTTGAATTTGATTCTTATTGATAAAAGGAAAGGCTTTCGTCTAGAAAAATAGGATTCAAATTCTGGTTTTGGGTTTGCATCTTTCTTTCGAAGAAGTCGACTAAATCGCGATGGCCTCCTTGTGTTGCACCACGCATAGCCCAATTCCATTCGTCGGCACCTTTGGAGATGAAAAAGTCTACCAAATCGCGATGACCTCCTCCTGCTGCACCACGTATAGCCTCATTCCAATTGTTAGCACCTTTGGAGATGAAGAAGTCTACTAAATCGCGATGACCTCCTTGTGCTGCATAATACATAGCCCAATTCCAATAATGGGCACCTTTGGAGATGAAGAAGTCGACCAAATCGCGATGTCCTCCTTCTGCTGCACCTTCCATACCAAAATCCCAATCGTCGGCACCTTTGTAGATGAAGAAGTCTACCAAATCTCGATGACCTCCTTTTGCTGCACCAAACATACCCGAATTCCATTCGTAGGCACCTTTGGAGATGAAGAAGTCTACTAAATTGCGATGGCCTCCTTGTGCTGCTCCATACATACCAGAATTCCATCGTTTGGCACCTTTGGAGATGAAGAAGTCTACTAAATCGCGATGACCTCCTTGTGCTGCCAACTTCATGGCTGTATCATAATCTCCCTTAGCTAAATCGAGATATCGAATCAGCAGTAGAGAAAAATCTTTCCAAGAACTTTTCTTTAGACTGTCAACATATTCGAAATCAGAAGGATGTTGTCTTTGAAAACGATTTCTCCACAAAAATTCATTGTTGGTATATTTTTTCGTCGCTGCATTAATATTGAGAGCGTTTAAAAGATCTCTATCGTCATCAAGTCGTGATAAAAAGAGAATATCGAGGTCTTTAATTCCAGTTGGAAAAGCTCTTTGCATTTTAACATGTTTTATTAGGTTTTTAAGGAAAACCGTTATTGTCGGGGTTGCATCTTTCTTTTGAAGAAGTCGACTAAATCGCGATGTCCTCCTTCTGCTGCGCCATACATAGCCTCATTCCAAGTGTTGGCACCTTTGGAGATGAAGAATTCTACCAAATCTCGATGGCCTCCTAATGCTGCACCACGCATAGCCAAATTCCAGCCTTTGGCACCTTTGGAGATGAAGAAATCTACTAAATCTCGATAACCTCCTCTAGCTGCAACTTGCATACCCCAATCCCACTTATTGGCACCTTTGTAGATGAAGAAGTCTACTAAATCGCGGTGACCTCCTTGTGCTGCACCTTCCATACCATAATTCCAAGTGTCTGCTCCTTGAGAGATGAAGAAGTCTACTAAATCGCGATGACCTCCTTGTGCTGCACCGAGCATACCCGAATTCCAATCGTCGACACCTTTGGAGATGAAGAAGTCTACCAAATCGCGATGGCCTCCTTGTGCTGCACCTTTCATACCCATATTCCAATCACGGGCACCTTTGGAGATGAAGAAGTCTACTAATTCTTGATGACCTCCTCTAGCTGCAACTTGCATACCCATATTCCAACGTTTGGCACCTTTTTCGATAAAAAAATTAACCAAATCGAGGTTTCCTTCTACAGAAGCTACATGCATGGCCCAATTCCAATTGTCGGCACCTTTATAAATCTATTACATCACGACCTCCTTTTGTTGCATATACCATGGCCCAATTCCAATCACGGGCACCTTTGGAGATGAAGAAGTCTACCAACTCTCGATGACCTCCTTGTGCTGCACCAAACATACCCGAATTCCAATCTTTGGCACCTTTGTAGATGAAGAAGTCTACCAAATCCTTATGACCTCCTTGTGCTGCCAACTTCATGGCTGTATTATAATCTCCCTTGGCTAAATCGAGATACTTGATAAGCAGTATGATCAAATAATAGTCGTTCGAATTATTTGACGACATTTTCTTCCTTTATTTCTTTTCCAAAATCATTTTTGTTTATGAAGCAGAGTTATGATTATAAAAATGATTTTTAATTTCTTTTCTTTTTTAAGTAAGAGATGAATAAGCCTTCTAATGAAAGTGTAAGCTTGACACAGAATGGAAAAAAGAGAGGTCGGATCTTAGCTTTTGGTGAAACTACTGCAACTCAACAGGATATTAGCGATCTTAAGGAAATGATTGATAAATTCACAGTGCAAATTAAGAATCTTAAAAAGCGCGTTCGCGAACTTGAAGACTTGCAAAACTACGATTAAAAATAAAGAAGAAGCAGTCGGTTCTGGAGAATATGCGGATGACAAAACCAGTTTTAGAAATGCAACCTTTGCCAGCGCCAAAACTTTCTTCTTTGGGCAAAAGACTTTCGGGGTTTTAAAAGCTCATTTTATTGAAGACTTGCAAAAATAAACAAAAGATACCAATTTTCCTATTGAAGCTCGTGACTCTTTATCCAGATCACCGTTTCTTCCAAAATGTTTTCCACCAGACTTTCAGCGCTCTCGACCAGAGTTGCATCCGCCTCTTTGTAAAAACATTGTTTTACCATTACTTTTGAAAGAGGCCTTTTTTGATAGGCGACTGTAAAAGCCTTCCAATTATCATCTTTTGCAAACATTTTCAGCAGCTCCAAATGGCACTTTAAATCGCTGATTCTTTCCAAAGTTTTGGTGGGAGGCTTTGAAATCCACCTCTCAAATTGTCCTTCCAAGAGTCGCAATAAAGAGTCCAAGAGTTCGACCAGTTTTACAGTATTTTGGTGGATAGGTTGCGGCAAAATAACGACCTTGAGACCCTTCATTTGAACTGATTTCTTTAAAAAATATTTATTAAAGAAAACTGATTTCTTTAATTTTTTTTAAAGAAAAATTGCTTAAAAATGCAAGATTTACCTTTTGATGTTATGCTTATGGTAGTAGAGTACTTGAGCTTGGATGATTTGTTTTCACTGATGAGAACGAATTTGCTCTTTTATGAGTTTTGTTCGAGTGAAGAAGTATGGAGAATATCGGAAAAATTGGATAACGACAACATCTTCCAACATTACTGCGAAGGAAGAAGTAAAGAAAAATCAGGAAGAGTGGACAAACTTTCTCAATTCAACTGCTACAGGTCGTTACGAGAAATTTTCGAACGGCTACATTGAATCGCGAAATGGCAATTGCTTTTGTGGTACGTGTCCTGGAAATTTTGTAAAATTTCCAAAAGCTTTCCCTGTTAGTTGGAAATCAAACTATGAAAAGCTTGTCAGTGGGGTTTCTGTAAATTTGTATAACGCACATGAAGAGAAACGTCGCCTGTATTCTTCTTGGTATCCAAGTCTAATTATACCTTATGATATTGAAAACTACTCTTTTCTCGCTCTTTCGAAGAAAAAATATGTAAGTCATCTGCCCATTACAGGAATTAAGAAAGATAAGCCAGCTACCTCTTTCTTTAACTCCATTCAAAAGAAAAAAGATGCCCCGAATAAGAAAACAGTTAAGAAAATTCAGCAGTTTCAAGGAAAAATGAATCAAAGAGTTCTTAAGAGTAATCTCAAGATCAAGAACAAAGGAAATTCTCAAAACTATCGAACTTCCAGAACTTTCCGATACAAGTAGAAAGCAATAAAAATGATTAGAGAAAATCATTTTTCATAAACAAAACAATGCATGCCGTACAGAAAGAAAAGAAACCAGAAAAGAAAAAATGTTCCTACGATGATGACGATGTTGACAATTACTATGAAGAAAAAGAACACATTTACAATGGCTCAGAAAGTAACCCAGAATACACAAAACAACACGTTATCTCAAAAACACGAGAAAGATCAATTAAGAAGGATTTAAAAGCTCTCGGATTTCCTCCTGAGATTCAAGAAAAAGGAGATGAAATCTTTGGACAAATGCAGTCAGGACTAAAAAGAGGTGTTCGCCATCGACAATTGGTTTATTTCTGTGCCCGTTCGGCTTACGAAGAGCTTGGAAAGACCATCGATCCTTATCAGTTGGCTTCGCAGTGTCAAATTACCAATGCCGAGATTTCCAAAGCCAATTCCATGTGCTCCTATGGTCGTACTGGTTACAAGGCTCCTTCAGAGTTTAAGACTCCTCGGCACTTTATCAGTGAACAGTTCTATAAAATTTCGGATCTAAATATTTTAAATTTTGGAGACGACGCTCTGGATAAAATCAATGAAATTTGCGACGAGGTAGTTGCAAAAAGTGTCGATCTACAAGAAGAAAAACCTCAGACTGTTGCAGCTGCCGTGATAGTTTTCTACATGGAAAGACATGGTTTTCTTCTCGACAAAAAAAAGTACGTCGAAATCTTTTCGCGTTCCGATATGTCGATTTCCAAGATCAAGACCAAAGTTGCAGTAATTTATGACTCTTGAAAGACTTAATTTCTTAATTAATATTTAAGAAATTTATACCTAAGGAGGTCTATTTACAGGTAGTAAGAAAATATAATTAGAAGAATCAAGATGACGAGAACGGTTAAGCCGAAAAGAATTAATGCTTTCCACCAGCAACCATTGTCGCAGTTTTCTTCACAATAATCCTCTTCTTCACAAACTTCATATTTCTCTTCCTCGCAAACTTCAGGTTCATCACATTTAGTTTCAGCTGTTTCGTTTGTCGAGTCGCATTTGGTCTCTGTCTCAGTTACACATTCTTCGGATTCAGGACATTCGGACGATTCCTTTTTACAGGGTTTCTTCTTGCATTTCTTAGGTTCTTTCTTTCGGTAAACTGGTTTTGGACATTCGACATGTTCTGTGTCATCACTACTTGAGCATCTCTTCTCAGAGGAAAAATATCTCTCATCGTCTAAACTTCTAAAAACTGAGGTTTCCGACATCTTTTTTATTGGAAAATTTATTTTTATTCCTCGTCATTGTTTTCTTCCTCTTCTTCATATTCCTCATCATCTTCATCGTTTTCTTCTTCATCCTCATCGTTTTCCTCTTCATCCTCATCGTTTTCCTCATCATCTTCCTCTTCATCAACTTCTTCTGCACTCGCTACCCCTTCCCATTCACCTACTTTTTCTTCTGATTCCTCATTTTCTTGACTTTCTTCGTTTTCCTCATTTTCTTCTTCGTCACTGTCTCCTCCTTCGCTGACATATGATTCACAATGGCAATGAAGATGGGCACACTTATTGCACTCCAAGCAAATGCAGTTGACACAAACTGTACAACCCAAACCTCGAAAACACTCTCCTTCAACTTCTTCTGTTAGTTTAGTTCCACATCCGCTGCATTTCGATGGCATTTTCTTGTTATTTTCTTGTTATTTTCTTTTTTCTGAAAACGTTTTTAAATATTCAGTTTTGATAAGTTTGAAGTTTAAAAATTGTTCTGATACAACCATCAGAAACATGTTTTTCGCTTTAAGAAATGTTTGGAGAACGATAAAATATAAGAAGAGTTTCTAGTCTGGAAAAAAAGTCTCCGAAACTATCTTTTTTAGTTTTCAGTTAGTTTCCTTTCCAAAAATGATTTTGAAAATATACCGAAACAGTTCAAATGGAGCTCACAGAGTATTCCGAGAAGTCTTTTGTGGTGTTTGGGGACACGAAGCCTTACAAGGACTCACTGAAGGCATTGGGAGGAAAGTTCAATTCGAAACTGAAGATCGAAGGAGAGGAAACTCCTGGATGGATTTTCTCCAAGAAACAATCTGAAAAGGTTCAAAAGTTTCTTGCACAGGTTGCAGCAGGTGGAGAAGCTGAAACAAACAGTCTTCCCAGTCTGGAGGGAGAGGATGGTTCCGAGACCTTTTCATCTGTAAGTTCAAATCCTAAGAGTCTTCCCAAAGTCGTCATGGTAGAAGATGACAACAAGTATCAGTTTGTCAAGTTTAAGATTTTTAAGCCTCGAGTTGGTATGACTGTTACAGTTAAGTCGGGGAAGAGCGAGTCAGTGGGAGAGGTAAGTCGGGTTGAAACTCATAACGACATTGTTGACACGGCTTATATCAAGATCAACGATGGAACTTCTTTGGCTGTCATCTGTCGGCAAACTTGGCAGATTTTTGGATATACTCCTTCTCACAAGGTCTTCTTTTCGAATTAACCTCAAACTAAATATGTAACCTTTCCAAAACTTTTTAGATAAAATATCTAAAAATGAATCTAAAGAGTAACAAAATAAATTGAAAATGGATCTTGAGGAACACGATTTAACTAACTTTGACGTAGGTGTCATGGAGTTATTTGATATTTGTCGCAAGATTATGAAGTCGCACGAGAAACGTATTCTACAGCTCAGTAATCGTGGTAACCCGATTGCGAACCAAATGGAAAAGTATGCTCGGATTTATTCCAAATCTTATCCCAAAGATCATGTGGGTTACTTTGAGAATATTTTTACGAAATATAAGGGTCATATTTTGATTGGACCTCAAAGAGATTCTTGGATCGGAGACGAAAATAGTCCGGTGAGAGTAACTTTTGGCGAAGGTACTGGTGTAAACGCGAACATTAATTGGTTTCTCACTTCAATCTATGCAACTTCCGTTAAAATGGGTCAGGAAATGGAAGAAGAAACTAAAGGGCTACCTCTGAAGGCACCCGAGGAGATTAAGTTTCCTCAGAAATTTCTTTTAGCCATGTACAAAACCTTTCTTGGTTTACCTGTGGCTTCTTTCCCACAAAACTACGCCCCCAAACTGAAGGAACACATTGCTACTTTGGAAAGACAAACTGGAACCAAGAGATATGGAGGCGATGACAGCGGTCTCGGAGGAATTTTGGACATGGTTTCTCCTCTCATGGAATCCTTTACCGGACAAAAGTTAGATAAGAATAACCTTCCTCAAGCAGGACAACTTCAAGATCTTTTGAGCAACTTTGCCGAGAATCCTCAAACCAAAAATATGATCGGAAATCTGGCACAAAATTTGAAAGGTGCCAACAATATCCAGGAGTTGGCTGGAAAGTTTTTAGGTGTCCTGGGAGGAATGGCCGGAAATGCTGCAGCTGAAAACGCCACCAAAGCAGAGCCTCTTGCTCTTGCAGCTCCCTCTTCGGGAGGATCAGCTCCTTCGGTTAATGATGAATTTGAAGATTACTAAGAGTTTCCCGGACTTTTTTAATAAAATATATTTTATTAACAATTTTCAATTAGTAAGATGGGATTTGTATCCATTGCGGTCGAAATGGTCATCCACTTGGCCCCAAGAAATCTCGACAGGACTCATGACGAAGCCTCGATCCTTTTTTGACTTCCATGAAGTTAGAAAAGCGAGATAGGGAAGGACTTGGAAAGCGTCTAATATCTTCTATTTAATAAGTTTTTTAACTTATTAAAAATTAAAACTCATTTGTGAGAAGTGTTCCTTGTTAAAAATCTTTATCTTGCTAACTTACTCTGGAAGAAGTCTACCAAATCTTAAAACTCTTCTATAATAGTTTGGAGAGGCATTACAATGATGAACAAAAATATAATTGTGATGTTTTGTGGTCTATCAAATGAGAAATTCAGATTTTCTTGAAAAATGATTTTGAAATAAATTTTTCTATTATAAAACTTTGAAAAATAAAATAGAATAAAATGAATAGAGATAATAAAACATTCAAAAAAAATGGAACAAGACAAAAATATAACAGTTTATGTCGACGGTACTCCAAAGTTTAAAATAAGTGTCAACGAAAAGACGAAAATCGGACAAATCAAGAAAATTCTGAGTGACCAAGTTAAATACTCCGAGGTTAGAATGGAAGTAACCAAAGGTAAAGATTTACCCAAGGTTTTCCAAAACGACACTTATGATAAGACTACTTTAAAGTCGGTATTTCGTAAACTCAATGATGCCAAAATCTTCTTGACCCAAACGAGAAAACTAGGGAAAGCCTTTCCAACTGGATTAAAAGATATCGACATTTACTTTTTAACACAACTATCCGACAGTGATCTTCTAAATGCTCTAAAGATCAATGCACGGACAAGAGAATATGGTAATAATGAGGATTTGTGGGCAAATCGTTTTCGAAGGTCGTATCCAAACGATTTTGAATATGTTGACAGTATCAGAAGAGGTTCTTGGAAAGATTTTTCTCTATTGCTTATCGAGTATCTCGATTTAGCCAATGGAGATTATGACGAAGCCATGAAGTTGGCAGCACAAGGAGGTCATGAAGATTTGGTAGACTTCTTCATCTTCAAAGGTGCCGAAGATTGGAATGAGGCTATGGGAGGTGCAGCAAGAGGAGGTCATCGAGGCTTGGTAGATTTCTTTATTTCCAAAGGTGCCAACGGTTGGAATTGGGCTATGTATTATGCAGCATTAGGAGGTCATCGGAATTTAGTAGAATTCTTCATCTCCAAAGATGCCAAGGATTGGAATTATGGTATGTTTGGTGCAGCAAGAGGAGGTCATCGAGGCTTGGTAGATTTCTTTATTTCCAAAGGTGCCAAAGATTGGAATTGGGCTATGTATAGTGCAGCGCAAGGAGGCCATCGCGATTTAGTAGACTTCTTCATCTCAAAAGGTGCCGACAATTGGGATCTGGGTATGCAAGGTGCAGCATTAGGATGTCATCGAGATTTAGTAGACTTCTTCATCTTCAAAGGTGCCGACGATTGGAATTGGGCTATGTATAGTGCAGCACAAGGAGGCCATCGCGATTTAGTAGATTTCTTCATCTCAAATGGTGCTGACGATTGGCATGGGCTATGAAAGGTGCAGCATTAGGAGGTCATCGCGATTTGGTAGACTTCTTCATCTCCAAAGGTGCCAATTGAAAAACATTAATCGAAACAAGAAATGCAGAGTAAAGTAGATTGAGAAAATTACAAAAAATGATTTTTGTAATTTGAAATAAAACACTAAAACACTAAAAGTCTTTTATTTCAGGGAAAATGTCTTTTTTAACTAATAACAAGGATGTTAATATATTGATTTTGTCGAAATTGGTCTTCGAAGATTTGAGAAACGTTTTGATGGTGAATAAGACAATCAACAAATATAATAACAATATTTTGTGGTTGAACCATCAAATGAGAAATGAAGATTTTAACATGATGAAAATTGCTATCAAAAGATCACGGAAAGACTTTTCTTTACTCCTAATCAAGTATCTCGACTTAGCCAAAGAAAATTATAATAATGGCATGTATTATGCAGCACAAGGAGGTCATCGAGATCTGGTAGACTTCTTCATCTCTAAAGGTGCCAATCATTGGAATACGGCTATGGAAGGTGCAGCAAAAGGAGGTTCCCGAGAATTAGTAGATTTCTTCATCTCCAAAGGAGCCAGTTTTTGGAATTCTGGCATGCATGGTGCAGCACAGGGAGGGCATAGAGATTTGGTAGATTTCTTCATTTCAAAAGGTGCCGATGATTGGAATTTTGCCATGGAAGGCGCAGCAAGAGGAGGTCATCTTGATTTGGTAGATTTCTTTATCTCTAAAGGTGCCAAAAATTGGGATTTTGGTATGTATGGTGCAGCAAGAGGAGGTCATCAAGATTTAGTGAACTTCTTCATCACCAAAGGTGCCAACAATTGGAATTTGGCTATGCGTGGTGCAGCATCAGGAGGTCATCGAGATTTAGTAGACTTCTTCATTTCCAAAGGTGCCAAGAATTGGAATTTTGGTATGGAAGGTGCAGCATTAGGAGGTCATCGAGATTTAGTAAACTTCTTTATTTTCAAAGGTGCCGACGATTGGAATTGGCCTATGTATAGTGCAGCGCAAGGAGGTCATCGCGATTTGGTAGATTTCTTCATATCCAAAGGTGCCAACGATTGGGATTTGGCTATGGAAGGTGCAGAACAAGTAGGTCATAACAATTTAGTAGACTTCTTCAAAAGAAAGATGCAAACCCGACAATAACGGTTTTCCTTAAAACTAATTTTTAAAAACTTTTGATGATGACGGGTTTTCAATCACTGCTGGTTTCTTAATGAATCGTAACGGAAAACAGCTGACAATTACCGAAGCTAAATCTATCTATTCCGTAGCCAAAAAGGCTTTGGTATGTGATAACTGTATCGATGAAATGATAGAAAATGGGGAACTTACTGGCGGTGACGGAGTAAATGAGCATTTAATGCCATAGAAATGATTTTAATAAATAAAGCTTTATTTATTAATGGAGAAAAAGGTTATCTGGTATTTCGGAAAAACAGATACAGGTAAGTCGCATCGCGCTTTCAATCATGACGACACAGAAGATGTTTATAACTTTTCTAAAGGATGGCTAGGATAGAGGAGAAAAGATAGTCATTTTTGATAATATCTACGGATTCTCTTATCATGAACTAATGGAACTAGCTAGAAGTCTTGGGAAAGAGAGACGTTTAGTAAATTCTGGAAAAAACAGAGTATCTCTCTTGTGTCATACTATCATAGTGACACATCTTCAACCACCTGAGAAACGTTTTCCAAAGGCCAATATGAGGGATCTATACAGACTTTTTGAAGTTATAGAATGCAAGGATCACGACAATTCTGAGAGGCACTATTTGGAATAAACGATACTCCTATTTCTGATCCAAAAATTAGAAAAATGATTTCTAATTAAATATTTTGAATCAGAAATGGAAGTATACCTCAATCGAAGTATCGGAGAGGAGCTTTTGGCAAAGCTCCGAAAAGTCGATCCGGGTTATTTTCCTCGTCTCAATTTTCCCTCCAATCGCACTGTGTATATTGCTTCTCAGAATCTTATTTTCCAGATCGATTCGAATTTTAACATTTGTGAAGTTGTGGTGCCGAATTGTACGGATATTTTCTTGAATACTGTTTTCCTGAATCTTGTGACTTACATGACCGGAACGATTCGTGATCTGACAAGCGTCAAGGTTGCAAACGAGGTTGGTTTCAAGGTGTTGCTTTATGTCAACGCTGCTTTGCCGGCTGCATCTCTTGACTTTTGGGGTTCACGGGTGGCACAATTCGACTTTATCAAGAGTCCTACCTCGGAGTTGCAAACTCTTTTTGGAGTGAACTTGATTACTCCTCATGTTAAGTTTGTTATGCCAATTTATTTGGACTCTTCTTATCAGCTCATTAAGAATCCTTCCCTGCAACCTGTAAGTTCGAATCCTGCTACAGGATTTGGAAACTTTAGTTCTTTTTCGGGAGTCCAGACGGGAACTTCGAATTCTCAAGCCACTCAACCTCCTGCAGGTTTTACTGTTCCTACAAATGCTCAAAACTCTTCACCAAACGGGTTTGGTAATTTCGGGAACTTTTCGACTCCTCAAGTGCAGTCCGTTTTTGGAAGTATTGGAACTACTCCGAACCAGTCTGGGTTTGGAAATACGACCTTTAACTCGAATAACACTTTTTCAACTCCTAATCCTTCAAGCGGTTTCGGTAACAACTCTTTCTCAACTCCTAATCCACAGTCTGGTTTTGGAAATTTTGGCCAGGCTCCTTCACAGAGTGGTTTTGGAAACTTTGGAGGAACATCTTCATATACGGCTAGCAACGAGCCTACAACTCTTACCCAACCATTTGCACAATTTTCTTTTGGTGGAACCAAGTAGACCCGACGGAGCTATTTTAACTTTTCTTGAATAAAAATCAAGAAAAATGATTCTACAATAGGAATTAAAAGAGCAAAATGGCTTTCTTTATTGCGGTTCATTCGTCCGTTGAACTCGACCATTTAACTACTGAGCTTTTTGAATCTCGTGAAGAAGCTGTTGACTATCTTGTTTGTAAATATTTAGATTCTATGGGTGACAGTACAGATATGACCTATTCTCAAGTCAAGTTTGCCTTGAGAAGCGGTACCTGGCAAACTTATAATGAAATATTTATGGTCGAAGAGAAACAGATTCAGCAAGCTGTACATTGCAAACAGAAAGAAGAATATGAGGAATCTCGAAGAATTCTAGATTTAAGCTTTCTTGGAAAAGATATGGATTTTTTTGAGAGTCTAGATACATTATTAAAAGATTGTTTACATGACTCTGAACTTCATAGACCCGATGATATCGATGACAACATCGATACATTTGTGAAAAAGTTTAACCTCGATGAAGATGAAATGATGCGTGTTAGTAACTTCATTTATAGCAACATCATTGATTAGATGGACCAAATAGGTATGGATAACTATTTTTCTTGATTAAAAATCAAGAAATAGAATAAAAGGTAAAAACAAAATAAAAATGGACATAGCCTCGATCCTGGAAAGATGGATGTTTAACAAAAATAATCCTGTTGACACTTATTTATTGGAGATGATACAGTTAGTCTTTGGAAATTTTTGTTACGATGATTTTGTTACAGCATTTACTTCAAGGTTGAAAGAAATAGATTATCCTTTCACAGAATCCGAAAAAGTTTCAGGTAGTGGATGTTTCTATGGAGGTATGATAACTTCTATTTTACATTTTGGTTATGTTAAAAATATAGAAGGGTTATTTACCTTTTCCTTATGTTATATGTTAGTAGATAATTTTTTAGATAACAAAGATATTTCGGAAGAGAGTAAAACAGAAACTATGCGAGATGTTTTTAATTTTATTACAGGGAAGCCTTATACCGAGAACCCTTTGATAAAAGTTGTAAAGGACAGATACCTCGCTATGATTTCGGAAACACCAAAGGCGCAGCATCATATTGTGAAATTATTTAAAAGTGAATATCAAGGACATCGGCTCAAAGATGGAACTCGAGGTAAATATTTAGAAATAGCAGAAGAAAAAGGAGGTCTTACTACTGTTGTTATCTCTGCTGTTTTAGGTTTAGACTCGGAAAAAGACTTAAGAGAGTCGATGAAGTTAGGTGCATGTATCCAACTGGTAGATGATTTTATGGATTTAAAAGATGATATCTCACTGAATATTATGACAGTAGCTCGCCACGATATCCAAAACTTTTCATGTTTGGATAGCTACGTAACTTATACTTTACAGAAAATATCAGATTTAGATCAGATATATAATACATTTCGTCCTTTATTAATTTTTGGTTTGTTATTGGGTATAAAAGAGTACCCGGATTGTGTTTCTCTAGAATTACAAAAAGTAGTAGAACCTTATTTTATTTTTACAACAAATAAAGAATCAATAATTACATGGTTTTATCAGGGAATGTTTCGATAACAACCTAAATGGACTCAATAGGTCCATCCGGATAAGTCTTTTCGGACTTATTTAATAACTTATAGCCTGTCGATAAAAGTCGGTATAACCTCTCATAGCTTTTCTCTCATAAGACAGAGCCAAAAGACGTCTTTCTTCCTCTGTAGGAAAGTCTGGAATTTCTCCGTCATGAGTTCGCAATACGAAAAAAGAGTTGACAATGTTAACCGGATGTCCTTCAAATTCTTTTCTATTTTTCCAAGCATTGTAGGTTTCGAGAGGTTTCGAAGAAGTCGAAGATACCGAAGATGCCAGTTTGTAAGAGTTGCTCAACCAAAAAAAATCTCCATCTTCACAAGTCTCATATTTGCAGTCTTCGGCATAATCGGTAAGTTTTTCAACAATCTCACTATAATCTGTTTTTCTGTCCATTCCTACAGATCGATGTCCGTAAGAATTTCGATTCCACAAGACATCACGAATGAGAACATTTGTAATGAGTTCTCTTCCCAAAAACATGTCTTTTGCGGAAGATATCAAAAGATTATAATCAGAGGATCTCGCCAATTTAAAGTGTTCCAAAGGAATCAACATTCCTCTTGTCGAACCATCACTACTCATAGCTGCAAAAAGAAAGAAATCCATTTTATTTCGCTTTTTCTTTGCCTTTTTTATTTTACGAATCACTTTCTTTTCTAAGACAAAAAGAACTAACATTTCAAAACACAAGAGACGGGACAATGATCTGACCCTGTTACTCTTTGTTCTGTTTTTGACTCTAAAATATAAGGTGTTAGAGACGGAGAAGTTAAAATATAGTCTAACCGCAATTTAAATTTACAGTCAACTCCAAAAGTACATCTATCTTCGATACAATAAAGATTGGGGTTAAGTTCATGAAAGGTATCGCACCATTTATTCTTTTCGAGAAATTTCGAGAAATTGATTCTTTCTTCTTCACTTGTACCAGCACAATTGAGACCTTTGCGAAACATATCGTTGTTAAATCGTGTCACATTTAAATCGCCGATCCACATGACATATTTATATTCCTTTTCTAATTTTCTTAAATAAGAATACATATCGGGGTCCCAGTGCATCGTCCGATAACCTAATCTCTTGAACGGTGTTTTTCGATCGGATCCGGAATTGGGCACATATGTTCCTACTATTACAAAAGGGATTACACTTCTACAGAGAATGGAAATAATACGACCTTCTTGAAAATGTGCCTTTGCAATGTCGGAATCTAAGTCTTCTGGAAGAGTACGATAAACAATTTTATGATTTTTTAGTTTTGTATAAATGCGTAGACGATTCGCTTTTGGTAGTTCTCGAGCGAGCACTTCGATAGAGAGGTTATTCTTGTAGACAAAAGCGGTGCCATGAAACCAACTATTTTGATTGCTATTAAAGATAACTTCATAACCTTCTTTTAAACTTTTTCTTAGCTCCTCTTCATGGATAGATTTTATTTTAGTTTCTGTTAAGAAGAGTATATCGATATCATATTTAACTAACATTGTGTTGATTATATGAGTTTTACTTCGCCATGAATTTATGTTGAATCCCCAGATACGCATTTTAAAAATAAATACTAAGGTTTTTTAATTTCACTTCTAAGTTTGTTAAAAAATGATTTATGTAAAGGAATTTACAAAAAGAAAGCCTTTACGATGGAAGATTTTGCTACAAAACTAACCGAAATCTGGGATCTCGCTGAGAAAAATGGAGGAAATGTATCAAGTGAAGATTTTATGTTGGGAATGGATATCTGTTCTAAGATGTGCTACGATGATAGAGATGATCTTCTGTACGAATTTGGTTCCAATCTTTTGAAAGATAGAGCTTCCATGATGTCTACAAAGGTTTATGAGAAAACTTCTAGAAGTTTTATTCGAATGGCTAGTTATATTCATCGTTTCTACGTTCCAAATCGAAGACTTACTCCTTTTTCTGTGATAGCTTCTGAAGCTGCTCTTACTTGTCGAGATAGATTTCATAGCCTCCTTGTTCAAGAACTTAATATCTATTTTATGAAACGCAATACTAAAATTCTCAAGGAAGCTGGTCTTCTGTCAAAAGATATGGCAAATGAAATAGTTAAGAAGGCTAATGAAGTAAAGAAGTAAAGTAAAAACTGATTTCTTATTTGAAAATTCAAATAAGAAAAATGGAGATTCCGTTTGATATTGCGATCAAAATCTGCTCCGATATTTCCAACCGAGATGATAGACTAAATAATTTTGAAAAGTACGTTTTACCTCATCTTCTGACACAAAAGTCTATTTTGTCTCCCAATCCTCTTCCCTCTTCTTTGTACCAAGACTTCTTCGCAGTTTTAACAGAGGAGACTTATCTCACCTTTTCAGAAGAAGTTACTAAAATTCTTAATGGAGAAGAACAGATTACTCTTCCCGAGCTACAGTATCTCGATTGGAATGTTGGTATTTGTGCTCATTGTTCTCAAGTTGGACCAAGAACAAAGTGCAAGGGAGTTCATGAAGAGGATTGTATTCATCTTTTCACAGCAGAGGTAGGTTGCAAAAAGTTTTTCTGTGACGATTGCATGGATATAACATGTATTAATGATAGTGACAATGAAGCAGAGGAAGTTGTATGTCATGCCACGCGTTGTATTAACTGTCGTTAAGTTGGACTCATTCCATTTAAAATTTTTCTTGATTTAGAACCAAGAAAATAACAGAATAAAAGCCATGTCTTCGGAGTATATTGTAACAGATGTAACGGAACCACTTAAACCTGTTTCAAGTTCTGCTCCATCTTCGAATTCGAGTCATCCCTTTACAAATTTTGAGACAAGTTATACTAACAAGACAGAACTCGAAAAGCTTATAGAGATTATTAAGAAAGGTATTCGAGATAAAGAAGAAGGTATTAAGGTGATTCGATATCCAGAACTGCTGGTTCAGTCTCTTCAAGAATTAAATGATATGATAGGTCTAGAGAAAATAAAAGAGAGTGCAGCTATTCAGACAGTGCATTTAATTGAGAATCTTAAATCGGGAAAGAAAAATATGAGTATGTTGAATACCATTTTGTCAGGGAGTCCGGGTGTGGGAAAGACTTCTTGTGCTATAAAACTAGCAAAAATTTGGTTCGCTCTCGGATTTTTAGGAGGTTCTACTGAAACGAAAACCACTACGACTACCACAACATCTAAAGGATATGTCCCGTCAGTTGTTTCAACTCCTTCCATGAGTGATTATACAGGTGTTTTGTTTTTATTTGGAGCCTGGGTTGGGGTATATGCTTTACAATTACTAAGTTATCTCTACGATAATTTATCCTTGTATTATTTGGGCATGTGTCTTTCTTTTTTAGTTTTACTTGTATTCTTGTGGTGGTATTCTGGAATGACTACAGAGACAGTTAGTCAATATTTTTCTACTAAAAATACAGAAGTAAGACGGGAAACGACTTCCTCGGATAGAGATATCGTAACTGTAGTTTCCCGAGTCGATTTCATGGGAGAATACATGGGACATACCGCAGCAAAAACAAAAAGACTCTTGGATGCAAATATCGGTAAAGTATTGTTTATCGACGAAGCTTATACACTATTTAATGATCCTCGAGATGCCTACGGTCGCGAAGCCATTGATACTATTAACTTATTTCTCAGTGAAAATCCTGATAAAATAGTAATTATATTTGCAGGCTATTATGAACAATTAAAAAGTACTATATTTGCAGTGCAACCAGGATTAGAAAGACGCGTCATGTGGACATTTAAGTGTAACCCTTACACAGGTGAACAATTGTCGCAAATCTTTACGATCCAAGCAGCCAAAGCTGATTGGGTTTTAGCAGATCATGATAAGATTCGAATTAAGAGATTAATAGTACAGAATGCTTCCGAATTTAAAGCTTATGGAGGAGATACAGAGAAACTTGTTTATTTGTCTGGGTTAGAGGAAGGAAGAGATTCCTTATCGAACTTAAGTGAAACTTTATTTACAATGAGTAGTGACGGAGATAAGAAGAAAACAGGACCATCAAAAAAATACTTAACCTTTGCTCATGTCGAGAGAGGTTTAGCAACATTTCGCGAAAACAGTCATTTTTAAGTTTAAATGGATATGGTATGCATGGAACTTTTGTCAACGACATTGACAAAAATAAGGATTAAATTTTAGAAACTGTTTAGAGAAGCTTGGCGACCGCATTTTGCAGGTCATTTCGCTGGGCAACAACTACGAACAGAACGAACAGAATAGCGAGCCACACCAGGAGGGAGGCTCTCGTGATATTGGCTCTTTCAGCCTCTAAACATTGGTCTCTTCTGGTTACGACGACAAGGATCAGAATAGCAGCAATAACAGCAATAACAACAGCGAGAGACAGGAGAGCAGATGTCGTACAAAAGTGCGTCATTTTATTTTTTACTGGATTATAAAAATATTTTTTATATTTTTCCTTTTAAATAGATATTTTAAAAAGATTTATCTCCAAAGGGAAAAAGATACTACTTTTATCTTGGGTTTTGTGAGGTATTTTTCGTAAAACCGTTTCCTTTTGTTTTTTCAAATAAAAATAATTTACTTATAAAATAGAATGGAATCGATCATTAAGTCGGCATGGTTTTGGCTGTTAGTTGCAGCTATAGCTATATTACTAGTTATTTTGATGGTGGGAAGCGGTATGAGAAAAATTTCAGGATGGCTTTGGTTTCTCTATATTCTCGCAATTATAATTGCAGTTGTAGGTATTGTTTTAGCAAGTGTTCAATGGTATTATCAAGACAAGGGAATTCTTGAAGAACCCGATTATTTTGTTTCACAGTCCATGGTTAAGGAAAATCCTTACGTGATCCCAGTTATCCCTGTTACGAGAGAAAAGAGAGTAGCGGCTCCTCAGGTTCCTCAATATTCACAAATTCCACAAATTTCTCAAGACTCCCCTCAAATGGCTCCCAGTATTTCCGTCAACTCTCCGGTGAACGTTCCTGCTGCTAGATTTTCTCAGCAAGACGATTTTATTCCTCCCGTTTCACAAATTGCTCCGCGATCTTCTCGCCCAGTTCTTCCTCTTCCCAACAATGCCACTATGGTAAGAAGTCGTCCCTCCGTGATTCCTTCTTCACCTTCAGTCCAAGCCTCAAGAGTAGCTAACAATATCCCTCAAGCCCAGAGAGGCTTTGTTCCTTCCGGTTTAGATCTTTCTGCTCTTTCTTCAAACTAAACAGGGTTATTCTAAACTGAAATATTAAAAAGATATCTGATATATTTAAATGAAGAAAGTTGGAAAATATTTAACAGCGAAAGTAGCAGGAAGTGTGGTAGGAAAAGTAGTTAAATATGGATTTTACTCGATCCTAATGTTTTTTGGTCCTACTTCTGTAATCGGTGTTGTTGGTATTGCTGGACTAGCTGTGTCTGGTTTGATTGTCCATTCTGGAGCAATAGAATACGGGACTAATAAAGCTGTTCAAAAACTTCTCGACAAACCAGTTATACCTCTCATCGGAGAGGAAAGTGTTGTTTCTTGATTATTATCAAGAAACAATTATTATTTCGGTACTTCAACAGTATCCAAATACTGAATATAATAAGACCTTTGAATATTATGATGTTTGAGAACCCGAATAATAACAAGACTATGTGTAATTAGCCAAATATTAGGGCTTCCTTCGGTGACATGTTTATCTAGAATGTTTAGATGAAATTTAGTAGTTCTTTCTTTAAATTCTTCGTGGGATTCGTGAATGATAGGTTTTTGCTTAAGAGTACTACGATGCAACCCTGGATTATATTTTTCCTCCTTGGCGAAATATCTTCCAAGTTTTCTCTCAAATTTAATCTTTGGTTTAACTTGATATTCTTCCTTCAATAACTTATACATTTCTTTCGCCGTCTGACGACAACGATAGAAAATGCTACAATAAATAACCTCTGGTATCCCATTTTTATTTACCATATCTCGAGTAAATTGTCTTACCTCCTCTTTACCTTCATCTGTTAGGATTTCGTCATGGGAGTAACCATCCTCTCTCGTATCTTTCCCGTGACGCATATAAAAAATCGTCATTACCTTTTAATCTATAATTTTTTCTTCTAAGTTGCGATTTTATAAAGGAAAGAAACTAATAAGCTTTTTTCATTTGAATAAATGAAACTTCTCAACTTTTCCTAATCTTCTATCTTCTCAACTTTTCCTAATCTTCTATCTTCTCAACTTTTTCTCTCTTCTCAACTTTTCCTCCTCTTATACTATTTTTCAATAAAAATATTTGAAAATAGTATAAGCAGAGGTCTCAGACCATTTCGGAACAAAGTTGGAAACTGTTCTGATACAACCCTTAGAAACACTCTTTTCGTCTTAGTGACATCTTTTTCTTCATTGTAATTGGTAATTACAATAATATTTACTCCAAACTATATTTCAAAACTATACTTCTTTCGCTTCGATTTGTTCGTAATGAGCTGTTCCATAGAGCCAATCTAAATAAGAAGTTAAGCCATAATTTGTGGAAAAGTTAGTGTGATGCATGTCGTGGTAATTATCTACAAAGAATGGCACTTGTAAACCTGAATGTGCCAAGGTAGTATTTGCTGCCACCAAGATGTACCAGAAATAGACAAACCATACTGGTGGTTGAAAGATGGTAATTCCTAATGAAACACTAAATATGTTTAGAAAAATTAGTTCATAAGCTGTTCCATAAACGGCAGTGAGAGCATATGGAAATACCATATCTTTGTAATGGTGTATTTTATGTATTCTCGAATATAGCTGCGGATGATGAAATAAAACATGAACATGATAAAACCATAGTTCCATGGTAAAGAAGACTAAAAACATTTTAACAACTACATGGGTATCTGTTAGAGCTCGAAGAGGACAGAAATATAATCCTACCACTCCAAGTAGAGACCAAAACATATTACAAAACAAGATACGGAGGACTTCTCGAAGATTAACTATTTTTCGAATATTCTTCATATGTGTATATATCGAAACCGAACCACCCACTAAAAAGTAAGTCGACCAAAAAAGCATCCATGAAATAATACAGTTGTTCAAGTTGAGAGTATCCATTAAATTTGTTTCAATCTCTGAACAAAAATCATTTTTAAAGATACTCAAAAATAATATAGTTAAAAATGCCCGTCGTGAATAATGAGAACTTTGAGGATAATTCAGTAAATGGAGAAAATCGCCGTCTTTTACTTTTGCTAGAGGCGGACATGCTATGGATGATTCTTATTATTATTGGATGTGCTGCTTTGGGAATCAGTATTTTTACATTTACCAAAATGGGGAAATACTTCGGGTTATTTTGTTTATTTATTGCCCTGGTTTTTAACATAATTCTTGTGATAAATTACTTAAGTGAAAGAAAACAGGTATTATGTGCAGGGTTAAAACCTAGAAATCTATTTGAAGTGATAGCAATTGTTATGTCCCTATTTGCAATTTTCTTAATTTGGCTGATTTACGAAGTAATGCATACTGAAACTACACACCATTTGATATCTAATGCGGAGAAGACGATAGCTCATTCTACCGTGGCTCAGATGCGTGATTAAAACAGTTGGAGAAGATTCTTCAGAATGTGGAAGGATCGAGGGAAATATTGGGAAAATCTAGAAGTACAAGGAATACTTAGAACAATTCTTTTTACTTTCAACTATTTATTAGTTGAAAATCATTATTAAGGTGCATATGTGAATCAAATCTTCCTTCCCTGTTCCTTTTAACAGAAACATTTATTTGAAGTTTTACACAATAATTCTCCACATTGTCTGTGATGCAATGTAGCGCAACATCCTGACACCATAAGCTGTTGTGATAGTGGTTGATGCCACTCCATTTATTGTGTTCGTACCTCCTCTAGTAATTGTGATGACACCTGCACTGTTAGCACCATCTGTGACTTCAACTAAAGTTCCATCAGGAGGTGATGTTGGAAGAGTGCAGCTTCTCACTCCAGCAACATTGAAATTAAGAACCGATGTTGTTGGTGCAATAACTCCATAAGCAGGTGTGATCGTAGTTATTATAGCTCCTCCACCCCTGGGCATTCTGAAGGACATTGTTCCATTTCCAGTAACGTCGGTTACCACTCCGTTTGCCACATAAGGCCCATTAGGAAACACAAAATTGTATTGAATTCCCCCTGTATGGTGAGTGTATCCAACGGTTGGAGATCCGAAATTAAGATAATAGAACCTATTATTGAGACCTCCAGCGGCTACCTGGTGTCCAAATGTTCCGGCTGCAGAGACGATATCCATCCCTGAAAATGTCGTCCCTGCAGCGACAACTAGACTGATAGCAGAAGGTTGTTCCTGAATTCTACTAAAGGCGGCTGTAGCTGTGTCCGTTGAAGTGGTTCTGAATACATTGGTATCAAGTTCGATTCTAGTGATAGAGTTCGAATCAGAAGATTCAATTGAAGTACGATAGTTAACAGTTTCGTCTCTGATGAATCCAGCATCAGATGTGGGCATACCAGTACTCCCAAAGTATACAACTTCAAAAGGAGTTCCAGTTATAAGTCCTCCTGTTGATCCTGTGGCTCCAGTAGAACCAGTAGATCCAGTAGAACCAGTGCTTCCTGTTGATCCAGTAGCACCAGTGTTTCCAACTGCTCCAGTAGCACCAGTGTTTCCAACTGCTCCAGTAGCACCAGTGTTTCCAACTGCTCCAGTAGCACCAGTGTTTCCAACTTCTCCAGTAGCACCAGTGTTTCCAACTGCTCCAGTAGCACCAGTGTTTCCAACTTCTCCAGTAGCACCAGTGTTTCCAACTTCTCCAGTAGCACCAGTATTTCCAACTTCTCCAGTAGCACCAGTATTTCCAACTTCTCCAGTAGCACCAGTATTTCCAACTTCTCCAGTAGCACCAGTATTTCCAACTTCTCCAGTAGCACCAGTAGAACCAACTTCTCCAGTGGCTCCTGTTGATCCAACTTCTCCAGTGGCTCCTGTTGATCCAACTTCTCCAGTGGCTCCTGTAGAACCAGTAGCACCAACTTCTCCAGTGGCTCCTGTTGATCCAACTTCTCCAGTGGCTCCTGTAGAACCAGTAGCACCAACTTCTCCAGTGGCTCCTGTTGATCCAACTTCTCCAGTGGCTCCTGTTGATCCAACTTCTCCAGTGGCTCCTGTTGATCCAACTTCTCCAGTGGCTCCTGTTGATCCAACTTCTCCAGTGG
>Ga0209181_10001889_pt1 | contig 35170 bp, 28 predicted proteins | sample MAT05_FD_187208 | JGI IMG/M metagenome (GOLD analysis project Ga0209181, IMG submission 187208) | Freshwater microbial communities from Lake Fryxell liftoff mats and glacier meltwater in Antarctica - MAT-05 (SPAdes) (version 2) | ecosystem: Environmental > Aquatic > Freshwater > Ice > Liftoff... | reverse complement strand
TAATTCATAACTCCAAGGATGGCTGAAAGAAATTCAGCACTGTTTAATATTTTCGCAATAGGCCAAATTCAAGTTTTGGCGATGCGTCTGTAAACAGCGCGTGGACTTTATCCTTCCCCCCCCCCCCTGATGTCAAGACAAATATGTGATGCAGTTAACAATGGGTCGAATATGGTTCTGTTGAGAAAGCCGTATTTACGACGAATTTATGTCATCTCCGCCGTGCTCTAGTTTCGTTACAATGCGCCATCGCCCACTCAAGTAATAAGCCAAGGCTCCTTTATGAATCAAACCCGTCTCTTTATCGCTTGCTCACTGGTGCTGATCTTAAGCGCTTGCACAACGATGCCAACCAAACCGCAAGTTGCGAACGACACTCCTGCACCAGTGGTGACTGAAAATAAAATTGCGGCGCACGACAATTTAAATGCGGTGCTGTGGATGCAAACTTCAGTCGAATACAAATTATTGGCCGGTCAAACCTGGCGTTCGGGTCTGGTACAACTGGATCGTGCGATCAAGAATCCCGCTTGGGACGCACTGACGCCCGACGAGCGCGAAAAACCGATGAAAGGTTTGCCGATGGCGGTGATTGTTGATATCGATGAAACCGTGCTCGACAATTCACCGTATCAGGCTCGTCTGATTCGCGATGGCGCAAGCTATGACGAAGTGACTTGGGCCAACTGGGTGACAGAAGAAAAAGCGACCGCGATTCCCGGTGCCTTGGAGTTTGCCCGTGCGGCAAGCGCGCGTGGCGTCACGATTTTTTATGTTAGTAATCGCGCGGCGCATTTGAAGGAAGCCACTATCAGCAATCTTCGCAAAGCCGGTTTTCCGATCAAGGACGAAAAACAGTTTTTGGGCCTAGGCCATTACGTCGATAATTGCGAACAACAAGGCTCCGAGAAAAATTGCCGCCGGATTTCGGTCGGTCGTGACTACCGCGTGCTCATGCAATTCGGCGATCAAATTGGCGATATGGCCACTATTCTGGTCAATACCCGTGAGGGCCGCGAAGAGGCTGTAAAACCTTATTTGGGCTGGGTCGGTGAACGCTGGTTTGTATTGGCAAACCCGACTTACGGCAGCTGGGAACCGGCTTTATTCAATAACGAGTGGTCGCAACCGGCGGAAGACAGATTGAAGCAGAAGCATGAGGCCTTGAGGTATTGAGCGGGACGTGCCGAAATATTTCGTAGGGGCGCTGCTTGCTGCGCCCACGATCTGCGGTGATGTTTTGGGTGCAGCAAGCACACGCCCTGCAAAACAAATCAGTCTTTTTATATTTACAATCAATAACTTGAAAGCTGTTTTATAAAGCATTGCATTAAGTGTAATTCAGCGCTAATCTGCATTGGCGCCCGGAAAGCGGCTCCACAGGAGCAAGTACACACAACCATGATCTGTTCTCCGGTTTACCGGAATTTCAAGGAGACCCTCCGAGGTCTCCTCTTTTTTGGGGGATTCTGCTGCCTATTTATGTGAGCAAGTCCTTGTTTTTAATGAGCTAGGGTCGATGACATAGGGCTTGTGCCCTGCAATCTGGTAAATTCGGCTTAGACAAAAGGAATACCGCGCCGCATGTTGTTTCCACGTTTTCGTCATCTTGGGCTTTCGTTTTTGCTGCTGGGCCTATTGATAGGCTGCGGTCGCGAGCCCGTGGCACCTGGCAATCCCGTTGCTGCGGTCGAGGGCCTGGCCGATGCGATCAAAGGCAATGACCTAGTGCGCTATTCCAAACTCAGTCTGCCGCCGGAGCTGCATAGCCAAATGGAGCAGCGCTGGACGGCCGAGCTCGCCCTGGCGCCGACACTCACCAGCACTCAAATTAAAGATCATGCTCGCTATATGAAACAAATGATGGAGCCGGGCGCGGAAGCTAAATTATTTGTCCGCTACGAAAGCAAGCTGAAAAAATTTCAATCTGAAATTAATTCGCAATGGCCCCTGATGCAAGGCGCGGCGCAAATTTTCGTGAGCGGTGCCATTCAAGCCAATGAAAATTTGACCGCACCCGAACGTGATCACGCCAAAGCCGTTAGCCAAGCAGTATTGAAATGGCTAAAACCCGCCATGTTCAGCGATAAGGAAAAAGCCCGCCAAACGATTGCCGTTATTTGCAAGGCTGCTCGTGAAGCGAATCTACCGCAAGCAGAGCAAATGCAGCAGCTTTCGATGATCGCCAGTCTTGAAAAAGCCAGCCTTGGCTTAAAAGCCTTGAAGGACATTGGCCGCATTTACGGTGCCGATGTCGATGAATCGCTCGATAAGATGGAAGCGAAACTTGTGGATGCCGACGCCTCTGGAAATACGGCCACGGTCGAAGTGAATTATGTTTTACTCGATCAAGAGATTAAATTTGAAATTGAAATGACTCGCATCGATGGTCGCTGGTACCCTGCCGACAGCGTTCAAGATGCCCAACAAACATTAAAACAAGCGCTGCCCAGTGCAGCCGTTTCTGCTCCCTAATTATGACTACCGAACAACGCTCGCTGCCTCTGCCGCAGCCCGACCTGCCGACGCCATCGCCGGTCGAACCGAAAAAAACTTTTGCCAATACCATTGCACCCTTATGGGCGCGATTGATGGAAAAATTGCTGGCTCCGTGGATAGAAATAAAACGCGAGCCCGCAATTGTGCCATTTACGCCAGACCGCCCGATCTGTTACGTGATCGAAAATTACGGCCTCTCGAATATGTTGATTCTAGATCGTGCTTGCCGCGAAGCCGGACTGCCCTCGCCATTGGCGGCATTGCCGGGTGATCCGCTCGGACGCAAGCGCTCATACATTGCTTTATCACGCCGTGGCGGCAGTATTTTTTCGCAACCGAAAAATAAAAATCATTCCGATGGCTTGTCACGCTTATTGATGGCGCATCGTTTATATCCGGACCAAGATGTACAACTGGTACCGGTATCGATTTTTGTGGGTCGTGCACCGGATCGGCAATCAGGTTGGTTCTCAGTATTGTTCTCGGAAAACTGGGCTCTGGTCGGCCGTTTTCGACGATTGCTCGCTATTTTATTAAATGGCCGTGGCACCGTTGTGCAATTTTCGCAATCGGTAAGGGTATGGGAAATTCTCGGCGAAGAATTACCGCACGAACGCAGTGTCAGAAAAACATCGCGCGTATTACGCGCCCACTTTCGCCGCATCCGCTCCGCCGTTATCGGCCCGGATTTATCCACCCGCCGCTTGCTGGTTGATCGGGTACTGGACGCCGAACCGGTTCGCAAAGCCATAGCCGACCAGGCCCGTCGTGACAAAACCGAATATCTGGAAGCCTGGAAAAAAGCCCATGGCTTTGCCTGGGAAATTGCCGCCGATTATTCGCATCCGGTAGTGCGTTCTTTGTCGTTTGTCTTAACTGCATTCTGGAATCGTATCTACGATGGCGTGCATGTACATCATCTCGATTCACTCAAACAAGTCGCGCCCGGTCATGAAATTGTCTATGTGCCCTGCCATCGCAGCCATATGGATTATTTATTGCTGAGTTATCTACTGTACTCGCACGGCGTTGTACCGCCGCATATTGCGGCCGGCGTGAATCTGAATCTACCGATCATAGGCTCGATATTACGGCGCGGCGGTGCATTTTTTATGCGTCGTAGTTTCAAGGCCAATGCCCTGTACTCATCGGTCTTTACCGAATATGTTTCACAATTGGTTGGCGAAGGTTTTTCGTTGGAATATTTTATCGAAGGTGGTCGCTCCCGGACTGGCCGCTTGATGGCGCCCAAAGCCGGCATGATTGTCATGACTTTACGGGCATACTTGCGCAGGCCACGTAAACCGGTGGTGTTTCAGCCGGTCTATATCGGTTATGAAAAATTGATCGAAGGTAAAAGTTATCTCGATGAATTGACCGGGCAAACAAAAGAAAAAGAAACCGTCTGGGCACTGATTCGCGCCGGCTTTGAAATCATGAAACAACACTACGGCAAAGTGGCCGTTAGTTTTGGTGAACCCATTTTTCTGGACCAGATGCTTGATAAACACTCCGCTGAGTGGCGCACGAACCTACCCGCTGCTGACGAAAAACCTGCCTGGCTAAACGATGTTGTTGAAGACGTTGCGCAAACCATACAGGTCAATATCAACCGCGCCGCTGATGTTAATCCGGTCAATTTACTGGCCTTGGCGCTGCTGTCCACACCAAAACATGCGATGGCTGAAAGTGACTTACTAGCGCAGTTGGCCTTGTCGAAAAAAATCCTGGCAGCGCTGCCGTATTCGGATCGCATTACCGTCACCGAGCTGAGCCCAGAAGCGATTATGGCTTACGGCGAAAAAATCAATGTGCTAATTCGCACCAAACATCCACTCGGCGACGTGCTGAGCATGGAAGATGAAACCGCCGTACTACAAAGTTATTTCCGGAATAATATTCTGCATTTATTCGCAGCACCGGCATGGATTGCCTTATGCTTCCAGAATAATCGCCGTATGAGTCGCAGTGGTCTCATGCGTTTGGGCAAAACGATTTATCCATTCATGCAGGAAGAATTATTCCTGCCTTGGAGCGAAGACGAATTTGCCGAGCGTATTAATGCTACCGTCGATTTATTTATCAGCGAAGGCCTGCTGACCGCTATTGCCGATGATGAAAACGGTTATGTCTCGCGTGGCCCCGGCCAGACCGATGAAGTCTATCGATTACGGGCCATTGCCCACAGCCTGCAACAAGCCTTCGAGCGTTATTTCATTGCGATCACGACGCTGGTAAAAAATGGTCCGCGCACCATTTCAAGTGCCGAACTGGAAACCCTGTGCCAACTGACCGCACAACGCCTGTCACTACTTTATGCACCGGCCGCACCGGAATTTTTTGATAAATCACTATTCCGCAGTTTTATCCAAAAAATGCGTGAGTTGAAATTGATCTGGCTGTGTCCGGATGCAAAACTCGACTTCGACGAACGCTTGAACACTTGGGAAAAAGACGCGAAAGTCGTGCTCGGTCGCGAACTGCGTCATACCATCAGCAAGCTATCGCCAGAAATTGTCAGCAAGGTAAAGGGTATGCCGCCGCGGTAAGAGCGCCTTCAGGCGCGATAGGTCTGCGATGATGTTGAACGTAGGAGCGAGCTCTGCTCGCAAAAAGTACATCGACGCAGATTCTTCGCGAGCAGAGCTCGCTCCTACGTCAAATTATTTCGCAGATTATTTCGCGCCTGAAGGCGCTCCTACGAAAAACTCAGGCATCCAGATCCGGTATTAACTTATTTTCCAGATACGCCATCATGTCTTTTATGCGCAATTTGCGTTTTTTCAGGCGCTTGATCGCCAACTCATCGGTTTGGATGCTTTGCCCCAAACGGTCAATGGCTTCGTTCAGGTCACGGTGTTCGGTCCGCAACTCGATCAATTGTGCGGTCAACTGGGCGATGTCGGGCGGTTGAGACATGGTGCTCGATATGAAAGACCTCAGTGCAGCTTACACGGCCTCGCCTCGGTGTAAAATACTCCCTATGAATTTGACCCTGCTCGACCCACCTGTTCGCGGCACTTCGGTGAACCGGCACAAGCTCGCCAAACGTCTTCGCCATCAAGTGGGCCAAGCGATTGCCGACTTTGGCATGATCGAAGACGGCGACAAAGTCATGGTCTGCCTGTCTGGCGGCAAAGATAGCTACACCATGCTCGATATTTTGATGCAGCTTCAGAAAAAAGCGCCGGTGCGTTTCGAGCTGGTCGCGGTCAATCTTGATCAGAAACAACCTGGTTTTCCAGAACATGTTTTACCCGAGTATCTGGCGGGTATCGGCGTGGCTTACAAAATTATCGAACAAGACACCTACTCGGTAGTCAAGCGCGTCATTCCCGAGGGTAAAACCATGTGCTCGCTGTGTTCGCGACTGCGCCGGGGCGCTTTGTATAATTATGCCGAACAGGAAGGTTTCACCAAAATTGCCCTCGGTCATCATCGCGATGATCTGGTCTCGACCTTTTTCTTGAATTTATTTTTCCACGCAAAAATATCGTCGATGCCGCCCAAATTGTTAAACGACGATGGCAAGCATGTGGTGATTCGTCCCTTGGCCATGTGCAGTGAAAAAGACATTTCCGATTATGCCGATTGGCAACAGTACCCGATTATTCCCTGCACACTTTGTGGCTCGCAGGAAAATCTGCAGCGTAAAATTGTTAAACGCATGATGGCCGAGTGGGAAAGCCAGACACCTGGACGCATTGATACCATCGCCAAAGCACTGGGTGATATTCGTGCTTCGCAAATGGCCGACCCCAATTTGTTTGATTTCATATCGCTAGGCAAACGTGGCGATGCTGCGCTGCCGGATACCCATGCTTGGCTTGCTGGTGACAACGCGGCAAGCTGATTCGCGAGCTGAGCTCGCTCCTACATTCTCATTGCGGCTTACGCCGCTCCTACACAAAAGATAATCATAATGTTCTTTCGCAATCTGATTTTATTTCGCTTTCCTGTCACCGTTAATAAATCCCTTAAAGCTCTCGAAGAACGTCTAGCCGAAGTGGTGCTCAAGCCAGTCGGGCCCTTGGACATGATGTCACGCGGTTTTGTCTCGCCCTTCGGTCGCGACCAAGCCGTGTTGTCGCATCAAGTGGGCGACTGCGTGTTATTCACACTGGGCGGTGAAGATAAAATTCTGCCCTCATCGGTGGTCAATGATCTGGTCAATAAAAAAATTGCGGTGATCGAAGAAAAACAAGGCCGCAAACTCGGTGGCAAAGCCCGGCGCGCCTTGAAAGAAGACACTGTGCATGAACTACTGCCACGCGCCTTTGTTCGCAGCACGCGCACCAATGCCTATATTGATATGGAACATGGTTTTGTCGCGATCGATTCTTCATCACGCAAGTCAGCCGAAAATCTGGTGTCGGAATTACGTCATGCGCTGGGTTCGTTCCCTGCCATTCCGCTTAATGCCGAAACCAGTCCGCGCACGGTCATGACCGGTTGGATTAGTGGCGAAAAATTGCCGAAAGGCCTGGAGCTAGGCGAAGAATGTGAATTGAAAGACGGTGATGAACGCGGCGCAATTGTTAAATGCCAGCGTCAGGAACTGGAAACCGATGAAATCAAGAAACATCTGGAATCGGGCAAGCAAGTCAGTCGTCTCGGTTTAATATTGGACGCGCATGTTAGTTTCGTTCTAGGCGAAGACCTGGTGATCCGCAAACTCAAATTCCTCGATGGCGCTGTCGAATCGCTAGAAGATACCGAGCAGGACGAAGCTGCCGAACTCGATGCACGTTTTGCATTGATGTCGGCGGAGATAAAGCGTTTGTTTGAAGTCATGGAAAAGAATTTGAAGCTGAGTAAGGTCGAGGCTTAAATAACTACCTACTCTCAGGACGTCATCTCGGCGAAAGCCGGGACCTAGAAGCAGACATGCATCGCAATCTCAAATCACCATTGAATCTGGATGCTTTTTTTAATACACCGATGCACACTGAAACCGCCTTGTGTATTGTTTCTGGATCCCGGCTTTCGCCGGGAAGAAGGTTTTACTTTTAGTTGAAATTTTCCCGTTAGACTAGCAACATGTTTTCTTTTCTAAAGCCCGACAAGCCCGTCAGCGCCATTGAACTATGGCCAGTGGTACTCGCTTCGGGTGAAGCGATCGAAATACGTTGCGTGCACGATCCGCGTGCGCGCCGTTTGCGACTTATCGTCAATGAAAAAGGTGTGCGACTAACGATTCCAAAACGCTGCTCGGACCGGTTGGCAAAACAGTTCCTTTCCGACAATACCCAATGGCTGGAATCGCAATGGCATTCACGTCCGCATCTTCAGGGCAAAGAAGAACTACGGCTGCATGCCGATGAAAACATTTTATTGCGTGGCAAGGTATTCCCCGTGCAATGGAGCGAAGCTAAATTCGCACAAATCATTTTGCAAAACGAAACTGTGCTTATCGCACTTCCGGCTAATGCCGGTTTGCCGCAGGCCAAACGCGCCTTAAAAGAATTCTATTTGCAAGAAGCCCGCAAAGACATTGGCCTCTGGATGCCGAAATATTTATCGGCATTTCCGACTGCGCCGCTGGCCATCAAGATACGTTCGCTTTCGTCAATCTGGGGCTCTCTGAGTCCGGGTGATGGTCTGCTGCTGGATTTATCTCTCGTACTCGGCAAGGAGTCGGCATTCGAATACGTGCTTGTGCACGAGCTATGCCATCTGGTGCATCGCAATCATTCGCGCAGCTTCTGGCACGAAGTGGAAAAGCACTTTCCCGATTGGCGTAATGAAAGGCGCTATTTGCACAGCGACGGCTTAGCGTTGAAAGCCGAACTTAAGAGATTGATAACGTAGCCCAGGTCATGGCTCGCTCTGAACCGGGGTTGGCAACAATGCGAGGCCAAATAACAAATTTTGGTTTATTTTTGAAATGCAATATGCGTGTTCGGACATCGGGCATTCCCGGGTCAGAGGGAGCCATGGCCCGGCTACGGTTTTACCGGTTCCGGCCGAGCTCGAGGAAGAAACTTCCCTCACCACCTTCACGTACACCATAGCCGAACAAGAAACGCCCGAGCCAAGAATCAAAACCGAAATAGGCGCTGCCATGCAACTCCTGCCGGTGCGGTGCAGCGTCGTTCCACAGATCAGCGTATTCGATCGTACCACCCACAATAGCCGGCCGATTCAGCACGCGTCCCAATTCATAGGTATAGCCGACAAAACCAAGCGCGTAGTTGGCGACAAATAATTCGTTCGGGCGATAACCAGCTAGCCGCGTTACGCCGCCGAGGCGGTAGAAGTTCTGTAGCAGTGGCGTTCCCGATGTGGTGTCGTGATAACGCACTCCGGCATAACCGGAGTGGGCACCGATCGCATGCGCATAGATCAAATCGAAATTAAACTGGCTGAAATTATTATCGGAACCCAGTGTTTGGCGACCAAAGGTTTGCCCTACCGATGCAAACGTCCCGCTGCGCGGCAATTGAAAACTATCAAGCCGATCAAAGGTAACGTTCCAATAGGCTTCGCCAATCTCGAAATCATTATCGGCAATACTGCCGCTACCGATTAACAGATTGGCTTCGCCGCTGCGCCGCCGTGCGCCGAGGGTTATCGCGCCGTAATTTCCAAACTCCCGACCACCATAAAGATCAACACCCCAATTGGGCAGTTCCAATTGTGCGACGCGATTGCCGTTGCTGTCGAAATAATTTAACTGCGGGTTTTCGAAGCCACCCTTGACCCCGACAAAGAAGCGACCCTTAATATCCAGCGGCTGGAAATATTCGCCGAACAGCGAAGGTTCGCTGCCGATTTGAGCAAGCAGCCTGACTTCACCGCCCAATTGGTTGATCGGGTTCCGGAGAATGCCGGCACGCACGTTGAAAATAAAATCACCACGAAAATCCGAATAGGTGTTAACGCCGGTTTCCAAATAATTGGGGCCGTGGTTTTGCGGATTAATATCAACGACCAAACCACTCTTGCCATTTTCTTCGACCATATCGTAGGTCACGGTGTCGAGCGTACCCAAGCCGTAGAGACTACGAATACCGGCTTCGACTTTATCAACATCGAAACGCTGGTTCGTCGCAATATTCAGGCGCGCCAACAGCACTTCGTCGGCATAGCGGGTTTTATTATTCAGACGGACAAATTCCATTAATGGTTTTTCGCGTTGGTATTTTTCGGTAACCGCAACGCGTTTTTCATCGGCTTTACTTGCGCCAGGCCGCACCAGTGCATCTAACTGCGGACTTGCATCGCGTGTGGCTTGGTCACCGATTTCAAGCGCCAATTTCACCTTGAGAAAATCACCAGTACGTACTTTGTCGGCGAGTACCGGCTGAATCAAAATATCGCGCGGCCCCAGACTTTCGAGCGATTTTTTGGTGTTGCTGACTGTCATCAGACTACCGAGCTGATCGGCAAATGAAAGAATGGATGCATTCTCGTCCAACGACGCCAGCGGCGTACCGACATCGACCACAATCACAATATCGGCCCCCATGCCGCGTGCAACGTCCACCGGCACTTGATTGACGATGCCGCCATCGATCAAAAGTTGATTGCCGATTTTTACCGGCCGCAACACACCGGGTATCGACATGCTGGCTCGCATCGCAATCGCGAGATTTCCGCTTTTCAATACCGCCGCTTCACCGGTATTGATATCGGTGGCGACCGCACGGAAAGGAATGACCAGTTGGTCAAAATTTCCGCTGCGCGAGGCTTCATTGGACAAGCGTTCAAGCAATAGCATGATGGTTTCACCGGCCAACAAGCCCGAGGTGATTTTTATACCGGACTTGTCGATGCCGGGCTTTGCATTTAGCAGACTCAAATCATCATCGCGTTTGCGACGGAAACTGCGCTCTGGTCTATCGAGCGAATCATCGAAGGTAGCGGCCCAATCAAGTTCGACTACCATTTTTTCGATTTCTTCAATCGACATTCCCGATGCATACAGACCGCCAATCAAGGCACCCATGCTGGTGCCGGCAATGCAGTCAATTGGAATTTGCTTACGCTCCAGTTCCTTGATTACGCTGACATGGGCAAAACCGCGCGCGCCGCCACCACCGAGCACTAAGCCAATACGTGGCCTTGGATTTTGCGGATCCTGTTTTCGGCATGCCTGGGTGTCGGCAAAAGCAACCGGGGGTAGTGGTAATATCAAGGCAATCAACAACAGCCAAGACCTCATTTGAAATTCTTTTGTCACACTATGCTCACTTAAATTCTTGAATTATTTTTCTTTACGCCAGTTCACCGAAGCTGCCGTTTCTTTACCTGATTCAATACTGACATCAAAACCGCGCTTGATTAAATATTTCAGCGTCATCACCTGGCCAGTGCCCAGTAATGAAATACCGTAACTGACAAATAAGCGCGGTGATATTTTCTTACCGACCGAAAATACTGCGCCACCCAATGCGCGTGATTCGGTGATACCGGCCTCATCTAGGCCCAATTTAACACCGAGTTGTTGCGCCAGTATGTTACCTCCCGCACTTAATGCGATTGCCGCGGCGTCCAAGCGTTGGTTATCGCTGCTGCTGGCTGTATTTAGTGGTCTGCCCAATACCAACCATGAGAGGGCTTCGGAGGCTTCCATGGCAGGCGATGAAGTAATCGTGGTTTGTGGCGAGCGTGCATTGCCTTGTACGCGAATACCGACCGTGACGTCTTCAAAGTTTCTTTCCGCCACAATGTCCAGCGCCGGGTTATTGATCGATGATTTTGCATAGGTGAGACGACTGCGTTTAATGGTCAGCGCTTGGCCATAAGCAGTGTAGCGGCCACGCGCTTCAATGGTGCCGGTGGCCAATGCCGGGCGGCCGGGTTGATCGCGCACTTGCAGCGTGCCACTGATAAAACCATCAAGGCCAAAACCCTTGAGTTTTACATCGCCACCCAGTTGCAGCGAAACATCGGTATCGATTAAAAAACCGCCGGTTTCCGGTGCATCACGTGGATCAAGTACCACTACGTCCGATGACACCGACACACTTTGATCAAGACGTTCGAGATCAATCTTGGCGGTCGGCACTATTACCACGCCAGTCATTTTCAATAAGCCGTCCTGATAGATCAATTTAAGATCCGGGCTCATATCGGCCTGTAAGTCCGGCGTGTTCGATACGGTAATATTTTCGCCTTTCAGCGTTAATTGCAGCGGACTATTTTTATCGGCAAGATTTAGCGAGCCGTCGAGTTGCAACTGGCCTTTGCCGGAACTCAACACCCCTTTCAAACGTGCTTCGCCACTAGGCTCGCCACGCAGCGTAATATCGCCGCCAATAATTTTAATACCCAGTGCCGGTAGCTCGGTTGAAAACTGATTGAGGCGGGCATCGCCACTAATATTAGGTACCTTGCGATTACCCGTCAGCAGTAATTGCCCGACCAGACGACCCTTGGGGTCGGCAATATCGGGCGAGCTTAATTCGAGCCAAGTCAGCTTATGAACATCGAGCGATAATTTGCCATTGAGCGGTGAAAATTCATTGAAGCCGGTTTTCAATTCTCCACTAATCGAACCTTGTTCCGGCAGCAAAGTGCTCAGGCTGGCTTCAATTTGCTCGCCTCGAAGTTTCACATTAAATTTCAAATCGCTATAGCTGACAACATCACGATCAATGTTAGTGTTCAATCGCAAACCACCGGCACTGGAGAGCAGCTTCACATCGCCATTCCATGCACCAGTTTTCGTACGGGCAAAATCACCGGTTAAATTCACCGCACCATAAGGACGGTAATTCTGGTCCGGCATGCTTTCACTAAGCCACGGGTCGAGTAATGACAAAGGCAATTCTCGTCCTTCAATATGACCGGCATTGCCATTGGCATTCGCACAAACTTGCGCGCTGCTGCCGGTTCGCAGACAGGTTTTATCGAGTCGAATGCTTCCGTTGGCAAATTGGTAATTGGTCGGCGCCTGCAATGCCCAGGCCTCGCCCAAACGCGGTGCGAATTGCAATGAATGCAGCGCACCTTTCCAGTTCTGATTGGCTCCGGCAGCACTGATGTCGAATTTTATTTTTCCATACTCAAAAGTCGCCGATGCCTGCGCGCGGACATTGTTGATGCTGCCGCTTAATTGCGCATCAAATTGTTCAAGCGCTTGACCGCTGACATTAATCTCACTCGCACTGACATGCATCTGGCCATTATTGCCGGTGCCCGGCAGTTGGCCTTGTGCATCGAGTTTGCCGATGCTGTCTTTACCCCAACGCAGTTGGCTGCCGCTTAAATTTGCCCGGTAATTAGGTGCCTTGCTGGGCCCGGTAATGGCCAGCGTGCCTTGTAATTGGCCACCACCGCTGGGTGAAATGTCGGCAAGATTCAAGGGTGAAAAATCAGCGGAGATATCGTAACTCTCGCCGAAACGGCCGCTGGCTTTTACCCGACTAACACCAATATTAAGGGCAAGCTTACCATTACCATTTTTTCCATCCCACTTGGCCTGCACTTCACCTGCCAAGGCGCGGTCACGCAGGCGTCCGGAAATATTTTTAATATCGGCTTCGCCAAGCCAAAGCCCATCGGCATTTTGCCTGGCTTTCAGATTAAGCACGCCATTCACCGCGCCGGGAAAGTCCGGGAAAAAATAGGCTGGATTAAATTGATTCAAATTTGCCTGCAATTCACCACCAAGATCTGGCTTCCAGAATATTTTTCCCGTGCCGAGTAATTTTCCGGTCGGTGTTGTGGCGCTTAAGTTGTCGAGCAGTAATTGTTTTTCATTACCACGGCCAGTAATTTTTACTATGGCCTGGTCTTTAGCTCGCAATAAAACTGCGTCACCATTAACCGTCCAATCCGATAATTTACCAACGACTTTCATCTGAGCGCTGCCATTCACGGCAATGGTTTTACTATCTTTACTTTCGGGTAGAAAATTCAGTTGTTCGGAACTGAGCAGCACATCGAAGACCGGGTCTTTATCGACGAACTCGGCTTTGCCCTGTATGCGCACCAGGCCGGCATCGACTCTTAACAGCACCGGCTTAAGTTGCAATACGCCCGCTTCAATCGAGATCTGCGATGGTTCAATTTGCAGCGTTTGTTCACCACGTTTTATGTTGCCGCTGAATTTTGTATCACCATCAACACCGGTGCCGCTGAGCGAAAACGCCCAGGGCTGGTCGGGGGCGAGCCCGAAGTGCTCCAGTAATAATTGGTCGCTTTTTGTATTGAACGACCAATGCGGCTGGCTACTACCGTCCTGTAAACGCAGGTCAAGCAATACCGGTGCTGGCGCGGTGCCACTGAGCTTTAGTGTGAAGTCATCAATATCGCCTTTGGCCGTTAGTGCGAGCTGTGCCGGGGCAATACCGTTTTCGGTCATCGCGGTATAGTGGCCATTGAGCTTGGTTCGATATTTTTCGCGAGGTACATACTCGCCCTTTAAATCAAGATTACCGCTATCACTTTTTAATACCAGTTTCGGTAAATCCACTTCACCATGTGCCAAGGTCACTTCGGCATCAGCACGATAAACGAGCACCAGTTTTTCTTTGGCATTTTGTATTTGTAGTTGGGTGATCTGCAATTGATCAACGGCGATGGTCATCGGCAAATCAATCGCCGGTAAAAACTCAGGCCAACGTGGCAACTCAAAAGGCTCGTTGTCACTTGGCAGGGTCAGGACGGCGTTGTCGATAAGCAAAGTCTCAATATCCAGCCGCTTAGAGAGCAGCGGCCAAAAGGCATTTTTCAGTTTTACTTTTTGCGCGGTAAAAACATATTCACTATCGGCATAACGTAGGTTGTTTATGGCCATGCCGTCCCACATGGTGCCTTCGAGTTTGCCCCAGGTCAGCGAACTACCTTCCGGCAATTGCGCCGCAATACGCGCCATCAAAAAATCGCGACCGCCGTCGCTACGCAGCGCCCATAGGCCCAGCAGCGCGAGCGTTAACATGCCCAGCAATAAAGCAATCAACAAATATCTAAAAAGACGCCGCGTCATTAGAGGTCCGGCCCGAGACTGACATGCAAGCGAAAGTTTTGATCGGGCTCGTTCAGGCCACGGGCAATATCAATGCGAATCGGGCCGACCGGCGAGCGCCAACGCAGGCCTAAACCGACACCTAACTTTGGATCGAATTGATCGTCATAGGCATCACCGGCATCGACAAAAACCGCGCCGCCCCAGGTGGGAGTAAACCTATGTTCAAACTCTGCGCTGACCACTGCCAAGTTTTTTCCACCGAATACGACGCCGCCAACACTTTGGCCCAGCTCACGATAACCATAACCACGAACGCTATGATCACCACCGGCATAAAAGCGTTGCGAAGGAGGTAACAAAGCAAAATCGTCGGTTATCGTAGTGCCTAATTCGCCACGCAATAATATTCGATTGCTCAAACCTAGCCCTCGGATATAGCGAACTTCGGTCCGCAATTGGACAAAATCAATGTCTGACCCAATCGCCTTGGAACCTGCACGCGCTTCGAGAAAAAAACGATAGCCTTTACGCGGAGAGTTAATATCATCAAAGCGTTTCCACTCGGCCGTTAGTACCGGTGCCACTATCGTGCTGAAACTGCGGGTGCCTAGCAGGACATCGTCATAGCGTTCGCGTTTGTATTCGAGTGCGCCGAGTAAATTCCAGTTATGCCAACGACCGTTTCTGCTCAAAGCTACTTCGGTGTACTGGGTGTCGATGTCATTGATTCGCTCTTCGCGCAGCGAGGCTCGAAAGCCATACCAGCCTTCAATTTTTGAGAAGGCCGGCACCCGATACTGCGCAGTAAAATCACTTTTTTCTTGCGCAACACTCAGATCGACAAATAATTTATGGCCTTTGCGATTTACCCATCGGCGTTCAAGACTGCTGGCAAAACCGGCGCCGCTGTCGGTGCCATAACGCAGGCCCAGTGAATAAATGCTGCGCTTGGCCGGAGTTAAACTGATTTGAATCGGCACCGCGCCGTCTTTGGCTTCACCGGGTAATGGCTGCACATTGATGGTGCCGAAATAATCCAGATCCGACAAAGTTTTTTGCAATGAAAATAATTCGCTTTGATCGAAAGCTTGGCCTGGTTTCCAAGGCACCAGTTTTTCCAGCAGTTCATTGGTCAATTGATGGCCTTCAAACCGCGCTTCGCCAAAACGGAAACGCTGGCCGCTGGTCCAATCAAGGGCAATATCGGCGGCGTGTTCGGAGCGCGTGACTTCCACTTTATGGGTATTTAAATTGGCTTCAAAATAACCGCGCTCGTTCAGGGCACGACTGATATTTATTTTGCTGGTTTCATAATACCCGTGATGAAAAATATCACCTTGCGTTGGCTCAAATGCAGCGACCTCGGCTTTAATGACCGGGTCTGTCTCGGCGGCACCCGAAACACTGACTGCCAGTTTACGAACTTCTACCGGCTGGCCTGGCGTGATGGTGAAATAGACATTGACGTTTTCACCATCACGAACCACTTTAGATTCGACCTGGGCATCGTAATAGCCGAAGGCTTCGAGCCCGAGCCGCACTTCGCGCGGCGCCAGACGCATTAAATAATCTAGGCGGTTTTCACTAATGACAGTGTTGGCGTCCAACTGGGTTTGCGCAAGCGAGAGCTCGCTGCGCACATTCAAAATTTGCAGCTCATTCAAGCCAGAAAACTCAATCGCCTTTACCTGCAAGGCTTCCGCTCGTGAAGCAAGCATCAAAGAGATGAGGGCAAGGGCCGTCAGGCCTAAAGGTCGGCGGGTCATCGAGCTACTATAACTAGCTGAACGTGAATATTCCTCTTACACAACCAGAGCGGCAATTTCTGCCACGCTGGCAAAGCGATCGGCTACCGTTTTGAGTAAGGCCAGACGATTGTCACGCACTGCTGTGTCATCGACATTTACCATGACGCTATCGAAGAAAGCATCGACTTGCGGGCGCAATATTGCAAGGCGTGAAAGTACGGCTACATAGTCACGCGCTGCCAAGGCTGTGTCGGTATCGGCGAGTGCAGCAGTGACGGCGATATGTAAATCTTTTTCGCCTGTTTCCTGCAATAGGTCTGCGTTAACGTGTGTTGGAATTTCGCTTTCAACTTTACGAAGAATATTGCGAATACGTTTGTTGGCGGCGGCGAGTGCGGGGGCTTCGGGCAGTTTGGAAAATTCGCGGACGGCTTTGATACGGCGATCAAAATCCAACAGCGACACCGTGGGAGCACTTACGAGCGCGATAGGACCTGCAGCATTGTCGTGTCTATCGGCAGTCGCGCTCGTCAGTGCTCCTCCGTGAGTTTTCATTAGTTCTGCGACGGCATCGAATTGGGCGGAGTTGAAATCTTGATCGGCGTAGTAGTTGCGCATGCGGTCGATGATGAATTCTTCAATTTCCTGAATTTGACTGCTTTGAGAGAGCGACTTGTAAGCTTCATGTTGCGGCTTTGAATCGAGATGCATCCCTACATCTTTTAGTGCTTCTACAGCAGCTGTTCTTGCATCAACTACTTTAGATGCATTTGTAAAATTAATTTCGTGTGAAGCTTTTGACAAAAGATCACGCAGATTAATTTCCAAATTACCTTCAATAACCGTCCTTGCTAATCCCAACGCATTCCGACGCAACGCAAAAGCATCTTTATTTCCCGTCGGTTTCAAGCCGGCCGCAAAACCACCCGCCAAGGTATCCAGTCGCTCCGCAATCGCTAACACTTGTCCCAACTTCGATGGCGCAATTGCATCACCGGCAAATCTTGGTTGGTAGGCTTCATCGATCGCATTGGCTACTGCTTCCGGTTCGCCACAGGCTTTAGCATAATAGCGTCCAGCAATGCCTTGCAGTTCCGGAAACTCACCGACCATGCGGCTTTGTAAATCGGCTTTGCAAAGTTCAGCCGCGCGGCGTGCTTGCGTTGGATCAATACCGATTTCTTTCGCAATACTTTCAGCCAGCGCGGCAATGCGCTGGGTTTTATCGGCGTAGCTACCGAGCTTTTGTTGATAGGTGACGGTTTTCAAACCCTCGGCCATCGAGCTCAGACCCTGCTTCAAGTCTTCATCATAGAAAAACTTGGCGTCGGCAAAACGCGGGCGAATGACGCGCTCATAACCTTTGCGAACTTGTTCGACATCGGTGCTTTCGATATTGGCGATACCGATAAAGTTTTCGGACAACTTGCCGTCTTTATCCAATACCGGAAAGAACTTCTGGTTCGTTTCCATCGTGGTAATTAAAGCTTCTTGCGGCACGGCGAGAAATTCTTTTTCAAACGAGCATAAAACTGCCGACGGCCATTCGACCAGACAATTCACTTCGTTCAACAAGCTTTCATCAATACGTGCACTGCCGCCGGTTTGGCTTGCAGCGATTTGAATTTGTTCGCGGATACGGTCGCGACGTTCGTCGGCGTTAACTAATACATGGGCGTCGCGCAGGGCATCGACATAATTATGCGGCGTGCTAATCCAGACCGGTTTATTGTGATGAAAACGATGGCCGCGACTCATGCGATCGGATTTCAAGCCCATCACTTCGCCTTCAATCACATCTGCGCCCATCAGCATGACCAGCCAATGCACGGGACGAATAAATTTTGTTTCGCGATTGCCCCAGCGCATCGGTTTTGGAATCGGCAAGGCGGCTAAGGATTCAGCAACAATTTCTGCAATCAATGTGCTGGTGCCAACACCAGGCTTTTCGCTACGCGCAACAAAACGCTCACCTTTTTGATCGGTGGTTTTTTCCAGTTGCTCGATACTCAAACCATTCTTGGCCGCAAAGCCGAGCAGGGCCGGAGTCGCTGCACCTTCGGCATTCAAACCGATATTCAAGTAAGGCCCTAGCACTTCGGATTTTTGCGGAGCCTGTTCGGTGCCGACATCGGCAAACAAGACGGCAAGGCGACGCGGCGAATACAAAGCCTTCGCATTATTTTTATTGAATTCGATGCCGCGTTTCTCAAAGCCTGCTGCAACGCCATCGAAAAAAGCCTGCGCCAATTCCGGCAGCGCTTTTGGTGGCAATTCTTCAGTACCTAGTTCTATCAGAAGAGGAAGCATGACCATTACGCGACCTCCTTCTTCAAATTCGGGAAGCCGAGTTTTTCGCGTTGTGAAAAATAGGCTTCGGCAACGGCGCGCGATAATGTGCGAACCCGCAAAATATAACGCTGACGCTCGGTCACCGAAATGGCACGGCGGGCATCGAGTAAATTAAAACAATGCGAGGCTTTCGCTACTTGCTCGTACGCGGGCAGTGGCAAGCCGAGTTCAACGCATTTAACGGCTTCTTTTTCGCAGGCGTCAAAGCGGTGAAATAATTCTTCGACATTGGCATGTTCAAAGTTATAAGCACTTTGCTCGACTTCATTTTGGTGATACACATCGCGATACAGCACCGGACCTTGCGGGCCAACGGTCCAGACCAGATCAAATACGTTGTCGACGTTTTGCAGATACATGCATAAACGCTCAAGCCCGTAAGTAATTTCGCCAGTGACTGGTTTGCATTCTAAGCCACCGGCCTGCTGGAAATAGGTGAACTGGGTAATTTCCATACCGTTCAACCACACTTCCCAACCCAAACCCCAGGCACCAAGTGTCGGTGATTCCCAGTTGTCTTCGACAAAGCGCAAATCGTGTACTAAGGGATCGACACCCAGTGCCTTCAGGGATTCCAGATACAGATCAACAATATTGTCCGGATTAGGTTTCATCATTACTTGGTATTGGTAATAGCGCTGCAAGCGGTTCGGGTTTTCACCATAGCGGCCATCGGTCGGGCGGCGGCAAGGCTGCACATACGCGGCATTCCATGGCTCGGGGCCGAGCGCGCGTAAAAAAGTGGCCGGATGAAAAGTGCCTGCGCCGACTTCTAAATCGAGTGGCTGAATCAGTACGCAGCCTTGTTCAGCCCAGAAATGGTTGAGTTTAAGGATCAGTTCTTGAAATGTCGGGGCGGCCATAGGGCGAATCATTAGCGGAAAGCCGCTATTATAGGCGCTTACGCATTTAACGGCTTGATCCATGAAACCTTTTTTGATTATTGAAACCGGCAAGCCGGTCCCCACATTAAAGCGCCAAGGTGGCTTTCCCGATTGGATTCGGGTCGCGTCCGGCATTCACGTGCGTGATGTGAAAGTCTGCAATGTGGCCGATGGCGAAAGCCTGCCTGACGCTAACGGCTTCACTGGCGTGCTGGTGACAGGCTCCGGCTCCATGGTGACCGAGCGCCATGATTGGAGTGAACGCAGCGCCGAATGGCTCAATGACGCCGCCCACAAAGGCCAGGCTATTTTGGGCATTTGCTATGGCCATCAACTGCTGGCGCAAACGCTGGGCGGCAAAGTCGATTTCAATCCGAAGGGCCGCGAAATGGGCACCATTGAAGTCAGTTTGCATGAACATGCAAAAGCCGATGCACTATTTGCCGATATTCCTGCCGCCTTTGACGCGCATTCAACGCATATGCAAACCGTACTGCAAGCTCCGGACGATGCCGTTGTATTGGCGTATTCAAACAAGGACGATTGCCAAGCGTTTCGTTGGAAAGACAATGTCTGGGGCGTGCAATTTCATCCGGAATTTTCGACCGAACACATGCGCGAATATATTCACGTGCGCCGCATGGCATTAATCCAGGAAGGCAGTGAACCCAAAGCCATGCGCAAAGCGGTTTCGGCTGCGCCCCATGCAAGACGACTGCTAAGAAATTTTGTTCAATACGCGCAATCGCGCGCATAAGGGGAAAACCATGTCGGCACAAAGCGTCAGCATTGCGGCCATGTTTGGCTGGGTGGTGGATAGTTTTAAATTATTCGGCAAGAATTTTCGAGGCCTGATGTCGGCAAGTTTTTTAACGCTGGTTCTGGCTATTTTAATGATCGTGCCGATGTGGATTGTGATGGCACTTAGCATGGCAAGTATGCAAAGCGGCGGTATGCCTGCCAGTGCCATGCCGATGGCCGGCAATATGGCCCTGTTTTATGCAGTTTATGCGGTCACGGTGGTAATTAGCTTATTGTTATTTCCGCCGATTTTTGTGGGCTGGTTCAGACTCTGTCAAAACATCGACCAAAATAATGCTGTCAGTGGTTTTGATATTCTGAAACCCTATAAAGAAAAGCAAGTCTGGTTGCGCAGCATTGGTTTTGCCTTGCTGGCCATGGTGATTTATGCGGCGGTTTTTGGCTTGTTTGCGCTGGCGTTTAGCGGCGTTATTGCTGATTTCATGACTTTGGCCGCCACTCAACAGGCGGCTGCAATGGCTGGCGCTGCGCCTGCTCCGCCGAGCTTTTCGGCAGGCTTTTTCTTCGCCTATTTCGGTTTTATCGGGGTGGCTTTATTTCTGCAATTTATTTACATGACTGGCTTTGCAGAAATTTCGCTGCGCAGCACTTCAGTTGTGGATTCAATGAAACTGGCAGTAAGCGGCGCACTTAAAAATGCGCTGAAATTAATTTTATTTCTATTTTGTTTATTTGTTGCCGCGATGATTTTCTTCATGATTATCGGGCTTATTCTAGTCATGGCTATCGCCGCATTGTCGTTTATTCATCAGGCTTTGGGATTGATAGTCGGTGGTATTTTTTACTTTACATTCCTGCTGTGCATTTACCCGCTTATGTTCGCGGGTCACTACTTCGTATGGAAAAGTATTCTGGGCGGCAACAACCCGGCACTTCCAAACGCTTATGACGCGAGCTTGTCGGTATAAGTCCAGGCGCCCGGTTTTTCGGGCGTTTTTTAATCCGATCCACTTTAATTCTATTGATAGCCAAGCCTAAGCTCAAAGCCCCTTATGCCACATCGAAAAATTCCTGCCCTACGTGGCCTGTACTGGTGTCTTGAAGCATGGCGTGCGCTCAGGGCCTCGCCACAGCCGGTGTTTTCCATGGCCATGTGGCTAAGCCTTGGCGTGTTTTTGCCGGGAATACAGTTTTTAGTCGTATTTCTGCTGACCGTTTTTTATGGCGGCGTGGTATCGACCCTGCATAAAAAAAGTCATGGCGAAAAAGTTTGGCTGGGTGATTTTTTTAATGGCTTTAAATCTCTACCGCGCTTTCTTAGTTTATTTATGGTGGGTTTTCCGACGGTTTTATTTGGTATTTTTTCTGGCACGGTTCTAATGAATGCGCTCGGTCCCGACATGATGCAAAGTCTGACCCAGGCAGCAGGCAAGCCTCCGAGCAAGGAATTAGCAGACACCATCGCTCCGCTTATTCTCGGCGTGCTCTTGAAACTGTTACCTGCCGGCATCGTCATTGGCTGGATTGTTTTTCTCGCAGTACCGCGCGCCATGCTGGATAAACGTCTTGGCCTGCTGGCGCTTTGGGACGCCGTGCGCGCGATATTTACCAATATTGGCGCACTGCTTGTATTCAGTCTCTGCATCATGATCGCTGCCGTGGCACTGAGTTTTTTACTGGTAATGCCCTTAGCCCTGATTGCCGGCGCGGGCCCAGTTTTGGGAAGCGTACTGCAAACTTTTATTCTGGTTTTTGTCAGCACGCTGGGTTGGGCGCTTTATTTGAATGCCATGTATATTGCCTGGCGCGACATATTCATGAGCGATGCCGTTGCGCCGGTACCCGAAATAAAAGATTTACCGGAAACCCAAATAGAAGTGTGATGGCACCGTACTGGCGCATGCTTGCTGCGCCCATGCCATGTCGTTGCACCGTAGGGGCGCATGCTTGCTGCGCCCACACCATGTCGTTGCATCGTAGGAGCGCATGCTTGCTGCGCCCACACCATGTCGTTGCACCGTAGGGGCGCATGCTTGCTGCGCCCATGCCGTGTCGTGTAAGCAGGGCGCAGCAAGCATGCGCCCCTAAGGTTTTTTAAATCGCTGAAATCTGCTGCATCATCAGCCACACCATTAACACCATAAACACGCAGCTACCGACAAAAAACAAGCCGTGGGCAATCACAACCACCCAGGCCCAGAGCGGCATACCCGGATTTTTGGGATCGACATTTTCTACTCGCGTGCTGGCAATATAATCGTGCAAGGCACGTCGTTCGGGTGTCCATGCGGCTAAGGCATGGCCAAGGTTGAAGGTGATCCACGACAAACTTGCGGCGCAGTAACGTCCAATGGATTGCGGCAATTTAATCGGTTCACCCTTGGCATTGGTCACTTTAATACCGAGCATGCGTTTGCCAATGGTGGCTTGGTGCCGCGAGCTTTCCATTACCGAGAAATAAATGCCGCCTAAAATAAAATACACCGCGGTAGAAAAAATCAGGGCGGGCACTAATATGTTTTCTAGTTGCTGCATCAAAACATAGGGATCGGGCTGTTCGCCAGTGGCACTACCCGCCTTGAGCGAATTATATAATTGCATCAAGGTCTCCATTTCAGACTGCGCCTGAAATGAAAAATAGATTGTCGATAACACTTCAACGGCAATATACAAAATCACTATATCGACAAAGTAAGCGACATAGCGTTTCCAGAAACCGGCAGGTGACGGTGTGTAACTCATATTTCGTTCAGGACCGCGCCGTTAAATCTATTTTTCGATTTCGGACAAGTAAGCGGGCGGCAATAACCCCGACTTCGTAGAGCAGGCACATCGGTATTGCGAGCATTAATTGCGACAGACCATCGGGCGGCGTAATGATGGCGGCAATAATAAAAATGGCGACTATGACATAGCCGCGCCATTCACTTAATTGCGCCGGTTTTACCCAACCGAGCAATACCGCAATGATGACAGCAACCGGCACTTCAAAGCTCACGCCGCCTGCTAAAAACATGACCAGAACAAAGTCCAGATATTCGCCAATGTCGGGCATCATGGTCACGCCTTCGGGCGTGATACTAAATAAATATCCAAACATCACCGGTAATAAACCGAAATAGGTAAATGCACAACCGGCGTAAAACAAAAGTGTGGCCGCCACTAATAAAGGCCGCGCCAGACGTTTTTCATTTTTATACAGACCAGGCGCCACAAATGCCCAAAGCTGATAGAGAATCATCGGCATGGCAATCAGTAGGGCGGCAAAAAATGCACATTTCAACGGCACCGTGAAAGCACCCAAAGGCGCGGTCGCAATTAATTGGCCGCCCTGCAAATCATCCAATAAAGGTTTGGCCAGTAGCGAATAAATATCGTTGGCAAAAGGAATCAGTACAACAAAAATAAGACCCAGAGTGGCCAATGCTTTGACCAGGCGTAAACGCAGTTCGAGCAGATGGCTCATCAAACTTTCTTCGGCAGGCTTGCTCTCGGTCATGGGCGCGGTGTGAGTTCCTTGTCCGGTGCTGCGTCTAATTCTATTTGGGCTTTAGTTTCGGCTTCGGTTTCGTTTAGCAAGTTAGTATCGAGCGCCTGCATTTCGTGTTGCAAACTTTCCTGATGGGTATTGAGCGTTTTTTGTAAATCGGCCATTGATTCTTTCAAACTATTTTTGAGTTCTTCGTCGGCCATTTCGCTTTCCAGCTCGGCCTTTACTGTGTACCACTGCGCACGTGCTTTGCGAACCCAAAAGCCGGCGAGCCGAGCCGCTTTAGGCAGGCGCTCGGGCCCCAGCACTACCAGAGCGATGATGGCGGTAATCAGAATTTCACTCAGGCCAATATCAAACATGGCGTATTGGCCTCAACCAAGTGTGTTTGCGCGTTTGCTTGTGCGGGAATCAGGCCTTGGGGGCCTGATCCTGATCTTTATCATTATTGAGTTTTTCGGCGTCTTCATTGCCATCTTTCAGGCCTTTTTTGAAACTACCAACGGCACCACCTAAATCTTTGCCGATATTGGTCAGTTTTTTGGTACCGAAGACCACAATAACGATCACTAAAATGATCAGTAATTCTTTCCAACCTAACATGACCGTTCTCCTGTGAGATGCGTAAGAATATCTTATTTGGTGGCATTAACCGCATTGGCGGCTTTCGCGGTGCTTTCTTCGAGCTTGTCGCGGAACCCGACTACGGCGTCGGAAGGTTTTTCGGCACGGCCTTCAAGAATCATGCGCGAAGTGGCGTCGCGGCCATAAATGGCGGCATTGGCTTTTTTGTCGATCTGCATAACGGCGCCGTCAAGCGAAATACCCGCGAACAAACCACGGGCGCGGGAATAACTGTAAATTTCGGCTTTCAATTGCTCGTCGGTCGAAGCCTGTGCACTCCGACCCACCGGTCCGGCAGCAACGCTGGCATCTGCGCCTAAAGTAAATTTGCCGTTGACGATGGAATCGACACCACGGCCATTGCGGAAAACCAGAATCACGTCAGCCGATTGAACCCCAGCCTGAAAACCGATGCTGCCACCGGTCAAAATCATGAAGCTCGGATTCGACCAGGTGCCATCGCTGCCACGCACGGCGATCAGGCCTTTGCCGCGACGACCGCCGATCACAAAACCGGCTTTGACCACATCCGGGATAACGGCAATCGCCTGAGCTTCGTTCAATAACTTGCTGGGAATAGAATCTTCGGGAATGCGTAAAATTTCGCTCAGGACCCGGCTGGCATCATTGGCGCGGTCGTCTTCTTTTTGACCCGCAAAAGCGCTTAGCGGCATCAATAAACACAATGAAAGCAAGACAGTGAAATGGCGACGCATGGGCTTCTCCTTGGAATTTTCGACATTATGGCGCAAACGAATGAATAAGAGATGAGTTCATCTTCATTCGCGAGATGTTATTTTGTGCGCTGATTACAAGGATAGTTCCATGAGCTCACGTTTTTTTAACCCGGCAAAGACAGCTACCACGACTGTCCATCAACAACGTACGACCGTGCTACTGGTGAATCTGGGCACGCCCGACGCCCCGACAGCCAACGCCGTACGGCGTTATCTTGCCGAGTTCCTGCATGATTATCGCGTAGTGGATTTAACGCGTTGGCTTTGGTGCGCGATTTTACATTTCGTGATTCTGCCGATTCGCTCCGGCATTGTGGCTAAGAAATATGCCAGCGTCTGGCGTGAAGATGGCTCGCCGCTATTGGCCTTGAGTAAAAAATTGCGTGATGCCGTACAGGCGCAATGCCCTGATTGTGATGTGCGGCTCGCGATGCGTTATGGCAATCCCTCGGTTTCATCGGTGCTGCGTGAAGCACAGGCTCACGGTATGCAGCGCTTGATCGTGTTGCCTTTGTATCCGCAGTATTCGGCCAGCACCACCGCATCGAGCCATGATGCGGTGATGAAAGAATTGCAAACTTGGCGCCTGCTGCCGGAGCTGCGTCTGATCAATGATTATCACGATAACAGCGAATGGCTCGATGCCATTGAAGCCAGTATCGAAAACCATTGGGACCTACATGCCCGTGCTGAAAAAATCGTGTTTTCGTTTCACGGTTTACCACAACGCTTTATTCGCGACGGTGACCCGTATGCCATGCAATGCGAAGCTAGCGCGAAAAAAATTGCAGCGCGTCTTGGTTTAGATCAAAGCCAATGGCTGTTGACATATCAATCGCGCTTTGGTCGCGAACCTTGGCTGGTACCTGCGACCGACAAGACCCTGGAAGCGCTGGCAAAGCAAGGCGTTAAAACCATCGACATTATTTGCCCGGGTTTTGCCGTCGATTGCTTGGAAACACTGGAAGAAATCAAAGTGGAAAACCAGGAAATATTTCATAAGGCCGGTGGCGACAAGCTGCGCTATATCGCGGCGTTGAATGATTCACCGGGCCATGCCTGTGCGCTGGCACATTTAATCAAACGCCATAGCCAGGGATGGAGCCATTAATGCAGGAAATTTCACTCAGCACTGCGCGCGGAACCGTCACCGCATTGCAAAGTGGCAACCCCGATGGTGAAAAAATTCTGTGCCTGCATGGCTGGCTCGATAATGCCGCAAGCTTTACTCCGCTGATGCCCTTGCTCGAAAAATATCATGTTGTTGCACTCGACATGCCGGGCCATGGCGGCTCGCAACATCGCATGGCCGGTTATGATTATGTCTTTGTCGATTGGATCCATGATGTGCTCGACGTGCTCGATTCACTTGATTGGCAGCAAGCACATTTGCTCGGCCATTCTATGGGTGGCGCAATTGCCACCATTGTTGCGGCCTCGGCGCCAGAACGCACCAATAAACTCTTATTAATCGAAGCCCTCGGGCCGATTTCAGGCATTGCCGAAGAAGCCGGACAACGATTACGACAGGCCGTTGCTGCAAGACGTTATCTGGCCAATGACAAAGCCGCGCGGATTATTCCGGATCTGGAAACGGCAGTGAACGCACGCCTCGCTGCCAGCAAAATGACGCGTGATGCCGCGCGCTTAATCGTGCAAAGAAATCTACAGGAAGTAAACGGCGGTTATGTGTGGCGTAGCGACCCGCGCATGATGCTGCCTACCCATGTCCGTACCGACGAAAGTTTTATCCGCAGCTGGATTCGTGCGATCGAAGCACAGACTCTGGTGATTGCCGCCGACCCTGCACCGCTTTATTTTACGCCGGAGCAACGCTCTGCACGTCTAGCCCAATTAAAGCACGGCCAACTTGAAGTCATTCCCGGCGGACATCATTTGCATATGGAAAAAGCCGATGAGGTAGCGAAAATTATTCTGGATTTTCTGGCGGAGTAAACAGTTCGTGGGAGCGCCCCCGATTTTCATCGGGGCGCTCCTGCAAAAAAAGCAAAGCCTAGCTCTCGCCTTCGTTCCGCCATTTGCCGGGTTCAAGCCCCTTAAGATTATGCGGGCCGACTGAAATTCGTATCAATCGCAAAGTCGGCAAGCCGACGGCAGCCGTCATTCGACGCACTTGACGATTGCGGCCTTCACGAATCGTCAGTTCGATAAAACTATCGACGATAGTCTTGCGTTGACGCACTGGCGGATCACGAGGCCAAAGCCAATCGGGTGCGGTTTCCAAGGCTCGAGCCTGACCGGGCAAGGTCATTCCGTCATTTAATTTAACGCCTTTGGCCAATGCTTTTATTTGTTCGTCGGTCGGTATGCCTTCCACTTGCACTAGATAGGTTTTTGGCCATTTGAATTTCGGCGAACTAATCTGAGCAATGCGCGCACCATCATCGGATAACAGCAACATACCTTCGGAATCAAAATCCAGACGCCCTGCTGCATAGACATCAGAGGGCATGCCGAAATTCGCCAGCGTGATACGAGCGGGCGTTTCAGTGTCCGTGAACTGGCACAACACATTGTAGGGCTTGTTAAAAGCAATCAGCATTGCCCCAGTGTAACGGCGTGAGAGAATACTTGCAGTCTTTTTTGGTGATTTATCATGAATAACGCGCTTTCCAGCCAACATCCACTGCGTCGTTTGCTCGATTTTGCCAAACCCTACCGTCGCAACATCATTTTTGGCAGCGTATTTTCGGTCTGCAATAAAGTCTTTGATGTGCTGCCAGAAATTTTAATCGGCGTTTCGGTCGATGTAGTGGTCAATCAAAAAGCGTCGTTTCTTGCCAAATTAGGCCTCATCGACCCCATGGATCAGTTATGGGCATTGGCGGCATTGACGGTTTTAGTCTGGGTTTTCGAGTCTCTGTTTGAATATTTATACGCCCTTCGCTGGCGTGGTCTTGCCCAGGATATGCAGCACGAATTGCGGCAGGCGGCGTATTCGCACTTGCAAAAACTACCCCCAGATTTTATTAACCGTGAACGTAGCGGTCGTTTAATGGCATTGATGAATGAAGATGTGAATCAGATCGAACGTTTTTTAAATACCGGTGCCAATGATTTGATACAAGTGTTTGTGTCTTCACTTTTGGTCGGCGCAGTGTTTTTCGTATTGACAGCCGATTTGGCAGTACTGGCTTTATTGCCGATTCCGATGATTTTATTCGGTGCTTTCTGGTTTCAAAAGCGTTTGTATCCACGTTATGTTGCCGCCCGTGAAGCGGCGGCAACAGTGTCCAATCGCCTGAATAATAATCTGGCCGGCATGGCCACCATTCAGGCCTACACCGCCGAAGCCTTTGAAGCCGAGCATGTGCGTCTGGCATCGAATACTTTTCGCGAATGCAATAGCGAGGCCATTAAATTTTCAGCCGCGATTACGCCGGTGATCCGTATGGCAGTCATGTCGGGTTTTGTCGTGACCCTGCTTTATGGCGGTTACCTTTGTTTGAAAGGCGATCTGGGTGTTGGCAGTTACACCGTGCTGGTGTATTTAACGCAGCGATTGCTCTGGCCAATGACCCGCCTTGCCGATATGACTGACTTGTATCAACGTGCAATGGCATCGGTGAATCGGGTAATGGATTTACTGGAAACCAAGCTGCCAACGCAAAGCAGCAAGGAATTTTCCGGCACTGTGAAGGGCGCCCTGAAATTCGAGAATATTTCGTTCGCCTATGCCGACACGCCGACACTGCGCGATATCAATATCGACATTCCGGCCGGCAGCACCGTCGCCTTTGTCGGCGGTACCGGTAGCGGAAAAAGTACTTTGCTGAAATTATTGCTGCGTTTTATTTCACCCGATCAGGGTCGCATTTTATTCGATGGGCAAGATATTGCCGAAATAAATTCCGCCGCCTTACGCAAGCAATTAGGTTATGTCGCGCAAGATCCTTTTCTGACCGATGGCAGTATTGCCGACAATATTGCCTATGGCGAACACAATGCCGACAAGAAAGCCATTGAAACGGCAGCCGATGCCGCCGAAGCCAGCGAATTTATCGCCAGCTTGCCAAAATCTTTTGATAGTGAGGTCGGTGAACGCGGCACCCAACTCTCGGGTGGGCAGCGCCAGCGTATAGCACTGGCGCGGGCTTTATTCCGCAATCCTTCGGTATTGATGCTTGACGAAGCCACTTCGGCAGTCGATAACGAAACCGAAGCCGCCATTCAACGATCACTCGCACGGGTTTCAGAAAACAGAACCACGATTATCGTCGCGCATCGTTTGTCCACCGTTCGCAGTGCCGATTGTATTTTCGTGATCGATAATGGACAGCTGGTCGAACAAGGTCGCCACGAGGAATTATTGGCACGTAATGAAATATATGCCTCTTTGTGGCGACTGCAAACGGGCGAGGCGATTTAATTATTCAGCTTTCGTGGGAGGCCGCTTGCGGGCGACAGTCCGAAATAGCCGCTCTATGATCACGATTAGCATTTCTCTGCCTTTTCACCACTAGCAATTTGATCTTTGTCAAAATTAAAAAGAATCGGTTTATGGCGAGCAGTGCATTAAGAATTCACAACACTTTATCGAGCGGTGTTGTCGATGCGTTGCTGCCGCGAGCGAGCGTCTCTTACTTTCGCCCGCAAGCGGCCTCCTACGCATGCAATTATTTACAAGGGTTTTTTGAAACGCAATGTCATGCGATCGCTTTCGCCAATCGCTAGGTATTTCGCGCGGTCTTTTTCGCCTTCGCGTAAATTGGGCGGTAAGGTCCAGACACCATTGGTATAGTCTTTGGTGTCTTTTGGATTGGCGTTGATTTCACTGCGGGCATCTAGCGTGAATCCGGCAGCGATTGCCATGGCAATGACTTGTGCTTCGCCTACATAGCCGCTTTTGTCGCCCTTCGGCACATCGTCCTTTGCGCGATGTTCCACCACGCCCAGCGTACCGCCCGGCTTCAAGACTTCGAAGAATGCTTCGAACATATCCGCCTCGGTGCCGGCACCCATCCAGTTGTGGACATTGCGGAAGGTCAATACCACGTCCGCGCTATCTGCTTGCCCAATCGAAGGCGCTTTGGGATCGATTTCAAGCAAGCTGGCATTGCCAAATGCGTCTGCACGGGCGGCCAGTTTGTCACGCAATGTCTTGTTTTGTTTTTCATTGTAAGTGCGTGAAGCATCGCTACTAGTTCTTGCAGGATCGGTGACAACTCCAAAATAGCGTCCTTGGTCTTTCAGCAGCGGTGCAAGGACTTCGGTGTACCAACCGCCACCCGGTGAGATTTCAACCACAGTATGGCTGGGCCTTACTCCGAAAAACTTCAGGGTTTCTTGTGGGTGCCGATATTTGTCGCGCTCCTTGTTTGCCTCTGAACGCCAATCACCTGCCAGCACCGGAGCAATGGCCGAATCAAATTGTTGGGCCTCCTGTTTCGTACTCGGCTTACTATCACCGTCGGAATGACAGGCAGTGATTATGCTGGCGCAGGCCAGAGCCAATAGCAATTTTTTCATCGTGACGCTCCCGGAATAATTTATGGGCTGAACAATACCCTAAAAACGGCTAAGAAAATGTGAACTTGCTACAAGTTGGGCAATGCCCACCCTACGGTGAACTTAATCGCAGCCGGTCTGGATACGGCGGCACATCGGTAAACACCCCTGCTTGAATATCGCTCTGGATTTTTTGCCACCAGGCGGCATCAAAAATTTCACCGTGCGCGGCCAGCAAGGCTTCGCGCTGGGCCGGGCTCAGCCCGAGAAAACGCGGAAACTGTTCCGGGAATACATCATTGTCAGCCACGTAATACCAAGCACCATGATGCATTTCTTCTTCGTCGTTTTTTGCTTCCGGCAATTTACGAAAACGGCATTCTGTAACCAGGCAAAGTTCATCATAATCATAAAAAATAGCTCGGCCATGGCGGGTGACGCCGAAATTTTTCAATAATAAATCGCCAGGAAAAATATTGCTGCGCGCTAGGTCTTTAATCGCCTGTCCGTAATCCAAAATAGCCGCTAGCGCGTGTTCATCCGAAGTTTCCCGCACATATAAATTCAGCGGGCGCAGACGGCGTTCGACATAGCAATGATGAATCACGATATCGGCACCATTTTCGCTCACCGACTCGGTGCATTCTTTCAAAAGCTCCTCACGCATGGCATCGGTAAATTGATCGCGTGGAAACCGCAGGAAGCGGTATTCCTGCGCGTCAATCAAACGACCGACACGATCATGCTTGAACACCAGATGATATTTTTCCAGCACCTGTTCACGCGCAATGTTTTTTGGGAAGGCGAATTTGTCGCGAATCAGTTTGAATACCAGCGGATAACCCGGCAAGGTAAACACCGCCATCACCATGCCGCGTTCGCCATCGGCATGCGTGCAGTCTTGTTCCGGATGTTCGCCCAGATAACGAAAAAAATGCCGATAACGCTCAGTCTTGCCTTGTTTGGCTCGGCCCAGAACCGTATAGATTTCATCAATTGGTTTGCCGGGCAACAGAGTTCGCAGGAAAACCACGGCATCGCCAACCGTTGGCAAATCAGCATGAAAATAGCTATGCGTATAACCAAACAAAACGGCCGCATGTTGCCGCGTGGTAATCACCGCATCAACACGAATGCCACCTTCTTCATTCACCAATGCCAGAATACAGGGCGCATAATTTTCGCGACCCAAAACACGCCCCACCAGATACGCACGGCGTTCGCGATAAAAAACCGTATCCAGTAATTCCACCGCCAGCACGGCCGGTTCCGGCCAATGTTCAAAACGTGCCTGCAAGCTTTCGGCAATTTGCTTCGCACACGACATTGCATTTTGATAAGGCGAAGTAAACGGATAATCGGCCAGCACACGTTCAAATAGCGAAGCCAGACTTTCCGACACCACATAATTATGTCGTGCAACCGGATGGGTAATGCTGTCGGTCGGCTCGATGGTGAGTGCGACAAATTCGATATCGGCATTCACGCCACGGGTTTTGAAAAAGCGCCGGGTCAGCGTATTGAAAAATGTCTTGAACAGCTCGCGATCCAGCAAAGGCGAAATCAATTGCTCGTAGGCTTTGCGAATTTCCAGCCACAGGTGGGCATTATTGGATTGATCGGCCATGCGGTCGCTGAGCTTGTCGCTGATCGCGGCGATGCATTGATCGTAAAGTTCGATCCGGGCATTGGCATCGTCGCGCGAACCACTCCAGTCGCGTTGTTCAAAACGCTCCTTGGCTCTTTTGGTGACATTGGAAAACTGCAGGTTGTAATCCAGAAAAGCATCGCGAATCGCCACGGCGTTGGGTACTGCCAGAAAATCGATATCCGCATCCGTCATACTTACGCCACCTTGGTTTTGATTTGCGTTTCCAGCCATTGCTTGAAATGCACCAGACCGCGATGGTTTTTCGAACGTTCCGGATACACCAGATAATACTGATATTCGGCCGGCATTTTCAGTTTGCCGATATAACGGAGGCGTCCGGTTTCAATCAACGGTGCGGCAAGGATATGCCGGGCCAACACGATGCCCACTCCTTCGGCCGATGCGCGGTGTGCGCCTTCGGCTTCGTTGAATTTTGCGACGAATTTTTTCGGCTCCGGCAAATTGAAATGCGCGCACCAGCGTTTCCAGCGCCCGAAAGGATCATCGATCAAGGGGTATTTATGCAGCTCGTTCAATTTGATCGGACCGAGTTGCTTTATCAAGGCCGGACTCGCAGCGGGGCTGATCCATTCATCAAACAAAAAATGCGCGGTCAACCCCGGCCATGCGCCAGGGCCGAAGCGAATCGCCGCATCAACCTGGAATTCCTTGTCGAAATCGACCATGCGTGCGGACGAATCCAGATTGAATTGAATGTCCGGATGCTGGCGAACGAATCCGCCCAATCTAGGCAATAACCAGGCATTGGCCATCGATGCCAATGCGCTCAGGGTCAGCCGATCACCCTGTGAGCCGGTTTGCGGACTCAGCAATTGTTCAATCGCCTGATAATGCGGTTCCAGCTGCACATAAAGACTCTGACCATCTGGCGTTAATTGAATGCCACGCGGTCCGCGCTCCATCAGCCGCCGACCCAAACGCTCCTCAAGTCGGCGCATTTGATGGCTGAGCGCGCTCACCGTCACGTTCAACTGTTCGGCCGCCCGCGTCATATTGCCATTACGGGCGGTATGCATGAAGCCGGAAATCCATTGCAATGCGGGTTTACTCATCTTGAATTTTGCTCAAGTCTAGATTGAAAATAATGCTATTTTCAAACGATAACTGTGGGCGTATCTTGCCAACTCGTCAAGTAAGCGTGTAAGCGGCAGAAGCCGGAAGCGTTTCCGGTTTTTATCACACGGGCTTTCGTAACATCGTGCTCCAACATAGGTTTGCCATGAATTTCGCTTCAAGTCTCCGTTTGATTTTATTGGCCATGATCTGGGGCAGCTCGTTTCTGTTTCAGCGTATCGCGGTACCCGAACTCGGGCCTAACTGGGTCGCTGCGGGACGTTTGGTTCTTGGCGCAGTAGTTTTACTGCTGGTGATGTTGGCAATGCGAAAGCCTTTGCATCTTCGCAAAAATGCCGGCGCTTATATCTGGATCGGTTTTATCAATTCAGCGCTGCCGTTCTGGCTATTTGCCTACGCCAGCATCAGTCTGCCGGCCGGCGTTACCGCGGTGATGAATTCGATGGTGCCTTTATTCAGCGTATTACTGCTATGGGTAATGGGCGAAAGACCGAGCTTCGGCAAATTTGCCGGTGTCACGCTGGGCATCGTGGGTGTTGCGATGATTGTCGGTTTCGGCGGGCTGCCGATGACATGGGCAACCGCACTTGGCGTGCTGGCCGGCATGGGTGCCGCGGCACTTTATGCATTAAGCGCGATGGAAATTCGCAAACGCTTTATCAATGTCGATCCGCTGGCGGTCGCTACCGGGAGTTTGCTGGGCGCAACACTTGCCATATTGCCCTTGCTGTTTATCGGCGGCTCGATTCCTTCGACAGCAGAGCTGACGCCATGGTTGATGCTGATACCACTGGGCGTGCTTTGCACCGGCATAGCCTACTTTCTGTATTTCAAACTCTTGCACGATGTCGGCAGCACGCGCGCTACCACCGTCACCTTATTGGTGCCGGTATTCGCATTGATCTGGGGCATGATGTTTTTGCATGAACACCCCACCTTGCTCAGCTTAGTTGGCATGGGCCTGGTGATTATGTCGATGATGCTGATTCTGGAAAAAATTAAATTGCCGCAATTTTTTGGAACGGCTACAAAAAAAATCCTGTAGGAGGCCGCTTGCGGGCGACTTGCTGCAAACGAAATCATGGCAGATGCTTTCGGGCCCAAGGGCCCTCCTACCGACATTGAAAAAGAGCCGCTTTGGCGGCTCTTTTTCATTGCGCATCAAGCAAAAACTAAAATTACATTTGCTTGATCATTTCATCGGCAAATTCGGAACATTTCACTTCGGTGGCGCCTTCCATTAAGCGAGCGAAATCATAAGTCACGCGCTTATTGGCAATCGCTTTATCCATTGCTGCAATAATCGTGTCCGCAGCTTCGGTCCAGCCCATGTAACGCAACATCATTTCACCGGACAAAATCACCGAGCCCGGATTTACTTTATCCAGACCGGCGTACTTCGGCGCGGTTCCGTGGGTGGCTTCAAACACGGCATGACCAGTCACGTAATTGATGTTGGCACCCGGTGCAATACCGATGCCGCCGACTTGTGCGGCGAGTGCGTCACTCAAATAATCGCCGTTCAAATTCAGCGTAGCGCAGACATCATATTCTGCTGGGCGCAACAGAATTTGTTGCAGGAACGCATCGGCGATTGCATCTTTGATGATAAGTCCAGCGCCTGGCTTTCCTTCAGGAATAATCATCCACGGGCCGCCGTCCAGCTCTACTGCACCGTAAAAATCTTTCGCGACCTGATAACCCCAATCACGGAAACCACCTTCGGTGTATTTCATGATGTTGCCCTTATGTATCAGGGTCACCGATTTGGATTTGTTCTCAATCGCATAGCCAATCGCGCTGTGTACTAGACGCTCGGTACCGAGATACGACACTGGCTTGATACCCAGACCGACATTTACTTTAACTTCGCGATGCGGAGCGCCAATGCCTTCCAAAGCTTTTTGCCAGCCTTCAGATTTTTCCTGGGTGCCGAAAC
>Ga0209181_10001885_pt1 | contig 35244 bp, 32 predicted proteins | sample MAT05_FD_187208 | JGI IMG/M metagenome (GOLD analysis project Ga0209181, IMG submission 187208) | Freshwater microbial communities from Lake Fryxell liftoff mats and glacier meltwater in Antarctica - MAT-05 (SPAdes) (version 2) | ecosystem: Environmental > Aquatic > Freshwater > Ice > Liftoff... | reverse complement strand
CCGGCACCCAAGGTCAATGTGCTCAGTGCCAGCATCGCCAGCGACGGCAGCATCGTCACCCGTTGCGAATCGCAGACGAATCCGGCCTATGGCGCATGGCTCGAGGAACTGCGCGACACGGCACGGCAGGAGCGCTGAGATGATCCGTCGTCTCCTGCAATCTGTTGTGCTGGTGCTCGCTGGCGCTCCCCTCGTGCATGCCGCGCCCAGCATTGCGCTCACCTCCGGCGCGACCCGCAGCTTCAATCTGGCCGGCAATGCGCTGAGCGATGCGTTCTTCTTCGATGCGCCGGCCGATGCCGCACAGCTGCGCTTCTCGATCAGTGGCGGCACCGATGTCGACCTGCTCGTGCGCTACGGCAGTGAGTTCCCGGGCACCGGTCCGGGCGATGTGCTGTCGATCAGCTATCTGAGTGAAGGCGCGCACTATTGGGCGATCAGCGCCGAAAACAGCGAGCTGATCACGATCGGCCGCTATAACGTCAAGCCGGTGCGTGCCGGGCGCTGGTACATCGTGGTGCTGAACTTCGCCAGCACGCCCAGCACCACCAGCATCACCGTAACCGCCTCTGGCGCCGAAGCGGGCGCGCTGCCGGTCAATGTGGTGTTCGATGACAGTCGCAGCGACGGTGCCGGTGCCTGCAGCACCAGCGAGTGGAACGACAGCACCCCACGTCCTGCGGCCGGCGGCAACACTGGCACCACGCTCGGACAGCAGCGCCGCAACGCCGTGCTGGAGGCCGCGCGCGTGCTCAGCACCCAGCTGCGCAGTCCGGTGCCGGTCCGGATCAAGGCGTGCTGGGACAACCTGTGCGACGACCCGTCCACGCCAGGCAGCGACACCCTGCGCTGTACCGCGAACGGCGCGGTCCTCGCATCGGCCGGCCCGCGCAGCATCTTTCTGCGCGCAACCCGGATGATTCGCGATGATGACGGCAGCCTCGCGGTCGCAGGCTTCGGCAGCGCGCCGTTCCTGCCGCGCGCACAGACCTTCTACACCGGCACTCCGACCACCAAGCTCGCCGGCGCGGCGAGCTGCGCGCTGATCGGCGGCCCGTGCGACTCGACCTATGAGGCACGCATCACCTTCAACAACCAGATCGGCCAAGCGACCGTACTCGGCGGGCGCAACTGGTGGTACGGCTTCGTTCCACAGCCGCCACCGGCTACCGAAACCGATTTCCTCTCCACCGGTCTGCACGAACTGACCCATGGCATGGGCTTTGTCAGCTTGATCAACATCGCCGACCAGAACCGACCGATCGGCGCCAAGCTGCAAGGCTACGACGATATCTACGCGGCCAACGTGGTCAGCGTCGGCGAAGACCAGTCCGTGCGTCCCTTCACCTCGATCACCGATGCGCAACGCGCAACCGCGCTGACCTCGTTCACCGGCTTGCGCTGGAGCGGCGTGGAGGCCACCACATCGGTCGACAACGGGCGTCGCGACGATCCACCACCGGACAATCTGGTGACCCTGTTCGCGCCGAATCCGGTGCAGCCGGGCTCGACCCTGAGCCATGTCACCGGAACCGGCGTCAGTGCCGGCCTGATGCTGCCATCGATCACCGGCGCGCCGCGCACGCTCGGCATCGCCGGCGCGATGCTCGGCGAACTCGGCTGGTCATCGGCGAACACCATCGTGACGACCGACAGCCTGCCGCGGCCCTCGCTGTATTTCGATCGCACGCGCGACAACCATGGCATCAGCTTCGGTCGCGTCACCGGCAATATCTACTACATGCTGTTCTACACCTACGATGCGGCCGGCAATCCCGAGTGGTATCTGGCTTCAGGGCCGGTTGTCGATGGCGTGTTCCTGGCATCCACCGATCCGAGCGGGCTGAGCCTGCTGCGGGTCAAGTTCCGCCCGGGGCAGACGCCGGAAACCAGTGTCGATGTCGCAGCCTCCGGGCAGGTCCGTCTCGACTTCAACCAGGCGCAATTCGCGCCTGCCTGCAACGATGGTGTTGCGCGCAGCAGCGCAAGTCCGCTGGCGGTGATGACCTGGTCGCTGGGCAACGATGTCAACAAGAACTGGTGCATGGAGTCGATCCTGCCCAGCGGCCCCGGTACCGTGGCAACGCCGAACTTCACCGGCGCGTGGAACTCGGTGCAGTCCGGCTGGGGCTTCGATCTGGCCAGCTTCCGCGCAGGCGGCAACAATCTGCTGTCGGGTCTGCTGTTCTATCCGGACGCCAACGGCGATGGACGCTGGGCGCTGTTCAGCAGTGCCACGCCAACTACGCCGACCACGCTGTCGCTGATCCAGCGCAACGGATACTGCCGCACCTGCCCGACGCCCAGTCCCGCCGCATCGGATCAGTCCGCCGGCACCATCACCCTGAACCTGGTCACGCCGACCACCGATCGCGGCGCACCCAATCGCGCCAATCTGACCATCACCTATCGGGGCCCCTCGGGCGGCACCTTCGTGCGCGATGTGCCGATCGCGCTGCTGACCGAGCCTGCTGCGCAGCAGTAGTCGCCATGCCACCGCAGCCGCGCCCTCAGGGGCGGCAGCGGTCCAGTGCACAGCCAGCCAACAACCAAGCATACCGCTGGCAAGCGCAGTTACAGGCGCGAGATCACCGCGTCGGCAAGGCTGTCGGTCGATCCGGTGCCGCCCAGATCCGGGGTGACCCGGTCGCGCGCATCCAGGGTGGCGCGGATCGCCACCCGCAGGCGCGCCGCGTTGTCGGCCTGACCAATGTGGTCGAGCATCTGGCAGGCGCCAAGCAACAGCGCGCAGGGGTTGGCAAGGCCGCGGCCGGCGATGTCCGGCGCCGACCCGTGCACCGCCTCGAAGATCGCCGCCTCGGCACCGATGTTGGCGCCCGGCGCGAGACCGAGGCCGCCGACCAGTCCGGCGCACAGATCGGACAGGATGTCGCCGAACAGGTTGGTCGTCACGATCACGTCGAACTGCCACGGGTCCATGACCAGTTGCATGCAGGTGTTGTCGACGATCATTTCCTGGGTTTGAAGGTCCGGATAGTGCGCCGCGACTTCGCGCGCGACTTTCAGGAACAGTCCCGACGTGCTCTTGAGGATGTTCGCCTTGTGCACCACCGTGACCTTGCGCCGTCCAACCCGACGCGCAAGTTCAAACGCGTAGCGCACGATGCGTTCCGAGCCATGGCGGGTGATGCGCTGGGTCAACATGGCAGTATTGCCGTCGGCCGACAGGGTCTGGCCTTCACCGATGTAGGCGCCCTCGGTGTTCTCGCGCACGGTGATGATGTCGATGTTCTCGTAGCGCGCCTTGGTGCCCGGAAACGAAATCGCCGGCCGCACGTTGGCGTACAGGTCGAAGCGCTTGCGCAGCGCGACGTTGATCGACGAGAAGCCTTCGCCGACCGGCGTGGTCAGCGGGCTCTTCAATGCCACCTGGTGTTTGGCGATCGCATCCACGGTCGCTGTGGGCAACAGCTCGCCATGGCGTTCGTAGGCGACCATGCCGGCGTCGACGAACTGGTACTGCAGACCGCAGCGCAGCGCATCGAGCACGCGCAGGGTGGCCTGCATGATCTCCGGGCCGATACCGTCGCCGCGGATCACCGCTATGGTCTTGTTCATGGAATTCCTGATGGCAGGGGGAGGCGGCGGGATCTGCACTGCCGACTGCGCAGAGTCATGCAGTCAGTAACGGCAGCAAGCCCCCGGCCCGATCCAAGGCGACCAGATCGTCGTAGCCGCCGATGTGCTTGTCGCCGATGAAGATCTGCGGCACGGTGCGGCGGTTGCCGCTGCGGGTGCGCATCTCGGCGAAGCGCGCAGGGTCGCGATCGATGCGATGTTCTTCGTAGGTGCCCGCGCCGCGCTCGACCAGCAAGGTCTTGGCGGCCACGCAGTACGGACAAATGGCAGTGCTGTAGATCTCGATCTTGGCCATGGCGGGCAGATGGGGGCGATCAGATGCAACTCAATGGGCGCGGCAGTCCCGCATAGCGCACCGCCTGCTTGGCGGGGCCGTCAGGAAACAGACGATACAGGGTCCGACTGGCTCCGCGCTCGGCGCCAATACGCGCCGACAGCGCGCGGACCAGCAGCCGCATCGGCGGCGAGATCTGGAACTGCGCGTAGTGATCGCGCAGGAAGCGCAGCACCTCCCAGTGGGCCGCCGTGAGCGCGATGCCGTCACTTGCGGCCATCTGCTCGGCCAGTCCCTCGCTCCAGTCGTCGAGGCAGCGCAGGTAGCCGCGCGCGTCGAGGGCGATCGCGCGACCGCGGTAGCCGATCGAGATGCCGGCGTTCAATACCAGGTCACCGACGCATCGCAGGCCGCGACCAGCGCCACCCACGCTGCATCGTCGAGCAACCGGCAACCCTCGTGCAGGGCAGCGCCACCCAGACCGCGTGCGGCAAGATCGGTGGCCAGCACATGGACCCTGCCCGCAGCCAGCGCATCGCGCAGTGCCGGATCCGGCGCCCGGTGTGCGCACGCGACCGCTACCGCTTCCTGCGCGAGCACGATCGCATCGTGTGCCTGCGCATGCAGCAGCCCGCGCGTCAGTGCATCGCCGGCCCACGGCGCACGCACCACCAGATGCAGCGTGCGGCGCTCAGAACGCAAGGACGACATCGGCGCTCCGAATCCAGTCGCGGCGCTGCGCGGCATCCAGTGTCAACGCGTGCAGCCGCAGCGGTGCACCATGCAGCCCATGCGCGGTGAGCGCTTCCGCGTCGGCACCGATCCGCTCGGCGCCATGCACCGCGAGGCCGCGCAAGGCCGGAGCCCAGTCGCGCAGGCCTTCCGTTCCCTGCGCCCCGGGACGCAGCAGGCAAACTCCGGCGCCGACGAACAGCAGCGACAATTCGTGCTCGAAGGCCAGCGCGGCAAGCCCGGCGTCGACTCCCTCGCGCGCGCGCCAGCCATCGTGGGTGGCGTGACTGAACAGCAGCAGGATGCGCGACATGCGGCTCAGTCGGCGAAGGTAAGCACGCGATCGGAGTCGACGACGGCCAGCATGAACTGCCCGAGCGTGCCGATCTTGACCGCGCCGGTCGCCACTGCGGGGCGATCCAGGCCCCGTCGCGCCAGCGCGGTTTCACAGGCCAGCAGCGGCACGCCGTGGGCCGCCGCCAGTGCCGCCCAGCCCGCACCGAGATCAGGCTCATCGGCAGGCACCTCGACCGCCAGCACCGCCATCACCCCATCGGCGTGAAAGAACACCTGGCGCAGCGTATGTCCGGCCGCAACCGCCGCGCGCGCAAAACGCAGTGCAGACGATGCGCCCTGACCGGACGCGGGTGAACACAGCACGAGCAGCGAAATAACCATTCCTGAACCGTTGCGTGCGGAACTTGCCGTAGACTAGCGGGTCGAAACGTCGTATTGCCGATCCGGACTGAAGTCCGGCGGCGGTCTGAATCCGGGAATCTGCGAATCCAATCGTGAAGCGTCTCCTGCTCGCCATTCTAGCTGCCAGCGTCAGCCTCGCCGCCGGTGCCCAGGAAGAAATGCAGCTGCCGGACATCGGGTCCTCGGCAGCCGCGATCCTGTCGCCCGACCAGGAGCGCCAGATCGGCGAGCAGATGATGCGCAGCCTGCGTGCCGCCAACGCGGTCGCCGACGATCCGCTGCTCGACGACTACCTTGCCGCCATTGGCTATCGGCTGGTCGCGCAAAGCGAGCGGCCGGAGCAGCGCTTCACCTTCTTCGTGGTGCGCTCGGAGCAGATCAACGCCTTCGCCGCGCCCGGCGGCTACGTGGGCATGAACACCGGCCTGATCTCCACTGCCGAGAGCGAATCCGAGATGGCTGCGGTGCTCGCGCACGAGGTCGCGCACATTACCCAGCGGCACATCGTGCGCGCGGTCGAGAGCATGCAGAAGGCGTCGCTGCCGATCATGCTGGCGATGGTCGGGGCCTTGATCGCAGCGCAAGGCGCTGGCAGTGGCGATGCCGCGCAGGCGGCGATCGTCGGCGGCTCGGCGCTGCTGCAGCAGCAGCAGATCAATTTCACCCGCGGCAACGAGTACGAGGCCGACCGGATCGGCATCCAGACCCTCGCGCTGGCCGGCTTCGATCCGAATGCGATGTCGACCTTCTTCTGGCGCATGGGTCGCGCCACCCGCGCGAACGTGGGCGAAGGTGTGCCGGAATTCCTGCGTACCCATCCGGTGACCACCACGCGGGTGAGCGAGGCCAAGGATCGCGCGGCGATCATCGCGCGCGAACTGCCGGCAGTACCGGCGGTCAGCACCGACGCCGGCGTGCTGGCGCTTTACGCGCCGCCGTCTGCCACCGGCCGCCGCAGCAGCATGCTGGAACTTTACGGCAATCTCGACGACCAGGCGCTGCGTGCGCAACAGCTGCGCGAGATGCGCGCGAAGGCGCCACCCGCGACCCTGGATGCGCCCGCTTTCATGCGCTTTCGCGAACGCGCGCGCGTCCTCGGCTCGGCCAATCCGGGCGACTTGATTGCGTTCTACCAGCGCACGATCGCTGCCGGCGATGGCGATGCGGTCGCCATGCAATACGGATTGGGTCTCGCGCAGACCCGTGCCGGCCAGCCACGCGACGCGCTCAAGACCCTCGCGCCGCTGGTCGCTGCGAACCCGGAGCAGCCTGCCTTCGGACTGGCGATGGCGGAGGCTGAGGATGCCGCTGGAACCCCGCCGCTCGCCCGCCAGCGCCTTGCCGCGCTATCCGCGCAATTCCCTGGCAACCGCGCGGTGGCTATCGCGCACGCCCAGCAGCTGGTCGCCAGCGGTTCACCGCAAGCGGCCGGGCGCGCGGTGGAAATGCTGCGTCCGCTGCTGGCCGGCTCCGGCAACGAGGTGCTGCTGCAGCGCACCTTCGCGCGCGCCTGCGAGTTGGCCGGCGACGAGATCCGCGCTGGCGAAGCGCATGCCGAGGTCGCCCTGCTCAACGGGCGTTTCGATGACGCCCTGCAGCAGCTGGGCAATCTGTTGCGGCGAACCGATGTCGACTACTACCAGCGCGCACGCATCGAGGCGCGTATCGCCCAGATCACGCCGGTGGCGCTGGAACAGCGCCGGCGCATGCTGCCCGGCCAGGTTTGAAAGGACCGCTTGGCGTGGTCCGCCGGCCTTGTCATGCGCTGGAAATAAATCTGTAGTGCAATGGCGGTCGCAAGCGGCCAGCGTGGCCGCAAGACCCACAGGGCGCCCGTGCAGAAGCAGATCCTGATCGTCGAAGACGAGCCCGCCATCCGCGACATGGTGGCTTTCGCACTCAGTCGCGCCGGGCTGGAGCCGGTGCATGCGGCCGACACGCGGGCAGCACAGGACGCCATCATGGCGCGCGTGCCGGACCTGATCCTGCTCGACTGGATGCTGCCAGGCATGAGCGGCCTGGAGTTCGCCCGACGCCTGCGCCGCGAGGACATGACCCGCGAAGTGCCGATCATCATGCTCACCGCACGCGGCGAGGAGAACGACCGCGTCGGCGGGCTCGAAGCCGGCGTCGACGACTACGTGGTCAAGCCTTTCTCAACCCGCGAGCTGGTCGCCCGCATCAAGGCGGTGATCCGCCGCACCCAGAGCGAAACCGAGCAGGGCACGGTCGACCTCGGCGGGCTGCGCATCGACGGTCCCGCCCATCGCGTATTCGCCGGCGACAAGCCGGTGCCGATCGGGCCGACCGAATACCGCCTGCTGTATTTCTTCATGACCCATGCGGAGCGCGTGTACTCGCGCGGCCAACTGCTCGACCACGTGTGGGGTGGCAACGTGTATGTCGAGGAGCGCACGGTCGACGTACATATCCGACGGCTGCGCAAGACCCTCGAGCCGTTCGTGCTCGATGGCCTGATCCAGACCGTGCGCGGTTCCGGATATCGATTCTCGACCACGGTCTGAAGCCTCGCACACTGATGCATCGGGCGCGCTGCCGGGAGTAATCGACGGCTGCTAGGCTGGCGGCTTGGCAGCAACGGTTTCCCCATGCGCCCGGAATTCCTGTTCAACCATGCCTGGCAGGTCTCGATCGGACGCTTTCTGGTCCTGATCACGGGCGCCGGCTTGCTCGGACTGGCCATTGGCTATCCGATGCCGGCCCTGCTCGCAGCACTGTTCGGCTACTCGGTCTGGTCGCTGTACACCCTGTATCGCATGCAGCAGTGGCTGCGCTCGCGACGCCGTTCGGCGCCACCCGAGGGTCGCGGCGTGTGGTCGGACCTGGCCGAGTTCGTGTATCGCAAGCTGCGCGCCGAGCGCTCACGCAAGCGCCGCGTGATCGCCCTGCTGCGCGCGTTCCGCGAAGCCGCAGCGGCACTTCCCGATGGCGTTATCGTGCTGGCCCGCTCGCGTCGGGTGATCTGGTTCAACGAGAGCGCCGGCCGCCTGATCCGGATCGCGGCACCGCGCGACCGCGGCAAGCTGGTCGACGATTTCCTGCCGCTGGCCGCGCGCAAATGGCTGATCGAGGGACCCAACGTCGATCCGCTGGTCGATGTACCCGCGCCACACGACGACAATCTGCGCCTGTCGCTGCGCCTGATTCCGTATGCAAAGGACCAGCTGATGCTGGTGGTGCGCGATGTCAGTAACCTGATGCGCCTCGAACAGGTGCGACGCGACTTCGTGGCCAATGTCTCGCACGAGCTGCGCACGCCGCTGACCGTGCTGCACGGCTACCTGGACATGATCGAGCCCGACGAGGTGCCGCAGTGGGCGCCGATGCTGGCCGATCTGCGCAACCAGTCGCGGCGGATGGCGCAGATCGTCGAGGACCTGCTCACCCTGTCGCGCCTCGAAGCGCAGCAGGAACCGCCGGATGACCGCGTCGCGATGCGACCGATGCTGGCCGCGCTCAAGCGCGAGGCCGAAGCGCTCGGACAGGGTCGCCATACGGTGAAGATCCATCTCGAGTCCGACCGCGACCTGCGCGGCTCCAACCAGTACCTGCACAGCGCATTCTCCAATCTGGTTACCAATGCGGTGCGCTACACGCCGCCCGAGGGCAGCATCCACATCCACTGGGAAGCGGTCACCGAGGGTCTGCGCTTCCGGGTGGTCGATACCGGCTACGGCATCCCCGCCGAACACCTGCCGCGGGTGACCGAGCGTTTCTATCGCGTGTCGACCAGTCGATCGCGCGGCAGCGGTGGCACCGGACTGGGGCTTTCGATCGTCAAGCATGCGCTGCATGTGCACCACGCGCACCTCGAAATCGAGAGTGAAGTGGGCCGCGGCAGCACCTTTTCGTGCATCTTCCCTGCCGCCATGGGATTGTCTCCCGCGCAGGATACAGAGCCGTGAGTGCCCCTCCGATGGCAGCCGGCCACCCGACGCCGCCGCCGCGGGCGATAATCAGCACGCAACCGGAACGACCATGATCAAGCCCAGGGATCGCCAGCTGTTCATCAATCGCGAGCTGTCACAGCTGGAGTTCAACTTCCGCGTGCTGGCGCAGGCGCGCGATCCGCACACCCCGTTGCTCGAACGCCTGCGCTATCTGTGCATCTCATGCACCAATCTCGACGAGTTCTTCGAGATCCGGGTGGCGGGCGTGCGCCAGCAGCAGCAGCTGGGGACCCCGGCCGGAGCGGATGGACTGACCGCTGCCGCAGCGATGGCGCGGATCCGCGTGCGCGCGCAGGATCTGGTCACCGAGCAGTACCAGTGCTGGAACCGGGTCCTGCGGCCGGCGATGAAAAAAGCCGGCATCCACCTGCTGATGCGCGACGAATGGAATGCCAAGCAGCGCAAATGGCTGCAGGGATATTTCCGCGACGAGGTGCTGCCGGTGCTATCGCCGCTGGGCCTGGACCCCGCGCATCCGTTTCCGCGCATCCTCAACAAGACCCTGAATCTCGCTGTCGTGCTCAAGGGCAAGGACGCTTTCGGTCGCGAGGGCCACATGGCGGTGGTGCGCGCGCCGCGCTCACTGCCGCGCATCATCCAGTTGCCCGCACACCTCGACGGCGACCCGACGTCGCAGGAGTTCGTGTTCCTGTCGGGAATCCTGCACGAGTTCGTCGACGAGTTGTTCCCGGGCATGCAGGTCAAGGGCAGCTACCAGTTCCGGGTAACCCGCGATTCCGAGCTGGCGGTCGACGAAGACGAAGTCGAGAACCTCGCCAGCGCGCTCAAGGACGAACTGATCGGTCGCGGCTACGCGCGGGCGGTGCGCCTGGAAGTGGCCGACTCCTGCCCGAAGACCGTGCTGAAGTTCCTGATCGACAACTTCGAGCTCGAAGAGACCGATGTGTATCGGTGCCATGGCCCGGTCAATCTGAATCGCGTGATCGCGGTGTACGACATGGTCGACCATGCCGACCGGAAGTTCCCGCCGTTCGTTCCCAGGGTGCAGGCGCGGCTGGCGGCCGCCGCCACCGTGTTCGATGCAGCACGCGCCGGCGACATCCTGCTGCACCATCCCTTCGATTCGTTCGTGACCGTGCTCGACCTGGTGCGTCAGTCAAGCGTCGATCCGGAGGTGCTGGCGATCAAACAGACTTTGTACCGCACCGGCAAGGACTCGCCGCTGGTGGCAATGCTGTGCGATGCAGCGCGCAACGGCAAGGACGTGACGGTGGTGGTCGAACTGCGCGCGCGCTTCGACGAGGATGCCAACATCGGGGTGGCCAATCGTCTGCAGGAGGCCGGCGTGCAGGTCGTCTACGGCGTGGTCGGCTACAAGACCCACGGCAAGATGCTGCTGGTCGTGCGCCGCGAGAACGGCAAGCTGCGTCGCTATGCGCATCTGTCGACCGGCAACTACCACGCCGGCAATGCGCGCGCCTATACCGACATCGGCCTGATCACCGCGCATCCGGAAATCGGCGAGGACGTGCATCGCATGTTCCAGCAGATGTCGGGCTTGGGTCCGTTGATCAAGCTCAAGCGCCTGCTGCAGTCGCCGTTCACCCTGCACAAGGGGATGCTCAGCCGCATCGAACGCGAGATCGCGCACGCCAAGGCCGGCAAGCCCGCACGCATCATCGCCAAGATCAACGCGATGAACGAGGAGACCGTGATCGGCCTGCTTTACGACGCCTCGCGCGCCGGGGTGAAGGTCGATTTGATCGTGCGTGGCAGCTGCGGCTTGCGCCCCGGCGTGCCCGGGGTGTCGGACAACATCCGCGTGATTTCGATAGTCGGCCGCTTCCTCGAACACAGCCGCGTCTATTGGTTCCAGAACGATACCGCCCCCGAGCTGTGGTGCTCCAGCGCCGACTGGCTCGAACGCAACCTGCTGCGGCGGATCGAAACCTGCTTCCCGATCCTCGACCCCGACCTGGCCAAGCGCGTGTTCGAGGAAGATCTCGAAAACTATCTGGCCGACAACACCCAGGCGTGGCAACTGCAGTCCGACGGTAGCTACGTCAGGCTCCAACCCGGTGATGCGATGCCGCACTCCGCGCAGCAGACATTGCTGGCCAAGCTGTGCCGATGAAGTCCGCAGCGCCGGGTAGTCCACTGAAAGATGGCGACTCGCTGGCCGCGGTCGATTTGGGCTCGAACAGCTTCCATCTGGTGGTCGCGCGCTACGAACACGGCGACCTGCGCGTGATCGATCGCGTCCGCGAAACGGTGCGCATGGCGCTGGGTCTGCGCGCCGACGGCTCGCTCGAACCCGAACGCCATCGCCGGGCCTTGGGTTGCCTGGCGCGCTTCGGCCAGCGCCTGCGCGATCTGCCGCCCGAACGCGTGCGTGCGGTGGCCACCAATACGGTGCGCCGGCTGCGCAGCCCGCGCGCTTTCCTGCTGACCGCCGAGACCGCGCTGGGCCAGCCGATCGCGGTGGTATCCGGCCGCGAAGAGGCGCGTCTGATCTATCTGGGCGTCGCCCATGGCCTGCCACGCTCCAAGCAGCGCCGGCTGGTGGTCGACATCGGCGGCGGCAGCACCGAGTTCATCATCGGTCGCGAGTTCGCGGCGCTGGAAACCGAAAGCCTGCAGATGGGCTGCGTGGCGAGCACCCTGCGTTTCTTCGACGACGGCAAGCTCAACCGCAAGCGCTGGCAGCGCGCACAGACCGAAATCGAGGTCGAACTGCAGCAGTTCGCAGCCGCTTACAAGGCAGTCGGCTGGACCGAGTGCATCGGCTCATCCGGCACCGCGCGCGCACTCGGCGCGATCAACGAGGCGCTGGGCCATGGCGACAACGTGATCACCCGCGCGGGCCTGGACGATATCCGCGAACGCCTGCTGCACGCCGATGAGATCGACAAGATCAAGCTGCCCGGACTGCCCGAGGAGCGCCGTCCGGTGATCGCAGGCGGCGCGGTGATCCTCGACACCGTGTTTCGCGCGCTGGGCATCGAGCGCATGCGGGTTTGCGACACCGCGATGCGCGAGGGCCTGCTCTACGACATGCTCGGCCGCGCCGCGCAGACCGATCCGCGCGAAGCCAGCATCGAAGGTCTCGCCAGTCGCTACGGCGCCGATCGCGAGCAGGCGCAGCGCGTGGAGGACACCGCACTACTGCTGCTGGCCCAGGTCGCCGACGACTGGGAACTGGGCCCCGACCAGCACGCCTGGCTCGCCTGGTGCGCACGCGTGCACGAGATCGGCCTCACCATCGCCCACAGCCAGCACCATGTGCATGGCGCCTACCTCGTCGGACAATCCGATTTGTTCGGTTTCAGCCACCAGGAACAGCAGGCGCTCGCGTTCATCGTTCGCGCCCAGCGGCGTGCGATTCCACTGGAGGTGCTCAACGCGCTGCCCGAGCGACTCGCAACGCCGGCCGCGCGGCTGGCAGTGCTGCTGCGACTGGCAGCGCTGCTGCATCGCGCGCGCACCGGCGAAAAACTGCCGCCGATCACTCTGAAGGCCAGCGAGCGCAGCCTGCGCCTCGGCCTGCCGCGGCAATGGCTGGAGACCCATCCGCTGTCGCACGCGGACATCGAGCAGGAGCGCAAGTACCTGGGCGATCTGAACATCAAGCTGCAGATCGTCGCCGGCTGAGTCGCAGCCTCGACGGAGCGAGACTTCAGCGTCACCGCGCCGATCGTTCAGTGCAACGCTGCGGCGATTTTGGCCGCCGCCGCGTCCGCACCCATGAGCCCGGTATCGATCTGAACCAGCGGCGAGGGCAGCGCTGGAAAATCGAAGCCAGCCTGTGCGTCGATCGTGCGGTACAGCTCGGGGTCGGTGAGCTTGCCCAATCCCTTGCGGCTGGCCTGGCCAAGGCGCTCAAGCACCATTGCAGGCGCACAATGCAGTGCGATGAAATGCACCGTTCCGCCTGCCGACTCCACCAGTGCGACCAGATCGGCGATCAGCGAAGGCGCGACGCTCGCCTCGGGATGAAAGGTGAAGATGAACGAGCGCTGCGCCTGCGCTGCCTCGGTGAATGCGCAGCGCCAGATGCTTGCGCGCAGCGCATTGAAGGCGGGCGTTCCGAAGTCGAACAGCGCATTGGCCGCATCGACCGCGAGATGATTGTGAAAAAGCGGAAGCCCGCTCAAATCGGACAATCGGCGCCCGATGGTGTACTTGCCGGATGCGGCCGGGCCGTGGATGAATACGACGAACATCGCGATCGCGCCGCTGGATTGCAATCGTCATCGACCATCGGGCGCCGCAGCGGCGGCGGTCGGGGTGCTGGCCTTGCCATCCGTGTCGGCCCGGTAGCGATGACGCTCGAACCAGGCTGCCGTATTGAGTATCTGCGCGATCATCTGGCTGGGCCGCGCATTGATCGAATGCGAAGCGCCGGGAATGCGTACCAGCGCGGTGTCGACCTTGAGCAGCTTCAGGGCCTGGTAGTACTGCTCGGATTCGGAGATCGGCGTGCGATGGTCGGCCTCGCCGGTGATGAGCATGGTCGGCGTGCGCACGTTCTTGACGTAGCTGATGGGCGATCGCTTCATGTAGTGCTCTACGTGGTCCCACGGCTTGCCGGGAAACCAGTAGTCGCTGAACAGTCCGTAGGCGTCGGCCGTGAGCACGAAGCTGTACCAGTTGATGACCGGTTTGGCCGAAACTGCGGCGCGAAAGCGCTCGGTATGGCCGACGATCCATGCGGTCAGCACGCCGCCGCCGCTGCCGCCGGTGACGAACAGGTTGTTGTCGTCGATGAACCCTCGCGCGATGGCCGCATCGACGCCACTCATCAGATCGTCGTAATCCTGGCCGGGGTAGTTGTGATGGATGAGGTTGGCGAACTCGGCGCCGTAACTGGTGCTGCCGCGCGGATTGGCAAACAGCACCACATAGCCCTTGGCTGCATACATCTGGATCTCGGGTGCGAAGCGCGGACCATAGTTGGCGAACGGCCCACCGTGGATCTCCAGCAGCAGTGGATACTTTTTCGCAGCATCGAAGCCCGGCGGGTACACCAGCCAACCCTGCACCTCGCGCTGGTCGAAACCGGATTTCCAGGTGAGCTCCTCGACCTTGCCGAGCGTGCGCGCCGACAGCAGGCTGTCGCTGAGCGCGGTCAGTACCCGCGGCTTGCCGCCGCGCGACACCACCGCGATATCGGCCGGCCGGTAGTTGCTGTTGTGGGTGTAGACCACGCGACCGCCGGCCACATGCAACGACCCGCCGTCGTACGGCCGGCCCATCGCGGTGCCGCCGAGATCGGATGCCACCACTTCGACCTCGCCGCCCCGTGCGGAGACCCAGCCGATGCGCGTCACCCCACGATCGTCGAAGCTGAAGTAGATGCCGCGATCGCCATCCCACTGCGGGTTGTCGATGCTGCGATCGAAGCCTGCGGTCAGTGCGCGGGTGCTGCCACTGGCCAGGTCCAGTACCGACAGGACCGTGTTTTGGTAACCGAGCCGCTGGTCGTCGAAGCCCACATAGGCCACTTGGCGACCGTCAGCGGACAGCGACGGGCTGTTGTCCGGCCCGTTGCGCGTGGTCAGGCGGGTGAGCGCGCCGTCGGCCAGTGAGATCCGGTACAGATCGCTCTCCAGCGGATCGAACTCCGATTCGGCGACCGGATTGGCAGCGAGGATCAGCGACGCGCCATCACGCGCCCACACCAGCGGCCCGTCGAAATCATGTTCACCCGCGCTCACCTGACGCGGCGCGCCACCCTCGGCACCGACCACGAATACGTGGCTGTAACCGGGCTCCACGTAGCCGGCCCCGTCGAAGCGGTAGGTGAACTGGTCGATCACCTTCACCGGCTCCGCCCATTCGGCGCCCTTCGGCGGCTTGGGCATGTCGGTGGCCAGCGCCTTGGTCTCGGCCGGCACGCGCTGGGTGAACGCGATCTGTTTGCCGTCCGGCGACCACGCCAGATTACCGGGGCCTGCCTGCAGCTGGGTCACCCTTCCGGTCGCGCCGCTGTCGAGCCAGCGCACGAAGATCTGCGCCTTGCCCTCGTCGCTGGACACAAACGCGATGCGTCGACCATCCGGCGACCACACCGCGCCACGATCATTGCGGTTGCCGGTGGTCAGCGGTTGCTGGGCGCCCGTGGCGACATCGATCAGCCACAGATTGCTGCGTCGCACGTCCTTGCCGATATCGAAAAAGCTGCGCTGATAGACGGCGCGCTTGCCGTCGGGTGCAAGTATCGGTCGTTCGGCCCATTCGAGTGCGAACACGTCGATGGGCGCGAATGCTGGCGGTGCCGCCAGCGCAATCGTGGGCAGCAGCGCGGCGAGCAGGACGATGAGTCGGCGATTCACGGGCATGGTGGCTTTCGCGGCAAAGTGGTGTCGTCGAGTATCAACCGGCATGCGGGTCGCCGTCACCTGCCCAGTGCTATCGCTTCAGCGATCCTGCGAGCGCTTGACCACTGCCTTGGCGACGCTGCCGAAATCCGCCACCCGCCACAGGTAAAGGCTGGCCAGGGTGCGCCACGGCGCCCAGCGCTGGCCGAGTTCGGCGAGCTGCTTCGGCTTGGGCGCATCGGCGAGGCCGAGCACGATCTGTGCGCCCTTGCGGATGCCCAGGTCGTCGACCGGCAGCACGTCGGGGCGCCCGAGGCGGAACATCAGCATCATCTGAACCGTCCAGCGACCGATGCCGCGCACTGTGGTCAGACGCTCGATCAAGACTTGATCGTCGAGCCAACGCAGTTCCTGCACCTGCGGCAGCACGCCCTCGATGGCCTTGTGGGCGAGATCCTTCAGCGCCAGCACCTTGTTGCCCGAAACCCCGCAGCCGCGCAGTACGTCGACTCCTATCTCGCGCAGGTCCTGCGGATGGAAATTCGGGCCGTGCGGGAGTTTTGCCTCGACCCGCGCCACGATGGTTGCCGCCGCCTTGCCGGACAGCTGCTGGTAGAGGATCGCGCGCGCCAGCGCATCGACCGGCTCGAACGGATCGCGCCAGTGAATATCGAGCGGACCGATCCTGCGCATCCAGCGCGCAAGCGACTTGTCGGCCTTGGCGAGCGCTGCCTGCGCGGTGGCGACCTTGAAGCCGCGCGGATGTGCACGGGCTTTGCGCGCGCGCGTGGGCGTAGCGTGATCGAGGGCGCCTGCAGCCGCGCGCCGCTGCGCACGTGTCGGAACCTGCTGGGCTGGCATGCACGATCCCACGCGAGTGCGGGCGCGCAGTGTAGCGACAGCGCCGCTCCCCCGTGGCGCGGGAGAGCGGCGTGCATGCACCGACGGGTCCGGGGCGGACCCGCGTTTGCGGACTACGGGCGCGGCTGGAAGCTCAACACCGCAGATGGCGCGGCGGTGGCTGCGGCGACGTTGAGCGGCATCGGCTTGTAGCGGTTGGTCAGCCAGCGACCGAGCTGGCTCGCGTAGCCTGGACTACCGAGCACACCGCTCTGGCCGCCGGGCAGAATCTGCGATGGCGTGAAGCCATCGGTCATCTCGCCGACGAAACGGCGTGCAGGACCGCTGCCGAACATGAAGCCGTTGACGGAGTTGGCGCGCACGCCGTGTCCGGATGCGTCCAGCACCTCATAGCCGCCCGGACGCGCAACGCCGGGCAACTGCGGCGAGAGGTTGGTGAAGCCGTAGGTGCCTGCAGTGTCCGGCAGGTTGAACGGCCCGCCCAGCGGATGATCGAACACGATCCGGTGCAGGCGGCCCCAGCGATAGTCGTCGAGATTGCTCGAGCGATTGAACGCTGCGGCGAAGGATTCGCCCTGGTACAGGGCGATGGCATCGCGCAGTGCACGCAACAGCAGAAAATCGCGCGCGGCTTCCGGCGAGGGCGCATTGGCGACCTGGAAGAAGTTCACGCCCGAAACGCCGGTGCCGCGCCGCGTGCCGAAGCCGCGCAGGTGGAACGCCAGCGCGCTGACCGCTTCGTTGTTGCCGGGCACCTGGCTGCCCGCGCCGATGCGGGTCAGGGTGGCGTCGATGACCTGTCGGATCGCCTGGCTGCGCCAGCCCGCATACAGGGTCGCCGCGACCGAGTTTGCGACTTCGGTTGCACCCGGCTGCGGCAAAGCGGCAGGATCGTCGCCGGGATCGAAGCCCTGCGGAATTCCGGTCGGCGTGGAGAAGTCCCACGTGCGCAGACGCGCGATGGCAGCAACCACGGTCGGATCGCTGGCCAATGTGCGCAGTTCCGGCCACGCACTGCCGGCCGCGCCGTTGGTGGCCGCGGTAAGCAGGAACGGCAGCAGGATCTCCGCATCGCGCGGCGAGTTGTTGGCCTGCCAGGCGCGCATGTCGTCCTGACTGGCCTGGCCACCGTTGGCGAGTCTGGCCTGGATCAGCCGATCGATGCGGCCCATGCGCAGCGAGGAATAGCCGGGATTGAGGTAATACAAGCCGCCGCGCGGGCGCACCTGGTTGAGCGGATTGTTGTCCGACGTGGTGCCGATCGGATCGTTGTTGGCGTTGGCGATGTAGCCGCTGGCCGGGTTGATCGCGAAAGGCATCTCGCTGATGCTGAGTATCTCGTAGGGCACCGCCTGATTGAGCTGGCGGTTGCTCACCGGCAGCCACTCGTTGCGCCGCGTACCGGATCCATCGCGGATCAGGAACGGCGGACTGCCGTCGACATTGTTCAGATTCTGCAGGTCGTCGCGGATCGGTGCCTCGGCGGAAGTGAAGTAGGCGATGTTGCCATCGACGTCGGCATAGCCGAAATTCTGCGAGCCGAAGTCGAAGCTGCTCAGCGCGGTGCGAAACTGCTCGAGGTTTTGCGCGCGACCGATCTGCCGGAACGAGTCGAGTTCAAAGGTCGCACCCCAGCCGGTGTACATCACCGACAGGCCGGTAGTGCCGGTGATCGACACCACTGGTCCATTGTTGCGGCGTGGCACGATGACGGTGACGCCGCCATTGAGATAGCCGATCGAATTTTCGCGCGCGGCATTGTCCGCCACGCCGTCGAGGCGATTGACGATGAAGCTCTGGAACAGCGTCTGTACCGGTTCGATACGACCCTGGTAGACGGTATGCGTCGGCAGGCCGTAGGTGTTGACCACGAAGGTTTCCGAGAAGGTGTCGGTGACATCCATCGGATTGACCGTCGAGCCCCAGCAGAAGCGCGGCGTGCAGCCCTGCGCTACCACCGGCGTGCCCGGCAGCGATGCGCCGCGCAGGTTGACCGTGGTGCCGGCGATGATGTGCGCTTCCTGGAAGATCGACGGCGTGTCGAGACTCAGGTGCGGATCGTTGGCGATCAGCGGACGACCGGAAGCGGTGCGCGACCCGGACACCATCCACCAGTTGCTGCCGACGCTGCCCTCGTTGCGCTGCATCACCTTGGCGATCAGGGGATTGTCCACCACCTGGTCCTGCCACTTGCGTGCCAGCGCCACTACTTCGGGATCGATCTGCGGCAACTCCTCGGCGATCGACGCTTTGGCGTCATCGACTGCAATACTGCCGCTGCTGGGACGGAAGTCGGTGATGGATACCCGATCGTCTGCGCCCTGCGAGCGATGCGTATCCTCCGAAAACAGCGCACTGCCGTTGAAACCACCGGCAGCGCCCGCAGCCTGGTAGGTGCCCGCGCGAATGGTGAAATCGGTATCGAGGTCGAACGACAGCTGGAACGCCAGCGCCTTGCCGATCACCAGCGAATCCACCGGCGACCATACTGCCGCGCGAGTGAGTTCCAGTGCGCCGTACTCCGGCGGCAGCGGATTGGTTTGCAGCCAGAGGTTGACCCCGTCGGCGTACGCCTTGAGCCAGCCGCGGGTATCCGCGCTCAGTGCTGCCCACGTGGCTTCGGCCGCGCGCCGCAGGCCCAACGTGCGCGTCTGCACGTCGTTGGCCAGCGCCGGTGCGCCGACCAACTCGGCGACCGTGCCGCTGGCACCGCGACGGTTGAAGTCCATCTGCCAGAAACGATCGCGCGCGTGCGCGTAGCCGGTCAGGAACGCGGCATCGTTTTCGTTGCTCGCCTGGATGACCGGCACGCCCTCGGCGTCATAGGTGATGCTGCCCGGTGCACTCAGCCCTGGTGCGCTGATGGTGGACTGCGCGGATGCCGCACTGGCTGCAACCGCCAGCGCCATGGAAACAGCCAGACACAACGTGCGACGCACGACAGCGCGTGGCGAAGATTCAGTACGCATAAAACCCTCCCTGCTGTGCCGAACTGCGGCACGGTCGGTGGATTATGCGCCGCATGTCGTACGGCTGACGCAATACTGCAACGCAGCATGCACGTTTTTCTGGATTGCGCGCGATGCGCCGCTGCAATTTTCGCCGCACTGCACCACAAACAGCGCTCACTCAGCCTCTAGCGCGATGAATGCTGCGCACCGAAGAACCAGATTGCCAGCAGCAGCCAGCCGATCATCAGCGCGATGCCACCCGCAGGCGCGAGCATGCTCGATGAGTCGAACAGCACGCGGGCGAGCAGGCTGCCGCTGAACGCCAGCACGCCGATCACCATCGCGATGCTCGACAGCGTCAACAGCAGGCCGGCGATCGCGGTGCGTGCGAGCGCCCCGATCGCCACCAGTGCCAGTGCGTGCATGAACATCATTCCCACCGCGAGTCCGTAGCGGCGCAGGTCTTCGGCATCGAGCGAAGGCGCCAGCGCATGACTGCCGATCGCCGCGAGCGCGGTCGCGGACAGGCCGAACGCAGCGCCGCAGATTCCCGCGATCCGGAACGTGATGTTCATGCGTGCCGACCCGCACCCCACCTGCTGCCCCACAAAGCACAACGGCCGCCGGTTGCGCCGGCGGCCGCTATCGACTTGCGAATACAATCGCGCACGACTACTTGCTGGCCGGCGGCTGCAGCATGTCGTCGAGGGTCTTGTTCATGTTGGCGAACTTGAACGCCGGAATCACGTAGGTCCAGTCGTTGAGCCGAGCATTGAGCGCGGCAGTCTCCTCGCGCAACGCCGCCAGTCGGTCCTCACGATCCTTGCCCGGATCAGACACCGCCAGCGGTGCGGCCGGTGCGGCCGGCGGCTGAGCGTTGGGATCGGCCTGGAGCGCTGCCTTGGCGGCCGCCTCGGATTCGATCTTGATCTGCGCATAGCCGGCCACTTCGGCCGCCTGCTGGGCGTCGATCGACGCCCCCGCGGCCGCTTCATCGAGGCTGGCCACGAAGCGTGCGTAGTCCTTGCCATCGGCGTTCCATGCCCGCGATTGGACCTGCAGGCCATCGAACATCGTATAGGTCGAGGTCCATACGCGCGCTGCGCCCGGCTCCGCGCTCTGAATCGGCAGCACGTCGTCGAAGCGCAAGCCCGACAGCACCGAGGCAAAACCATTGGCGACGAATTCGGACGCCACCGCACGCCCCTTGGGCACCTCGCCGACCTGGAAGTTCGGCTCGCCCGGATCGTTCTTGAACACGCGCAGCGACTTGCCCGGGCTTTCGATCCGCACCTCGCGCACACGGCTCGACGGGATGTCGGCGATATCCTTGAGCAGCCAGTTCGCCGCCACCTTGTCGATCGCGATATTGCCCTTGACCAGCAGCGACTGCGCTTGGTCTGCGCGCCGCACGAAGGTGCCCTCGCCTACCTGCGTGTTGGCGTTGCCCACGATCAAGCGCACCGGTTCCTTCAATCCGCTCACCTCGATCAGCGCGCCCTTGGCCTCCTTGGCGCTGATCTCCTCCACGCCCAGCGTGGCATAGTTGGCCGGATCGGAAGTTTTCAGTTCGAGCACGCGCGCCTCGGACAGCTTGATCAGGTACTCGCGGATCTTGCTGACATCGGCCGGATAGCCGTTCTTCTCCACGATGCCCCAGCCGGACTGGTTGTTGCCGAGGGTGGCGATGACCAGGTTGTCGGCTCCGGTGATCTTCAGCGATGCGACGCTGTTGAGCTCGTCGGCGAGACCGGGAACCAGCAACTCGCCGCTGCCGATCGACACCTTCGGCTCGCGCACGCTGCCGGCCCACATGGCCAGCAGCACGGCGATCACCGCGGCAATCGCGATACGGATGAACTTGTTGTGCATGGACGAGCCTCCTCGATGCTCAGGATGCCGCGAGTGCGGGACTGCGGCGACGCCACCAGGCGAAGCCGAGCGCCAACACGGTCAGCAGCAGCGGAACCAGCAGGATATTGATCAGCTTGAGTTTCCAGCCCAGCGACTCGATGTCGGCATCGAGTTGGCGGCGCACCTGGCGCAGCTCGCGGCGGATCTCGACCTTGCGCTGCTGGAAGCGGTCGAGTTCGACCTTCTGCTCGGGCGAGAGCAGCATCGAGGTCTCGTCGGCCTTGCCGCGCTGCAGTTCGTTGAGTTTGCGTTCGGTTTCGGCCAGCTCCTCGTTCAACTGCTGCTCGGTGGCGCGAAAACGATCGTCCGCCCCACGTCGCAGGGCCTCGACGGTGGTGAACGGACGCGCAGACGTGCCGCGGCCGCGGATGCTGATCAGCGCCGACGAACCGGTCATGTTGTCGACCGCGTTGGTCACGAAGTCGCCGTTGTTGGCGAACGCATTCATGACCTGCTGGCCGAAGAAGTTCTGCACCTGCACCCACAGCCGATCGCTCAGCACGTCGGTGTCGGCGACGAGCATGATGTTGACCGGAGTGCTCGACTCGGCGAGGTGCCCGGCGCCGCCACGCTCGGCAAACGCGGTCTTGGCCGTACCGCTCAAGCGCCCGGCGATCACGTAGTTCTCCTTGGTGGCGACGAAGTCGGCGATCAAGGACGACGGATCGGGCAGGAACTTGACCCGCTCGACGTCGACCAGCGAGGACTGCGCGCTCGATTGCACCAGCGGCTCGAGCTTGAGGGTGGCGTCATCGGCCATGCGCAGTACCCCGGCGGTGGACACGTTAAGCGTGCCCAGCTGCGCGGTGACCACATCGTCCTGGTTCATCGACTTCGCGCGCAGGCCGAGGATGGCCATGTGACGCACCGGCGAGCCACCCTGACTCTGCACGGTCAACGCGTTTTCCGCATCGAGCAGTACCTTGGACGGATCGTAGGACACGCCCCAGGCGCGGAACAGTCGCTCCAGATCGGAGGATCGATTGGCGAACATCGCGGCCGAGGGATTGTTCGGATCGTTGGCGGTTTCGTCGAGCTCGGCGTTCGGGTCGACGAACACCAGCAGGTTGCCGCCGCGCAGCACGAACTGGTCGAGCGCGTATTGGGTGTCTTCCGACAGCGTCTTCGGATGCACCACCAGTACCGTGTTGATTGCCGTATCGATGCCGGTGGTGGACTGCGGATCAAGACTGCGCAATTCGAACAGTTCGCTCAGGCTCTGGTTGATCGCCCAGCCTGGACGGATCTGCCGGGTCTGCGGATCGAAGCCCTGACCGATGTCGAGCTCGGCGATCACGCCGACCACCGGCTTGGTCGAGGTCACCAGGCTGTGGATGAGTTTCGCCACGTCGTACTCGAGGAACGATTCCTTGTCGGGCTGGAAGAACGGAATCACCATCTTGCCATCGGTGGCGTTGGTGCCGGCGAGTCCGAAAAAGATGGTCTCGCCACCGGGGCCTGTGGGCACCGCCTGCAGGCCGTAGCTCGAGGCAAGATCCTCTTCTTCGGAGAACGGCAGCGGGTCGATCACGCTGAGCTTGACCTTGCCGTTGGACTTGCCGGCCACGTCTTCGAGCAGCTCGCGCACGCGGGTCGCGTAGGTGCGGATCTGCGGGATCTCCGCGGTGCCCTTGTCGGAGAAGAAGAAATACAGGTTGATCGGCTCCTTGATGTCGGACAGCACCTTGCTGGTGCCTTCGCTGAGCGTATACAGATTGCCGGCGGTCAGGTCGACCTGGATGCCGCGCAGCAGGTTGTTGCTGAGAATGGTGCCGGCGATGAGCAATACCGCGAGTACCGCCAGGGTGCCGCCGGTAAGCGCGCGTCGCGTGTTCTGGTTGTTCATGGCTTCAATCCGCTTTCTTCAGTTCGATCACGACCGCACTGGCATACAGCCAGAAACCGATCATCAGCGCGAAATAGACCAGATCGCGCAGGTCGATCACTCCCTTCTGGATGGCGTCGAAGTGCGACCACAGCGAGAGGCTGGTGATGCCATCGACGATCAGCTGCGGCAGCCAGTCCTGCACCAGCCCGGTCACGATCGGAAAGCCGGCCAGCACGAAGGCCAGGCACACCACCAGGGTCAGGATGAAGGCGATGATCTGGTTGCGGGTGGTCGCCGAGAAGCACATGCCGATGGCGAGGAATGCACCCGACATCAGCCAGCTGCCCAGATAGCTCGCCGCAATCACGCCGTTGTCCGGATCGCCGAGGTAGTTGACCGTGATCCAGATCGGAAAGGTCAGCACCAGCGCGATGCCGACGAAGGCCCACGCGGCGAGGAACTTGCCGATCACCGCCTGCCACATGGTCACCGGCAGGGTCAGCAGCAGCTCGATTGTGCCGCTGCGGCGCTCCTCGGCCCACAGCCGCATCGATACCGCGGGCACCAGGAACAGGTACAGGAACGGGTGCCAGAAGAAAAACGGCAGCAACGATGCCTGGTTGGATTCATACAGGCGGCCGACATAGAAGGTGAACACGCCGGCCAGCAGCAGGTACACGACGATGAACACGTAGGCTACCGGGGTGGCGAAGTAACTCGCCAGCTCGCGGCGGAACAGGATGCCGACCGGATTCATGCCTTGGCTCCTTGCCGCGGTGCGGATTGGGTGACGCTGCGGAACACCTCGTCGAGGCGGCCGCGTTCGAGCTGCAGTTCGGTCACCGCGATGCCTTGCGCCTTGAGCAGGTCGCCCACGGCGGTGAAGATCGACTTGCCCTTGCGCGGGAATGCGGTGATGCGCTGGTCCTGCGGATCGACCTCGACCGATTCGACGTCGGCAAGGCGCGCCAGGGCATCGCGCGCGGCGCCGACGTTCGGCGCGGTCAGCGACACCGCCTGGTGGTAGCGCGATCGCGCTTCGAGCTTGTCCGGGGTGTCATCGGCGAGGATCTTGCCGCGCGCGATGATGATCGCGCGGTTGCACACCGCGTGTACCTCTTCGAGGATGTGGGTGGAGACGATGATCGTCTTGTCCCGCGCCATCGCGTTGATCAGCGCGCGCACCTCGTGCTTCTGGTTCGGGTCCAGACCATCGGTCGGCTCGTCGAGAACCAGCACCTTGGGATCGTGCAGGATCGCTTGCGCCAAGCCGACGCGGCGGCGGAAGCCCTTCGACAAGGTGTCGATGGTCTGCGCGAGCACCCCGCCGAGGCTCAGCCGGCCGATGGTGTCGTCGAGCCGCTTGCGGCGATTCTCGCCAGCGAGGCCGCGGATATCGGCGATGAACTGGAGGAATGCATGCACGCGCATCTCGCCGTAGCTGGGCGCGCCTTCGGGCAGATAGCCGATCTGGCGCTTGGCATCCAGCGGCTGGGCCTCGACATCGAAGCCGCACACGCTGGCGCTGCCGGCGCTGGGAGTGACGAAACCGGCGATCATCTTCATGGTGGTCGACTTGCCGGCGCCGTTGGGGCCGAGGAAGCCCAACACCTGGCCCGGCTCGACGCGGAAGCTGATTCCGTCGACGGCAGTGATCGGGCCGTAGCGTTTGCTGAGTTCGCGTGTCTCGATCATGGAATGTTGTTCCCGATAGTTCCTTGGAACCTCGGCCCGGGGTATCCGAGCCGAAAATTCCCCCGCAATGTCCGCCTGCACGGTACTGCCCGCGTCGACGTGTCGCGCATCGATCCACTGCGTAGTGACACGGCCGCCGAGCAGCCTGCACCAGCACATCACGATCCGCAACGCTCCGCCCTGCACCCGATCCCGGCGGTCCGGACTGCCGCCCTTGCGCATGCTCACCGGTGAGGGCTGTCCGCAGGGTCGGCCGGCGCAGGCCGCGCCGTTTGGTCAACGCACGGCGCGGAAAGTTCCGCGCCCGGCGCGAATCAGCCCGATCGGCTGGCGCCAGACGCCGGCTTCGACGTCATCAGTTGAACGGCAGGTACAGGGTGGTCAGCACTTCACCGGTTTCTTCGTTTTCCGGCGGCCACTCTTCCCATGCGCCGCGAAGGTCGCGGTCGTATTGATATCCGTGCGTGATCGCGTAGGCGCGCAGCATGTCGCGCGCCTTGCCCAAGCCTACGCGATGCCCGCGATACTGGGTTGTCAGGGCACGCGTACCGAGGCTCTGGACGGCGCGAATGTTGCCCGTCGGCACCAGCGCATTCGGTGGCACCGCATAGCCGATGTTGAAGTCGTTGTTTTCCTCGCCAAGCACGTTGACGATGCGGCGCTTGTCGCCGATCGGCACCACGCTGTTGCGCTCGACGAAGGTGGCCACCTCGTCCCATGCCTTGTCCATGATCACCACCGCCTCGTCCCAGCGGCGCGGGGCTGCGGGCGCGGCGGCGCCGACAAACAGCAGATCGACCGGCGGCACATCGACCACGGCGATCTCGACCTGGCTGTAGTCGACATTGGGCACCGAGGTCATCACGTTCGCAAAGCGACCCAGACCGGTGCGCATCGACTCGCCCACGTTGCCGTTCAGGTACAGGCCGGCAAAACGTCCGATCAGGTCCCAGCCGTAGGTAACGTTGATGATCCAGCGCAAGGTCACCGAGTTGGTCTTGGTGTCGGGCTCGAGCAGGAAGGTCTGGGTCTTGTCGTGGCCACGCCAGGAGTTGTCCAGTGCCATCACGATGCGCTCGTCCGGTGCGCTCTCGACGATCTGCAAGGAGCCGACCCCGATTTCATTGTTGAACGGCGAGTTCCAGTTGAACTTGGCGCCAACGCCGAACTCCGCACCCTCGATGCTGTACTTGGTCAACGGGTCGTTCGCCGCCCACGGCTGCCATTGGTTGTAGCGCTTGAAGTGGTTGAGGACGTCGTAGACCTGGGTGGTCGGATTGGACAGTTCGATCCGCCGCTCGACCTGTGCGGCAGAGGGCAGGAACAGCGCGATCACCACGAAAAGCAGCACGGTCAGGACCGCGGCAATGACGAACTCGAGAAGACGATACATGGGCAGTGGCTGGCTGTCGGACCCCGGGAAGTCAAACATGGTATCCAAGACGGCAGCACGCCGCCATCGGTCAGGCGGGTGCTGGGTTGAGGGCGATGACCTCGGCCGGCGTCAGATGCCTCCATCGGGCCTTGCCCAGGTCGCCCAGGACCAGCGGTCCGATGGCGACCCGCAGCAGTCGCATCACGGCCACGTCGGCTGCTGCCAGCATGCGGCGAATCTGCCGGTTGCGCCCTTCATCGAGCACGATCTCCAGCCAGCCGTTGCGGGTTCCGCAGCGCAGGACGCGTACCCGGCGCGCTGCCAGCGGCGCGCCGTCGTCGACCACCCCGGCCGCAAGCCGCGCGACCAGTGCTGCATCGGGCACGCGGGCGACCTGCACGTGGTAGGTCTTCTCGACCGCGTGTTCCGGTGCTGTCAGTCGGGCGGCCCAGACCGGGTCGTTGCTGAGCAGCAAAAGGCCCTCGCTGGCGCGATCGAGGCGACCGACCGGGCCCAGCCAAGGCAGGCCGGATCCCTCCAGACAGGCGTACACCGTGTCGCGCCCCTGCTCGTCGCGGGTACTGGTGGTCAGGCCACGCGGCTTGTTGAGCATGATGTGGACCGCAGTTGCGGCCGCCACGGCCGCGCCGTCGACGACGATGCGACTGGTCCCGGGCAGCACCGGCGTCTCGGGGTCGATGACCTGGCGCCCGTCGACCGCCACGCGGCCGGCCAGCACCAGCGCCTGCGCGGTACTGCGCGAGCAGTAGCCCAGCTTCGACAGCGCCCGAGCCACGCCACAGCGCGGCCCGGCCGCGACCGTGCGCGGCGCAGCGGTTGCGCGTTCACGCCGAGGCGCTACGCTTGGCGACGGCGCGGAGCCCTTCCGGCCGCTCGTTCGCTTAAGGAATTCCGTCATGTCCGAACATCGGGTCAAACTGGTCTGGGTTCGCGAGAATGCAGCGTTCGAGCGCGACAACTACAGCCGCGACCACCGGGTCGTGTACAGCGGCGGGCAGTCCGTCGACGCCTCCGCCGCGGTCGGCTACGGCGGCAGCGAGACCCGCGTCGATCCCGAACAGCAGCTGCTTGGGGCGCTGTCATCGTGCCACATGCTCACTTTTCTGGCGGTGGCGGCCAACCGCGGCTACGTGATCGACCGCTATGAGGACGACGCGGTCGCCGAACTGGGCAAGAATGCGGAGGGCCAGACTGCAGTCACAACGGCGACGCTGCGCCCTCGCATCCATTTCGCGGGCCAGAGCGTACCTTCGGGCGGAGACTTGTCCAAACTCCACGATCGCGCGCACCGCGCATGCTTCGTGGCCAATTCGATCCGCACCGCGGTAAAGATCGAACCGCAGCCGGCCTGAGCCGGTTCTTTCACTGCTACCTCACCACGCGGCGGCACAATCGCATCGCCATGCCAGATCAAGACATTTCCAGCCAACAACCACCCGCTGCGTCGCCGCCGCGGCGTCTGCTGCTCGCCATCTTCCGCTGGTTCGATACCGAAGCCGGGGCAGAAGTCGACCTCGCCGACCAGCGCATCGATTGGGCGCGCGTGCTGCCGTTCATCGGCCTGCACCTGGCTTGCCTTGGCGTGCTGTGGGTGGGCTTTTCGTGGTTTGCGCTGTGGACCGCGGTGATCCTGTACGCGGTGCGCATGTTCGCCATCACCGGCTTCTATCACCGCTATTTCTCGCACAAGGCGTTCAAGACCTCGCGCCCGGTGCAGTTCATATTCGGTCTGATCGGTGCCGCCAGCGTGCAGCGCGGCCCACTTTGGTGGGCCTCCCACCACCGCAACCACCATCGCCATTCGGACACCCAACTGGACGTGCACTCGCCGGTACAGCACAGCTTCCTGTGGAGCCACATGGGCTGGTTCCTGACCCGCGCGGGCTTTCGCACCGATCGCGCCGTGATCCGCGATCTGCTGAAGTTTCCCGAGCTGCGCCTGCTCGACCGCTTCGACGTGCTGATACCGGTCGCACTGGCGGCAGGTCTGTATGCGCTCGGCAGCTGGCTTGAAGCTGCGCACCCCGCACTCGGCACCAGCGGCCCGCAGTTGCTCATCTGGGGCTTCTTCGTGTCCACCGTGGTGCTGTTCCACGCGACGGTGACGATCAATTCCTTCGCGCACCGGATCGGCAGCCGGCGCTTCGACACCAACGACGATTCGCGCAACAACTGGGTGCTGGCCCTGATCACCTTCGGCGAGGGCTGGCACAACAACCATCATCACTTCCCTGGATCGGCCCGGCAGGGCTTTCGCTGGTGGGAGTTCGACGTCACCTACTACGTATTGCGCCTGCTGGCCGTGCTGCGCCTGGTGTGGGACTTGAAGCCGATGCCGGCGGGTCTGGCACGAATGGCCCGCGACGATCGCGCGGACGGCTAGAGGCCAATCGCCATGCGCATCGCCGTCGTCGGGTCCGGCATCGCCGGACTGTCGGCAGCCTGGCTGCTGTCGCGCCAGCACGAAGTGGTCCTGTTCGAGTCCGGCGACCATCTGGGCGGGCACACCCACACCCACGACGTCGACATCGGCGGACGCAGCTTTGCGGTCGATACCGGCTTCATCGTCTGCAATCCGGCCAACTATCCACTGTTCACCGGCATGCTGGCCGAGTTGGGTGTGCAGACCCAGCCGACCACCATGACCTTCGCGCTGCGCAACGAGCGCAGCGGTCTGGAGTACAACGCCGGCAACCGCGGCGGCATGTTCCTGCAGAAGCGCCGCGCGCTCTCGATACGCCACTGGCGCATGATCCTCGACATCCTGCGCTTCTACCGCCAGGCGCCACGGCTGCTCGAGGCTGCCGGCGATGGTCCGTCGCTGGGCGAGTATCTGGACGCCGGGCGCTACTCGGCGGGCTTCCGCGACGACCACATCGTGCCGATGGCATCCGCGCTGTGGTCGTCGCCCTCCGGGCAGATCCTGCGTTTTCCGGCCAAGTATCTGGCCGCCTTCATGGCCAACCACCACATGCTGCAGGTCGACCGACGCCCGCAGTGGCAGGTCGTGAAGGGCGGCTCACGCAGCTATGTAGGCGCCATGGCGCGCGACTGGACCGCGCAGCACCGCCTGCGCACGCCGGTGCGCGGGATCCGCCGCCACGCACGCGGGGTCGACGTGGCTACCGACAGCGGCAGCGAAGAATTCGAGCAGGTCGTGCTGGCCTGTCACAGCGACCAGGCGCTGGCGCTGCTGACCGACCCCAGTGAGCGCGAATCGGCGATCCTCGGCGCGATGGGCTATCAGCGCAACGAGACCGTATTGCACACCGATGCCTCGCAACTGCCGCGCGATCGCCGCGCGTGGGCCGCGTGGAATGCGATCGTGCCCGCGCAGCCGGACGCGCAGTGCACGGTCAGCTACTGCATGAACCTGCTGCAATCGCTGGATTCGCCCGAACCGCTGGTGGTCACGCTCAACCGCAGCGCAGCGATCGACCCCAACAAGATCCTGCGCCGGCTGGTCTACCACCACCCGATCTACACCCGCGCCAGCGTGGCCGCCCAGGCGCGCCGGGCCGAGATCAACGGCGTCGACCGCACGTGGTTCTGTGGCGCCTACTGGGGCTGGGGATTCCATGAGGACGGCATGCGCAGCGGTGTCGAGGTGGCAGCCGCACTCGGCGTCGCGTGGCAGCCGGGTGCAGCACCAGCGCGCCAAGCGGCGTCGATACCGTGAGCATGGCCGCGCCAGCAGCGATGGATCTGTCTCAGGCGCCGCTGGCCAGCGCCATCTACAGTGGTTGGGTACGCCATCGGCGCCATGCGCCGCATCCGCATGCGTTCCGCTATCGGATTTTCCAGCTGTATCTGGATCTCGACGAGCTCGATCGGGTGTTTGCCGGGCGGCGCTTGTGGTCGATCAACCGGCGCAACCTGGCCGAGTTCCGGCGCAGCGACTACCTCGGCGATCCCCTCACGCCGCTGGCCGACGCGGTGCGCGCAAGGGTGTTCGAGGCGACCGGGCGCACGCCGACCGGGCCGATCCGCCTGCTCGCCCATGCGCGCTACTTCGGCACCAGTTTCAACCCGGTGAGCTTCTACTACTGCTACGCGGCCGACGGCAGCACGCTGGAGACCATCGTGGCCGAGATCACCAACACGCCATGGAGGGAGCGCCACGCCTATGTGCTGCCCGTGGCGCAGGCGCAGCGCCATGGCATCGCGCTGGAATGGGATTTCGCCAAGCAGTTCCATGTATCGCCATTCCTGCCGATGCAGCGCGACTACCGCTGGCGCTTCGAGACGCCGGGCCGATCACTGCGCGTGCATATGGATGTGCTCAAGGAAGGCAAGCCGGACTTCGATGCCACCGTGGTGCTCGAGCGCGAGCCGATGACCGCGAATGCGCTCGCACGGGTGCTGTGGCGATTCCCGCTGATGACCGCCCGGGTGGTCGCGGCGATCCACTGGCAGGCGCTGTTGATTTGGCTTAAACGCAATCCCGTTTACGATCACCCATCCAAGCACCCAGGCTGATGCCCGCCATGCGCGACTTGTCGTCCTCATCCGAAGTGTTGTCCGATGCCGCCGCTGGCGACAGCGGCGGCTTTTTCCGCAACCGCATGCTCGGCGCGCTGGCCGCCCTGCGCGACTGCGAGTTGACGGTCATCGAGCCCGCTGGCGCCAGCCGCGTGTTCGGCAGCGCTGGCGCCGAAGACACCCTGCGCTGCACGATCACGGTGAACGATCCGCAGACGTATCGCGCAATGGCCCTCAACGGCAGCGTGGGTGCCGCCGAGGCCTACATGGACGGCTGGTGGGAATGTTCCGACCTGACCACCCTGATCCGCATCTTCGTGCGCAACCGCGACCTGCTCGATCGCATGGAATCGGGCCTTGCACGTCTGGGCGGCGCGCTGATGCGCGCCTGGCATGCGCGCCGGCGCAACTCGCGCGACGGCAGCAAACGCAACATCGCCGAACACTACGATCTGGGCAACGACCTGTTCAGCCTGTTCCTCGACGACACCATGATGTACTCCTCGGCGATCTTCCGCAGCGCCGATGAAAGCCTCGAAATCGCCTCGGCGCGCAAGCTCGACCGGATCTGCCGCAAGCTGGCACTCACGCCCGCCGATCATCTGGTCGAGATCGGCACCGGCTGGGGCGGCATGGCGATCCACGCCGCGCGCCACTTCGGCTGCCGGGTGACTACCACCACGATCTCGAAGGAACAGCACGCGCTGGCCACCGAACGGGTCGCCCGCGCAGGTCTCGACGATCGCGTCAGCGTGGTGCTGGAAGACTATCGCGATCTTGCCGGCAGCTACGACAAGCTGGTCTCGATCGAGATGATCGAAGCGATCGGATATCAGTTCCTCGACACCTACTTCGGGAAGTGTTCGAGCCTGCTCAAGCCCGGCGGCATGGCCCTGATCCAGGCCATCACCATCGAAGACCATCGCTACCAGCGCGCGCTGCGCAATGTCGATTTCATCCAGCGCTTCATCTTCCCCGGCAGCTTCATTCCCTCGATCGCGGCGATGACCGCTGCGATGGCGACCAGCACCGACCTGAAGCTGTTCCACCTCGAAGACATCGGTCCCAGCTACGCGGCAACCCTGCGCCAGTGGCGGCAGCGTTTCGACGCACAGTTGGATCGGGTGCGCGCACTGGGCTATCCGGAGCGCTTCATCCGCATGTGGCATTTTTACCTCGCCTATTGCGAGGGCGGCTTCACCGAGCGCGCCATCGGCGATGTGCAGATGCTGCTCGCCAAGTCCGGCGCACGGCCGCGCCAATTCCTGCCCGACCTCGACCCGGCGTTCTGAGCATGGCCTTCTTAGCCAACCTGGTGTCGTTCCAGATCTGTTGGGTAGCCTTCGTGTGGGGCGGCGCGAGCGGACGCTGGTGGCTCGGCTTCGTCCCGCTGGGACTGTTCGCTGCGTGGCAGATCGCCGCCTCGCGCTGGCCGCGCAGCGACCTGTCGACCATGGCGCTGGCTTTCGCGCTTGGTGTGGTGATTGAATCGACGATGGTCGCGGCCGGTTGGTTTACCTATACCACCGCAGCGCCGGGACTGGTGTTCGCGCCGCTGTGGATGCTCGGCATGTGGATCAACTTCGGCTTGACCATCAACCACTCGATGGCGTGGCTCAAGGGCCGCTGGCTGCTTGCAGCACTGTTCGGCCTGCTCGGCGGCCCGTTGACCTACTGGATCGCCGGTCGCGCCTGGAACGCCCTGAGCGTGCCGGAGCCGATCTGGCCATCGCTGCTCGCCATCGGCATCGCCTGGGCGATCGCAATGCCGGTGCTCAGCGCCTTTGCCAGCCGCCTGATCGTCGAACCAGCAGCGGGTCGCACCTGATGCACCCGGTGGCGCTGGTCGCGATCGCCGCAGTGATCGGCATGAGCGCGGTGTGGGCAGTGCAGGTGCGCACCAAGGTTGCCGGCTATGTCGATGTGGGCTGGTCGTATCTGGTCGCTTCCGCGGCAGTGTTCTACGCGGTACTCGGCAGCGCACCGCTGGCGCAGCGCGTCGCGGTGGCCGCGATGGGCGCGATCTGGGGACTGCGCCTGGGCACCCACCTGCTGGCGCGCCTGCGCCACGAACGCGAGGACGGTCGCTACGCCTATATGCGGCAGTCGATCGGCGACAATCAACTCAAGTGGTATGCGTTTTTCCTGTTTCAGGCCGGCCTGACCGTGCTGTTCTCGCTGCCGTTCTGGGTGGCGGCCAACAACGATGCCGGCAGCACCCTGCTCGGCGTCGGCATCGCGATCTGGGCGGTGAGCATCGGCGGCGAGGCGATCGCCGACCGTCAGCTCGCCGCGTTCCGTACCGACCCCGCCAACAAGGGCAAGGTGTGCAACACCGGCCTGTGGCGCTACTCGCGTCACCCGAACTATTTCTTCGAATGGCTGCACTGGTTCGCCTACGTGGCGCTGTCGATCGGCGCATCGATGTGGTGGCTGTCGCTGCTCGGCTCGGTGCTGATGCTGTGCTCCCTGCTGTGGGTCACCGGCATCCCCTTCGTCGAGCAGCAGTCGCTGCGCTCGCGCGGCGATGCGTATCGGGAGTATCAGCGGACCACCAGTGCGTTTGTGCCGTGGTTTCCGAAAGGCGGCGAATAGCGAATGGCGAATGACGAACAGGAGAGTGGGGTATCGCGAATTGCGGGTTTTCCCATTCGCCATTCGCCATTCGCTGCTCTACCGCGCACTCACCACATCCCATTCGTCGCAAGCCTGCCCCAAGAAACCCCGCCCCCATGTCCCTCATCGATCTCTGCGAACGCGGCCTGATTCCCGACCCCCTGACCCGCTTCGGCATCCGGCGGCTGTGCGCGCAGCGGCTGCGCGATGAGCGCGCGGGTGCGCTGGAGGCGTCCTACGAGATCTTCCGTCGCCGCATCGAGGAACTGCGCCGCAGCCCAGTGGCGATCGAAACGCAGGCGGCCAACGAGCAGCACTACGAAGTGCCACCACCGTTTTTCAAGCTGTGTCTCGGCAAGCGACTGAAGTATTCCGGGTGCTACTACCCCACCGGTTCGGAAACGCTCGACCAGGCCGAAGAACACATGCTGCGCCTGTACAACGAGCGCGCCGAGTTGCGCGACGATACAGACATTCTGGAATTGGGCTGCGGCTGGGGCTCGTTCACCCTGTGGATGGCCGAGAACTTTCCGAAGGCGCGCATCACCGGCGTATCCAACTCCAACCCGCAGCGCGAATACATCCAGGCACAGTGCAAGGCGCGCGGCTTGCATAACGTGCGCATCATCACCCAGGACGTCAACCAACTGGCCCTCGACACCCGCTTCGACCGCGTGGTGTCGGTCGAGATGTTCGAGCACATGCGCAACTACGACACCCTGCTCGCCCGCATCGCCTCATGGCTAAAACCCGGCGGAAAGCTGTTCGTGCACATCTTCTGCCATCGCGAACTGATGTATCCGTTCGAGACCGACGGCAACAACGACTGGATGGGCAAGTACTTCTTCACCGGCGGCCTGATGCCCGCCGCCGACAGCCTGCTGTACTTCCAGCGCGACTTGACCCTGGAGGAACAGTGGCGGCTCAACGGCACCCATTACGAGCGCACCAGCAACCACTGGCTGGCCAATCACGACCGCAACGCCGCAGCGGTGATGCAGGTACTGACCGGGGCATATGGCGCGGAGCACGCGAAGATCTGGAACCAGCGCTGGCGGATCTTCTGGATGGCGTGTGCGGAGTTGTTCGGGTATCGGGATGGGAATGAGTGGTTGGTGGCGCATTATCGGTTTGTGCGGTCTTAATTTTTTCTGATTCGATGATTTGCGCTGATTTCTCAGGTTTTTTGCGCCTTTCTTGGAGCCGAGTTGTTGTTTTCTTGCGGTTCCTGGCCCCAGCAAACAAGATCTCGGCTCCGAAAACCGCACAGGCTTGAAGAAAAAAACGAAACCTAATCCCCCTCCAATCCCCGCTGCACCTTGCGCGTCAATTTACCCTTGACCAACTCATAACTGACCCGCAACAGCGCCACCATTTCATCGCGTGGCATCCCGCAAGACGCCAACACGGACACCCAGTGCGCGCGTGCCATAGATGGCGCCGGGATGATCCCGTGGCGGTCGGTCAGCTCGAGAAACCGCTCATGGCCGACCTTGAACGACACCTGGCCGGCCTTGCTGCCTTGAAAGCAGTACACGACGAACATCTTGCCGGCGACCGGGTAGACCCGATCGTCGTGCCACTTGACGTCGCTGGTGACGCCTGGCCAGGCGCACACCAATGTTTCAAGCTGTGCTTCGTCCATCGAATGGGCCCTCGACCCGAGCAGCGCATACGTATTGGATACCGACTTAGAGCACCGGCTCCGCTCGACCGTGTCAACCTGCTGGAACTATGGAAAGTATGCGCCAAGCTGAGACAGATCGAATGTTCGCATCCATGCGCAGGCCTGCGATCCGCCGCGAGCGGCTGGGGCGTTGGCGCGAGCTGTTGAAGCTGCCCAATGGGCGCACCGTGCTGCTGCGCCCGATCGATCCACGCGATGCCGAGCCCTTGCGCGCCGCCTTTGCGACCCTCAGCGCCGAGGAAGTACGGTTCCGCTTC
>Ga0209181_10001884_pt1 | contig 35245 bp, 27 predicted proteins | sample MAT05_FD_187208 | JGI IMG/M metagenome (GOLD analysis project Ga0209181, IMG submission 187208) | Freshwater microbial communities from Lake Fryxell liftoff mats and glacier meltwater in Antarctica - MAT-05 (SPAdes) (version 2) | ecosystem: Environmental > Aquatic > Freshwater > Ice > Liftoff... | reverse complement strand
ATGGTTGTTGTGGTCATGGCGGCAGTTGGTTAACAAAGATTGATGAGTTTAGCGCATGCGGTGGCAAACGTGTGCGTCCGACAGGAAACCTGTCTGACGGGAAACGTTGACTTGTTTGGCGATGCCTCTGGGCGTTCGCCGGTCGCGCGGTATGATGCGTCGGCCCGGACATGCCTGGAGGCGATGTCGGGGAACAAACGTCAACCAAGGCGCAAGACTATCAGCATGCTCGATTCGTTCAAACAGGCCGTCTGCTTCGCGGCCCAAGGAGCCACGCTCGGAAACCTGAGCATTGGTCGCGGTGTGGTCGATGGGCGCCCGACCTTTGTCGCCATCATCGAAAACCGTATTACCTCGGGTGCCATCGGTAAGGCCGAATGCGACAAGTTGGCGAGCCTGTTCATCGTGGTCGCGGCGCAGCGGGCGGCGTTGGTGCTGTTCATTGATTCGGCGGGGGCCCGAGTGTCGGAGGGGCTGCCGGCCTTGGGTGCGTTTCGACGGATGTTCGCGGCGGCATTGAAAGCAAGTGTCGCGGGCGCGCCATTGTCTGTTGTGCTCGGGTCCAACTGCTACGGCGGGGCCAGCATGTTGGCCGCACTTTGTGGCCGACGCTACTTCAACGCCAACACCCGCCTCGCGATGTCCGGGCCGTCGATCCTCGCGGCCGCCGCTGGTGCGTCGGCACTCGATGAGGCATTTCGTGCCATCGCCGAAGTGAGCATCGGTACCGACGGACGCACCAAGCTTGAGGGCAATGTTGTCTTCACTGGAACGCTCGGGTTCGCCGCGCCGATCTCAGCAGTCGATACGCACCTTCCGCTTGAAGCCCGGTTAGTAAAAGCGAAGCTATTCGCCAAGGGGGCCACGGATGTCGTGCAGCGCAAGGATCTCGGTTTGCTGTATGCCAACGGCTACCAACTCGCCGAGCAGGACGGCATGCTGTTCGGCACCGGCACCGGCACCGACGCAAACGCGACCGCGGTGGTGCTCGGCAGTATCGATCGACGCCCGATGTCGGCCGCGAGGGCCAGCCAGCTGGTCGGCCGCTTGCTGGCGATGCTGCAGGGCGAACCACCGGCGCGATTACAAATGCTGTTCGACTGCGACGCACACTCGGCCGCACTCGACGATGAGAAGGTGATGTTGTCGAGCTATCTGGTGAATCTGGCGCAGTCGCTATGGCTGTTGCGCGAAGCAGGCACGCGGATTGAAACCGTTGTGCTCAATAAGCTGGGCGGCGGTATCTATGTGGCGCTCGCTGCGGCCTCGCACGAGGTGAACGTCATTCACGGTGGCGAAATTCAGCTGCTGCCCGGCAAAGCGATGGCGGCGATTCTGGGCGAGTCGCCGGTCGCGAAAGTTGAGTTCGCCGACTATCTGGCGGCGGACGTCGCCGAGCGCGAGTTGCGCATCGGCATGCTCTAGTGTAGTGCTTCGTTCTGTTTGGCACTTATTCGATCCACCGCTTACGAAGGCGACGCGCGCGATAAAAGAACCGTCATTCCCGCGCAGGCGGGAATCCAATTTAGTTGGGTGTCACTAAATACTGAAAACTTGGATTCCCGCCTGCGCGGGAATGACGGCGTAAAGCCAAGTACCAGCAACAAGTCGTGCCAGATCAATGGCCAATAAGGTGTATCAATTGCGAAGCACCACACTAGGCAGGCTCTGATAAAGTCCATTTCATCGCGTCGACTTTGCCAAATGAGGTGTTGCTCGCACAAAAACATCTCCCCACACATCAAACACATGCGCGTCGATATTTTTATATCCGCGCCCAGTCGGGCTTAGAACTGAACTTCATCGGACCGTCCCGGCACCTCAAGTCGGCGTGGCGACTGCCGATAGCAAGACATTGAGGTATGCATTGGCCGACCTTGATTCAAGGAGCGAGGTACAAAGCGCTGCATCTTGACCTCGAGCGGCGCGTTTACGCCCTTTTATTGCGGGTCGTTGCGCGGCAAGCAATCAATGTCCATCAGCAGGAGCGCCAGTCGCAATGATGATCGAAGAACATATTTCGGGTGCCACAATCGGGGCCGTGAAAACGCTGCTCGCGGCGCTGTATGCACGAATCCCGCTCAAGCTTTGGGCAATCTGTGCGGTTGATGGCGAGGATTGGCGCGTCATCCATATGCACGACACTAACTCCGGGATTAGCCGGCGACAGTTGCTCGGCTGGCAGGCGGACTTTCGCTACGAAATTGATCGAATAAACAACCGCCAGCTGCTGCCAGCCGCAGCTGGCGAGCTGCCTGAAAGTGGCGCGCCAGTGTACGAGGTGCCGAGGCGGCGTCCCGCCGCACTCGACGAAACACGCACTGATGTCCTGGTCAAGGCCTACATCGGCATACCGCTTTATGACGGGACGCGACTACTCGGTACGCTGTGCGGGGCAGATCGCGAGCCAGATGTCGCTGGCGTCCGCCATGCCGACGGACTGGTCCGTCAGACGGCGAATCTGATCAGCCGCCTCTTGACCATGGAGGCGCATGTCAACACCCAACGCATGATGGCGGGCGATCGTTCAGATGCGACGCGGCGCGATGCGTTGACAGGGCTGCTCAACCGGCGCGGCTGGGACAGCGTGATTCGCCAGACACGCGGTCAGTTTGGCACGCATGTGCACGGCGTGATCGTGGTTGAACTGTGGGGCTTGCAGAAGACCAATAAGCAAACGGGCGGTGACGCCGCGGATCGTTTGGCAAAGACGACCACCGCTTCTTTGACCAACACCATGCGTGAGCATGACGTTGTGGCAAGGTTGGGGCTCGGCTCGTTCGGCGTCTTGCTGCGCTGCGACAGTGCCGCAATGGTGCCGCTTATTGTTGCGCGTGTTGAACAAGGGCTGATCCGCGACGGCGTGACGGCGGTAAGCGGCCATGCGTTGTCGCCGCCCGAGCCGTCGCTCGACGCGGCGTTCATTACCGCGCACCGCATCATGGTGGCGAACAAACAACGGGCCGCCGCGCCGGCTGCGGTGTAACACCAGCATCCCGCAGTCATTGGCCACGCGCGGCCGAGTCGTTTGTCCGCGGACAGATGTTTGCGGCTACACTGATGGCCAGCGCCGATTGGCATACCGTCCGGCGCGACTGACGGCAGGGGCGCGCCTTTGTCGTCATCAGCAACGTTCCCGACATGAATCTCTTTGCGCTCTTTCAATCTCGCTTCCCCGCCGATCAAACGGCGACTGTGCTCGAGACCGAACTCGGCCGGGCGGTGACGTTCGCCGAGCTTGAGGACACCACTGCGCGCTACGCCGCATCGCTCGCCGCGCTCGGCGTGTCGCCGGGCGATCGGGTTGCCGTGCAGGTCGAAAAATCGGTCGATGCGGCCATGCTCTACCTCGCATGCCTGCGTGCTGGCGCGGTCTATTTGCCGCTGAATACGGCGTACCGCGAAGGCGAAATCCGCTACTTTTTGGGCGACGCCACGCCACAGGTGTTCGTGCACGCGGCGAAAGATACTGCTTGGGTGGCGCCAATTTGTGCGGCGCTGAAGGTGCCGCACCGGTTTACGATGGATGCGGACGACGTAGACGTTGATACCAAACTCAAGGCGGGGAGCGCAGATTGGAGCAAAAATGCCTCAAAATGCCCGCCGATGCTAGGGTTTCAACATCGAGATGACGACGATCTAGCGTGTATTTTGTACACCTCGGGCACCACCGGTCGCAGTAAGGGCGCCATGTTGACGCACCGCAACCTGTCGTCCAATGCGCTGGCGCTACACCGCATCTGGGGTTTTCAGGCGAACGATGTGCTGTTGCACACACTGCCGCTGTTTCATGTTCATGGATTGTTTGTCGCTCTGAATACCATCCTCCTGAACGGCGGCAGAATAATCTTCCACACACGTTTCGATGCCGCTGCAACGATCCGCGCGATGCAGCGCGCCACCGTGTTCATGGGCGTGCCAACCTACTACACCCGATTGCTCGCCGAAGCCTCGTTTGACCATGCCTGCTGCGAGCACATGCGCTTGTTTGTGTGCGGGTCCGCGCCGTTGCCTGCCGAGACCTTCACCGAGTTTCAATCGCGCACCGGGCACACCATTCTGGAGCGCTACGGTATGACGGAGACCGGTATGATCACCTCCAATCCACTACACGCCGAACGACGCGCGGGAACGGTGGGATTTGCGTTGCCCGAGGTTGATGTTCGCGTTGCACTCGACGACGGATCTGTCGCCCGCGCCGACGAGATCGGCCACATCCAGTTGAAAGGGCCGAATGTGCTGGCTGGCTACTGGCAGATGCCGGACAAAACGGCGCAGGAGTTCACGCCAGACGGCTATTTCAAAACCGGTGACATGGGCACCTTCAGCGTCGACGGCTACCTGTCGATTGTCGGTCGCTCGAAAGACCTCGTCATTTCCGGGGGCTATAACGTCTATCCGAAAGAAATCGAGTTGCTGCTCGATACCATCGAAGGCGTCGCGGAGAGCGCGGTGATTGGCCTGCCGCACCCGGATTTTGGCGAAGCCGTCGCTGCCGTTGTGGTTGGTCAACCGAAGGCGGCACTTGAAGAATCGGCAATCATCTCGACATTAAAGGTCCAACTGGCCAATTTCAAGGTGCCAAAGCGGGTGTTTGTGGTCGATGAACTACCGCGCAACGCGATGGGAAAAGTGCAAAAGAACCTGCTGCGTCAGCAATACGGCAATACATTTAAATAACATCCCCGGTACACCTTGTCAGGCTTTGGCGCGTTAGTTGGACAGTGCCCGCGGCGCTGGCCGCATCTTCAACACTTTTTGGACAGGTTGGCTCTAGAACATGATCGTTTTCAATCTCTCATGCGCGCACCAGCATCACTTTGATGGCTGGTTCCGCTCGACTGACGATTTCGAGCAACAAGCGGGCAACGGCATGATTGCCTGCCCGATTTGCGGCGACGCCCAAATCGCAAAACTGCTATCGGCACCGCGCATCAACCGCAGCATGAGTACTGCTGCCACCGCCGATTCCAATGGCGCGAATGCTTCCAGTGAAGCGACAACTAACGGCGTGCATCCAAGAGCCCCGGCGCATCAGGACGCAGTTCGCGCCTCGATGATTCCCGGTCTGCAAGAGCACATGCTCAAACAGTTCAAACAGTTCGTCGTGACTAATACCGAAAACGTCGGCGGCGACTTTGCCGAGACCGCGCGCAAGATGCACTATGGCGAGGAGCAACATCGCAATATCCGCGGTCGCGTTTCGCGTGAGGAGTCGCAAGCGCTGCGCGAAGAAGGTATCGAGACGGTGGGGCTGCCGCCTGGTATTTTTCTCGACGAGGGCGTTCAGTAACTAGTGTCGTGCTTCGCAATTGATACACCTTATGGGCCATTGATCCGGCACGACTTGTTCCTAGTACTTGGCTTCACGCCGTCATCCCCGCGCAGGCGGGAATCTTAGTTTTCAGTATTTGGTGACACCCAACTAAATTGGGTTCCCGCCTGCGTGGGAATGACGGTTCTTTTATCGCGCGCGTCGCCTTCGTAAGCGGTGGATCGATTAAGTTACAAACAGAGTGAAGCACCACACCAGCCACCGCCTTCTCAAGCGCGTCGCGGTGTGAGGCTCTCACCAGCACGGGATCACATCTAGGGAACCTCTGATTAAGTCCATTTCGTCGCCATACGTCGTTGCTCACGCAAGAAATCCTCCTTACATATCAGACATATGCGGCGTCGAATTTCTTGCGCCCGCGCCTAGTCTGACTTAGAACTGAACTTAATCAGCGGTTCCCTAGATTAGGCTCCGGCGTTCGCGGGAGCAGGTGAAGGCTTGGGCTGTTGCCGCCCAAACAGAGAAGCGCAGAAGAATTCACAAAAATGCAGAAAAATAAAGAAAGCACTGCAGGTGGCATAGCAAACCCCAGCCACCTTCCCTCGCGCAGGCGGGGGCCCAATTTCGAATTGCATGGATTCCAACAGAATTACACTTCACGTGGCTTGGTCGGCAGCAGTAGGGCCATTGCGGCAACCAGCAGCAAGATGGCACCGCCCGCCGCAAATGGCGCTTTGACGTGGTAAACCTCCGACAGCACGCCGCCCAGCGCCATGCCAGCACCGAGCCCGGTGACGATGAAAGTGCCCGACCAGGTGAAGGCTTCGGTGGTGTACTTGGCCGGCGCCATGCGTGATATCAGCAATGCCTGCAGCGCGAATGCCGGCGAGATCGCGCAACCGGCGATCAACGCCACCAGCGCGAACAGATAGCGGGCCTGACTAGCGTCAACCGTCAAATGCAGAAACATCAATACACCGAACATCGCCAGCAGGATCGCGAACTGGCGCTCCATCGGCATCTTCCAGTTGGTCGCGCCAAACAGCGCGCCGCCGACGGCGCTGCCGAGGGAGTTGATGGCCAGCAGGACTCCTGCAAACGCCGGCAACAGCAGCGAGGTCATGTAGGCCGGATAGCCGATTTCCAGCATACCGCATGCCATGGCGAGGCCGAACAGCACGGCGAATAACAGGATCAGACGCGGGTCGGTCAAGGGCCCCAGCAAATGTCGCTCCACGTCCGTCTCATGCTTCCAGTGCTTGAGGGCCGGCGTGCGCATGAAAATCAGAATCGACGTGGCCGCAGACACCCACGCAATCACGATTGCGGCGGTCGGATTGGCAAGTGCCAGCACGATGCCGATGATGGCGGGCCCCAGCGTGAAGTTGATCTCCATGAGAATGGAATCCACCGCGAACGCCATGCGACGCTCGTGATCGCCATCAAAGCGGTGCCGCCACATGGCGCGCGTCATGGTCGCAATCGGCGTGGTAAAGAGTCCCATTGATATTACGCAGGCGACAATCACCGGCATCGGCCATTGCAACCAAACCGCGATGATCAACAGCCCGAATGACAGCGGATCCATCACGCCGCAGACCAACAGCGGCAGTCTGGGTCCGATGCGATCAATCAGACGTCCTTTGATCGGCGAGGACACTGCCATCGCGAAATACAGAACCCCCAACATCATGCCGGCAAGTTTGAAGTTGCCGAGCGCCTCGCGCAGGAACATCACCATCGACAACGCGATCATGCCGACCGGCATGCGCGACAGGAACGTGATGAGGAGCGTCTGACGCACGTCTGGTAATGCCAGAAAATGGCGATAAGGGGCTAGAAAACGGTTGAGCATGAAGAGGGGGAAACGCGGGATGTGCGGGATGCGCGGTTAGCGCAGGAAGTACGGAGCGTGCGGGGCCGGGGACGGTCAACGTAACATCGTCGCGCAACCCGACGGCTGTTATTGTTTGAGCGCTGTGTTAGGCCATGCTCTTTCCGACACGCTTGCTGTTGGCGCCGATACGTTTCAATCTGCGCCGCTCGGGCGCGATTTATCCAGCACCGCCAGCGTGATCCGCGATATGCACACCAGTTTGTCGTGCTGGTCGGTAATGCGAATCTCCCAAAGTTGGGTGGCACGACCGATGTGGATCGGACGTGCGGTGCCGGTGACGATGCCATCACGCACGCCGCGTATGTGGTTGGCATTAATCTCCAGCCCAACTACGTTTGATTTCGCCGGGTCGACGCAAAGATATGCGCCGGTACTACCCATCGTCTCGGCGAGCGACACCGACGCGCCACCGTGCAGCAGGCCGAATGGCTGCTTGGTGCGGTCATCTACCGGCATCGTTGCTTTCAGATAGTCGTCGCCAATCTCGGTGAAGACAATGCCGAGATGGGCGTCCAACGTGCGCGATGGCGCGCACAATTGTTCGATAGAGGGGCGGTTGAACCAGATCGCATCAGGCATAAACAATCTTGCTTTAAAAGGGAATGCCATTCTGACAGAGGTTTGGTCCGCCGAACCCTACTAGTAGAAGATCACCTTCGCCACCCACGGTAGCAACAGCGCGCCCAACAACGCATGCAATCCCATCCCAAGACTGGCATAGGCACCGGCGCGCGGATCGACCGAATACGCGCGCGCCGTGCCAATACCGTGCGCCGCGACACCGACGGCAAAACCGCGTTGCGACCAGTCGCGAATGCCTAGCGCGTTGAGCAACGGCGTGGCGATCAGCGCGCCAAAGATGCCCGTCGAGAGCGCAAACACTGCGGCCAGCGTTGGGGAGCCGCCGATCTGTTCGGCAATGCCCATGGCGATCGGCGCCGTGACCGACTTAGGCAGCAACGAGGCCACCATTGCTGGCGGTGCGTCAAGCGCGCGCGCGATACCGACGGCCACCACCACCGACACCGTCGCCCCGGCAAGCATCGCCACGAGCAGCGGAATGGCTCGCTCGGCGAGTTCGTTCCACAACCTTGCCAGCGGAATGGCGAGCGCCACGGTCGCGGTACCGAGCAGAAAGTGGACGAACTGCGCGCCCTGAAAGTAGGCTTCGTAGCTGGTGCCGCTGATCGTCAATACGCTGATAATGAGCGTGACCGCGATCAACACCGGATTGGCCAACGGAAACTTGTTGGTGCGCTGGTAGATGGCGTCGGCGAGCACATAGGCAACAAGCGTCAAGGTTAGACCAAACAGCGGCGTGGCGGAAAGATAGACCCAGATCTGCGCGAGGTTTTCGAGTCCGACCGGGAGGGCAGTGCGGGCGTTCATTTTGGCGGCGGCGGCGACGGCGATTCAATCGGCGACAGGGCTCGAAGCGTCAGCGCGGTCGTGGCGATCGCCGCCACTGTGCTAAGGATAATCGCGAGCACCCACGCCGCGCCGCTCTGCGCAAGGGTGGCGGCATACAGCATCACGCCAACCGCCGCTGGAATGAAAAATATCGACAAGTGCGCGAGTAGTCCGTCAGCGGCCTTGGCAATCGAGGGGGCGATGCGTCCGCGTGCGACCAAAAAGCCGAGCAGGAGTAACAAGCCGATCACCGGCCCGGGAATGACGCCGTGAATGAAACGCGAGGCGACCTCGCCCAGCGACTGAAACACCAACAGAATCGCAACACCTTGAATCATGAGACGAGAATGCCTGTCCGAAGCTGAAAAGGCAAGGCAAAATAGGCATTGCCAGCGGCCGTCGTATCGGGCTTCCCGAACTTATCAACCAGGTCCAAGATGAATAAAACCAACATCAGCGCAGAAGACCTGTGGAAGATCCAACGCCCTGCCGGCCTCTCGCTGTCGCCCGACGGCGTACAAGCGGTTTGCTCGTTAACCAAGCACGACATGGCAAAGAACAAGTCGGCGACGTCGCTCTGGCTGCTATCGACGTTTGGGGGCGGGCCCAGACGCCTGACATCGTGCGGTGAGAAAGACGGGCAGGCGGCGTGGTCACCGGACGGTAAGTGCATCGCCTTTGTCGCAACACGACAGGACGACAAAGAGCCGCAGTTGTACAGCATCGCGCCGGACGGTGGTGAAGCGACGCGACTGTCGAATATCAGCACCGGGGTATCAGGTATCAAGTGGTTCGCTGACAGCAAGCGCATCGCCTTTATCTCTTGGGTGTGGCCGGACTTGAAGTCAGACAAGGAGCAGGCCAAGCGTCTTAAGGAAAAGCAGGACGATAAGGTCAAGGCGCACGTGGTGGAGCATTCGGCGTTTCGCCACTGGGATCATTGGCTGAGTGACGGCCGCGTGCCGCATCTGCACTTGCTCGATGTGGCTAGCGGCAAATGCCGTGACCTGTTCGTCGGGACGAAATTTGAGTTGCCGCAGTTCGACACCGACCAGCACGAGTTTGATCTGTCACCGGATGGCAAACGCGTGGTCTTCAATTTCAATCCCAGCATTGACAAACGTGGCGATCAGCCATACGACATCGTCGAAATGGAGATCAAAAACGGTAATGCGGTCACACCCATTAAAGGCGGCAAGTTCACTTGGCATCATCCGCGTTACAGTCCGGACGGTAAGTCGATCGCCGTGCTGGCCAACAAGATTGCGCGGTCGATGGATGACGACAACAAACTCGCGATCCTTGATCTCAAGTCGGGCAGGGTATCGGTGAAGACGACGTGGGATCGGGTGGTGAACCACCCGCTTAAATGGTCAGCTGACAGCACATCGATCTACTTCACGGCAGACAACCATTCGCGTGTCTCGGTGTGGCAATGGAAGCTCGGTGGCAAGGTGCCCGGCGTGGTTGCACAAGGCGGTACGGTGTCGGAATTTGATGCGATTGGTGACACGCTGGTGTTCGTGCGCAATAACATGTCGTCACCAGCACAAGTGTTCGGCAAGTCGCTGACCGGCGCTGCGCTTGAGGCGCCGCTCGAATCATTCAATGCGTCGCTAATGGCTGGCTTCAAGCTTGGCGACGTGCGTGAATTCACCGTCAAGGGCTGGAACGGGAAGGATGTGCAGATGTGGGCAGTCTATCCACCCAATTTTGACGCCAAGAAGCAGTGGCCGCTGCTGCATTCGATTCACGGTGGTCCACACGCCAACTGGGGAGACAACTTTCACTTCCGATGGAACAACCACGTATTTGCCGCCCAAGGCTACGTCGTGGTTTGCGTGAATTACCACGGTTCGCTCGGTTGGGGAAACCAGTTTCTGGAATCCAACAACGGCAGTTTTGGCAGCAAAGAGCATATGGATGTCGAAGCAGGCACAGATTTCATGCTCAAGCAGGGTTACATCGATAAGAATCGCTTAGCCGCCTCCGGCGGCAGCTACGGCGGCAAGATGGTGGCGTGGATGAATGGCCGCAACGGGAAGCAAAAGGGTGGCGACCGCTACAAGGCATACGTCTGTCATGCCGGGTGTTTTGACTGGCGCGCTATGTATGGGGGCGACGCGGGCTACTGGTTTGATTACTCGTTGAAAGGTCCATACTGGGATGACTCGGACAAGTTTGCCGCGCAAAATCCGATAACTGAGGTACGCCATGCGAAAACGCCGACCTTGGTGCTGCACGGCGCACTCGACTATCGCGTACCTGATCAGCAGGGACTGGCATATTACTCAACGCTTAAATCGCTGGGTGTGGCGGCGCGGCTGGTGTTCTTCCCAGACGAAAATCACTGGATATTGAAACCGCAAAATTCGCGGCTTTGGTATCGTGAGTATTTTGCATGGCTAAAGCGGTATGTCGGTTCCGGTCCGACCCGCCGATAATTGAAAGAGACTTGCTTGAGCACTGTTGAAAAATTGGGCACGTGAGTCAGGTATGAGGTTTTCACGCCTGTCGCTCAAGTCGAAGGTGACCCTGTTCGGAGTCGCCATCCTGGTGATCGTCGTATCGACGCTTGCCCTGTTCGCAGGTTCTTTGTTGCGCGCCGATACCGAACGCTTGATTGGCGAGCAGCAGTTGTCGATGACCAAACTGATTGCCGCGCAGATCGATGAGCGCGTTGCCGATCGGCTGAGTGCGCTATCGACGGTCGCCGCGGCGATTAATGCTGAAATGCTCACCGATCCGAAAGCGTTGCGGACGTTGCTGGAGCGCCGCGAAGTATTGATGCGACTGTTCAATCGCGGCGGCTTTGTGGTGGACGCCAGCGGATTCGCTGTTGCATCGGTGCCGCTGTCGGCTGGCAGAACGGGCCTCAATTTCATGGACAAGCCGCACACCGTTGCTGTCTTGAAATTGGGCAAGCCACTGGTTGGTCAGCCGCCGATCGGTAAAACGTTGGAGAAACCCATGTTTGTCATGGCAGCTCCGATCAAGGCGCCGGATGGCAAGGTGATTGGCGCGCTCATGGGGGCAACCGATCTTGATGCCCCGAATTTTTTGGATATTGTCACGTCCAGCACGGTTGGCAGGTCGGGCGGTTATATCATCATAGCCTCTGAGTCTCGTGTGATTGTGGCGGCAACCGACAAGACGAGATTGATGGAGCGGTTGCCTGCAGTCGGTGTGAATTCCGCGATTGACCGTCTCGTCGCGCAAGACGAAACGTCGGCAGTGCTTGTCAATGCACGCGGCGTGAAAGTTCTCTCGTCACTGAAGACAATTCCGTCCGCCAATTGGCAATTGGTGGCGTCACTGCCGATGGATGAACTGCTGGAGCCGATTGCGATCACCCGATATCGATTGCTTGTCGTCGCGTTGCTGTTGACGGCCATCGCGGCGCTGGTGGGCTGGTGGTTTGCCAAGCGCGAACTCGACCCGGTGGCGGTGACCGCCAAGCAGCTGGCTACTTCGGCGTCCTCGGGCTCAATGACGTTACCCATAATTTTAAAGCGGGATGACGAGATTGGCGAGCTGTTCAAAGCGTTCAGTTCGCAGCTCGCCGCGTTGAAGGCGCGGGAAGACGCGCTGAATCGCACCAGTGAGCTGGCAAAAATCGGTGGTTGGGAAATGGAGCCGGCGACGGACCGGCGGGTTTGGTCTTTGCAACTGTTGAAAATGCTCGAGATAGAGCCGCCGGTGTCGCCAGCGTCGAGTGAGGAAGTGCGGAAATTCTATACCCCGGACGGCCATCAAATGGTCCGCGACGCGCAGGTGGCTGCGGTGGCAAACGGTACTCCTTGGGATCTTGAGGTGTCGATGATTACAGCCCGAGGCCGGCCGATTTGGGCGCGTGCACAGGGCATCGCCGAGCAAGTCGACGGCGTGACCGTGAAGCTGATCGGTACGGTACACGACATTACTGACCGCAAGAATATGGAGTTGGCGCTGCGGGCGTCCAGAGAGTTCGCCGAGCAGACGCTCAATGCAATGGGGCAGGGCTTGACGGTAACCACGCGCGCGGGCCTCCTGGAGTATGCGAACCCTGCGGCAGCAAAGATGCTCGGCCTGCCGGCAGAACTGTTGGTTGGCAAGGCAACGCCGGATTTGATCCTAGCGGCTGATCAGAAGTTGCTTGAACAAGTACACGCTGAGCGTCGGGCGGGAAAGCGCAGCATCTACGAAGCGCGACTGCGGCGACCGGATGGCACCACCCTGCTGGTATCGATATCGAGCGCGCCGCGCTGGCGCGATGGCGAGTTTGACGGCTCGATTGCGGTGATTTCTGATCTGAGCGAGCGTCGTCAATTGGAGCTGGAACTACAGTCCCAGCGTGACTTTGCGAACATGGTGGTCGAATCCATTGGTCAGGGGATTGCCGTAACCGACGTCGATGGCCGCTTCGAGTTTGTCAACCCAGCGTTCGCAACGGTGGTGGGCCGCGAAGTGAGTCAGTTGATCGGGATAATGCCTGTGGATATTTCCCCGCCAGAGGAGCGCGTCCGGTCAACTGAGACGCGGGAGCGGCGACGCAACGGGCTCAGTTCACAATACGAGTCGCGCTGGCTAAAGGCCGACGGATCTTCGGTCGATGTGTTGATTTCCTCGTCCCCGCGCATACGCGACGGCCTCGTAATTGGCGGTTTGATTGTGGTGACGGACGTGACGGAGCGCAAGAAGATGGAGACGGTGCTGGCAAAAGAGCGTGACTTTGCAAAGCATATCTTGGATACGATGGGACAAGGCATCGGCGTCAGTGATGCAGACGGACGTTTCGAGTTCATCAACCGTGCCTACACGAAGTTGCTCGGCTGGGAGGGGCTTGACGCAACACAAAGGGGCATTGGGGATGTCACGCCTCCTGAACAAGCGCACATAGTCGCCGAGCAGCGCGCACTTCGCGTCGCGGGAATCACATCAACCTATGAGACCGAGGTGGTTCACCGCGATGGCACGCGAGTGCCGATCGAGGTCACTGCCGCCCCGCGGGTCGTCGACGGCAGATTTGCCGGCACGACCGCGGTGATCACCGACCTCACCGAGCGGCGCAAAATGGAGCAACAACTTCAGGAACAGCGCGAGTTCGCCGAGGGTATCATCAGCGCAATGGGACAGGGCGTTGGCGTATCGGACGAGAACGCAGTGTTAGTGTATGCGAACGACGCCTACGCACGCCTGCTTGGCAGGACCGTCGAGCAAGTCCAAGGACACCGTATCCACGAATTTCTACCAGTTCAAGACTGGCCGAGACTCGATGCGCGGCTGACGCGGCGCCGCGAGGGCGAGTCTGCTACCTATGAATCGCGGCGACTTTATCGCGATGGAGTCGTCGTCCCCGTGTTAGTCAACGCGACGCCCCGCTACATGAGAGGCAAGTTTGCCGGCAGTATCGCCGTCATCACCGACCTGACCGAGCAGCGCAGAGCAGAGCGTTTATTGCGCGCCAGCGAAGTGCGATTCCGCTCGTTGATGGAGGAGGTATCGAGCCTTGCCGTGCAAGGCTATCGATTCGACGGTACGGTCATTTTCTGGAACCGCGCCTCCGAACAATTGTATGGCTACACTACTGCTGAGGCGATGGGACGCAACTTGCTTGAACTCATGATTCCGGCCGACATGCGCGAGGGCGTGAAAACGGCAATCGCCGACATGGTGCGGACCGGTATCCCAATTCCCGCCGGAGAATTAAACCTGTGTCGTAAGGATGGCTCTAGGGTATGGGTGTATTCATCGCACGCCCTGACCCAGCCTGAAGACCGCGAGCCAGAGTTTTTCTGTCTGGACATCGATCTCACGAGCCAACGACAGGCAGAGGCGATTCGCGAGACACTGGAGGCAAAGTTACGCCAGTCGCAGAAGATGGAGGCGATCGGTACCCTCGCCGGCGGTATCGCGCACGATTTCAACAATATTCTGGCCACCATCCTCGGCAATGTGGAACTCGCGCGATACGTCAAGAGCAACGACGCCGAAGTGGTGACCAGCCTGGAAGAAATCCGTAAGGCGGGGACGCGGGCGCGCGATCTGGTTGGCCAGATTCTCTCGTTTGGCCGCCGTCAGGCAACCGACTTCAAGAACCTTGATCTGGAGTACATCGTCAACGAGTCGGCGCGCCTGCTGCGCGCAACGATGCCGGGTAGCGTCTCGCTGGAAGTCGAGTGTCAGCGCCGGGTGCGACCGGTTTTCGGCGACGCGACCCAACTGCAGCAGATCGTGATAAATCTGGTGACCAATGCCATGCAGGCGATTCACGCCACGGGGAATGGCGCCGGAAAAATTGCGATTCGTTTGGACATGGCGGATCTCGATGCGGTAATGGCTGCGGGCGAGCCCAGTTTGATGGCGTTGTTCGAGCGGCATCCGGGTGCGACGGTACGCTTGTCGGTGTCCGACGATGGTCCGGGGATGGATGCCGATACGCTGGGGCGCGTTTTCGAGCCTTTCTTTACGACCAAGCAAATCGATGAGGGAACCGGTCTTGGTCTTGCCGTGGTGCATGGCATTGTTCAAGGTCACGGCGCGGCGATTACCCTCAAGAGTGCGCCGGGAAAGGGGACGTCATTCACGATCTATTTCGCCCCGGCGATTGGCGCGCCGGTTGATTCCGGGAAGCTTCGCGCGATTGCCAAACGCGTCGAGCCAGAGCCAAGCGTCGCGTTAGCCGCCGCTGCGCATGTCTTGTACCTAGACGATGACGAAGCCCTCGCCATGTTGGTTACGCGCTTGCTTGAGCGTCGCGGCTATCAAGTGAGCGCTTTCACCGATCAGCGCGCGGCCTTGACCGCGCTGCGCGAGGACCCGGCCGGTTTCGATCTGGTCGTGACCGACTACAACATGCCCGGCATGTCGGGCCTCGATGTGGCGCGCGAGATACGCTCCATTCGCGCTGATTTACCGGTGGCCGTGGCGTCCGGCTTCGTCGATGAAAAACTGCAAGCCATGTCGGCCGACGCAGGTGTGGTCGAGGTGATCTTCAAGGCCAATGTGGTTGAAGAGTTTTGTGACGCGGTCCAACGGCTGGCAAGCCGCGGGGGCGGTTGAGCGACAGTGCGTGAATTGTGATCGCCAGACGACTTGCGCCAAGGAAATGCCGCTGCATTTGCGCGGAATGATTAGTACCAAGGCGGACTTAGGGATACCAATCGCAGGCCCGTACTTTTAAATTCAATGGCCATGGCTGGTGGCGTCGTCGCCGACTGCGCAACTTCAGGGGATGGCAGCGTGAAGACAAAGACGCCTTTTGATGTCGCGGCGTCAGTGATTCCGATTGTCGGCATGGCGCCGGTCTTTCCCCTGCGGCGCGTCTACTGCGTGGGTCGAAGCTACGCGGCGCCCGCGCATGTGTTTGGTTGCGCGATCGGCTTGGATATGACGCGCCGCGATTTGCAGCGTGCAATGGGCGACCAGCAGAAACCCGGAGAAATCGGCAAGAGCGTTGACCGCTCCGCACCGATCGGGCCGATTCACCCGGTGGCGGGCATCGGTCATTTCGCCAAAGGGGCAATTTCGCTCAAGGTCAACGGCCAGATCAAGCAGAACGCGGATTTGCGCCGGATGATCTGGCCGGTCGCCGAACAGATTCCGCAACTTTCGCAGGCTCATGCCATTTTTAAACCATCAATCATTTATTCACGGAGTAGCCCGCCATGCAGCGCAGCGCAATGCGGGGCGGTGCTTGTCTGGAGACCGCCGTGCACTACCCCCGGCTTTGCGCATGCCGGGGATAAAGGACGATTCTTGGAGGCGACTGGTGTTGAATTTTAATCATTAATGTACCAATGAATTAGAAATCGAATCACCAGTTGTTTGCCGGCGGCATCATACTTTTTTGCACACTGGAAAACGTCGGTCCGGTCGTCGTTGGTGACGTGATGGAAGAGGCGATCGCCGGGCTTGCTGCGCTGAGCGTGCGGGTGATTTGATTGAGACGCGGCACGCTGAAAGGCACCGCGCCCTTCGGGCGGGGTCCGGTGGCGCAGTCAACTGACCAGCATCGCCAGAATGAGGGCGGCCAACACCACCGCTGATACCACCGACCGCAGGCGGAAAAACCACGGCGGGATGACCTGTTGCAAGTGGAGCAGGGCGTCCACCACCCAGACAAAACCAACCAAAAAAATGGCGACAATGACACGCGAACTGTTTGACGGCAGAAACAGCATCGCCCACGCCAGCAAACTCGGGACAATAGACAAAAGCAACAGCGACTTTGCCGTTTGCGGCTGCTGTTCATGTGTCGCCACCGCGACCCCCCACTGAATTCCGCCGAGAAAGGAAACAATCACTGCCGCGTAAGTGGTAATGGCTTGTGTCGCAAACGCGCGATAGCTGCCGAGCCCGAGAGTATTGCCGAACAACAGGACGATCGCACACACGATGAAGGGCAGCGTGCCCGCGTACATGAGCACCGCCGCGACGCGCTTCGGGTCGTTCATCGTGCGCTGGTACCTAGCGAATCACGAGCGTCACGAGCAAGCCGACGGCGGCCAATGCCAAGAGCCCGATCACCACTAGGATCGCAATAGGTATTGTTGTAGTGTCGCCCGCGACGTGCTGAGCGCCGGTATCTGTAGCGAGACGCCTGCCTGAGAGATCAATGTCGGCCGTGACGGATGACTCACGCGCCTGTTTGGCCGCGTAGGCGCGCGCGGCGAGTTTCATTTCTTCAAGTTCGGCAATCGGTACCGTCGTCGTATCAACCGGCGAGTTTGGGGTTAATGTCGCCTTCGCCGCAGGTTTCTGCTTGGACTCAATCGCGCTGGTGTCGCCAGTGTAGGCGCGCATCTTCTTGGTTTCTGAAATGTAGTTTTCGAAATCCTTGGTCTGGTCGGTCATCGCCGCCAGTTTCAGCGTCGCGTCGAAGGAGTCAAATTTCTGCGCCAGCGTGAGCGGCGGCACAGAAACCTCTTCCTCCCCTTTCTTGTAACGCCCCACACCAACACCGAGCGCCTCTAGTGATACGGGCTTGGGTGGTGTCGGAGCGGCGCTCGCGATCACCCGGTTGGCAGGAGAGGTGGCATGCAGAATCCGTTTGACTTCGTTTAGATCCTGCACCATTTCGCGCATTGATTGATAGCGTTCGTCGACGGCTTTGGCGAGCGCCTTGGCGACGATCAGATCGAGCATCGGCGGCACATCGGTGTTGAGCGATGAAGGCGACAGCGGCACGTGGTTGACGGTGGCGAACATGATTGCGTTGACATTGTCGCCATCGAATGCCGGTTGCGCGGTGAGCAACTCATAGAGGACGACGCCAAGCGAGAAAATGTCGGTCCGATGGTCAAGGTTCTTGCCGATCACTTGTTCGGGCGACATGTAACGAGGAGAGCCGAGAATCAGCCCCGTCATGGTCTTGACGGCGGAGGCAGTCATGCGGGCGATACCGAAATCGGTGATTTTCGCAAAGCCGCCTTTGACGATCATGATGTTAGAAGGCTTCACGTCGCGATGGATGATCTCGTGCTCATGAGCGCGCGATAGTCCACTGGCGATCTGCGCGATCCAGTCTACCGAGTCGGCAACCTCTGGACGTCCGCTATCGACAAGAATCTCTTTGAGCTCCTTGCCGTCGAGCAACTCCATGGCCATGTAGGCACACGTATCCGTCTTACCGACATCAAAAATCGTGACGATATTGGGGTGGTTGAGACGGCCCGCGGCTTTGATTTCCTGTTGAAACCTCGCTTCGTACTCGGCGATTTCGTCGGTGTTGAGCGTCAGGTTGATGGTCTTGATGGCGACGATGCGATCAATGACCGGATCGATCGCTTTATACACCACGCCCATGGCACCCTGGCCGATGACCGAGAGAATCTTGTAGCGACCGAGGGTCTCAACCATTGGGCGGATAGCGTCCGTTTTACTTTTTTGCAGGTGCCGGGGCAGTCGCCGGCGCTTTAGCGCGCGACTTTGCGGCGCGGAACGAAGGACCCCACGAGGGATGTCCCGCTTCGGCGGGCAATAGGTCGAAGTCGGCCTTGGCTTGCAAGATCTTTTCGAATTCCTGCTGACACAGCGTTCTACGATTGGAGAGACAATAGCTGAATGCGCTGAACTTGCGGGCCTTTAACTGGTCCTCCGTCGAAAGTGTTTCCTTGAGTGCATCCTGAAAACCCTTGACCGATTTGGCGTAGTCAGCCGCGTCGTAGGTCGCCATCGCGTCAGCGAGCAGTTTTTCACCGGCAGTGGGTAGTTTGAGCGCAGGCACCGCCACGCTGCGCCCCGACCGGCGAGCCTCGAATTCCGACTTGACGTTTCGAAACACCGGACCCCAGGTGGGATGTCCCGCTTCAGCCGCGCTCAGATCAAACTTTGGATCGAGCGAGAATGCCTTCTCAAATTCTTCCTTACAGTTGGCTTCCCGGCTCGATATGCAATGCAAGAACGCCATGTGCTTGCGCGCGTTGAGTTGTTGGGCGACACCAAGCGCTCCGCTGTCCAGCGCCACCAGAAAACCCTTCATCGCCGCGTCGTAATTGCCAGCGTCATATTGTTTGAGACCCTCGGTGAGACTGCCGCTGGCGCGCTCAAGCCGCTCCTGTTTGGCCAATTCTTCGGCTGTCGGACCTGATTGTTGGACGGGCACCGCGCAGCCCACTAACGTGGCGACGGCAAGCAGCGAAATCAGATACCGCCATGTTGATGATGGTGACTGAAAATGGTTCATCATGCCTCCGGATCGCAACTATTTGAATTGATGACGAATGTTGATGTCTTCGCGCGGCTTGACGTCCACATTGGTGACAAGCGGCGTAAAGGTTGTGTTGCGCACTTCAATTTTGTACTTGCCCGGTGCCAGCTTGTGCTGCTTGATCGGTGGCGATGTGCCTATCGATTTGCCATTAACGAACACCTCGCCCCACGGCTGGATGGCGAGATTGACGGTTCCCGGTATCAGCACCACCTTCGCCGGATCGGACTTCGATGCGTCTGGCTTGAGAGGGTCAGCCTTGACAGCCAGTTTCTTGTCATCAGCCTTCTTTTCGTCTGACTTCGCCGCAGGCAAAGCTGCGACTGCAGTTGCTGTGGGTGCCGCGCCGGTTGCTGGCACCGCTAAAACACCTGCAGGCGGGGCCGCTTGAGTGGTCATTGGAGCGCCCGTCGCAGGTGCTGATTCCGCATTTGATGTTTGCTGCTTCGGCGGCTCGGTCGTTAGCGGTGCAGCGGTGGCGAAAATCTCGGGCTTGGCCGGTGCCGGCTCGGCTGGGTTCCTGGTTGCAACGATGCCGGCCAGTATCAATACCAGCAGGCCGAGGACGCCGCCGACCATGGTGAGTTTTTTCTTGTCTTGCATAAACGGAACGCCTGCCGCTCCATCGTCCGGTGCCTCGGCACTTCGTTGTTTTGCTGCGGCTGCTTTGGCATTCGCCGCCCGCGCCGTTTTGTCGGCCGCGCCGCCAGCCGCCGGCCTGTTGCGCGGGTTGGTCGAGGCGGCGCGGTCTTCCATCCCGGATCTGGCCTTGTCGAAGGCGGCCGCCGAGTCGCCGACGATGTAAATCTCGTGCTCGCGCACGTGCTTGTCGGTGCGCGAGCCCTCGTATTTAAAAAGCTGTGCGTACTCTTCAGAAATTACTGAGACGACATCGTAGAACGAACGCGATACCACCACCTGACCGGGGCGGGCAAAGCTCATGATGCGTTGCGCAACGTTGATGCCGTCACCGACGATATTGGGCTGCCCGTTGATGTCACGAATCAGTTTGATGGGCCCGAGGTTGATGCCGATACGCAGGAACAGGTCGCTGCCGGTGGAGGTTGCATCTTCAGCTGGTTCCGGTGCACCGGGCGATGCTTTACGCAGCAAATCGCGCAGATTCATTCCGACAAATAGTGCGTCTTCAGGGTCACCAAGAAAACTCAGTGCAACGCCGTCGCCCGTATCTAAAATGATGCGTTGATCGTTTGCAATGTCTTTGAGCGAATCGGACAGCAGGCCGGTAAAACGCTCCTTCATCATGATCTGTTCGGAGACGGATTTTTTCGAGTAGCCGACGATGTCGACAAACACGACGCTGCCGATAATTGTGCGGTTACTGTGATCCATCACTGAACTCATGCAGTCCTCATGTGATCGCTACCGCGTTCGCTGCTTTAGCTTGCGGAAACGCGATGGTCTGACGTCGGGGTGATAGCAGGCAAACAAGTGCGAAAAGTCTTCGTGCCATCCCGTGCGTTGCCGGTTCTGGAAACGCGCCGACAATGCATGGCGTCGATCTTTGATCGATTGGCCTAGTTTACCGAATTCTCGGGCGAAATCGTGCAAAGCATGCCGTCGGCAGCGACCCCCGATCAGGTGATGCCGGCCGCGGTGGCCGAATGCTCGAAATGTCACATTACGCGGTAAAGCGTGGCCGGCGGAAGGCGCCTGTCTGCGCTCATCAACAGAAGAAAGGTGGCGGCAAGTGAATCCGCGATCGGCAATGCCGATGACAATTCTCCCGGATGGGTGAGCGAGCGACACCTGCTCGCAACAGGCCCGGGAATGAGCACCCGCATGCGCAATGTCGATTCGTGTTCGAGTTCGTCATTCCAGATGGCAGCGGTCTGGTGCAATGCGGATTTGGTCACCGCAAATGCGCCCCAGAACGCTTGGTTTGAGATAGCGTGTGTTTCCGACAGGAATACCACCGAGCCGGATGGCGAGCGTTTGAGCATGGGCAGGCATGCGCGCGTGAGTGCAATTGGTGCCGTGAAGTTCACGCCGAGGTGCGCCTGCCAACTGGCGTAATCTTGCAGCGCCAGCGGCGTCAACGGCGCGAGATGTGCCGCGGCGTGAAAGATGCCGTCGAGCCGTTTAAAGGTCGCGTAGATCGTGTCGGCCATGCCCTTATAGTCGGCCTCGGTCGCCTTCAGAAAATCGAGCGCCAAGATGGCCGGCTCGCCACCGCCGGCGGCCTCGATTTCGTCGTACAGCGTGTCCAGTTTGTTGCCGCTGCGACCGTGCAACACGACGGTCGCGCCGTGAGCAGCGAACGCGAGTGCGGCGACACGGCCCAAGGTGCCATTGGCACCGGTGACCAGAATCACCCGACCCTTGAGGCAGTTGCTGTCTGGCTTGAGCGAGGTTGGGATCGGCGTGGGGGTCGTCATGGGGAAGTCGGTGGATGTCGGTGAAGCGCATTTACCGCCGCTTCGGCGGCAGCGATACCGTTGCGCACGGCACCTTCGAGAGTCGCCGGATAGAGGCGGTCGGGATTGATGATGTCATCACCGGCTAAGTAAATGCGCGGGTGAGATGTTGCCGTTGGCAGACGGGCAACGCCAGGCGTGCAGGAAAAGGTGGCAAACTTCTCGTGAATGACCTTTTGCCATTTCGGCGCGGGCAGTGACGGGATGTGGCGGCGCAATTCGTCCAGCACCACGGTGATGAGTGCGTCTTGAGGCAACGCTTCGTGAGGGCCGGATGCTGAGATGACGGCGGCGATCAAGAGTTCGGCGGCCTCGGGCGAGGCTGAAAGTTGGCGTCGATCAAAGAACCATTGCACCGTCCCGATCGCCTGCCCCAACATAGGCAAGGGTAACTGCTGGTCTGATTCAAAACCCAGATAGATTGTCACAATTGGCTCATAGCGCATCGTCGGCGGCGGCTGGCCGATGCCATTCGGCAACAGCGCCTGTCGCTGGTGCGGTGCCACCGCCACGATCGCCGCATCAAACGACCAGCTGCGGCCAGCGGCATCAAAGCTAACGTTGTTGTCATTCGCGACCAAGGTTGTCACGCTCGCGCCGAGCTTCGTTTCACTGCCATGCTCCGCCAACCAGCGCGCCGCCGGTTCGGGAAACAGCGCGGACAGGTCAACTTTGGGTAGCAGCAGGTCGCTCGCTTCGCGCGCTCCCATCAGCGCGTCGCGTAGCACATTGACGAACACCTGCGCCGACGCATTGGCAATCGGCGTGTTGAGGGCGGAGATGGTCAGCGGCTGCCACAAGTAATCGATAAGTCGTTTCGATTGTCCATATTGGGCGAGCAGTTTCTGAACGCTCAGGCCCGGCGCCACCAGGAACGAACGACGTTTCAGACTTGACATGAATTGTGCCGCGCGCCATCGATCCGCCCAGCCGAGGCCGCTGGCGGTGAGTAGTGCCCAGACCATATGCAGTGGTGCGGGCAGCAGCGGAGCGCGCAGAACGAAGTCGGGCGCTATCGTGAGATTCAGCGGTATGCGCTCCCACGATCGGGCGGAGACACCGACCAGGTCCATCAAGCGCAACAACTCGCAATAGGCGCCGGACAGAATATGCTGGCCGTTGTCGAGCGCGCGGCCGTGATGCTCGATGCGTCGCGCGCGTCCGCCAAGCACGCGGCCGGCTTCAAACACGGCGGCGCGACCGCCAAGTTCGGTCACCCGAACGGCCGCTGCCATTCCGGAGTACCCGCCGCCAATGACGGCGATATTGGCGCCGTTCTCAGCCCGGTGCAGCGTCATGCGCTGACCCAAGTCTTCCAGGCAAGCCAAAGCTTGCGGATGGGCGTCAGCGAGGTACGCTGGCTAAGTACTTTGTACCCGTCAGCGGCAATTTCAGTCAGCAGCGCACGATAGATTGAGGCCATGATCAGCCCGGCGCGCTGCGATTTTCGGTCTTCTGCAGCCAGATTGTTGAAGGCGTGATCGTAAAGCGACTCAGCACGTTCGGCTTGAAATGCCATCAGCTTTTCGAAGGCGGCTGAATGTTTGGCCGACAATACGTCTGGCACGGCTACATTGAATCTAGCCAGTTCATCCAGCGGCAGATAGATGCGGTCTCGACGTGCGTCTTCACCGACGTCGCGGATGATATTGGTCATTTGAAACGCCAGTCCCAAGTGCTCTGCGTAATCGAGTGTCTGTGGTCGGGTGTAGCCGAAGATGCCGGCGGAAAGCTGCCCGACAACGCCAGCGACACGGTGGCAATACAAACGCAATTCATCCCAATCGCGATAGCGTTTCTTGGCAAGGTCCATCTCCATGCCCTCGATGATTTCGCCAAGTCGCCCGACATCGACGCCGTACAGCACGGTTGCCGGTTGTAGTGCTTTGGTGACCGGATGGGTGGGAATTCCGGCAAACAGGTCGGCGATTTCCGTTCGCCACCAGCCGAGCTTGGCACGCGCGACGTTCGGGTCTGCGACTTGGTCTGCAATGTCGTCGACCTCGCGACAAAACGCATACAGAGCGGTAATCGCGCGCCGGCGGTCCGGCGGCAGAAAACGGAAGCTGTAGTAAAAGCTCGAACCGCTGGCGGCGGCTTTTCGCGAGCAGTAATCGTCTGGCGTCATTTGCGTTTCATGAGGGTTGCTGTTGCGACCTTGCAGAAGATCCACAGCCAGTCGAGTCGCCCTACGGTAGGGCGCTGACGGAATATGTCACCTTTGGCGGCCTCAATTTTATCGAGAATTCTCATTCCACCGGCAACGATTAAGCGCAACTCAAGCCCAAAACGACCAGGCATCGAAGCGGCCAGCGGCGCGCCTTGCAACAGCAAGTGGCGTGTTCGGCCGGTTTGAAACGACATCAGCGCCCGCCAAGCCGGTGTCGCGACGCGGCGCGCGATATCGTCGTCGGAAATGCCAAATTGTTGCATTTCGTCCTGCGGCAGATAGACGCGACCGCCGCCGTTCTTTTGCCAATCGATGGCCACATCCTGCCAGTGGTTGATAAGTTGCAGCGCGGTGCAGATTTGATCGCTCATTTTGTGGCTTCGGTCGTCGCCGACATCAAACAAGTGCAGTAGCAGCCGTCCGATTGGATTCGCTGAGCGCTGACAGTAGTGAAGCAGCTCGTCGTAATTCGCATAGCGCACCTTGACCACGTCTTGTTTAAAGGCGTCTAAGAGGTCGCGCAGCAATGGAACAGACAGTTTGTGCGTTCGCACATTTAGGGCGAGTTCGACAAAAAGTGGATCATTTGATGCGCCGCCCGCGTCAATCGCGTCAAGCTCGGCTTGGTAGTTACTGAGTTTGGCGAGCCGCATGTCGTCGGAAACATCGCCTTCATCGGCAACATCGTCCGCCGTACGTGCGAAGGCATAAATTGCTTCGATCGGCCGGCGCACGAGACGTGGCAGGAGGATGGAGGCAACGGGAAAATTCTCGTAGTGGTCGACTGGCACGGCGGCGGAGTTGGCGCAATTGCGGGGAGTGACGTCGCTTGGATTATAGGTGCCGGGGACCTGATTCCGCCGGGTTGGCGTCCGGCTGGCGGTTGAATGGGCTATAATTTTCGGCTACCTCGTGCGAGTGTGGCGGAATTGGTAGACGCACTGGATTTAGGTTCCAGCGCCGTAAGGTGTGTGGGTTCGAGTCCCTCCACTCGCACCATTTTTTTCAACCGACGCCCCGGAGTCCTTCTCTGGCCGTAAGGCTGGCGGTTCCGAGTCGAAAACGTGCTTTTTTCAGGAAATTCCATGCAAGCGCAAACCAACACTGCGACAGCCAACAGCCTTGAACGCAACCTGATGTTGTCCCTTCCGGCAACCTCGATCGAGTCTGAGATCACATCCCGCCTCAAGCGGATCGCCAAGACGGCGAAAATGTCGGGATTTCGTCCCGGCAAGGTACCGTTCAATATCGTTGCCAATCAGTATGGATTCCAGGTTCGACAGGAAGTGATGTCAGACGTGGTTCAGCGTTCGTTTGCCGAGGAAGTGCAAAAGCAGCAACTGCGTGTTGCGGGGATGCCCCGCTTTGCGCCAGCCAACTCGGGGGACGCCGCCGACAAGTTTGAATTCACCGCGACGTTCGAAATCTATCCGGAGGTGAAAGTCGGCTCGTTGACAGGGACAACGATTGATCGTCCCGAAGTCAGCGTCACTGACGCCGATGTCGACCAGACCATCGAAACCCTGCGCAAACAGCGTGCCAGCTTCGACAAAACTGAACGCGCATCCCAGAAGGGTGATTTCATGGTCATCGACTTTGTGGGGACCCTAGATGGAACACCGTTCAAGGGCGGCGATGCTGAAAACTTTGGCGTGGTGCTGGGGGAGGGACGGATGCTGCCCGACTTCGAGGCTGCATTGGCTGGCATGACGGGCGGCGAAGAAAAGACCTTTGACATGACCTTCCCGGCAGACTATCAGCCCGAGTTGGCCGGCAAAACGGTGCAATTCAAGGTGGCCGTCAAGGTGGTGAACCAGCCAAAATTGCCTGAGATTGACGCGGCGTTTGCAAAGACGCTGGGCGTCGAGGACGGCAATGTCGAGACGATGCGCGCAGAAATCAGCGCAAATCTGCAGCGGGAGTTGAAAAAGCGACTGCAGGCCAAAGCTAAGGATCAGGTGATGGACGCGCTCGCTTCGGTTTCAGAGTTGTTGCTGCCGCGCTCGCTCGTTGAAAACGAGGTAATGCGTTTGCAGGATCAAGCCGTTCAGGATTTGCAGTCACGCGGCATGACCACCAAAGACCTGCAGTTACCGTCGGAACTGTTCATTGAGCGCGCGGAAAAGCGTGTCAAGTTGGGCCTGATCCTGAGCGAGGTCGTAAAGCAGCACGATTTGCGCGCCAACCCCGAGCAGGTTCGCAGCATGGTCGAAGAGCATGCAGAGAGTTTTGAAGACCCCGCGCAAATGGTGCGCTGGTATTACAGTGATCCGCAACGTTTGGGCGAAGTAGAAGCAATGGTTATTGAGGATAACGTTGTCGGTTGGGCGGAACAGCAAATGACTGCTGTCAACACGCCGAAGTCGTTCGACGAAGTTATGGAAATCAAGCGCTAGCGTATTTCCGCTTCGCGAAATCTATTGGAGTCAGGATGAAAAGCTTCTACGAGTTTCAATCGCGCGCCTACGACATCACCGGCATGGCGCCGCAACATTCGGATTACTACCATGCTCAGGGTCTGGGCTATGTGCCGATGGTGATCGAGCAATCCGGACGGGGCGAGCGGGCGTATGACATCTATTCACGCCTTCTCAAGGAGCGCGTCATTTTTCTGGTCGGCGAAGTCAACGACCCGACTGCCAATCTGATCGTCGCGCAGTTGTTGTTCCTTGAGAGCGAGAATCCGGATAAGGACATTTCCCTCTATATCAACTCGCCAGGTGGGTCGGTAACAGCCGGGTTGGCGATGTACGACACGATGCAGTTCATCAAGCCTGATGTCTCGACGCTTTGTACTGGCTTTGCGGCGAGCATGGGCGCTTTTCTGCTGGCTGCGGGCACCAAGGGCAAACGTGTTTGCCTGCCGAATTCACGCGTCATGATCCACCAAGTATCCGGTGGATTCCGTGGTCAGGCGTCCGATATCGCGATTCATGCGAAAGAGACGTTGTTCCTCAAAAACCGTCTGAATGAAATCATGGCCAAGCACACCGGCCAGCCCATCGAGACCGTTGAGCGGGATACTGATCGCGACAATTTTCTGTCTGCGGAAGAAGCACAAAAATACGGTATCATCGATCGCATATTGGACAACCGCAGCCAAGCGTAGCCTTGGTACAGGGCGGCCGCCGCATCATCGGCGATTCAGCCTTCGTGGTGGAGCGTTGTTGCTCAGATTCCATGCGAACGAAGGCACAGCATGTCAGAAAAAACCGGCGAAAAATTACTTTACTGTTCCTTCTGCGGCAAGAGCCAGCACGAAGTTCGGAAGTTGATCGCGGGACCCTCCGTATTCATCTGCGATGAATGCATCGATCTGTGTAACGACATCATCCGCGAAGAAGCGCAGGCTGACCCCGTTGCGAAGAATGCCAAGCACGACCTGCCGACACCACAGGAGATCTGTGACATCCTCGATCAGTATGTGATCGATCAGGTCCAAGCAAAGAAAATCCTCGCCGTCGCGGTGTACAACCATTACAAGCGATTGAAGGCCAATCCCAAGGATTCCGAGGTCGAACTCGCGAAGTCCAACATTTTGCTGATCGGTCCAACCGGCTCCGGGAAGACGCTGCTTGCGCAGACCCTTGCACGGCTTCTGAATGTGCCGTTCGTGATCGCCGATGCCACAACGCTCACCGAAGCGGGTTACGTTGGTGAGGATGTTGAGAACATCATTCAGAAGTTGCTGCAGAAATGCGACTACGATGTTGAAAAGGCGCAGCGCGGTATTGTGTACATCGACGAGATCGACAAGATTTCGCGCAAGTCTGACAACCCTTCGATCACGCGCGATGTTTCCGGTGAGGGTGTCCAGCAGGCACTGCTCAAGCTCATCGAGGGCACAATCGCCTCGGTGCCGCCGCAGGGCGGACGCAAGCACCCCAACCAAGAGTTTGTCCAACTCGACACTACCAATATCCTTTTCATTTGTGGCGGTGCGTTTAGCGGACTCGAGAAAGTCATTCAAAACCGTACCGATAAGGTTGGCATCGGCTTCGGTGCCGACGTCCGCAGTGGCAAGGATCGGTTGGCGAACAACCAGTTGTTGCGCGACGTGGAGCCCGAAGACTTGATCAAGTACGGTCTCATTCCGGAGTTTGTGGGACGCCTTCCAGTGGTCGCTACGCTCGAGGAGCTTGATGTCAAAGCGTTGGTTCGAATTCTTACCGAGCCTAAGAACGCGCTGACCAAGCAGTACGAAAAGCTGTTTGCCATGGAAAGCGTTTCGCTGGAGTTCCGCGAGACCGCGTTGGCGGCCATCGCCAAGCGGGCGCTGGAGCGCAAGACCGGTGCACGAGGACTGCGGTCGATTATCGAGCACGCCCTTTTGGATGTTATGTTCGAGCTGCCTTCGCTCGCCAATGTCGAAAAAGTAGTGGTGGATGAGGGCACTATTTTGGGCGATCAAAAACCGCTGCTGGTGTATTCTGACCAGCCCAAAGCTGTCGGGGCAAGCGGCTGATTGGGCCCAAAAAAGTTCCGCCCGCCTCTTGCATCCCTGCCGGCTGCTCCCATCTCAACGACAGAGGTATTGCGCCCTCTCGATTGACGTATTTCAAACTGGTGATCCACGCCGATTCTGATTGGTGACATTTATGAGTTCTATGACTAGCGATCCCCAAATCCTGCCGTTGCTGCCGCTGCGCGATGTTGTTGTATTTCCCCACATGGTGATCCCGCTGTTTGTTGGCCGGCCAAAGTCGATCCGTGCGCTTGAGGCAGCGATGGAAGAAGGTAAGAACGTTGTGCTGGTGGCACAAAAATCCGCGGCCAACGACGATCCGACTCCCAAAGATCTTTACGACGTTGGTTCGGTCGCCTCGATTTTGCAGATGCTCAAGTTGCCCGATGGCACCGTGAAAGTGCTCGTTGAGGGAATGCATCGCGCCCGTATAAATCATGTTCTCGCCGTCAAAGAGAACTATGAAGCCGACATTACCCCCATTCCGCAGACCGAGGCCGATAGCAATGAAGTCGAAGCGATGCGGCGTAGCTTGTTCGCGCAATTCGATCAGTACGTCAAGCTGAACAAGAAGATTCCGCCAGAGGTATTGACCTCGCTGTCGGGCATTGAGAGCGCAAGCCGTCTTTCGGACACGATCGCCGCGCATTTGCCGCTCAAGCTTGAGCAAAAGCAGCAAATTCTTGAGAATTTTGACGTGCCGTTGCGGCTTGAGCAGTTGCTCGGTTTGCTCGAAACGGAAATTGACATCCTGCAGGTCGAGAAGCGGATCCGTGGCCGCGTCAAACGTCAGATGGAGAAATCGCAGCGCGAGTACTATTTGAACGAGCAGGTCAAGGCGATTCAGAAAGAGCTTGGCGAGACCGAAGAGGGTGCCGAGATCGACGAGCTGGAGAAGAAGATCAAGGCGGCCCATTTGCCAAAGGAGGCCAAAGCCAAGTGTGACGCCGAGTTGAAGAAATTGAAGCTCATGTCACCTATGTCAGCTGAAGCGACGGTGGTGCGCAACTACATCGATACGGTCGTCGGTCTGCCATGGAAAAAGAAGTCAAAGGTCTCGTCCGATCTTGCGAACGCTGAGAAAGTGCTCGATGCGGATCACTACGGACTGGAGAAAATCAAGGAGCGCATCGTTGAATACCTCGCGGTGCAGTCACGGGTGGATAAGTTGAAGGCGCCGATTCTCTGCCTGGTAGGCCCTCCGGGCGTCGGTAAGACGTCGCTTGGCCAGTCCATCGCCAAGGCAACCAACCGCAAGTTTGTACGCATGTCGCTTGGCGGGGTGCGTGACGAATCAGAGATTCGTGGCCACCGTCGTACCTACATTGGCTCGATGCCCGGCAAGATTTTGCAGAACATGTCGAAGGTTGGGGTGCGCAATCCGCTGTTCCTGCTCGATGAAGTCGACAAAATGGGCATGGACTTCCGCGGCGACCCGGCGAGTGCGCTGCTCGAGGTACTTGACCCGGAGCAGAACCACACCTTTCAAGATCACTACATTGAAGTTGACTTTGATTTGTCGGATGTCATGTTCGTGGCAACGTCGAATTCGTTCAACATTCCGCCCGCCTTACTCGATCGCATGGAAGTGATTCGTCTTGCCGGCTACACCGAAGATGAAAAAGTGCACATCGCCCGCCAGTATTTGCTGCCCAAGCAGATGAAAGCGAATGGCGTGAAGGAAGACGAACTTTCCATTGCGGATCATGCACTGCGGGACATCGCGCGCTACTTCACGCGCGAGGCCGGTGTTCGCGGAATGGATCGCGAGATTGCGAAAATATGCCGCAAAGTGGTCAAGACGCACCTGACGCAAGCCAAGCAAGGCAAGTCGCAAGTCACGGTGAAGAATCTCGACAAGTATCTTGGTGTGCGCCGCTACAGCTACGGAATTGCGGAGAAAACCAATCAGGTCGGCCAAGTCACAGGTCTGGCGTGGACCGAAGTTGGCGGCGAACTTCTTACCGTAGAGACAGCAGTTTTACCGGGCAAGGGCGTCATTAAGCGCACTGGTAAGCTCGGTGACGTGATGCAGGAGTCTATCGAAGCGGCTATTTCTGTGGTGCGCGCCCGCGCCAAATCGCTTGGCATCGCCAATGACTTCTACGAGAAGAACGACCTGCACGTACATTTACCCGAGGGCGCGACACCAAAGGACGGACCGTCTGCTGGTATCGCGATCACCACGGCGCTCGTGTCGGTGTTGACCGGTATTCCAGTGCGCTGCGACGTCGCGATGACCGGGGAAATCACGTTACGCGGCGAAGTGCTGCCCATCGGTGGACTTAAGGAAAAATTATTGGCGGCGGCACGTGGTGGCATCAAGACGGTACTGATCCCTGAGGAAAATCAGAAAGACCTGGTCGAAATCCCGCATGAGATCACCAAGGATTTGAAGATCATCCCGGTACGCTGGATCGACAAAGTGCTGGAGACTGCGCTGGAGCGTAAACCGGTGCCTTTGGTCGAGCCCGATGTGCCCGCTTCCGCGCCGGCAGTGGCTGCGGCCAAAGAAGAAAAGCCGGTGATAACCAAACACTAAGACGTTTGCCCTACGCACAATGCGGCGGCAAACTGCCGCTTTTGAAACAACCGACAGAATGCCACTACGCACCCCTGCGTGAGTATTTCGCTTGACACGTAACGTCTCGAAAAGCTATAAAGTGCGCTCCACTTTTGTGTGCAGAGATGTTGCTACCGAAGTAATTCCAAAGCCATCGCTGGGGCAAAACCGCAGCGCCAGCTGCCCAGATAACACTTTGATTTTCCAGCGCCCGGACACGGACACCATCATGTCGGTGCGCATCATTTTTTCCTGAGAGGTTTCCCTTGAACAAGACCGAGATGATCGAAACGGTATCAAAAACCGCAGATATTTCCAAGGCAGCGGCGGGACGTGCTGTTGAGGCGATGATTACCGCCGTACGTGGTTCACTCAAAAAGGGACAGATGGTCACCATCGTCGGTTTCGGTACGTTCTATGTCGGTAAGCGCGCGGCCCGAAGCGGTCGCAATCCACGCACAGGCGTGGCGATCAAGATCAAGGCTGCCAAGGTGCCGAAGTTCCGCGCTGGAAAAGCGCTAAAAGATGCGTTAAACTAGCCCACTTTGCAGGGTGCTTAGCTCAGTTGGTAGAGCGTCGCCCTTACAAGGCGAATGTCGGGGGTTCGAGCCCCTCAGCACCCACCAGGTGATTTATAGTCAATGCGACCGGCGACGGTCGGATTGAATGGAGTGGTAGTTCAGTTGGTTAGAATACCGGCCTGTCACGCCGGGGGTCGCGGGTTCGAGTCCCGTCCACTCCGCCAACGCAAAGGGCAGACCTCACTGGGCTGCCCTTTTTTATTGCTATTTTCTGTCTTGCTCACACGAAACGCCACCCATGTTAGAACTCATCCGCTCCGCCGCCAAAACCTGGATCGCCAAGGTGATCTTGGTCCTCATCACCATCCCTTTTGCGCTGTGGGGGGTGGAATCCTATATTCGTTCGCCGGGCAGCACCACAGTTGCCACCGTGGGCGGCGACAAGATCAGCAGCCAGGAATACGACAACGCGGTTCGGACGCAATTGGATCAGTTACGCCAACGCTTCGGTGGGCAGATCGACGCCGCCATCATGGATAACCCGGAGATGCGCAAAGGCGTGCTCGACCAGTTGATTGACCAACGTGTCCTCGACAAGACCACCAAGGGTGGCGCAATGGCTGTCAGTGACAGCCGTCTGCGGGATATCATCGTATCGAACACCAATTTTCAAGACAACGGCCAGTTCTCTCCAGCGCTGTACGAGCGCGTGCTAAAGGCGCAGGGCTACAGCGCAACCTCGTTTGAGGCGGCGGTTCGACAGGACACTGAACGGCAGCTGTTTCTCGATAGCGTCGCCAATACCGCGATGGTGTCAAACGTCAGCGTCCAGAACTACCTGCAGGCGAGCGAGCAGTCTCGTGAAGTGGCCGTGGTATTCATTAGCCCAGCCACATTCGTCTCCAAGGTCACCGTGACGCCCGAGCAGGCGCAGGCCTTCTACGACAAGAACAAGGCCGAATTCACGATCCCCGGCCAGGTACGCGCCGAGTACGTCGAACTTTCTATCGACACTTTGGCCCCCTCTGTGACGGTGCCGGCGGACGAAATTAAGAGCTACTACGAGACCAACAAAGCGCGCTACGTGACTAAAGAAGAGCGCAAGGCGTCGCACATTTTGATCAACGCGGCCAAGGACGCCAAAGACGCCGACAAGAAAGTGGCGGAAGAAAAGGCCAATCAGCTGTTTGCACAGTTGAAGAAAAATCCAAAGGACTTCGCAGATCTGGCGAAGAACAATTCGCAGGATCCGGGCTCCGCCGTAAACGGTGGCGATCTCGGCTTTTTCAGCCGTGGCATGATGGTTCCGCCGTTTGAAAAGGCGGTGTTCGAAGGTAAGAAAGACGATCTGCTCGGGCCGGTGCTTAGCGATTTCGGCTACCACATCATCCGCGTCACCGACATTAAGCCGGAGAAGGGCAAGTCCCTTGCCGATGTAACTGCTGAGATTGAGGGGGAGCTGAAAAAACAGAAGGCGTCGCGCAAATTTGCCGAGTTGGCCGAAAAATTCTCCAACGCGGCGTTCGAGCAGTCTGCATCGCTTAAAGCGGCAGCGGAGGCGACTGGTCTTCCAATCAAGCAATCGGCATTTTTTGCCAAAGGTCAGGCTTTCCAGCCGCCGTTCAACAACGCCAAACTGTCGAACGCTATGTTTGGTGACGAGGTCCTCAAGAACAAACGCAATACGGAGGCCATTGAGGTTGGTGCGAGCACACTCGTCGTGGCTCGAGTACTCGAGTCTAAGCCGGCGGTGGTGCGTCCGTTCGCCGAGTTGCAGGTTGGCTTGATTCAACGACTCGCGCGCGATGAGGCTGCCAAGCTGGCAAAGACAGACGGTGAGGCGAAACTGGCGGCGCTGAAAGCCGGCAAGACTGACGTCACCTTCCCGGCGCTACTCGCCGTGAGTCGCGCCAATCCGGCCGGTCTGCCGCCGGGCGTTGTTGACGCTGCTCTGCGCGCCAGCCCAAAAGTGTTGCCAGCCTACGTTGGTGTTGCAGATCCGGCTGGCACCTACACGTTGATCAAAGTCGCCAAGATCGTTGATGCCCCAGCAGCGGATGAAGTAAAACTGGCCGCGACACGCCAGCGCCTGCAACAGGCCCTTGGGCAGAACGAACTCGTGTCATTGATTTCACAGCGCCGTCAGGAAATTGGCGTGTCGGTTTCGGCCGGTGCGACCGATAAGCAAGCTGACAAGTAACTAACCGACCCGGCCGCCGACCAGCTGGCGGGCAAGCAACTCCGACGGCCCGGGCCGTCGCTCGCAGCGCTGGCAGCGCTGGCAGCGCTGGCAGCGCTGGCAGATTTTCCGCTGAGGGCCTGCTAGCGACTCCCGCCGGCTGTCCCGGTCGCCGTTAAATCCGGACGCACCGACTCTTTCATGCCGAACGGATCACGCGGATTTTGCAGCGCGGCAATGTCGTCGAGTCGCATTTGTACGGTCGCCATGATCTTCGGATGCGTCAGGATGTAAAAGCGTTGTTCGCGGATCGCCTCGAACGTGATGCGCGCCACATCCGCGGCGCTGAGTTTGCCCGACGACACCGCCTTATTCGTCATTGTCTGCGCCAGTTTCATTGATTCTGTCGGCGCGATGTCGTTGAGCAGGTCGGCGGGTCGCGCGCGATGCGATTGGCTAATGCCGGTCGGAACGAACGCCGGACACAGCACACTGCAATCAACCACCCGCTGCGCTGCGTCCGGGCCGCCCTGAACTGCACCCAAGTCATGGTAGAGCGTCTCACTCAGCGCTACCACGGCGTGCTTGGAGACGTTGTAGGCACCCATTAATTGCGGCGATAACAGGCCGGCCATCGAGGCGGTGTTGACGATATGCCCCTCATACCCCGCCTCAGTCTTGGCCTGGGCGAGCATCAGAGGCGTAAACACCCGCACGCCGTGAATGACACCCCACACGTTCACCCCCAACACCCACTCCCAGTCCTTGACGGTGTTTTCCCACACCAGTCCGCCGGAGCCAACGCCAGCGTTGTTGAACAACAGATTGACGCCACCGAAAGATTTGACCGCCAGCGCGGCGAGCGCCTCGACGTCTCCACCCTTGCTGACGTCACACAGCATGCCCACACCCTGCGCGTTTTTTTCCGCGACCAATCGCAGGGTCTCGTCCAGCGGTGCTTGCTGGATATCGGCCAGCACCACCTTCATACCCAAACCGGCTGCAAAGAGCGCGAACTCGCGGCCGAAACCAGAACCGGCACCGCTAATGACCGCGACGCGGCCCTCGAAATGTTGCATATTAAATCCTGATCTCTATAAGGGGCGGGCGTTTCGAGACAACAATGTCTGGAAACGCCCGTGGATATTAGGGTTTGTGCTGCTAATTCGGCATTCCGGCGACCACCGTGTTGAAGCCCGCGTCAACGTAGGTGACTTCTCCTGTGATACCGCTGGCCAGATCGCTCATTAGGAAAGCGGCCACGTTGCCGACTTCTTCCTGTGTCACGCCGCGACGCAGCGGCGCGTGCGCTTCAAAGAAGCCGAGCATCTCGCGAAAACCAGCGATGCCCGCCGCCGCCAGCGTTTTGATCGGACCGGCGGAAATGGCGTTGGCGCGAATGCCGCGCGGCCCCAAGCTCGCGGCTAGGTAGCGGGTAACGGCTTCGAGGCTGGCCTTGGCAGTGCCCATGGTGTTGTAGTTTGGTACCACGCGCTCGGCACCGAGATATGAGAGCGTCAGCAGCGCGGCGGCGGGATTCATGATCGGCAGTGCCGCCTTGGCCATGGCGGCGTAGCTGTAGCTGGAGATGTCATGGGCGACGCGGAAGCTCTCGCGCGACAGTCCCTCCAGGAAAT
>Ga0209181_10001882_pt1 | contig 35307 bp, 41 predicted proteins | sample MAT05_FD_187208 | JGI IMG/M metagenome (GOLD analysis project Ga0209181, IMG submission 187208) | Freshwater microbial communities from Lake Fryxell liftoff mats and glacier meltwater in Antarctica - MAT-05 (SPAdes) (version 2) | ecosystem: Environmental > Aquatic > Freshwater > Ice > Liftoff... | reverse complement strand
CGGCCTGAATCGGCAGCGTCACCGCCGACCCACGGTGTTTCGTCCGGATGCGCACACGTTTTGGCGGCCGGCGCATCGTCGACTGGCTGTCGGGCGAGCCGCTGCCGCGCATCTGCTGAGTCCGCCGCGCAGCGATTTTTTGCCCCGGTAGTTTTCCACGCCGTCCGAGGTTGCGGCAGCGGCGCCGCCGCGCTCGCTGGTTGCGGCGCCGGGGCGGCGCGCGGGAAAATTCAGCCATGTGACAACTCGTTCGAAACAAGGGCCCCATCCGCAAGTTCAGGCGCGTTACCGTCTTCGACTGGGACAGCGAGCCGTCCCAGGAGCGGCCAAGTGAATTCGCCGATTCCAGCCTGCCCGGTGGCGTCCGGGGCCGCGCGCGAGGCGGCCGCAGTGCCCGCCGCCAAGGGGGCTTCGGCGCCTTGTGGCTGGGACTGGGCGTCGTGCTCGCCACCGCTGCGGCCGGCATGTTCGGCTTGATGCAGTTCCTGCGCGGCTAAGTTCCCGCCGGCTTCGGCTGATTTCGAATCACTTTCAGTCGAAAGAGATCGGGTGGGCCGCGCACCGCCCATTCCATGGAATCCGGAGAGGTGCCATGCAGCCGTTTTCCGTGTAACGCATGGCTGCATGGCCGCTGCAAGAGCCCTCAGAAACGACAAAACCCAGAGGGTGAGTCTGGGCCAGGTGCTTGATATCTTTGGTGCCGGAGAAAGGAATCGAACCCTCGACCTTCTCATTACGAATGAGCTGCTCTACCAACTGAGCTACACCGGCGTGTCACGCGAAACGTGTCTCCCGCGAACAGCCTGAAATTCTAACCCAAGGAATCAGACGGGTTCGGCGTGGTACCGGGTGATGCGCTCCACCTCGGCCTTCGAGCCCAGCGCCACGGCCACGCGCTGGTGCAGCTTGGTCGGCACGATGTCGAGGATACGCTGCCGGCCGTCGGTGGCGGTGCCGCCGGCCTGCTCGACCAGGAATGCCATCGGGTTGGCTTCGTACATCAGCCGCAGCTTGCCCGGCTTGTCGGGCTCACGCGCGTCCCAGGGATACAGGAAGACGCCGCCGCGGCTCAGGATGCGGTGCACGTCGGCCACCATGCTGCCTACCCAGCGCATGTTGAAGTCCTTGCCGCGCGGGCCGTCCTTGCCGGCCAGGCACTCGTCGATGTAACGGGTGGCCGGCGGCGCCCAGTGCCGCTTGTTGCTCATGTTGATGGCGAATTCCTGCGTCTCGGCGGGAATGAGCAGGTCTTGATGGGTCAGCACCCAGGAGCCGGTTTCGCGGTCCAGCGTGAAGAGGCTGACGCCATTGCCCACGGTCAACACCAGCGTGGTCTGCGGGCCGTAGACGCAGTAGCCGGCCGCCGCCTGATGCTTGCCGGGCTGCAGGAAGTCCTCTTCACTCACGCCGCGCGAATGGCCCACCTTGCGCAGCACGCTGAAGATGGTGCCGATCGAGACGTTGACGTCGATGTTGCTGGAACCGTCGAGCGGGTCGAACAGCAGCATGTATTCGCCCTGCGGGTAACGATTCGGCACGACGTGGATGCTGTCCATCTCTTCGCTGGCCATCGCGGCCAGGTGGCCGCCCCATTCGTTGGCCTCGATCAGCACCTCGTTGCTGATGACGTCGAGCTTTTTCTGCACCTCGCCTTGCACGTTGTCGGTGCCGGCGCTGCCCAGCACGTCACCGAGTGCGCCCTTGTTGACGGCAATCGCGATGCGTTTGCAGGCGCGCGCCACCACTTCGATCAGCATGCGCAACTGGGCCGGGATGAGGCCGTGCTCGCGCTGCTGCTCGACGAGGTACTGGGTGAGGCTCACTCTCTTGCTCATTGGACTGACTTTTCGCGCTGCGCGCTCGAGAATTCGCCGTTGGGGCGGCCCGGCAGGCTCATGCCGCCCCCAGTGAGCGGCCGACCACTTCACGCACGTCGTCGCTGAGGTCGGGCCTGGCGGCCACGCGGGCGAGCGCTTCGCGTGCCGCGCTGCGGTAGGGCTCGGCCAGCGCCGTCCAACGGTCCATCACGCGGGCCAACCGCGCGGCAATCTGCGGGTTGATGGCATCGAGTTCCAGTATTTTTTCGGCCCACAACACATAGCCGGCGGCGTCGCGGCGGTGAAAGGCGGCCGGGTTGTGCATGCACAGCGAGAAGATCAGGCTGCGCGCCCGGTTCGGGTTCTTCAACGTGAACTCCGGGTGCGACAGCAGCGCCTTGGCATGCGCGAAGACGCGGCCTGCGCCGTCACCCACGGGCTCCGGCGCGCGGGCCTGCACCGAGAACCATTTGTCGATGACCAGCGCCTCGCCTGGGTGCATGGCGTGGAAGTGCGCCAGCGCGGCGTCGGCCAGGCCCGCCTGCGCGCCGACCAGCGCCGCCAGCGCGCCGAGCCGATCGGTCATGTTGCAGGCGTCCTTGACGCGCTGGAAGGCACGGCCCGGCCAAGCCGCGTCACCCTGCCGCACCGCATGCCTGCACAGCATGGCCAGCGCCAGGTTGGCCAGCGCGCGGCGGCCCGCTTGCACCGGCGTAGGCTGGTAGCCCTCGGCCACCTGGTGTTGCTCGTAGGCCCAGACCCAGTCAGCCTGCAAATGGCTGGCCATCTGGTCCAGGAAGGACTCCCTGACCGCATGGATGCGCTGCGGGTCGACGATGTCCAACTGCTCGGCCAGCACGCCCTCGGACGGCAGCGTCAGCACCAGTTCCTTGAACGCGGCGTCCAGGCCGGGATGGCGCAGCACGCCGCGCATGGCCTCGATGAAGGCGGCGCCCGGCTCACCCGGCGCATCGGCCGGCAGGGCGGCCAGCAGCCTGGAAAGCGCCAGGCGCTGGCCGGCTTCCCAACGGTTGAAGGGGTCGTTGTCGTGAGCCAGCAGCGTCAGCAGGCCGGCGTCTGAGAGGGCGTCGTCGAGCATCACCGGCGCCGAAAAGCCGCGCAGCAGCGAGGGCACCGGCGCCTGCTCGACGTCGTCGAAGGTCCAACTCTGCTCGGCGCTGTCGAGCACCAGCAGGCGCTCGGCGGCAAGTGTCTGCCCGCTGTCGCCGAGCAGCGCGGCCAAAACCGGTACCACGAACGGCCGTTTGGCCGGCTGGCCAGGCGAGGGCAGGCTGTGCTGCGACAGTGTCAGCGTGTAGCGACGCGCCTCGGTGTCGTAACGGCCACGCGCCATCAGGCGCGGTGTGCCGGACTGCGAGTACCAATTCTTGAAGCCCGCCAGCCGGGCGGTCAATTCGCTGTCGGGGTTGGCGTCGGCGATGGCCTGGGCGAAGTCGTCGCAGGTCACGGCCTGGCCGTCATGTCGCTGGAAGTACAGCGCCATGCCGCGCGCGAAGCCCTCGCGGCCGACCAGCGTGTTCATCATGCGCACGACTTCGGCACCCTTCTCGTAGATGGTGGAGGTGTAGAAATTGTCGATGGCGGCGTAGCTGTCGGGGCGCACCGGGTGCGCCATCGCGCCGGCATCCTCGGGATACTGGCTGGCGCGCAGCGAGCGCACGTCCGCGATGCGCTTGACGGCGCGCGCGCTGGCCCCGCCGGCCATGTCCATGGAGAATTCCTGGTCGCGGAAGACCGTCAGCCCTTCCTTGAGCGAGAGCTGGAACCAGTCGCGGCAGGTGACGCGGTTGCCCGTCCAGTTGTGGAAGTATTCATGGCCGACCACGCTTTCGATATCGGCGAAATCGGCATCCGTGGCGCTGGCGGCGGTGGCGAGCACGTAGCCGGTGTTGAAGATGTTCAGGCCCTTGTTCTCCATCGCGCCCATGTTGAAGTCTTCAACGGCGACGATCGTGAATCTCTCCAGGTCGAGCGCCAGACCGAAGCGCGCTTCGTCCCACACCACGGAGGCGATCAGCGAGGCCATCGCGTGTTCGGTCTTCTCAAGGTCGCCGCGTTTCACATACACCTGCAGCAGGTGCTCCCTGCCGGCGCGGGTGCGGATGCGCTGCTCGCGGCACACCAGGTCGGCGGCCACCAGGGCGAACAGGTAGCTCGGCTTGGGGAAAGGGTCGTGCCATTTGGCGAAGTGACGCCCACCGGCCAGTTCGCCTGCTTCGACGAGGTTGCCGTTGCTCAGCAGCACCGGGAAGCGGGACTTGTCGGCGCGCAGCGTGACGCTGTAGACCGCCATCACGTCGGGCCGGTCGAGGTAGAAGGTGATGCGGCGGAAGCCCTCCGCCTCGCACTGCGTGAAGAGGCCGCTGGCGCTGCTGTACAGGCCCGACAACTGGGTGTTCCTGTCAGGCGAGCAGGTGTTGCGCACTTCGAGCGTGAAAGCATCGGCGGCCGGCGGGTTGTCGATCACCAGCACGCCGTCTTCATGGCGGAAAGACACGCTTTCGCCATTCGCCAGCACGCGCAGCACTGTCAGGTCTTCGCCATGCAGACGCAATGGCTGTGCCGGCTGGTCGCGGTTGCGCTCGATCTGCAGCTTGCTGGCGACGATGGTCTTGGTGGCGTCGAGGTCGAAAGTGAGTTCGACCTGACGGATCCAGAACGCCGGTGCCGCATAGTCGTCGCGGCGTACCAAAGGGGCGGTGCCTTCACGCATTTTGTGTGTCTCTCGTTGTTTTTACGGTGAGAAGGGCGGTGATGTCGAGGCCCTGGAAGTCGGCGATGGCCAGCCTGAGGTTGTCGTAACCCGCGAATGCCGAGGTCGACAGGGAAGTGGTCAGCGCGACGGCGGGCATGCCGGCGCGGCGCGCGGCTTCGATGCCCAGCGGCGCGTCCTCGAAGACGAGGCAGGCGGCGGGCGGCACGCGCAGGCGGCGCGCGGCTTCCTCGAAGATGTCGGGGTGAGGTTTGCCACGCAGGCCGTCGGCCGGGCTGGTGATGGCGTCGACCTGTGAGTCCAGCCCGAAGCGCCGCACCGCCACCGCGATGTTGGCCAGCGGCGCGGCGGTGCAGATGGCGAGCTTGAGGCCCAGCGCACGCGCCTCGGCGCGCAGCGGCTCGAAGCCGGCGATCATCCGCAGCGATGTCGCGGCCGAGGCTCGGTAGAGCGCTTCCTTTTCTTCGGCCAGCGTTTCACGTTCCGCGTCGCTCGATGCAGGCAGCAGGTCGCGCAGGATCTCGGCGTTGGTGCGGCCGGCTGTGGCGCCGAAGAAACCGGCGTCGTCGAACGGCAAGCCGTGCCGCGCGTGCCAGGCGCGCCACGCTTCATGGTGCAGCGGCATGCTGTCGATCAGCGTGCCGTCGAGGTCGAACAGCAGCGCCTGGATCGGCACCGCCATCACAGCCCCGCCTTCAGGCTGGCTTCGATGAAGGGATCGAGGTCGCCGTCGAGCACCTTCTGCGTGTTGCTGATCTCGACGTTGGTGCGCAGGTCCTTGATGCGGCTCTGGTCGAGCACGTAGCTGCGGATCTGGTGGCCCCAGCCGACATCGGTCTTGGTGTCTTCGAGCTTCTGCTGCGCTTCTTTCTGGATGCGCATCTCGTGCTCGTACAGGCGCGACCGCAACATCTGCCAGGCTTCGTCGCGGTTGCGGTGCTGGCTGCGGTCGTTCTGGCACTGCACGACGATATTGGTCGGGATGTGCGTCAGCCGCACCGCCGAGTCGGTCTTGTTGATGTGCTGGCCGCCGGCACCGCTGGCGCGGAAGGTGTCGACACGCACGTCGGCCGGGTTGATCTCGATCTCGATCGAGTCGTCGACTTCGGGGTATACGAACAGGCTGGCAAAGCTGGTGTGGCGGCCGCCCGAGCTGTCGAAGGGGCTCTTGCGCACCAGCCGGTGCACGCCGGTTTCGCTGCGCAGGTGGCCGAAGGCGTAGTCGCCTTCGACCTTCAGCGTGGCGCTCTTGATGCCGGCCACGTCACCTTCGCTCTCTTCCATCACCTCGACCGTGAAGCCCTTGCGTTCGCAGTACTTCAGGTATTGGCGCAGCAGCATGGCGGCCCAGTCGCAGGCCTCGGTGCCGCCGGCGCCGGCCTGGATGTCGACGAAGCAGTTGCCGGGGTCGGCCGGATTGCTGAACATGCGGCGGAATTCGAGCTGCTCGACTATTTTGCGCAGCGCCTGTGCTTCGGCGTCGATCGCCGCCAGGCCGTCGAGGTCGCCCTCGGCCTTGCTCATGTCGTAGAGCTCGGTGTTGTCGCTCAGGTTGCTGCTGAGGTGGTCGACGGTCTCGACGACGGTTTCCAGCGTCTTCTTCTCGCGCCCGAGTTCCTGCGCTCGCTTGGGTTCGTTCCAGACGCTGGGGTTTTCGAGCGCGGCGTTGACTTCGTTCAGCCGCAGGGCTTTGCGGTCGTAGTCAAAGATACCCCCGGAGCTGCTCTGTCCGGTGGGTGAGGTCGGCGAGCATCGTGCCGATCGAGTTGATCTGTTCGTTGTCCATGGTGCGGGCTGGCGTTCGGTGAAACGATGATTTTCGCATGCCACGAAAGCGGCACCGGAAAGCGAAAGCGGCGCCCGAAGGCGCCGCTTTCAATGCGCGGGGGTTGCTCAGTCAGCCTTGCGGCGACGGGCCATCAAGCCCACGGCGACCAGACCAGCCAGCATCAACGCATACGTTTCCGGTTCCGGAATCGGCGTCGCAAGGGTCAGATTGTTCATCGTCGGCCACACAGTGGAGTTCCGGCCCTGGGTGGATGTCAACGACACCGACGTCAGCGCCGAATCGGAGATGAAGCCGATGAAGGTGCTTGTGGTTGCGAAGCGCACGGTCCGGGTTGCCGTGCTGTTGCCGTCGGCGGCGGCCAGCGTGATGGCGCCGCGGCGCAGGAAGTTGCCAGCGACGTCGGAGCCGAACACGTTGGCGCCAGCAGCGAACACGCCGGGTGCGAATCCGCTGAAAGTGACGGTATCGGTGGCATTGTTCGTCGACAGCCAGTTGTCGGTGCCGTTGCCGGCGCCGTAGAAGATGTCGCTGGTCGGGCCGACAGCGGCGCTGTAGCCGAGTGAGCCGGCGGCGCGCGACAGCGGGCCCGAACCGAGGTTGGCACCGGCGGTCAGGTCGTCGAACGAGTCTGTACCGGTCACCGCGCCCAAGGTGGCGAGCGCGGCATTGAAGGCGCTGGCGCTGGTGTAAATCGTGATGTTGGCGCTGGCCACGCCTACGCACGCCAGCAGGGCGGCGGCAACCAGGGGCTTCAGGGATGACATGACTGCAGACATGGGAACCTTTCAGGGAGCAAGACGAGAAAAATGAACTGAAAGAATGTTGCCACAAACTGTCGGCCCGGTCACATGTCCTGCCCCCCCGGGTCAGGGGGTGCGAGGAGTTGCGATCGGTTTCCGAAGTCGGCGTCAAAAAAGTAAAACGGCGCCCGAAGGCGCCGATGTGTTTCATGGCGGGGGCCTTCAAGCGCCAAGCACGAAATTGCTCGGTCGAAGGTGCGGCGCCGCACCATGAAGCCGACGGCGGCCGGTCCGGCGAACAGCATCAAATAGGTTTCTGGCTCGGGCACCGGCGCCGTCACGTCGCCCGGGCCGCGGATCGGGTTCAGGTACTTGCCCGAGTCATTGTTGTAAAAGCCGGTGGTCACCAGCGTTTAGGCGACGCCCGTCGACAGGGTCAGGTTGAAGCACGAGCGGCCGATGTTGCTGTTGAAGTCGTCGTTGGCGATCGTCGCATTGGTCAGCGCACTGGCCGGGTCGAACGCGCCGGTGTGCAGGATCAGGAAGTTGTCCCACGGGTTGGCAAGCGGCAGGGCGAAGCTGCGGAACGAATATGAGCCGGCGGTGTCGCCGCTGAACTTGAACGACTCGTACGCGACGTCGGTGCCGACAGCCGACAACGCGCTCAGGTCTTCCAGCGGTCGGTTGAACGTGTCGCCGCCGGTGGTGTCGCCGACGTAGAAGGCCGCCGAGGCCTGGCCTGCGTACAACGGTGCTGCCAGAGCGATGGGTTTAACGATCATCGAAAAGGTGCGCATGACGAACTCCCGTGTGGTGGTGCCGACATTTGAGTAAAGAGAATGCCTGCAGCCGCGTTTTCTGGCGTGCCGAACCCCCTTGAATGAGTGGGTGGCGGCGTGCTGCCCTGTGATGGCGAATGCCGCCGCTCAGTCTGCGCCGGAAAAAAAGGCCGCCAGCGCCGCCGCCAAAGCCCCGGGTTGATCATGGTGCAGCATGTGGCCACAAGGTGACAGCACCTGACGGTCCAGTTTTCGCACCACCGCGAGGCGTGACTCGAAGTCCGACCTCGGATAGCGGTGGCCCCACCATTTCTGCACGTCGGTCAAATCGCCCTCGACCCAGAGTACCGGCGCCGAGATGAGTTTCCAGGTCTCCAGCACTTCCTGCTTCTGATAAAGCACCGGGTTGACGCGCTTGTGCGCTGGGTCGCCCAGGATGTGCCAGCGGCCGTCTTCTTCCTGCCGGGACCAGTGTGGTGCCAGCCAGGCTGCCTTGTCGGCGCCGAGCAAGGGGTTGTTCTGCATCAGGCGCTGGGCGACGGCTTCCACGTTGTCGTAGCTGCGCAGCGGCGACGGCGCCTTCAGTTCGTCCAGCCATTGAAGCAGGCGTCCGGGCGCCTGCCCGGGCTTCGTTTCGGGAAGGCCGAAACCCTCCAGGTTGGCCAGCCGGCGGATCCGTTCGGGCCTCAGGCCGGCGTAGCTCATGGCCACGTTGCCGCCCATGCTGTGGCCGAGCAGGTCGGCCTGGCCGGCGGGCGCCAGGGCGTCCAGCAGGCCGTCGAGGTCGGCCAGGTAGTCGGGGAACCAGTAGGTGTCGGCGGCCGGCGGTGGCGTCTGGCCGAAACCGCGCCAGTCGGGTGCGTAGATCAGCCGCTCGCCGCCTTCGATGTCGCACAGCGCATCGACGACGAACTGAAACGACGCGCCGACATCCATCCAGCCGTGCAGCAGCACCAGCGGCGGGCGGGCCGTCGAGACCGCCGTGCCATCGCCCCAGACGTTCACATGATGGTCGAGCCCGCGCACGCGCACGGTCTGGCTGCGCGCGGCGTGGCGGGCGGTGTACGGGGTCTGGGCTTGCATCGGGCCGACTGTAGGGCCGCGGCCCGACGCTTGCTGTCGCCTCGCCGACAAGTCGCGGCAGGCTGCCAGAATGCGCGCATGACGACACCTGCACCAGCCACGGAAGCATCTTTCACCCTGCGCCCGGCCGAACCGCGCGACGTGCCGGCCATCGTCGGCCTGATCCGCGAACTGGCCGAGTTCGAGCATCTGGCCCATCTCGTGCAGACCACGCCGGAAACCCTGCATCCGCAGCTGTTCGGCGAGCGCCCGGCGGCCGAGGCCATGGTGGCCGAAGCCGCTGGCGCCGTCGTCGCCTTCGCCCTCTACTTCACCAACTTCTCGACCTTCCTGGCGCGCCCGGGGCTGTACCTCGAAGACCTGTTCGTGCAGCCGTCGTACCGCGGCAGTGGCATTGGCCAGGCGCTGCTGGAGCATCTGGGCGCGCTTGCGGTGCAGCGTGGCTGCGGCCGGTTCGAGTGGAGCGTGCTCGACTGGAATCAGAACGCCATCGGTTTCTATCAGCGCATGGGGGCGACGGTGATGCCCGACTGGCGCATCTGCCGCATCAGCGGCGACGCTCTGCAGCGCTTCGGCCGCTGAGCAGACGCCAGCGCGGTCAACCGATCGTGAGCTTGACCAGCCTGTCCAGCGACACCGACACGTTCACGCTGCGCTCGCCGACGATTCCCACCACCGCGCAGCCGGGCGCCGAAGTGTCGATGCGCACCGGCTCGGGCAACGGGCCGCCGCGGTCGTTTGTCAGGCAGGCGACGATCGGCGTTGTCACAGTCGGCCCGCGCTTGACGACGATGGCGAGCACGCCCGACTTCAGCCGCACGTGGCAGCCCGGCGGGTAGATGCCGAATTCCTTCACCAGGGCGGCCGTCATCGGGTGACCCGGATCCTGCATGAACATCTGCCGACCCGCCACGTCGGCCGAGAGGGAATCGCGGTGGTTGCGTCCGCTGAGCTTGGAGGTGTAGATGTCGGCCCGGCGCGCCAGTGACGCCAGGTCACCGACGTCGCTGCTGCCGCTGGGGTAACCGCTGCCGTCTTCCACCTCGTGGTGACGTTCCACGGCGCGCAGCCAGTCGAAGTCGCTGACGCCGCCGTTCTCCAGCGCCTGCACGCTGCGCAGCGGGTGCGACTGCAGCGCGGCGCGCTGTTCATCGGTGGGCGGCACGGTCTGGCGTGACAACTGGGCCTGCAGTTCCAGCATCGAGATGTTCATCGTCAGCGCGACCTTGAAGACTTTTTCCAGGTCGGGCGTCTCCCAGCCCAGGCGCTGGCCGACCAGGTAAGCGGTGATCGCCGCATGCGTCGCGCGGCGCACGCCGTACTCGGTGGCGGCGCCACCTTCCTGGCGCAGCACCTGGAAGATCGCCAGGTCGGGGTCGCGTTCGATCAGGCAAAGGGCCGGCGCGGTGGCGTCCTCCAGCGCACCGCGGAATCCGTGGTGAGGCGCATGCAGCAGCGCCTGGCCGATGCGGCCCATGGTCTGCGACCACAGCTTGGGCAACTGGTCGCGCGGTGCCCGGCTGATCTGTTCGCGCGCCGTCTGCAACTCGGCGATGTCGACCAGCGCCCCGCGTTCGAACAGCGCTTCCAGCTGCTCCTGCGACTGCACCTTGTGGCCACGTGCCAGCAGAAGCGTCTTGTCGGCATTTCGCACGTTGAACGGCAACGGTGCGCCGATCTGAATGCGCTGCCTGACAGTCGAAAGGTCTGTGTATTGCATGGGGGACTCAGAGGAAAGAGATGCTTTTGGGGAAATCCCTGGCGGTGGCAGGTGTTCCCCCTCCTGGCTGAATTTCGGCGGCTGCGCGGAAAACTTGACCTCGGGCGGCCGCGCCCTCAGCACGACTCCACCGTGCGTGGAGTCGGCGAACTGCTCTGGTTGAACGGGTCGATCAGCGCGCCACGGGCCGGATGCACGACGATGCAGTCGCTGCCGCGCCTGTAGCGGATGCGGCCGTCGCCCAACGGCTCTTCGATCAGCCTGTCGTCGCCACCCATCGTGCCGGCGATCATGCTTTCCAGTGTGCGGCGCGGGGTGTTGGCACGCGGGTCGTCCAGCGCCGGCTGGCGCCATCGCTGGGGCGCCGAACCGGCACGTGGCAGGTCGAGCCGCAGGGCGGGTGCGGCTGACGATTCGGCGGCAGGCGGGGGCGCGGGCGCTGCCGTGCCGTCGGCCGCCGGCAGCGGGGGCTGAGCCGCCGCCGCTGGCATCGTGATCGCCTGCGGCTCGGCTTGGCGCAGAACATTCGATTGCGGCGCTCGTGGAGGAAGTGCCGGTTCGGCCGCCGGCCGCGTACGTTCGGCGATTGGCGCCAGCAGGATGAGCCGCACTTCGATCTCTTGCGGCGCCAGCGCAGCCTGGCGATCGGGCCAGGCGCGCGCGCCCAGCAACACCAGCGCCAGGCCCAGGTGCAGGGCCAAGACCGCCGCAGCCACGGCCACACCGGGACGCCGTGGTTCGAATCCGATGCGCATGGCGCGCAGCATAGCGGCCGGGCATGCGGCACACTTCCCGTCTCAACTCCTTCCCCAACCCCGGCCTCAACCCACCAGCAGCCACGATGGACACCACCGCACTCGGCCAGAGCAGCCTGCAAGTCAGCAGGATCTGTCTGGGCACCATGACTTTCGGCGAGCAGGTCAACGAGGCCGGAGCCCACGCCATACTCGACCACGCGCTGGCGCGCGGCGTCAACTTCATCGACACGGCGGAGATGTACGCGGTGCCGCCGCGGCGCGAAACCTACGGCACAACCGAGTCCATTCTCGGCACCTGGTTCGCGAAGAATCCCGGCTCACGCCAGCGCGTGCTGCTGGCCACCAAGGTGGCCGGACCGTCGCGCAACATGGACTGGGTGCGCAAGGGCAGCGCCAACCTGACCGGTGCCGAGATCCGCCAGGCCTGCGACGACAGCCTGGTCCGCCTGCGGACCGATGTCATCGACCTCTACCAGATCCACTGGCCCAACCGCAACGGCCCGTGGTTCGGCTCGCTGTACTTCGACCCGGCCAAGGACGGCGTCTTCACCTCGATCCACGAGCAGCTCGACGCGCTGGCCGGGCTGGTGCGCGCGGGCAAGGTGCGCCACATCGGGCTGTCGAACGAAACGCCCTGGGGCGTGTGCGAATTCGTCCGCCTGGCCGAAGCGTTCGGCCTGCCGCGCGTCGTCAGCGTGCAGAACCCTTATGCGCTTGTCAACCGCTCGCTGGACAATGCGCTCGACGAAACGCTGCACCGTACGGGTGTTTCGCTGCTGGCGTATTCGCCGCTGGGCTTCGGCACCTTGACGGGCAAGTACGACGGCCCCGGTTTCGACGCCGACCAGCCCGGCCTGGGCCGGCTGGCGCTGTTCCCGTCGATGCGCCTGCAGCGCTGGGCACGCAGCGAGACGCTGGTGGCCGCGCGCCTGTACAACGCGCTGGCTCGCGAGCACGGCCTGACGCCCACGCAGATGGCGCTGGCCTTCTGCTACCAGAACTGGCGCGTGGCGAGCACCATCATCGGCGTGACCTCGATCGCCCAACTCGACGAGAACCTCGACGTCCGGGGCACCACGCTGTCGCCCGAACTTCTGAAGGCCATCGACGCCATCCGGTGGACGCACCGCGACCCGGCGCAATGAGGCTGGCCGGTGGGCGCCTGGCGTCTGGCCATCAGGGCAGGCCATGAAGAAGGATCGTCATGTGAGCGAAACCCCGGCCACTCAGGCACTGCGCCGCGCCGGGGTGGTGTTCACCGAGCATCCCTATGACTACGTGGAGCGCGGCGGCGCGGCGGAGTCGGCGCGCCAGACCGGCGTGGCGGAACACGCGGTCGTGAAGACGCTGGTCATGCAGGACGACAAGGCACGGCCGCTGCTGGTGCTCATGCACGGCGACCGCCAGGTCAGCACGAAGAACCTGGCGCGCGCCATCGGCGTCAAGTCGGTGGAAGCCTGCAAGCCCGAGGTGGCGCAACGCCAGAGCGGCTACCAGGTGGGCGGCACCTCGCCCTTCGGCTTCAGGCGCGCCGGCGTGCCGGTGTACGTCGAGGCCAGCGTGCTCGAATTGCCGCGCATCCTGATCAACGGTGGGCGGCGCGGTTTCCTCGTCGGTATCGAACCCGAGGTGCTGACGAGGCTGCTGGCGGCCACCCCGGTGCGCTGCGCGATCTGAACACTTCGCCGGCGGGCAATTGCCCTGACGTTGCGGCCGGTCATCCGCGGCGCCCGGCCGGCGCGCCAGACTGCCTGCGTGGCCCTTACCCCGGGGCGAGGAGATCGTCATGCAGCCGACACCGACCCATTTCGAGGGCGCCAACCTGGGTGACGCCGCCAGAACCGACGTCCACCAGCAGCTGCAATGCGGCACCTGCGGCTGGGTCTTCGACCCCGAGCACGGTGACCCGGTGTGGGGCGTGCCCGGCGGCACGGCCTTCGCCGCGCTGCCGGAACACTGGCGCTGCCCGCAGTGCGATGCCTCGCGCGACGGCTTCATCGCGATCTCCGCCTGATCTCCGCCTGATCGCCGCCTGATCGCGCAGCGGTCGTCCCCGGGCCGCAGGCCCCGTCGTACACTGCGGCACCCACAGCCCACCGCCCTGGTTCATGGACCTCCTTCCCGCTGTTCTGGCCACCGTGGCGGCCTACCTCGTCGGCTCGCTTTCGTTCGCCGTCATCATCAGCCGCCTGATGGGGCTGCGCGACCCGCGCAGTTATGGCTCGGGCAACCCGGGAGCGACCAACGTGCTGCGCTCGGGCAACCGGATGGCGGCGGTCTTGACACTGGCCCTCGATGCGTTGAAGGGGTACGTGCCGGTGCTGCTGGCGCTGATTTATGGCCCGCGCTTCGGCCTCGGCGACACCACGGCGGCTTTCGTCGGCCTGGCGGCTTTTGTCGGCCACCTCTGGCCGGTGTTCTTCCGTTTCCAGGGTGGCAAGGGCGTGGCCACGGCGGCCGGCGTGCTGCTCGCCCTGAACCCTTGGCTGGGGCTGGCCACGCTGCTTTCATGGCTGTTCATCGCGTTCTTTCTCCGCTATTCGTCGCTGGCTTCCATCGTGGCGGCGGCGTTTGCACCGTTCTACCAGTTGCTGATCTGGGGCATGGAGCCTGGCGTGCTGGCGATCTTTGCGATGAGCCTGCTGCTGGTGTGGCGGCACGAAGGCAACATCCGCAAGCTGATCGCCGGCACCGAGTCGCGCCTCGGCGGCAAGGTGGCGCCAGCGCCCGCCACGCCGCCGCCCCACGGGCACCACCGTGCCCATCACCACGGACATAAGAAAGGACACAAGTGATGGTTCAGCGTTTCGATGTCGGCAGCCGGCTTTCGGAGATGGCCGTGCACAACGGGGTCTGTTATCTCGCTGGCCAGGTAGCCGGCGACGCCACCGAGGACATCAGTGGCCAGACCCGCCAGGTGCTCGCAGCCATCGACGGCCTGCTGGCACGCGCCGGCACCGACAAGTCCAAGCTGCTGATGTGCCAGATCTTCATCGCCGAACTGGCCGATTTCCCGGCCATGAATGTCGTCTGGGAAGCCTGGCTGCCGGTCGGCAACGCGCCGCCGCGCGCCACCGTGCAGGCGGCCCTGGCCAAGCCGGCATGGAAGGTCGAACTCGTAGTGACCGCCGCGCTGTAGCGCGGAGTTGCCGGCCATGCAGACGTCGCGCCGCTCGCTGATCGGTCTTGCCGCGCTGGTGCTGGCGGTCAGCGGTGTCAGCCAGTGGTGGGCCGGCCGCCATACCGACCTTCTGGGCGCGCAGGTGGCTGCGTTGGCCAAGCCGGGCGACATCCGCATGCTGTCGTCCGAGACCTGCGGTTTCTGCACCGTGGCGCGCCTCTGGTTCACCGAGCAGAAGGTGCCGTTCAGCGAGTGTTTCATCGAACGGGATGCCGCCTGCGCCGCCGAATTCGCCGCCAACCGCGCGCCCGGCACGCCGCTGCTGCTGGTGCGTGGGCAGCCGCAGCTAGGGTTCAGCCCTGACCGGGTCAAGGAACGGCTGCAGGCGCCCGCCTGAGCGCGTGGCTCGAGCGCACCTCAGACCCTGACGCGATACGCGCCTGCTTACAAGTGCAGGTGAAACAGGGCTACTTCCGGCCGCATCGGCTGCCGATAAGAAGTGCATGCGACGCGACACCTTGCTCTTCCTGTGGCCGGCCGCCCTGGCTGCTTTGCTTTCGGCCTGCGGCGGCGGTTCCGATGAGGGCCTTGCCGACGCGACGGCCGGCCCCACCAGTGAACGTTCGGTAGCGCTGGCCGCCAGGTCGTCGGCAGCCCGGCCCGTGTCCGTCAACCTGCGCGTCGCCGCAGCTCGCGCCACGGCCGAGAGCGCCAGCAATGCTTGCGCGCAGGTTCGGCCCTACTACTGGGAACTGGGCACGCGCGACGGCCGCATTGCGGGCGCATCGGTGGGCGCCGACGCCAGCGGCGTGCAGGTCACCGCAAGGACCTCGATGCCTTATGCGTCTGCCTCCAAGTGGCTCTACGGCGCTTACGTGGCTGAACGCAGGAAGGGCGTCTTGAACGCCACTGACGTGCAGATGCTGACGTTCCGCAGCGGCTACACCAGCTTCCGCACTTGCGAGCAGGGTCAGACTGTCGACGCCTGCCTGGCCACTGGCAGCAACGGCCAGTACAGCGCGTTCACCGACGGCGCCTTCTTCTACAACGGGGGCCACATGCAGAAACACGCAAGCATGAACGGCCTTGGCGCGATGGACAACACCACGCTGGCCGGTGCCGTGCAGGCGCAACTGGGCAGCGGCATCACCATCGCCTACAGCCAGCCGCAGCCGGCCGGCGGCGTGTACGGCAATGCGCAGAACTACGCCGTCTTCCTGCGCAAGCTGCTCGGCGGCCAGTTGGCGTTGAGCAAGCTGCTCGGCAGTTCCTCGGCTTGCGCCAGCCCGGCCACCTGCGCGGCCCACGAGGCGCTGGGCTCACCGGCGCCCGAGCAGGAGACCTGGCGTTACTCGCTCGGCCACTGGGTCGAGACTGATCCGCGGGTGGGCGACGGCGCCTTCAGCAGCGGCGGCGCGTTCGGCTTTTACCCGTGGGTGGACGCCAGCCGCACAAACTACGGCATCGTGGCTCGCAGCGTGGCGGACGGCGGCCAGGGCTCGATGCTCTGCGGCCGGCTGATCCGCAAGGCCTATGCGACGGGCGTTGTTCTGTAGTTCGCTATAGGCCCAGGCGGCTCAGCTCGCCACGGCCCTGGCGCACCAGCACGGGTTCGTCACCGCTGTAGTCGATCACGGTGGTCGGTTCCATCGGGCAGGCGCCGGCGTCGACGACGGCCTGCAGCGCTTTGCCGAAAAAGTCGCGGATCAGTTCGGGGTCGTTCAGCGGCTCGCTCTCTCCGGGCGGTATGCAGGTGGTGGCGAGCAGCGGCTCACCGAACAGAGTCAACAGTTCCTGCGTGACCTTGTGGTCCGGCACGCGCAGGCCGATGGTGCGGCGCGACGGGTGCGAAAGCCGGCGCGGCACCACTTTCGTCGCTTCCAGGATGAAGGTGTAGGGCCCCGGCGTGCCCAGCTTGAGGAGCCGGAACTGGCGGTTGTCGACCTTCGCGAAGCGCGACAGTTCCGACAGATCGCGGCACAGCAGCGTCAGGTGGTGGCGCTCGTCGATCTGGCGCAAGCGGCGCAGGTTTTCCGCCGCCGTCTTGTCGTCGAGCCGGCACACCAGCGCATAGCTGGAGTCCGTCGGCACCGCGGCGATGCCGCCTTCCCGCAGGATCTGCGCAGCCTGCTTCAGCAAACGCGGCTGCGGGTTCTGGGGGTGGACTTCGAAGAGTTGAGGCAAGGGAACCCAGAGGCTCGGCAGGGGCCGCCGCCGGGGGCGGGCAGCCGCTGCGGGTTGATCAGGCGGCCACCACCGGAATGATGCCGATGCGGGCCTGCCACTCTTTCGGCGCCGTGTTGTGCACGCTGGTGCCGCCAGAGTCCACCGCCACCGTCACCGGCATGTCGGCAACGTCGAACTCGTAGATCGCTTCCATGCCGAGGTCGGCGAAACCCAGCACCTTCGCACCCTTGATCGCCTTGGCCACCAGGTAAGCCGCACCGCCCACGGCCATCAGGTAGGCGCTCTTGTGCTTCCTGATCGCCTCGATGGCCACCGGCCCGCGCTCGGCCTTGCCGATCATCGCGATCAGCCCGGTCTCGGCCAGCATCATCTCGGTGAACTTGTCCATGCGCGTGGCGGTGGTCGGGCCGGCCGGGCCCACCACCTCGCCCTTCACCGGGTCGACCGGACCAACGTAGTAAATGACCCGGTTGGTGAAGTCGACCGGCAGTTCTTCGCCCCGGGCCAGCATGTCCTGGATGCGCTTGTGCGCGGCGTCGCGGCCGGTCAGCATCCTGCCGCTGAGTAGCAGGGTGTCGCCTGGCTTCCAGCTCGCCACCTCGGCCTTCGTCAGCGTGTTGAGGTCGACCTTGCGGCTCTTCTGATAGTCGGGCGCCCAATGCACGTCGGGCCACAGGCTCAAGCTCGGCGGGTCCATGTAGGCCGGGCCCGAACCGTCGAGCACCACGTGGGCGTGGCGGGTGGCCGCGCAGTTGGGGATCATCGCCACCGGCTTGCTTGCGGCATGAGTCGGGAAGGCGGCGATCTTGACGTCGAGTACCGTCGTCAGCCCGCCCAGGCCCTGCGCGCCGATGCCCAGGGCGTTGACCTTTTCGTAGAGTTCGATGCGCAGTTCTTCGAGCTTGTTCTGCGGCCCGCGCGCCAGCAACTCGAACATGTCGAGCGGCTCCATCAGCACTTCCTTGGCCAGCAGCATGGCCTTCTCGGCCGTGCCGCCGACGCCGATGCCCAGCATGCCCGGCGGGCACCAGCCCGCACCCATCGTCGGCACCGTCTTCATCACCCAGTCGACGAGGTTGTCGTCCGGGTTCATCATGACGAACTTGCTCTTGTTCTCGCTGCCCCCGCCCTTGGCGGCCACCGTGACGTCGACGGTGTTCCCGGGCACCACGGTCATGTGGATGACGGCCGGCGTGTTGTCGCCGGTGTTCCTGCGAGTGAAGATGGGGTCGGCCAGCACAGAGGCGCGCAGCTTGTTGTCAGGGTCCAGGTAGGCGCGGCGCACGCCTTCGTTGACGGCGTCTTCGACCGAGCCCGGAAATCCCTCGAAGCGCACGTCCATGCCTATCTTCAGGAACACGTTGACGATGCCGGTGTCCTGGCAGATCGGCCGGAGGCCCTCGGCGCACATGCGCGAGTTGGTCAGGATCTGCGCGATGGCGTCCTTCGCGGCCGGGCTCTGTTCACGTTCATGGGCCCTGGCGAGGTGCGTGATGTAGTCGGCCGGGTGGTAATAACTGATGAACTGCAGGGCGGCGGCGACGCTGTCGACCAGGTCGGCGTGGCGTATGGTGTTGCTCATGGCGATACTTTCGAGAGGTCAGTCGTGCTTGCTCGCCGGGGGCGACATCAGGCGGTCGGTGTAGGCGATGGCGAGTGCCGAAAACAGGAAGGCGATGTGGATCACCGTCTGCCAGATCAGCACCTTTTCCTCGTAGTTCGCGGCGTTGATGAAGGTTTTCAGCAGGTGTATGGAGCTGATGCCGATGATGGCGGTGGCGAGCTTGACCTTCAGCACCGAGGCGTTGATGTGGCTCAGCCATTCGGGCTGGTCGGGGTGGTCTTCCAGGTTCAGGCGCGACACGAAGGTCTCGTAGCCGCCGACGATCACCATGATCAGCAGGTTGCTGATCATCACCACGTCGATCAGGGCCAGCACCACCAGCATGATGATGGTCTCGTTGAGCGACTTGATCGGCTCGTAGCCGGTGATGTTGCCGGCCGCGTCCTTGATGACCGCAGCCTTGTAGCCAATGCTGTTGACCAGTTTCGCCAGGGCGTCGGCGTTGCCGAACGACGCTTCTATCAGGTGCACCAGTTCAACCCAGAACTGGAAGACATACACCGCCTGCGCGAGGATCAGGCCCAGGTACAACGGCAACTGCAACCATCGGCTTGCGAAGATCATGCGGCCCATCAGGGGCATGGCGATAGGCGAGGTGGCCTTGTCCTTGTTCACTTATGGCAATCCGGGGCGGCTGTCCGCGATAGCGTAAATTGTAGTTCCGGGGTGGCAGGGCACAGCGGCGCAACTGCGTCGCCGGCGTGCCGGCAAAAGTGCGTGAGTCGGGTGTCAGCGGTTCGTAAGAGCCCCGGCCTACTGTTGACGCATCCCCGGGTTTTCAAACCGGGACCCACAAAGGAGACAAGCATGTCGAGCCACGAGACCCCCACCGCCTCTGCCGCCCCCACTGAATACCAGATCTACCCGCCGCCCGCCGGCGTGGTGGCGAACGCGGCGGTGTCAGGCATGGCCGCCTATGAGGCGTTGTGCCATGAGGCGGAGACCGACTATGAAGGTTTCTGGGCCCGCCAGGCACGCGAACTGTTGAGCTGGAAGGCGCCGTTCACCAAGGTCCTGAACGACAGCGAGGCGCCGTTCTTCACGTGGTTCGAGGACGGCACGCTGAACGCCAGCTACAACTGCCTGGATCGCAACGTCGAGCGCGGTCTCGGCGACAAGACCGCCATCATCTTCGAGGCCGACGGCGGCGAGGTCACACGCATCAGCTACTCGCAACTGCTGGCCACCGTCTGCAAGATGGCCAACGGGCTGCGCTCGCTGGGCGTGAAAAAGGGTGACCGCGTCATCATCTACATGTCGATGGGGATCGAAGGCGTGGCCGCGATGCAGGCCTGCGCGCGCATCGGCGCCACCCACTCGGTGGTGTTCGGCGGCTTTTCGGCGCAGAGCCTGCGCGACCGCATCGAAGATACCGGCGCCGTGGCCGTCATCACCGCCGACCAGCAGGTGCGCGGCGGCAAGCACCTGGCGCTGAAGAGCATCGTCGACGAGGCGCTTGCGCTGGGCGGCTGCGGCAGCGTGAAGAATGTCGTCGTGCACAGGCGCACCGGCGGCGAGATCGCCTTCCAGGCCGGCCGTGACATCTGGCTGGCCGACTTGCTGGCCGGGCATGCCGACACCTGCGAACCCGAGTGGGTGGGCGCCGAGCACCCGCTGTTCCTGCTCTACACCAGTGGTTCCACCGGCAAGCCCAAGGGCGTGCAGCACAGCACCGGCGGCTACCTGCTGCACGCTGCGCTGACCACGAAGTGGACTTTCGACCTGAAGGCCGACGACGTGTTCTGGTGCACTGCCGACATCGGCTGGGTCACAGGCCACACCTACATCACCTATGGCCCGCTGGCGCTGGGCGGCACCGAGGTGGTGTTCGAAGGCGTGCCGACCTACCCCGACGCCGGCCGCTTCTGGAAGATGATCCAGGATCACAAGGTCACCATCTTCTACACGGCCCCGACGGCCATCCGCTCGCTCATCAAGATGGCCGAGGGCAACGCTGCGGTGCACCCCGCGCGCTACGACCTGAGCAGCCTGCGCATCCTGGGCTCGGTGGGCGAGCCCATCAACCCGGCCGCCTGGGAGTGGTATCACAAGCACGTGGGCGGTGGCCGCTGCCCCATCGTCGACACCTTCTGGCAGACGGAAACCGGCGGCCACATGATCACCCCGCTGCCGGGCGCCACCACCCTGGTGCCGGGTTCCTGCACCTTGCCGTTCCCTGGCATCATGGCCGCCATCGTCGACGAGACCGGCAAGGACGTGCCGAACGGGCAAGGCGGCATTCTGGTCGTCAAGAAGCCCTGGCCGAGCATGATCCGCACGATCTGGGGCGACCCCGAACGTTTCGTCAAGAGCTACTACCCGGCCGATTTCCAGGGCAAGTACTACCTGGCGGGGGACGGTGCGATCCGTGACGCCAAGACCGGCTACTTCACCATCACCGGTCGCATCGACGACGTGCTGAACGTGTCGGGCCACCGCATGGGCACGATGGAAATCGAGAGCGCGCTGGTCTCGCACACCGAACTGGTGGCCGAAGCGGCGGTGGTGGGTCGTCCCGACGACACGACGGGCGAGGCGATCTGCGCCTTCGTGGTGCTGAAGCGTTCAAGGCCGACCGGCGAAGAGGCCAGGAAGATCGCCACCGAGTTGCGCAACTGGGTGGCCAAGGAGATCGGCCCGATCGCCAAGCCGAAGGACATCCGCTTCGGTGACAACCTGCCGAAGACGCGCTCGGGCAAGATCATGCGGCGCCTGCTGCGCTCGATCGCCAAGGGCGAAGCCATCACGCAGGACACGAGCACCTTGGAGAACCCGGCGATCCTCGACCAATTGGCAGATTCCAACTGATCCAGGCCGGTGCATCGGCGTGAATTCGCTGCAGGGCGCCGACAGTTTCGTGCCCTGCAGCGGGCCGGCGTCACTTCATTTCACAGTCAGCACCCAGGCCGAGAGTTGCCGGGCGTCGTCGACGCTGATTTTCGGATTCGCCGGCATCGGTACCGCGCCCCAGGCGCCCGCACTGCCCTTGACGATCTTCTCGGCAAGCCGCGCGACGGCATCGGGCTGCCCCGTATAACGCGCGGCCACGTCCTTGAACGAAGGGCCGATCAGCTTGCGGTCGACCGCGTGGCAGCCCATGCAGATCTTGCTTTGGGCCAATTCCGGGCTCGCGAATGCGACAGTTCCGTGCAGGACGGCGCCTGTCGTGAGCAAGGCAACTAGAGGATGCATCGGGATTTCCGCTACAGTGGGATCACGAATCTTAGCGGCTGCGGCCGGCCCTTCGGCCGCGCCCATGGCGGCCGTGACGGGGGTTTCGATGGGCTTCCTGATCGTCGGCGTGCTGCTGCTCTTGATGAAGGTGACCGAGTTCGGACCGACCGCTGCCTTGAGCTGGATCTGGATTCTGCTGCCCTTCGGTCTGGCGGTGGCCTGGTGGGCTTTCGCCGACGGCACCGGGCTGACCAAACGCCGCGCCATGCGCAAGATGGACCTGCGCAAGGAAGAGCGCCGGCAGCGCAGCCTGGAGCAACTCGGCCTGGGTCTGCGTCCCGGCAAGGGGCCGGCCGTGCAACGGCCCGCGCCGCGGTCGGCAGCACCGCCACCTGAACGTGAGGCGGCTCGCAAGGAAACGGCGCCCGCCGAATCCGAAGATGTTCAAAGGCGCGACCCGCGTCTTTGAGCGACCCGAGGCACTTGGCGCGTCACTGCGCGCCCGGCGGCCTAGAATTTGTCGAGCACCGCGCCGCTGCTGGCGCTGGACGCATTGCGCGCGAACTTGGCCATCACGCCGCGCGTATAGCGTGGCGCCGGTGCCGCCCAGTTAGCACGGCGACTTGCCAGTTCGGCGTTGTCCACATTGAGCTGCAGCAGCAACCGGTGGGCGTCGATGGTGATCGAATCGCCCTCGTGCACCAGCGCGATGTTGCCGCCCTCGGCCGCCTCGGGCGCCACGTGGCCCACCACCATGCCCCAGGTGCCGCCGGAGAAGCGGCCGTCGGTGATCAGGCCCACGGTTTCACCGAGACCCTGGCCGATCAACGCGCTGGTGGGCGCCAGCATTTCCGGCATGCCCGGCCCGCCTTTCGGCCCCAGGTAGCGCAGCACCATCACGTCACCCGGCTTGATGGCTTCGGCCATGATCGCGGCCAGCGCCGACTGCTCGTCGTCGAAGACACGCGCCGGCCCGGTCATCACCGGGTTCTTCAGCCCGGTGATCTTGGCCACGCAGCCTTCGGGTGACAGGTTGCCCTTCAGCACGGCAAGGTGGCCCTGGGCGTACATCGGCTTGTCGATGTCGCGGATGACGTCCTGATCGGCGCGCGGCGCGTCCGGGATGTCGGCCAGGTTCTCGGCCACCGTCTTGCCGGTGATGGTGATGCAGTCGCCATGCAGCAAACCGGCGGTCAACAGCGTCTTCATCACCTGCGGGATGCCGCCCGCGCGGTGCAGGTCGATGGCCAGGTACTTGCCGCTGGGTTTCAGGTCGCACAGCACCGGCACCTTGCGGCGCACGCGCTCGAAGTCGTCGATCGTCCATTCCACCTCGGCGGCATGCGCGATGGCCAGGAAGTGCAGCACCGCGTTCGTCGAGCCGCCCGTGGCCATGATCACCGCCACCGCGTTCTCGATGCTCTTGCGGGTGACGATGTCGCGCGGCTTCAAGTCGGCTTTGACGGCCTCGACCAGCACCCGCGCAGCTTCCTGCGTGCGGGCGAGGATCGGGTCCTCGACGTTGGCCATCGTCGACGAGAAAGGCAGGCTCATGCCCAGCGCCTCGAACGACGACGACATGGTGTTGGCGGTGTACATGCCGCCGCAGGAGCCGCTGCCCGGGATGGCGCGGCGCTCGATCTGGCAGAAGTCTTCCTCGCTCATCTTGCCGGCGCTGAACTGGCCCACGGCCTCGAAGACGCTGACGATGTTCAGATCCTGGCCCTTGTAGTGGCCGGGCAGGATGGTGCCGCCATAAACGTAGATGGCCGGCACGTTGGCGCGCAGCATGCCCATCATGCCGCCCGGCATGTTCTTGTCGCAGCCGCCGATCACCAGCACGCCGTCCATCCACTGGCCGCCGACGCAGGTCTCGACGCAGTCGGAGATCACCTCGCGCGAGACCAGGCTGTACTTCATGCCCTCGGTGCCCATCGACATGCCGTCGCTGATGGTCGGCGTGCCGAAGACCTGCGGGTTGGCGCCGGCATCCTTCAGCGCCGCCACCGCCGCGTCGGCCAGTTTCTGCAGGCCCGAGTTGCAAGGCGTGATGGTGCTGTGGCCGTTGGCCACGCCGATCATCGGCTTGCCGAAGTCGCTCTCGACATAGCCCATGCCGTAGTACATCGAGCGGTTGGGCGCGCGCGCCACGCCTTCGGTGATGTTCTTCGAGCGCCGGTTGGCTGCCATGTCTATCTCCTCGGTAGGTCAGTTGGAGGCGGCAGTATCGTCAGCTACTGAATCAGTGTCCAATATATTGCGATGACAAGTTTGATATGCGAGGTGTATCAATGATCGAGCTCCGGCCGCTGCGCCAGTTTGTCGTGCTGGCTGAGGAACTGCACTTCGGCCGCGCCGCGCTGCGCCTGCACATGACGCAGCCGCCATTGACCCAGGCGATGCAGTCGCTGGAGCGCACGCTGGGCGCGCCGCTGTTCGTGCGCAGCCAGCGCAAGGTGACGCTGAGCCCGGCGGGTGAAGCGCTGCTGGAGCCCGTGCGTCGGCTGTTGCATGCGGCTGAAGATCTGCCTCGCCTGGCGCAGGCGGCGGCCGCCGGCCTGTCGGGCCGCCTGCGCCTGGCCTTCGTGTCGAGCATCGCCTACGGCCCTTTGCCCGAGTGGCTGCGCAGCTTCCGTGCGGCCCACCCAGAAGTGTTGCTGCAGCTGCGCGAAGCCACGCTCGACGTGCAACTCGACGCCTTCGCCACCGGCGAGATCGACGCCGGCTTCGTGCTGCACGCCGAGGGCGCCGCGCCGCCCGGGCTGGCGGCCTGGCGCGCGCTGCGCGAACCACTGGTGATGGCATTGCCGGCCAGCCATCCGCTGGCGGGCCGTGAAACGCTGGACTTCGACCTCGTGGCGGGAGCGCCGCTGGTGATATTCCCGCGGGTCATCGCGCCCTCGCTGTTCGACGCCGTGCTCGGCGCCTACCGGGCGCGCGGCCACACGCCGCGCATCGCGCAGGAGGCGATCCAGATGCAGACCATCGTCAACCTGGTGTCGGCCGGCATCGGCGTGGCCTGGGTGCCGGCCTCGTTGATGCAGTTGAAGCGCCCGGGCGTCGAATATGTGCCGCTGGCCGGCACGCCGCTGCGCTGCGACACCAGCCTGGTGTGGCGGGAGTCGGCGCCACCGGCAGTGGCGCGATTTGTCGCCCATGTTCAGGCCGATGCCGCCGGGCGGCGACAATCCGGCGTTGCGTGAGCGCCAGCAAGTGCGCGGCCTGACTGCATGCAAGTCTGTCGGTCGCCTTTTTGCAGGCCGGTCACGGTTCCCTCTAGGAGTTTCCTGATGCTCGTGCATCCCCAGTTCGACCCGGTGGCCTTGTCGCTCGGGCCGGTGCAGATCCACTGGTACGGTCTGACCTACCTGGCCGCCTTCGGCCTGTTCCTGTTCCTCGCCGGGCGCCGCGTGCAGCAACCGCAGTACGTGCACGCGGGGTGGACGCGCCGCGACGTCGAGGATCTGCTGTTCTGGGGCGTTCTCGGCGTCGTGCTGGGCGGGCGCATCGGCTACGCACTGTTCTACAAGCCCGGCCAATACCTGGCGAACCCGCTGGAGATCCTGATGGTCTGGAAGGGCGGCATGTCCTTCCACGGCGGCCTGCTCGGCGTGATTGCGGCGATGGCGCTGTTCGCGCGCAGCCGCAAACGCAGCTTCCTGCAGGTGACCGACCTGATCGCGCCTTGCGTGCCCACCGGTTTGGCCTCCGGGCGCGTCGGCAACTTCATCAATGGTGAACTGTGGGGCCGCGCTGCCGACCCGACATTGCCCTGGGCGATGGTGTTCCCGCAAAGTGGCACGATGCTCGCGCGCCACCCGTCGCAGATCTACCAGTTCCTGCTCGAAGGCCTTTTGCTGTTCGCCTTGCTGTGGTGGTACGGGCGCAAAGCGCGGCCGGTCGGGCAGGTGTCAGGCGCCTTTCTCGTCGGTTACGGCATCTTCCGCTACATCGCGGAGTACTTCCGCGAGCCCGACAGCTTCCTCGGCCTGCTGGCCTTGAACATGAGCATGGGCCAGTGGCTGTGCGTGCCGATGGTGATCGCGGGGGCGATCATGTGGACGGTGGCGGGACGCCGGGGCAGGGCGTGAGCCGGAGAGAATCAGCATGATGAGACAGATATTCTTCGACACCGAGACCACCGGCCTGTCGGCCGACAACGGCGACCGCATCATCGAGATCGGCTGCATCGAGATGGTGAGCCGGCGCCTCTCGGGCGCTCGCAAGCATTTCTACCTGAACCCGCAGCGGCCCAGCCACCCGGACGCCATCCGCATCCACGGCCTGACCGATGAGTTCCTCTCCGACAAGCCGCTGTTTGCCGAAGTTGCCGACGAACTGCTCGATTTCCTGGCCGGCGCCGACCTGGTCATCCACAACGCCGCCTTCGACGTCGGTTTCATGAACGCCGAACTGCGGCGCCTGGGCAAGCCGCCGCTGGCCGGCGTGGTGGCGCGTGTGACCGACAGCCTGACGATGGCGCGCGAGATGTTCCCCGGAAAGTCGAACTCGCTGGACTCGCTGTGCAAGCGGCTGGAGGTCGACAACACGAACCGTGCGCTGCATGGCGCCTTGCTCGACGCCGGTCTGCTGGCCGAGGTCTACATCCGGCTGACGCGCGGGCAGAACTCGCTGGTCATCGATGCTGCGGTTGGGAACCGTGGCGAGTTGCAGGTGCCTGCCATCGACCTGTCCAGCTTCAACCTGCCGGTGCTGGCGGCGAGTGCCGAAGAAGCCGCAGCGCATGCCGACTTGATCGCCGACGTCGACAAAGCCAGCGGAGGCCGCGTCTTGTGGCACGACGCCGTGGCATAATTGAAGGCTGAATCGGGAACGAGCAAACCAATTCCGGGCGGTTAGCTCAGCGGTAGAGCACTGCCTTCACACGGCAGGGGTCGCAGGTTCAAGCCCTGCACCGCCCACCAGAAAAACAGAAGTAGATGAACGACTTACGGCGCCTCAGGGCGCCGTTTCTTCTTCTGGTAGGGAAAGAGTAGGGACTCGACAGGTAGTCCACCTCCCGCTCTGGCTGACTTGGTTTCGGTTGAACTGGCGCCCACATCAGGTGGTGCGCCTTGCCCCGTCCTCAGGCGAAGCGTCGATAAGTACCCCGACACGACTCGCGCGCTGCTCAGTCAGGCAAGTTCGACGAGCAGCCCTGGCTCGCGCCAGCGCGACCTTGCGGGAGTCGATCGATATCGACGCGTACGGACAAATTGTCCGTGGGCACCGGATTCACAGGCCAGGGACCGCGCGCGCAACAGATTCCCTTGGTGAAGCTGTCCCGCGCCAATCTTGCCCTTCTGAAACGCGAGGGCGAGTTCGCGATCTCGACGACGGCCGGCAAGAAGGCGATCAGTGGGCGGACGCTGGCGGGCTGGGCGGACGACATGGTCGGCGGCACGATCAAGGGCCGTCAGCTGAAACGCATTCGATCCGGCCTCGAGACGCTCTTTGCGGCTAGCGCCGTCAGCCGCGAGGTCAGGGGTCATCTGCTGTCGCATAGCCTGACCGGCGTACAAGCGCGGCACTACGACGGGTATGACCACAAGCCGGAGAAACGGCAGGCGATTGAGATCCTGGTGCGCGAGGTGTGCAAAAGGGCGCCGGCCGTTGCTTGATCGCCGGCTCCGATGTCTGCTCGATTGTCGATCGTGGCCTGGTGTCGGCCGTGCCAGGAGCGTCGGCTGCGCTCCTTCTTCCGAGACTCAGTCCAAGCTGATCCGTCGAATTTCGAGATTGAAGGGGCCGGCCTGGTGGTCGGCGATCATCAGCCCCACTTGGCGGATGCGCGCCGGGTCCAGTGCTGGAGCGCCCGCAATCTCGCGACCACGGAAGGTGGCGCGAAATGCATTCAACGGCAGGCGAAACGTCTGCCATCCAGTGCCGGTGGGTACGAAGCCCGCCTGGTAGTTCAGGGTGTCCACGCTGTCGTCGGTCAGCAGGCTGAGCTTGAATCTCTTTGCTACGCCGCGCACTTCCAGCAAGCAGTTCTCGGCGCCTGCCTTGCCTCGTTGACCCGGGCTGGATCGGACCGAGGCAAAGCCGCCGTTCCGATCGAGCGAGACTTCCCCGTCGAACACCGCATGGCCCTGTGGATCGGCCCGAATGTGGCTGCGCGAGACTCCGCCCATCACGCGGTCGTCGATGGCTGTCCATTCGAGTACGGCGCAGCCGTTCATGAAGTCGAACAGATGCGGGCTCATGTCGGCGTTCCGGGGAATCGCAGTGATGCGGCGCTCACCATCGCGCGCGTGGGAGGCCGCCGGACTGCCATCCGCATCGGTGTTCGGTGCACGAGTGCAAACACTGCAGGTCATTCATCCGCAGCAAGGATCCCGACGATGTCCTGACGATCACCGAGCAGACGCACCACATCGAGAAGGTCCTTGGCCTCGAAGTGCAGCCACCGCATGGGGAAGCCGGTGACACGCCGTGCGCGCAGACCCGGGATCTCGCACGGCTGGCCGAGGCGGGGCGAGCCCATCGCCGGCATGCGTTCGAACGGCGCGAGTGCCGCGAGGGCGGCGTCGAGCATGCGCTCGGGCGGTGAGGCCGATACCGCCTGCCGTCGCATGGTGTCTGGCAGCCTCGATCAGGTCGGCCTCGGTCTGTGGTCGCAGGTGGGCGGGTTTCAACTCGGGTCGCCGAGAACCTGCTTCTTCAACTGGGCGGCGCACTTGGGCGTGAGTGCCTGACCCGGACCGGAATTGAGGCCCTCCTCGATCAGTTCGCGTACGCGCTTCCTGGCCTGTTCTTCCTGGTCGGGACGGATCAGTTCTGCCGGGCGACCGGGCGCTGCTCGGGCTGGAGCGCCAGCACGCCCTACACGGACCATTCGCTCGCAACTTCCGCAGTTTCCTCGTCAACGTGAACGGTGCCTTCGAGGGGCCCAGCACCTCCTCGACCTCGGCAGTGATTTCGCGGCAGTTGCTGACCACCATCGGCTCCGCAAGGCGTCAGTCGAAGGCCGGCTGTTCGGGCTTGACCACCGGCTTGCCGGTGGCGGCCCAGGCGTCGAACCCTCCGGCGATGCACACGACGTCGATATAGCCCATGTCCTGCATCACGGCAGCTGCCAGCGCCGCGCGACCGCCGGTCTTGCAGTAGAGAACCACCTTCAGATCACGCGCGGTGAGTGTTGGCGTGCCGCTGAGCTTGAACTCCAGCAGACCGCGCGAGACGTGGACCGCTCCCGGCAGGTGGCCACCGGCGAACTCGTCTGCCTCACGCACATCGAGCAACAGGTCGGCGCGCAACAGGGCTTGCTCGACATCGGCCAGCGGCACTTCGTGAACGCGGCCCTTGGCTGCGATCACGAGGTCGTGGGCGGTTTTCATAGACGTCCTTTCGAGGGTAAAGGCAGAGTGTCAGGGGAGAGCGCGCTTAAGGGCGACGGCGCCTCGGATCTGGCCCAGGATGTAGCCTACCGCAAGGTCTTCGGGGTAAAGCTCACGCAGCCTTGCGGCCACCTCGGGTGTCAACTCGTCAGGCGTGCCGTGGCATGCCGTGCACATCGTCTGGGTGGGCAAGGCGCGCAAGTAGCGCTGCATCGGCTTGCCGTCGGTGACTACGGTCTCGGCGCGGTCCAACGTGGTGGGGTCGGCGCCCGCCGCCGCGCGGCGGTCGAAGTCGGCCAGCACCTCGGCCTCCCAGGCGTCGGGCACGGCTTTGGGATTGCGGTTGCGCAGGCTGACGCGGCGTATCGCCCAGCCGCTCTGTTCGGAGGCGACCTTGGCCATCTGTGGAGCCTTCTCGCGGCAGACTGCAATCGCACCTTCCGGCCCACCAGCGGCGATGGCATCGGTCAGCACGGCAAGCAGTTTGGGTGGCATCGCGCCGGCCACGCTTCTGGCCTCGGCGACCCAGGGTTCGTCGGCAGCCAGTGCCGGCAGCGCCGGCAATACCGAGGTCAGCAGCATCAACAGGAGGATCGCTCTCATCGTTTCAACTCCATGGGTTCCGGGAGGCCGCCAAGGCGGCAATGGACGTTCGGGTTCGCCGGGCCTGCGTGTGCGCCATGTCCTGGTCGGCCACACGCAACGCCTACTCGTCCAGCGCGCCGGCCGGCGCAAGCGTCCCATCTCTATCACCATGCGTGCTTGCGCCAGCGCAAGGTGCGCGGTGGCGCGGTCTTTCTCGGCATCGCGCAAGTCCGGCGTGGCGCGGTGGCCGACCTCGTGCCTTGGTGAGGTGGGGTCGCTGCGAGCGACGACGTGGAAGAACCCGGCCACGAAGTTGAACCACCACACGAAGTCGACATGGCGCCCTTCACCTCGCTCAGCGGCTTCACTGCCGAACAGCCTTTTGCCACCCGAAGCGCTGGTCAACAAGTCGAGATTGCAAGGTGGTCATTGCCGCTGCCCCGAGAAGAGGTCCGCTCCTCGACGCCATCATGATCATGGCCTTCGCTACAAGCTGAGCCCCTGTCCAGCCTCTTCCTCGGTCCGACCGTCCCTGATGTGATAGACGCGCTTGAAGGTCGGAATGATCTTCTCGTCGTGAGTCACCACGATGATCGCGGTCCGGTGCTGCACGGCCATCTGGTTGAGGATGCGCACGACGGCGAGCGCGCGTTCGCTGTCCAGCGGTGCGGTCGGCTCGTCGGCGAGGATCACCGGTGGCCGGTTGGCCAGTGCGCGGGCGATCGACACCCGCTGTTGCTCGCCACCTGATAGTTCGGAAGGTTGGGCGTGGGCGCGATGGCCGACGTCCAGCGCGTTCAGCAACTCGAGTGCACGCGTCCGCGCCTCGGCGTTGGGTCGACCCGCCAGCATGGGCAGCAAAGCGACGTTGTCGGTGACGTCGAGGAACGGGATCAGGTAGGGCGCCTGGAATACGAAGCCTATACGGTCGCGCCGCAACGCGCGCAGGTCAGGGATCTTCCAGCCGTTGTCGTAGATCGTCTCGCCACCCAGCACCATGCGGCCGGCACTGGGTTCGATCACCGCACCCAGGCATTTCAGCAGCGTGCTCTTGCCCGAACCCGACGGCCCGATCAAGCCGACCACTTCGCCGGGCGCCACCTCCATGTTGACGTCCTTCAATGCGTCGACCGCTGCACTGCCCTGGCCGTAGCGTTTGCTCAATCCTTCGATTCGGATAACGGGTTCAACCATATCGTGTAGACCGCTCATCCACCGATGGCCGCCGCCGGATCGACCTTGAGCGCAGCCCGTATCGCCAGCGTGCTGGCCAGCGCGCAGATCAGCATCACGGCCACCAGACCGCGGATCGCATCGCCCGGCTCCAGCAACACGTACTTCGGGAAGATCGGCGCCCAGAAGGTGGCCGCCACCTTGCCGACGATGAAGCCGATCAGCCCCAGCCCCAGCGCCTGCTGCAGGATCATGCCGGCGATGGTGCGGTTGCGGGTGCCGATCAGCTTGAGCACCGCGATCTCGCGGATCTTGCCCAGTGTCATCGTGTAGATGATGAAGGCCACGATGGCCGCGCTGACGATGGCCAGGATGACCAGGAACATGCCGATCTGTTTGGCGGACGTGGCGATCAGCTTGGCCACCAGGATCTCTTCCATCTGCGGCCGGGTAAAGGCTTCGAGGTGCTTCCAGCGGTGGATCGGCTCTGCCACCGCCTCGGCCTCGAAGCCCGGCTTCAGTTGCACCAGCACGGCGTTGACGTTGTGGTTGCTGGCCTGCGAGGCCTGAATGGCCTCCAGCAGCCCGGGCACGCCGGGCCGGTTCAAGCCCGGGTTGGCGGCAGTGCGCGCGCGGTCGTTCAGGATGGCATCGTTGTCCTTCAAAAACTGCGCCTCCTGCGCGTCCTTGAGCGGGATGAAGACCATCGGGTCGCCGCCCGAGGACACCATGCGCTGGGTGAGGCCCACCACCGTGTAGTCGTGGCGCCGGATTCGGATGCGTTCGCCCAGCGCAAAACCGGTCCGCACGTCGGCCACGGCCTCGTAATGGCTGCGTGTGATGTGGCGCCCGGCGACCAGGTAGCCCGGTTCGCCGGGTTGCCCCGGCTGGCCCATGTCGAAGCCCACCACCATGGCACGCACGTCGCTGGTTTCGCTGCGCACCTGCATCGTCAGGTAGGTGACATTGGCGGCGCGCGCCACGCCGGGCAGCCCGACGATGGACCGCATCACGTCGTCGTGAATGCTGGAGGCTTCGGCGTAAGGCCCCTGCGTGTCTTGTTGCACCACCCACAGGTCGGCGCGGCTGTTGTCGAGCAAGCGGCGCGCGTCATCGACCATGCCGCGGTAGATCCCGGCCATGCTCAAGGTCACGCCGATCAGCAGACCCAGCCCGATCCCGGTGAGCACGAACTTGCCCCAGGAATGCAGGATGTCGCGACCGGCCAGGCTGATCATGGCTTCTGGCCGGCAACAGCGTCGACCACCTTGATGCGGCTGTCCACGTTGAGTTCCTTCTCGCTGTAGACGACGACCGGGTCCCCGGCCTGCAGGCCTTCCAGCACTTGCACGCTGCCGTCGAGTCCCGTCTGCCCCAGGCGCAGCGGCGCAAAGAGCAGGCCGCTGCCATCGGCCAGCCAGACGCCGATCTTGTTGCCTTGGCGTTTGATGCTGGCGTTGGGCACCACCAGCCCCGGTGCCGTGGTGGGCAGGCTGACCGTCACTTCGGCCAGTTCACCCAGCGAGATGCCCAAGGGCAAAGTATCGAAGCTGATCTGCGCCACACGCTCTTCGGTCACGCTGTCGCTGACCGCCTCGATGCGCGCCACCTTGCCAGCCAGTGGCTGCGCCGACGCAGAGCGCAAGCTGATATCGGCGCGCAGCCCGGTGGCCAGGCCTGCGGAGCGGCCCTGGTCGAATCGCACCTTGACCCACAACGTGGCCGGCTCGATGAGCTTGACCACGGCCTGGCCCGCCACGACGGTGGAGCCCGGTTCGCTGTCGCGGCTGGTCACCACGCCATCGGCCGGTGCCAGCAGCCGCACGTTGTCGCGTTGCTGGCGCAGCCCGGCGCGCTCGGCCGCCAGTCGCTTCATGTCATGGCGGGCCGCAGCGAGGTTGGCATCGGCGCCGCTCACCCCCGCATCGGCCGAGGTCTGTTCCTGCAGCCTGGATTCCAGGGCACCCGCGCTGATGAAGTTCTTCTCCGCCAGATCGACATAGCGGCGGGCGTTGATGGCGGCCAGTTCCTTCTTTGCCGACGCGTCCTTGCGCTGCGCTTCCACTGCCGCTGCGGCACTGCCGGCGCGTGCGATCGACGCGTCCAGCGCCGCCACACGTTCGTCGATGTCCACCGGGTCCATCTCGGCGAGCAGTTGGCCGGCCTTCACGGTGTCGCCGACATCGACCAGAACCCGCAGCACTCGCCCGGCCGTGGTGGGGCCGATCAGGTAGGCACGGCGCGCTTCGACCGTGCCGATGCCGAATAGGGCCGGCGACACGGCAGCACTCTCCGCCTTGTGCACCGTGACCCGCGTGGGCGCCAATGGGCCGGAGCGCAGTACCACGAACACCAGTGCGCCTAGCAGCAGCGCGCCCAGCAGACCGAGGCCGATGCGGCGGGACAGGACGGGATCGATCTTCATGGAGCCTCGCAAATGCCACGGCGGTAAATGGCGAACACCGGTTCGGCCTGCGCCTTCATCGACGCGGTGTTGCCCGCCACCATCGACTGCATGACCAGGCCCTGCACGACGCCGACGAACAGGGTCGCGGCAGCGTCGACATCGACATCGGCAGACAAGTCGCCGCGGGCGGCCGCCGCATCGAGCAGGCGCCGCAGCAGTTTTCGGTAGGCCGTGAGCAGCTTGCGCACCTCCTGCTTGATGGGCGAGTCGGCAGGCCGCTGCAGTTCATGGAAGATGAGGCGCGGCACCCCGGGGTGAGTGGCCACGAAAGCTATGTGCGCCTTGAACACGGCACTGAGCGCGTCGACCGGCGAGTCCGCCGTACGAGCCGCCGTGTCGAGCGTGGCCAGGATCTGCTCCCTGACCCACACCATGGCGGCCAGCCAGATCGCATCCTTGCTCGGGAAGTGCTTGAACACGGCGCCCTGGGTGACGCCCACCTCACCAGCGATGTCGGTGGTCGTGATCAGCGCCGGACTGAGCTCGCGGGCCAGGCGCAATGCTGCCGCGACGATCTCGGCCTGGCGTTCCCCAGTTGGCAGTCTGGTTTGCATGGGAGGTGCTGCTTGTCGGTAAGTAATCAGATACTCACCAGTGTAACTGAGATTCCGCCGTGCCTGTCAAGCGCGGCGACACCCCCCCCCGCGCGCTCGAGGAAATTCCCGGCATCTGCGTCTGTCCAGAGGGCTATCGGTTTGGCATGTCGAGCATGACGGCGATTCCCGCTACGCTCGTCAAACCGAAAACCGAGGTGAAAAGCTCCTTCAAGGCATGCATGGCAGACTCCTGAACATCGAAACACTTGATTGGGCTACTGCCGCCGCGCTTCGGCTTTGATAGGCATCAGGCGCCTGCGTTTGGTCAGCGGTCGTGCTGAAGGTCGCGCAGCTTGCGATACAAAGTGCGCTCGCTGATGCCCAGGCGCCGTGCCAACTCGGCGCGGCTGCCTTCGTGGCCACGCGCGGCGGCCCTCAGCGCCGCCAGTTCGGCGTCGCGAAGTTCCTGGCCTGGCTGCTGCCTCTGGCCGTTCGACACGGCCGGTTCCGTGCCCGGTCGGATCGGACCCGAGGCGCGGGGTGCTGCGGCCACGGCAAGCGCCAGCTCCACCTGGTCGCGACCGATCGTGCTGCCGTCGGTCAGCAAGGTCGCACGTTCGAGCACGTTGCGCAACTCGCGCATGTTGCCGGCAAAGGCGTGCTGGCCGAGGCGACTCAGCGCGTCGCCTGACAGCGCCAAGCGCCGCTGCGGCACCATGCGCGCCAGCAATGCGGTAGCCAGCACCGGAATATCGTCGGCACGTTCGCGCAGCGCCGACAAGTGGATCGGGAATGTGGACAAGCGGTAGTAAAGGTCCTCGCGAAACCGCCCATCGGCGACCATCGCGGGCACCTCTCGTCCGACTGGTCGCGGGCCATCGTGAAGTGATGCGAGACCTCGAAGCAGGTGCGCCCCACCACGGACTGCCGGGGGTTGAACTGGCGCCGCTAGGCGGCGTTCGCCGCAATGATCCGCGACTGCCGCTCGAAGAGGATGTGCGGTTCGGGCAGGCCTTCGAGGTAGGACACCAACTCGGGCAGTGTGCTTGCCTTGGGTCGAACGCTCAGGTGCCTGGCTTGACCATTGGCCAGCCGCGCCGTGCCCATTCGCTCATGCCGCCCGTGACAAAGCGTACATTGCCATAGCCATGTTCTCGCAAGGCCCGCAGCGTCGCACCGGAACGGTTCTGCGTGTGGCAGATCAGCAGCACTGGCTGGTTGACATCGACCGGAATCTCCGCCTGACGGGCGGTGATCTGGCGCATGGGCAACAAGCGCGCGCCGGCGGCCACACCAGTGGCGTGTTCGGAGGGTTCGCGAATGTCGATGAGCACGGCTCGCCCGGCTTCAAGTTCCGCGCGTACAGTCTCCAGGCCGACGGCATCGGCCTCGGAGGCGGTCTGGCTGCAGCCGGCAAGCGCGAAGCCGCCCAGGACCAGGGTCAAGGCGAGAAGGCGACCTCTCTTGAACGGCCAGGAGGGGATTGATTTCATAAGGTCACCTGATTAGCAAGGAGCCTCCGGTAGCTCACTCGGTGAGCCACAGCAGGTGCACGATGGGGTCTCCACCAACGGAGATCCGTGATGCCGATCGATCGTGTGCAGTTCCAACCGGGTTTGTCGATGTTCGAGTTCATGCAGCGTGACGCCACACAGGCGCAGTGTGAGGCAGCGGTCGCCG
>Ga0209181_10001881_pt1 | contig 35328 bp, 29 predicted proteins | sample MAT05_FD_187208 | JGI IMG/M metagenome (GOLD analysis project Ga0209181, IMG submission 187208) | Freshwater microbial communities from Lake Fryxell liftoff mats and glacier meltwater in Antarctica - MAT-05 (SPAdes) (version 2) | ecosystem: Environmental > Aquatic > Freshwater > Ice > Liftoff... | reverse complement strand
GACGGTGACGGAGACGGTGACGGTGACGGTGACGGAGACGGAGACGGTGACGGTGACGGTGACGGTGACGGTGACGGTGACGGGCCAACTACCCAGCAGTCGGCTGCGCAGGTCATCGAGTCCTCGCTCGGGCCGCACCAGCCGTTTCCGCACACTGGCTCCATCTGAGCCTCGGCTTCGTGCTCGAGACTGCCGAGGTCGTCGTCGGGCCGCGGCTCGGCTGCGATGAGCCACGGGACTCGCGGCACCACCGTCGCGACCACGTCGGCCCACGACTGGATCGGTCCGACGTGATCTCCGAAGCGCTGCGCGACGATCGCGGCCGCGGCCTGGGCCGCGAAGTCGTCGGCGAGCGGGTTCTGCGAGGTGGCCAGAAACGCGTCGCGACGCTCCGACGCGGTGCCACCAGCGACGAAGATCTCGCCTGACGCTGCGTGATCGGCCATGCCGAGCGCGATCCAGGGCGCGACGATCACGTCGAAACGGTCGGCCTCGGCGTCGCCCGCGACCAGGTGCGCGACCGGCTGACCGGTCAGCATCGGCACCCCGGGCCCGTAGCAGAGTCCGTCGACGCCACCGGGCCCGTCGGGGTCGCTCCACACCGCGTGCAGCCGCACCTGCCGGCCCAGCGCGGTCTGAAACGAGTACACCGGATGCGCCTGGCCATCGCCGGGCATCGTCACGCGCGCGCCGGCGCCCAGCGCCATCATCGCGTGGGCCGCCACCAGGCTGGACTCGATGGGTTCGCCGCCGCGGCAGGTCTGCAGAACGTCGTCAGTGTCACCGGGCAGAACAGCGGGTATCTGGGCATTGACCTGGATCTTGGCGCCCAGTGACACCACCTGATCACCGTAGTAGCTGGCGAAGGCCATGAACCGGCCGGGGCGCACGGCCAGCGGCGCGCCCGAGGTGGCCGGCAGGCCGAGCGCCGCGCCCAGCTGCACCACCTGCGTCGCGCGCGCCCGGCAGGTGTCGGCGTCGAGGACCGTGAGATCGAGCTGGCGCCAGCGCAGCCAGGGCGCGCTGGGTAGCGCGAGGTAGCCGCGGCCGGTGAGCTCCAGCACCGCGCGCGTGCGATCGCCAGCGCTGTTCTCCATCCACGCGCCGACGCGCACCGTCTCGCCGACGTCGAGCGGGCGCGCGCCGCGGTCGTCGTCGACCTCGACATCCGAGCCGGTGGTGAGGGCCCCGGTCGTGCGGTGGCCGGTGACCCGCACCCGCCGATCGTCGGGGGCCGCGCCGCAGGCCTCGACCTCGGGCGCGAGCCGGAACGCGAAGTCGCTGCGGCTCGACAGCGTGCTCGCGCCGGTGCCCAGGGGCGCCCACTCGGCGGCCTCGCCGAAGCCGTCGAGCCAGCGGTTGAAGAACGGCCCGTTCTTGTCCCAGATGCCGTAGGCCGCGCTGGTGCTCGGGTCGCGCGTGGCCGAGTCGGTGCAGGCTGCGGCGCTGGTGAGCGCGGCGCAGCCCACGAGCGAGAGCGTGACGTTCCTCATGGGGTGGGTGTCAGCATGATCCGTACCGGCCGCGGGGGCGTGCCCGCGGCGAAGGGTGGGCTCCCGCCTGCGGGCGCGAGCCTGCACTGCTGGTGGTTGCCTGCACTTCGCAGCGGGTCCGGCGTCGCGTCGCCGAGCGCCGAGCGTCGACGGTCTGGTGCCCGTGGTACCGTCGCCGCGATGGCCGAAGACCCCGGCGCGACACGGCGCGGCGGCCCGGCGGCCCGGGTGCCGACCGAGCTCGAGCCCGGCGCCACCGTCGCGCAGTGGCAAGTGGTGCGCGCCATCGCCAGCGGCGGCTTCGGCAGCGTCTACGAGGCCCGCCACGTCGCGCGCGGCACCGCCGGCGCGCTCAAGGTGCTGCATCCGCATCTGGTCGGCTCGCCCGAGATCGCGGCGCGCCTGGTCCGTGAGGCCGAGATCATCGCGCAGCTGCGCCACCGCAACGTCGTCAGGTTGCTCGACGCCGGCGTGAGCGACGGGGGCGCGCCGTACCTGGTGATGGAGCTGGTGCGCGGCACCGACCTCGACGCGGTCCTTCGCGAACGCGGTCGCTTCGCGCCCCTCGAGGCGCTCGCGGTGCTCGAGGCGCTGTGCGCGGCGGCCAGCGCGGCTCACGCCCATGGCGCGATCCATCGCGACATCAAGGCGTCGAACGTGCTCCTCGCGGAGGCGGCGGCCGGCGACGACGAGCGCGTCGTGCTCATCGACTTCGGCATCGCCAAGCTCCTCGAGGACGCCGGCGCCGAGTTGACCGCGTCGCGCCAGGCCCTGGGCACGCCGACCTCGATGGCGCCCGAGCAGATCCGCGGCGGCGTCATCGACGTGCGCACCGACGTCTACGCGCTGGGCGCGCTCGCTTATCACCTGCTGACCGGCCGGGTCGCGTTCGCCGACGCCTCGGTGACGATGTCGCAGTACCTGCACCTGCACGCAGCGCGACCGCGACCGTCCGAGGCGGCGCCGCTGCCGGCGGCCGTCGACGAGGTGCTGGCCCGCGCGATGGCGATCGATCCGGCCCGACGCTTCGCCGACCCGCTCGCGCTGTTCGCGGCGATGCGCGCGGCCTTGGCCGCCGAGGCCGCCGCGCCCGCGCCCAGGACGATCACCGGCGCGGCGCTGCTGGTGCGGCTCGATCACCTCAGCGACGATCTCGACGACGCGCTGCTCGATGATCTCGACGCCATCTTGCCGCTCCTTGAGCCGATCGCCCTGGCCGCTGGGTTCACCTACCTGCGCGACCTCGGCAACGACTGGCTCTTCGTCGGCGAAGGGCTCGACGCCGCGGTGGCCGCGCGCACCGCGCACGCGCTCCGCGACGCCTTGGCCCAACGACCGACGCGGCACCCTGCCGTCACCGCGGAGATCGCGGTACGTCAAGGGACCGCGGTGGTCGGCGGCGCCGAGCTGCGGGGCGGCGAGCTCGCCGATCCCAGCAGCTGGTAGCTCACTCGGGCGGGCCGGGCCGCGCGCGCACCGGCTACGGCGCCGAGGGCGAGGGCTCCGGGGTCGCGGCGGGCGACGGCGAGGCCGACGGCTCGGGCGAGGGCGCCGGGGTGGCGGTCGCGGTGGGCGAGGGCTCCGGGGTGGCGGTCGCGGTCGGCGACGGGGCCGGGGTCGGGGCCGGCTTGCACTTGATCGAGCAGTTGTAGCCGAGCTGGAACTTCCCCTCGACGTCGTAGCCGGCGCCGCAGATGGTCTTGTAGTCGTCGACGTTGCCGGCGCCACAGGCGGTGTTGGCGGCCCGCTCGCACATGTACGAGCCCAAGGTGATGCAGCCCAGGTACCCGACGACGGCGAGGCCGACGATGATCACCACCGGCGCGACCCGGGCGCCGTCGATCGCCTCGCGGTAACCGTCGAGCGCGGCGACCGCGGAGTAGCCCACGAACTGCTCGGCCTGGGCCGGCGACAGGCCCGTGAAGTCGAGCGCGACGTTGCTGTTCGCCGAGTGGAACACCATGTGATCGAGATCGTCATTCCATTCGACTGCCATGATCGGCACCGCGGCGTCGCCGTGGAGCTCGCGGACCAGGCGGTCGCCTTCACGACGCAGCACGAGGTGCTTGCCGTCGCGGGTGGGCAGGCTCACCAGGTTGGCGTGCAACACCGCCGCGGCGTCGGTGGTCGCGACGCCGTCGGCCTCGAAGACCGGCAGCGTGTCGACGTTGGCGAGCAGCTCGTCGACGGTGGGGGTCAAGGTCTGGAGCACCGCGCCGGCCTGGTCGCGAAGCGTGACCTCGAGGCGCTCCGAGGGCGGGGGCGCCGGGGCGTCGGTGGCGCAGCCGCCGAGCAGGGCGATCGGCAAAAACGAAGCCAGCGTGACGACGGACAGCAGGCGCCGGGAATTGGAAGCGTGCAGCATGAGCAGAGATCCTTTCGAGTCGACGGGCGCGTCGGCGAGGCCAGGATGGCAATCGCGGCGTGCGTTGCATCGAGTCCAGTGCAACGGCCGTTCCATCGCGCCGCGGGCCACGACGTGTCGTAGGGGGCGTCGCTCGTCGGCAAACGTGGGCTGGTGCCCGCGATCCGCGGGCCGGCGGCTGCGGCGGCGGTCCGGATTCCGGACGCGACGACGGGGCGAAGCCGGGTGTCCGGTCCTTCGCCCCGACCGCAGAAACGCTGGCAGTGTCAGGTGCTCGTCAGTTGCAGGACCAGCCGCCGGACGCCCCGTCCGGTGACCGCGCCATGGACGCGCGACCCGCGGACCGGGCTGGGCGGGTGAGGCCCGAGGTGCGGGCGCCGGCCTGCGCTGCGGGCTCGGGGCTGCACTCCCGGCGACGCCAGCCAGCTCCAGCGCCGCCAACGGGCAGATCCGCCTCGGCACACGCCCTGCAATCCACTCGTGACGATGTCCGACGAAGCTGCGCGGCGCGGTCCCCTCGGGCGATGGGCGCGGCCGGTGGCGGTGCTCGCCATCGGGGTCACCGGCGCGCTCCTGCGGCTGGTCGCGCTGTCGCTGCGGGCGCCCCACCACGACGAGGGTGTCAATGGCTGGTTCGTCGAGCACATGCTGCGCGACGGTACGTATAAATACGATCCTCAGAACTACCACGGTCCGTCGTATTTCTATTTGCTGGCGGCGACGCGCAAGCTGCTCGGCTTTGGCCTGTGGCAGTTGCGCTTGCCGGGCGCGCTCTTGGGGCTGGCCGCCTGCTTCGCGCCGCTGCTGTTGCGCAAGCGCCTGGGCTGGCCGACCGCGCTGGCCGCCTGCGGGTTGCTTGCGGTGTCGCCGACGATGGTGTACTTCGCGCGGTACGCCATCCACGAGACCCTCTTGGCCGGGCTGGGCTTGGTGGTCGCGCTCGCGGTGCTGCGCTGGAGCGATCACGGCCGCGCGGCCTGGCTGGTCCTGGCCGGCGCCGCGCTGGCCGCGATGGTCGCGACCAAGGAGACGACGATCCTCTTCCTCGCCGTGAGCGGGCTGTGGCTGCTGGGCGAGACCGCGATCGAGAGCGTGCGCGGTCGCCGGCTGATCGTCCTGGGGCGGGCCGCGACGTGGTCGTGGCGCGTGCCGGCCTGCGCCGCCGTCATCGTCGCGGTGATGGCGGCGATCCACGTCGTCGCGTTCACCGGCGCGTTCCAGGCACCCGGGGCCACCAGCGAGCAACTGGCACGCTCCCTCCGCGCGTACATGCTGTGGACCAAGACCGGCGTCGAGGCCTCGGGCCACGACAAGCCGGCCTGTTACTACCTGCACCTGGGCGCGCGCTACGAGCTGGTCCTTTACCTGCTCGCGCTGGTCGGGCTGGGGACCGGCTGGCGCGACCGAGCGATCCGCGGCCTCGCGGTGGTCGGCTTCGGGCTGCTCGGGGCCTACTCGGCCATCGGCTACAAGATGCCGTGGCTGCCGATGAGCTGGCTCGCGCTCCTCGCCATCCCGGCCGCCCACGGCGTGGCCGCGCTCGGCCGTCGGCTCGCCGTCGAGGTCTCGCCGCGGCTGGGTGGCGGCGCCGCGCTGGTGCTGGCGCTGGTGCCGGCGCTCGTCATCACCGCCCGCTCGTCCTTCGTGCGCCCGTCGGACCACCTCGAGGACCTGGCCTACGTCCACACCTCGGCCGACTACAACCAGTGGTTCCCGCTGGTCGCGCAGGGCGCCCGCGCGCGCGGTCGCGATCGCCTCACCATCGGCGTCGACGTCGGCGCGACCTGGCCGCTGGCGTGGTCGCTCATGCGGTATCCCGGCACCGGCTGGAGCGTGCGCGGCGACGAGGACCTCGCGATCGTGTCGGTGGATCGGGCCGCCGCCGTCGAGGCCCGCCTGGGCGCGAGCTATTTTCGCCGCACGTTCCAGCTGCGCGACTCGGCGCCGGCGGTCAACGTCTATCTGCGCCGCCGCACCTACGGCCCGCTGCTCGACGCCCGCGCCCAGGCCACCTATGCCGTGGTCGGGCCCACGGCCGGCCGCGGCCTGGCGGTGCGCTGATGGCGCCGTCGGGCACCTCGCAGGCGCCGGCCTGCGGCCGTCTCGCCAACTGGTCGACTTCGCGACTGCCATTCACGGAACGCGCGTTGCAATCACGTCCTCGCATGATGAGCACCGACTCCCACGCGCCCGCGCTGTCGATCGTCGTGCCGGCCTACAACGAGGCCCGGCGCATCGGCTCCACCCTGGCCCGCGTGACTGCCTATCTGGCGGCGCGGCCGGCTCCGTACGAGGTGATCGTGGTCGACGACGGCTCGCGTGACGACACTCGCGAGATCGTCAGTGCGTTCGCGGCCACGGCGCCCCACGTGCGCCTGCTGGCGATGCCCCGCAATGCCGGCAAGGGCGCCGCGGTGCGAGCTGGCGTGCTGGCCAGCCGCGGACAGCAGGTGTTGTTCTCCGATGCCGACCTGTCGACGCCCATCGAGGAGCTCGAGCGCCTCGAGGCCGCGGTCGACCGCGGCGCCGACATCGCGATCGGCTCGCGGGCGGTGCGAGGCGACGTCGAGCGTCGTCAGCCGGTGCTGCGCCGGATCCAGGGCCGCATGTTCCACCTGGTCACGCGCACGCTGGGCTTTCGCGCGGTGAGCGCGATCCGCGACACCCAGTGCGGCTTCAAGCTGTTCCGGGGTGCGGTCGCGCGCTCGCTGTTCGGCGAGCTCACGCTGGCCGGCTTCGCCTTCGACGTCGAGCTGCTCGAGCTGGCGCTGCCCCGCTTCCGCATCGACGAGGTCGCGGTGGCCTGGCACCACATGGACGGTTCGACGGTGCGACCCGGCATCGACGCGATGAAGATGCTGCGCGATCTGGCTCGCATCCGCTGGGGCTGGCTCCGCCACGGCCGGCCGCTCTTGGCCCTGCCCGAAGGTCGGGCCTGAGTGCTGGCGGTCGCGCTCGTCGTCGCCAGTGGGCTGTGCGGCTGGGGCGCGGCGCGGCGGCTGGGCTGGACGCTGTCGTGGCTCGAGGCCGCTGGCCTGGTCGGCGCGATCGGGCTCACCGCGTCGTCGTGGCTGAGCTTCCTCGCCGCCTTCGCGCTGGGGCCCGAGGTCGGCCTGCCGGTCGCGATCGTGGCCCTCGGCGCGGTCGGGCTGGTCCTCGCGCGGGGCCGGCGCCTGGTGCTGTCCGACGACGCCCGGGCCAGCTGGCTGTCGTGGATCGCGCTCGGCTTGGTGCTGGCGCTGCTGTTCCACGGCCACATGTTCCACGTCGAGCGCGACGGGCTCTACACCGGCGGCGCGTCGTACGGCGACCTGGCGCTGCATGCCACCCTCGCCAATCACTTCGCGACCGCGCCGACGACGCTGCAGTCGCCGATCGTGGCCGGCCAGGCGCTCACCTATCCGTTCTTGGGCGATTTCCTCGTCGGGATGCTGGTGCGCGGCGGCCTCGGCCTGTCGCTCGCCTTCGCGCTCACCGGCTGGCTGTCGGTGATGATCGGGCTCGGGTTCGTCCACGCGGTGGCGGTGCGCAGCTCGCCGAGCGCCGGCGCCGGCACGATCGCGGTGTGGCTGGTCGTGTTGTCGGGCTCGGCGGTCGGCATCCTCTTCGCGGCGTCGGATCTACACGCCCACGGCGCGCCGGCCCACCTCGCCGACCTGCCCAACTATTCCCACATGCGCGCGCGCAACGTCGTGTTCGCCAACCTGGTGTCCGACTTCTTTTTGCCCCAGCGCGCGCTGGTCGCCGCGCTGCCGTGCTTCTGGGCCGCCGTCGTCGCGGCCCAGCGCGGCTGGCGCACCGACGGACGGCACGCCATCACCGTCGCTGGCGTCGCGATGGGCCTCCTGCCCATGTTGCACACGCACTCGTTCCTCTACGGCATTGGCCTGCTGGTCTGGCTCGCGATCTGGCGCAGCGTGACGATGCGGGCGCCGGCCTGGGCCTGGTGGCGCGCGGTCGCGATCGCGCTGGTCCTGGCGGCGCCTCAGCTGGCCTGGCAGTTCGGCCACTCGTGGCAGCACGGCTTCGGGCGCTGGCGCCTGGGCTGGATCGCGCCGCGCGGCCAGTTCTGGTGGTTCTGGCTGTGCAACTGGGGCCTCGCGCTGGTGCTGGCGCCGGTCGCCCTCGTCCACGCTCGTCGCACACCGCGGTCGTTCGCGCTGCCGCTGCTGCTCGCGGCGCTGGTCGTGTTCGCCGTCGCCAACCTCTACCAGTTCCAGCCGCACGACTGGGACAACATGAAGTTCTTCGTCTACGCGTACATGTTCGTCGCGATCGGGTTGGCCGGCGTGCTCGCGTCGGGGTTCGCCGCGGGCGGCCTGCGGCGCGGCGCCAGCGCGCTGGTGCTGGTGGCGATGACCGCGACCGGGGCGCTGTCGCTGGCCCGCGAGGCCGACCGCCACGATCGCCTGGCCTCGACGGCGGAGCTGGCCCTCGCGACCCGGCTTCGCTCGGTCTTGCCGGTCGACGCGCGCGTGCTCACCAGCGATCAGCACAACCACGTCGTCCCCATGCTCACCGGCCGCGCGATCGTCATGGGCTATCGCGGCTGGCTGTGGACCTACGGCATCGACTACCGCGAGCTCGAGCGCGACATCGGCGTGATCTACGCGGGCCGGCCCGGCACCGAGGCGCTCCTCCGCCAGCGCGGCGTCACCCACGTCTACATCGGGCCCGGCGAGCGCCGCAGCTTCCACGCCGACGCCGCCTGGTTCGGCGATCACTATCGACGCGTGCTGCTGTACGGCGACGTCGAGGTCTTCGACGTGCGCGCGCCGCGCGCGCTGATCGGGCGGCGGTGATGCGGGGCCGGGGCGCCGCGGCGTCGCGGCTGGTGCGCTTGGTGGTGGCCAGCGGCACCGCCACCGCGGTCGACACGGCGGTGCTGTTCGCGCTGTGCCGCGTCGGCGGGCTCGGGCCCGGCCTGGCCGCGTTCGTCGGATGCGTCGCCGGCGGCGCGGTCAACTTCGCGATCAACCGGCGCTGGGTGTTTTCCGGCGGCGCGCGCTCGTGGCTGGTGCAGGCCGCGAGCTACGGCCTGGTCGTCGTCGGTGGCGGGGCGGTGGTCACCGGCGTGGCGGTCGCCGCCGGGGTCGGGCTCGGCTTGCCGCTGGGGGTCGCCAAGGCCGGCGCCACCGTGCTCGCGCTGGTGACCTGGACCTACCCGATGTCGGCGCGCGTGGTGTTCGCGCCCTCGCCCTCGGCGCGCGCTCTGGCATGATGCGCGCGTCATGCGCGCGCTGACCTGGACCGCCCACCCGGTGCGTCGCCGCCCCCAGCAGCTCGCGCTGGTGGCTGCGGTGGTGCTGCTGTCGGCGTGGGCCATCCTGGTCACGCTCGAGTCGGGCTACCTGGCGCTGCTCGGGGCGCTGTTGCTGATGGTCGCGGTCGCGCCCTACTGGCTGCCCTCGCACTACCGGCTCGACGACGAGGGCGTCGAGGAGCGGCGCTGGCCCCGCCGTCGGCGCCGATCGTGGGCCGACCTGCGTCGCCTGCAGATCGGACCGGGCGCCGCGCTGGTGTCGCCCTTCGCGCGGCCCCATCGCCTCGATCGGTTCCGCGGGCTGGTGGTGTACTTCGACGGCGGCGACCGCGACGTCATCGTCGCCGCGCTGCGGGCTCGCCTCGACGGCGGCGCGCCGTGACCGAGGACGAGGCCGCGCTGTCCGACGCCGATCGCGCCATGCTCGACGAGCTGGCCGACGCGATCGTGCGGCGCCGGCTGACCTCGGCGGCGATCTTCTTCCTCGAGTCGGTCAAGCCGATGGGCTTCGTCGGCAGCCAGACGATGGTCTTGTTGCGACCGCTGGTGTCGATCGTGTGGTCGTCACCGACCCGCTGGGATCAGCTCCAGCGCGTGCTGGAGCACCGCGGGTCGATCGAGCTCTTGCTGCTGCGGCTCGAAGCGCGCAGCTAGCCTCGAGGCCGGCCCGGTTCGCGGTGCCAGCTCACCACGGCGTCGGGCTGGGGTAGGTGGGCGACGGCGACGGGCTCGGCCACGGCGTCGGGCTGGGGTAGGTGGGCGACGGCGACGGGCTCGGCCACGGCGACGGCGACGGCGACGGGCTCGGCGACGGCTCGGGCGACGGGCTCGGCGACGGCTCGGGCGACGGGCTCGGCGACGGCGACGGGCTCGGCGACGGCTCGGGCGTCGGGGTCGGGGTCGGCTCGGGCTCACCGCACGACGGGTTCTCGACGCAGGCCGGGTCGGTGTCGTCAGGGGCGCACTCGGTGCAGCCGCACTCGTCGCCGGCCGACACGCAGTCGGCGTCGGTCGCGGGGTCGCAGCTGCTGCAGGCCCAGCTGTCGACACAGGTCTCGGTGGCGGGCTCGGTCGCGATCAGCGAGGTCGCGGTGCTGGTCGGAGACGGCGACGGCGACGGCGCGCACGCGGTGGTCTTGGACTTGGCGTTGGGCTTGGCCTTGGGCTTGGGGCACAAGTTGTCGGGGCACTTGCCGGGGAACTTGCCGTCCTTGACCCGCTGGCACACCTCGCGCGCGGTGACCGAGTCTTTGGGCAGGCGGCCGAAGTCGAGCTCCTGCACGAAGCACACGTCGCCCTTGGGATTGGCGCGCACGCCCATCTCCCCCGGGTAGTTGTCCGTGCAGTACACGACGTAGTCGTTGAGGCACATGCTGTGGGCATCACCCTCGGGCCACGGCTTGTGGTCGGTGGCGTTGGCGGGCCACGCCGCGGTCAGCTTGCACAGCTTCTTGCTGCTGTTCTTCGCGCAGTCGGTGAGCAGGTTGTCGGGGCCGAAGACCCAGCCGTCGGCGCAGTCGGGGGCCTTGCCGACCTTGTCCTGGTAGTACTTGAGCGCGGCGGTCTTCACCGCGGCGCACTGGTTCTTGCGGTCGGCGTCGGTGGCCTTGAGCGCCGGGCAGCCTGGCTGCGAGAACGGCGCCGGCACCGCCGCGCAGTCGCCCACCACGAGCTCGCCGATGAAGGCGCCGAGATCCTCGGTCTCGTACTCGACGCACGCGGGCAGGAGGAGGGTCGCGACCAGCGCGACCGGAAGGGTGAACAGACGCAGCGGTGCTGGCATACCCGAGCGCCATTGCAGCGGCCGTGCCTCGACCACGACGCGGCGGATCGCGCACGTACGAGCCCGCGCTGCGGGGCCCGACCCGCAGGTCGCGGGGGGCTGCCTGCACTCGGCGGCGCCGACCGACGGGTGACCTGGCGTGATACACCAGCCGCCGTGACGATCGACCCGGCGTCCATCCGATCGGTGCTGGCGACCGACTGCGGCTCGACCACGACCAAGGCGATCCTCATCGAGAAGAACGCCGCCGGCGAGTATCGGCTGACCGGCCGCGGCGAGGCCCCGACCACCGTCGAGGCGCCGGTCGAGGACGTGACCCGCGGCGTGCTCAACGCGGTGCGCGAGATCCAAGAGCTGCGCGGTCGCCAGTTCCTGTCCGACGGGTCGGCCGAGTATCCCCACCAAGACGGCCAGCCCGCGATCATCCGTCCCGAGGAGGACGGCGTCGGCACCGACCTCTACATCTCGACCTCGTCGGCCGGTGGCGGCCTGCAGATGATGGTGGCCGGCGTCGTGAAGAACATGACCACCGAGAGCGCGACCCGCGCCGCGCTGGGCGCCGGGGCGATCGTGATGGACGCCCTGGCGACCAACGACGGCCGGTTGCCGCACGAGAAGATCGAGCGCATCCGCGCGCTCCGGCCCGACATGATCCTGCTGGCCGGCGGCACCGACGGTGGCACCCGCAAGCACGTCGTCGCGATCGCCGAGCTGTTGCGCGCGGCCCAGCCGCGCCCGCGCCTGGGCCAGGGCTTCGATCTGCCGGTCATCTACGCCGGCAACGTCGCCGTGCGCGCCGACGTCGAGGCCATCCTCGGCGGCACGGTCGCGCTGCAGTTCGTCGACAACCTGCGGCCCACCCTCGAGCAAGAGCACCTGGCGCCGGCTCGCGACGCCATCCACGACGTCTTCATGGAGCACGTCATGGCCCAGGCCCCGGGCTACGCCAAGCTGCTCACCTGGACCGACGTGCCGATCATGCCGACCCCGGGCGCGATGGGGCTCATCATCCAGGCGCTGGCTGCACGCGATCAGGTCAACGTCGTCGGCGTCGACATCGGCGGCGCGACCACCGACGTGTTCAGCGTCTTCGACGGCATCTTCAACCGCACGGTGTCGGCCAACCTCGGCATGTCGTACTCGGTGTCGAACGTGCTCGCCGAGGCCGGGTTGCCAAACATCGGGCGCTGGGTCCCGTTCGAGCTCGACCCCGCCGATCTGCGCGATCGCATCGGCAACAAGATGATCCGCCCGACCACGATCCCCGAGACCCTCGACGAGCTGAAGATCGAGCAGGCCATCTCGCGTGAGGCGTTGCGGCTGTCGTTCGTGCAGCACAAGCAGTTCGCGGTGCGGCTCACCGGCGGCCAGAAGGCCAGCTCGATCGCCGATGCCTTCGCGCAGGGCGGGTCCAACACGCTGGTCGATCTGTTGAAGCTCGATCTGCTGGTCGGCTCGGGCGGGGTCCTCAGCCACGCGCCGCGCCGCGCTCAGTCGATGTTGATGATGATCGACGCGTTCCAGGTCGAGGGGGTCACCGAGCTCGCGGTCGACTCGATCTTCATGATGCCGCACCTGGGCGTGCTCTCGACGATCCACCCAGCGGCCGCGACCGAGGTCTTCGAGAAGGACTGTCTGGTCCGCCTCGGCACCTGCGTCGCGCCGGTCGGCACCGCCAAGCACGGCCCCCTGCTCACCGTCGAGCTCGACGGCGCCAAGCACGAGCTGCGCGCCGGCCACCTGCGCCTCATCCCGCTGGCCAGCGACCAGGCCGTGCGCGCGATCCTCACGCCAGCCAAGGGCGTCGACGTCGGCGGCGGCGCCGGCGAGCGCGTCGAGAAGACCCTGCGGGGCGGCACCGTCGGCCTCGTCCTCGACGGGCGCGGGCGTCGACCCATGACCATCCCGACCGAGCGCGCGGCCCGGGTCGCCGCCAGCGCCGAATGGTCGGCCGCGCTCGATCTGTACCCGGCGTGATGGCTTAGGCTCGCCGAGACGCACGCATGGGCGACGCTTACACACCGGGCCTCACCGTCACGCGCCGCACCATCGTGCGCAAGACGCGGCGCCTGCCCATGCCGGGCACGGTGCTGCGCGCGGTCGGCGATCGGGTCAACGCCGCCGACGTGGTGGCCCGGACCTCGCTGCCCGGCAAGGTCCACATGCTCAACCTGGGCACCGCGCTCGGGGCGATGCCCGACGAGCTGGCCGCCAAGCTGGTGGTCCAGCCCGGCGGCGCGCTGACCAAGGGCACCGTCATCGCCGAGAGCCGCAGCTTCTTCGGTCTGTTCCGGTCGCGCGCGCTGTCGCCGATCGACGGCACCCTCGAGTCGGTGTCGGCGGTGACCGGGCAAGCCGTGCTGCGCGAGCCGCCGGTGCCGGTCGAGGTCAAGGCCTACCTCGACGGCACGATCGTCGAGATCCTCGAGGGCGAGGGCGTGGTCGTCGAGACCGAGGCCGCGCTGGTGCAGGGCATCTTCGGCCTGGCCGGCGAGGTCCACGCGCCGCTGGTGATGATCGCGACTCGCCCCGACCAGCCGCTCGAGGCCGGGGACCTCACGGCGGCCCACGCCGGCATGGTCGTGGTCGGCGGCGCCCGGGTCTCGCTGGCCGCCATGCGTCGCGCCATGGAGCTGGGCGTGGCGGCGATCGTCGCCGGTGGCTTCGCCTATCAGGACGTGCGCGAGCTGCTCGGCTACGATGTCGGCGTCGCCATCACCGGCACCGAGAAGCTGGCGACCACGCTGGTCGTGACCGAGGGCTTCGGCGACATCGCCATGGCCAAGGCGACCTTTGCGCTGCTCGCCGGGTTCGCGGGGCGGATCGCGTCGGTGTGTGGGGCGACCCAGATCCGCGCCGGCGTCATCCGCCCCGAGGTGGTCATCCCCGCCGAGGCCGGCGTCGCGCGCGAGGTCGAGCTCGAGGCTGGCGAGGGCGGGCTGGTGGTCGGCGCGCCGGTGCGCTGCATCCGCGCGCCGCATTTTGGCAAGCTCGGCACGATCTCGGCGCTGCCCCACGCGCTCCACACCATGCCGTCGGAGACCCGGGTCCGCGTCCTCGAGGTCGACCTCGGCGACGAGCGCATCCTGGTGGCGCGCGCCAACGTCGAGGTGATCGAGCGATGAGGGCCGCCGCGCTCCTCCTCGCCGTCGCCCTGGCCGCGACGGTCAGGTCGGCCACCGCCGCGCCAGCGCCGCTGTCGAGCCTCGACGTCCAGCCGCTGCCCAACGACAGCGGCCAGCACCTCCACGTCACCTGGACCCGGACCGCCGCGCCGGCGCCCGGCACCGCGACCGTGATCTTGCGGGCCCGACCCGGCGCCGCCACGCCCGACCTCGCACCCGGCCGCAAGCTCACCGCCGGCGACGCGCTGGGACCGTGGACCGTCGTCGGCGTGCTCGAGGCCGGCGAGCTCGACCTCACCGACGAGATCGAGGCCGACACCTCGTACCTCTACGCCGGCGCCGAGGTGCTGCGGGCCGCCGATGGCGCGATCACCGAGGCCTCGCCGGTCACCACGATCGGGCCGCGCGCCGCCGAGGCCGCGCTGTTCCACCGCCAGCGCACCGCCTACCTCGTGATCGTCCTCGCGATCGGCCTGCTCATCTACTGGTACGTGCGTGCGGCCCGCACCAAGAAGGACCTCTACATCCGCCGGCTGCCCGGCGTCGACGCCATCGAGGACTCGATCGGCCGCTCGACCGAGATGGGTCGGCCGGTGCTCTACGTCACCGGCCTCGAGGAGATCCAGAACATCCAGACCATCGCGTCGCTGCTCATCCTCGGCTACGTCGCCGAGAAGACCGCGCAGTACGACACCGACCTCAAGGTCGCCAACTATTACCCGCTTACGATGGTCGTCGCCGAGGAGATCGTGCGCCAGGGCTACGCCAACGCCGGTCGCATCGACGCCTACCGCCCCGAGAACGTCCTGTTCATCACCGCCGAGCAGTTCGCCTTCGCCGCCGGCGTCAACGGCATCATCTTGCGCGACCGCCCGGCCACGAACATCTACTTCGGCACGTTCTATGGCGAGTCGCTCTTGCTGGCCGAGACCGGGTTCCTCACCGGCGCGGTGCAGATCGCCGGCACCGCCGAGCTGACCCAGCTGCCGTTTTTTATCACCGCGTGCGACTACACGCTCATCGGTGAGGAGCTCTACGCGGCCTCGGCCTACCTCACCCGCGACCCGGTGCTGCTCGCCAACCTCAAGGCCGCCGATGCCTTCAAGATCGCCGCGATGATCTTCATCGTGGTCGGGGTCGCGCTCGCGACCGCCGGCGTGTTCGACCTCGGCGCCAAGGTGTTTCCGTGAAGAAGACGCTGCCGCTGCTGTTCGGGATGGTGTTTGGCGCCTACGCGGTCATCGAGTTTTACATCCCGCACCACCTGGTCGGCTCGCTGTCCGACGAGCTGCGGTCGTGGGCCGCGATCCTGGCCGCCGCCGCGTTCATCATCGGCGGCATCAACATCCTCCAGGTCACCTGGCCCAAGATCCGGCGCCGCGAGCCCGACTGGCAGTACAAGGTCGTGCTGCTGGCGGCGGCGGCCGTGATGCTTCTCGCCGGGTTGCCGTGGCACAAGCTCGGCGACACCCCGGCGACGCCGACCGTGCTCATCGAGGCGGTGCCCGGCCCGGCCCACCTGGTCGTGAACGCGCCGGCCGACGTCACGATCCAGGTCGGCGCGGTCATCGCCCCGCCGCGCCCCGACGGCGCCCGCTACCAGGCCGACGTCGGGCCCGGCACCGTCGAGGTCAAGCTGTCGCGCCGGGTGCCCGGCTATCGCACCCAGCTCGCGCCGATCACGATCACCGACGGGCAGCGCGTCACCGTCACCGGCGATCCGCCGATGCTGTGGGGGCGCGAAGGCCGGGTCTTCGTGTGGATCTACGACCACATCTTCAGCCCGAGCAACGCGACGATGTTCGCGCTGCTGGCGTTCTTCGTCGCGTCGGCCGCGTTCCGCGCGTTCCGGGCCCGCAACCTCGAGGCCGCGTTGCTCCTGGGCGCCGCGATCCTGATGATGCTGGGCCGCGCGCCGCTGGGCCGCGCCATCTCCGACGTGTTCCCGGATCTCGCGCAGTGGATCCTCGACGTGCCGTCCAACGGCGGCCGGCGCGCGATCATGATGGGCGCCGCGATCGGCGCGATCGCGACCGCGCTGCGGATCATCCTCGGCATCGAGCGCTCGCACCTGGGGAGCGACGCGTGAAAGAGCACTGGAGCGATCGGCTACAGCGCTTCGATCGGCGCTGGATCTTCCTCGTGATGGGCCTGGCGGTCGTGGTCCCGCTGTTCTTCCCGCTCGGCCTGCCCGCCAAGCCCGATCGCATGACCAAGGCCGCGTTCAACGCGGTCGACGCCTTGCCCGAGGGCGCCCGGGTCTTCGTGTCGATCGATCTCGACCCGGCCTCGACGCCGGAGATCGAGCCGTTCTTCCGCGCCGTCATCCTGCAGCTCAAGCGCAAGAACGCCAAGCTGGTGTTCGCGACCACGTGGTATCAGGCGCCGCCCCTGGTCGACCGCTACATGCGCGAGACCATCGAGGTCGCGATCGCGCCGGCCGGCACCGCGGGCTACAGCGGCCTCAACGATCGCCCGTACCGCAAGAACGTCGACTACGTGAACCTGGGGTTTCGCGACGGCAAGGGCGCCATCATCCAGGCGTTCGGATCGAGCCTGCGCCTGGCGTTCGACAACCACGCCGACGACGGCACCGCCCTCGAGCGCATCCCGATGATGCGGGGCCTCGAGAAGCTCGCCGATTTCGATCTGATCGTGCTGGTCTCGGCCGGCTCGCCGGGCGCCAAGGAGTACGTGCAGTTCGTCGGCACCCGCGAGCGTTTGCCGATGATCGCGGCGTGCACCGCGGTGTCGACCACCGACCTCGCGCCGTACTTCCAGACCGGGCAGCTCATCGGGCTGGTCGGCGGCATGGCCGGCTCGGCCGGCTACGAGACCCTGGTCGGCAAGCCGGGCGCCGGCACCGCGGGCGCTGACGTGCTCAACATCGGCAACATCGTCGTCATCCTCGCGATCGTGTTCGGCAACGTCGTGTACTTCGCGGGCCGCTACCACCGCCGCCAACGGGGCGCCTCATGACCGAGCTCCCGTTCGTCGACGTCGTCGGGTTCTGGGTCGCGACCTTCCTCACGTTCTGCTGCCTGTCGTTCCTCTACAAGGACAACCCGTTCTACAAGCTGGCCGAGCACCTCTTCATCGGCGTGTCGGTCGGCTACCTCATCATCTTGCAGTGGGGCGACAACCTGCAGCCCAAGCTGGTCGACGCGCTGTTCGTGCGCGGCTACCGCGCCCTCGCCGAGGGCGGCTCGCTCGATCGCTGGTGGGTCATGCGCGGGATCGCGCTGGTGCTGGTCGTGATGTTGTTCGTCAACGCGCTGTCGCGGCGCTACAAGTGGGTCGGGCGCTACCCGGTCGCGTTCGTGGTCGCGTTCTACGCCGGCCTGCAGATCAACGCAGTCGCGCAGTCGGAGCTGGGCGAGCAGATCAAGTTCTCGGCCAGCACCATCGACGCCCCCAAGGTCGACCTCAACAGCGCGCCCCTCGACCAGCTCACGTCGCTGCCAGGCGGCTCGCCGAGCATCGCCGAGAAGCTCATCGTGGAGCGGGCGCGGGCGCCCTTCACCAGCGTCGACGACGCGGTGACCCGGCCCAGCCTGACCGCCCCCGAGCGCGCCGATCTGGCGGAGACCCGTGGTCACCTGGTCGGCCTCGACGCCCGCGCCGCGGTCGGCCCCGGCGAGCACGACCGCTTTGGCATCGTCTCGAACCTGCTGCTCTTGCTCGGGCTCCTGTCGTCGCTGGTCTACTTTTACTTCTCGGTCGCCCACCAGGGCGTCATCGGCAAGGTGTCGCGCTTCGGGGTGTGGACCTTGATGATCGGGTTCGGCGCCAGCTTCGGCCTCACGGTGCAGGGCCGCATCTCGCTCGCGATCGGGCGCGCCTACGACGTCTCGGGGCGCACGGTCGGCCCGACCGACGCCGCGCGCATCCACAGCCTGCCGGTCGCGGTGGTCTGCTTGCTGCTCGTCGTCGGTGGCATCGTGGTCTGGGAGCTGCGCAACCGGCGGCGCAGTGGTAAGGACAGCGCCTGAATGTCCTACGAGCTGCAGATCGCGTGGCGCTACCTCTACGCCGCGCAGCGGGAGAAGGGGTTGTTGACGGGGCTCGCGGGGTCCGCGGTCATCGCGGTCCTCGGGCTGGTGCTCATCCTCACCACCGGCGGTGGCAACCCCTACGGCGTCATCCTGCTGCTGGTCGGCGTCGGCTCGGCCGCGGTGTTCGCGCTGCTGTCGCTGCTGTCGGTGTCGAGCGCGGTCGCCGTGCTCGGCGTCGTGCTCGGCGTGGCCGCGCTCACCGTCGTGCTGTCGGTGACCACCGGCTTCCAGGATCAGTTCCGCGACAAGGTGCTGGGCGTCAACGCCCACGTCATCATCATGAAGAACTCGACGGACTTCGCCGAGTACCGCGACATCATGGAGATCGCCAAGGCCGCTGACCCTGACGTCGTCGCGGTCCAGCCCTTCAACTTCGTCGAGATGCTGGCGACCACCGGGGCCGGCCGCATCTCGGGCGTCGCGATCAAGGGCGTCGACCCCGAGCTGGTCGGCGGCGTCCTCGATCTGCAAAAGCACATGATCGACGGCGACGTGGCCAGCCTCAAGAAGGTGCCGGTCGGCACCGAGCTGCCCAACATGATCGTCGGCAAGGAGCTGGCTCGCAAGCTGCGCGTCAAGGTCGGCGACTCGGTGACGATCGTGGTGCCGCTGTCGAACATCGACTTCGAGACCTGGCGCTCCAAGGCGGCGGCGCCGCGGACTCGGCGCTTCAACGTGTCGGGCATCTTCTACAGCGGCTTCGACGAGTACGACCGCCGCCTCATGTACACCAGCCTGGCCGAGACCCAGGTGCTCCTCGACCGCGGCGACCGCGTGATGGGCGTCGAGCTGAAGGTGAAGGACGTCGATCGCGCTGGCGTGATCGCCAGCAAGATCAGGAAGCGCATCGGCGAGCCGCCGTTCCAGGTTCAGGACTGGTACGAGCTCAACCACAACCTGTTCAAGGCGCTCACGACCCAGAAGGTGGTGCTGCTCTTGGTGCTGACCATCATCATCGCGGTCGCGACGGTCAACATGGTCTCGGCGCTCACGATGCTGGTCACCGACAAGACCCGCGAGATCGCGATCCTCAAGTCGATGGGCTCGCCGTCGCGGGAGATCGGCGTGGTGTTCGCCGTGGTCGGCGGCGTGATCGGCCTGATCGGCACCGCGGTCGGCATCGGGCTCGGGGTCGCCACCTGCCTCGTCGTCCGGGGCTATGGCTACAAGCTCGATCCCAAGGTCTATCTCATCGACCGTCTGCCCATCAGCATGCGCCCGCGCGAGATCCTGCTGGTCGCGGGAATCACCATGGCGCTCGCGCTGGTCGCCACGCTCATCTCGACGTTCAAGGCCGCGGGCCTGGCCCCGGTCGAGGGTCTGCGCCACGACTGAACCTTCCAGGGTCGCGAGGGCTTTCCGGCTGGGTCACGGCGCGCGATCAGGCAACGTGACCGTGAGCTCGGCACCGTCGACGCCAGCGACGGTGATGGTGCCGCCGTGGAGCGTCACCAAGCTGTGCGCGATCGACAGGCCCATGCCGGTGCCGCCTTCCTTGGTGCTGAAGAACGGGTCGAAGATGCGGGCCGCGATCTGGTCGGGCACGCCGGGGCCGTTGTCGCGGACGCGGAGGATCGCGCGCGCGCCGTCGCGATGCAGCTCGACCACGACGGCGTCGGACGCCGCCTCGATCGCGTTCACGACCAAGTTGCGCAGGATCTGGTGGAGCTTGCCGGCGTCGCCGATCACGTGGACCTCGAGATCGCCGGTCAGCCGGACCGCGACGCTGCGACTGGCGGCGAGCGCGCCCGCGACCTCGACGACCTGACGCGCGATCGCGACCAGATCGACGGGGGCCGCCATCAGCTCGACCGGACGCGCGAAGTCGAGGAACTCCTGCAACAGGTCGGAGAGCCGGATGATCTCGGTGTCGACCAGCATCGCGGTGCCGAGCAACCCGTCGTCAGCGCCGGCGCGACGCAGCCGACGCGCGAGCAGCTCGAGCTGGAGGTGGGCGGCGTTGAGCGGGTTGCGGACCTCGTGGGCCAGGCCGGCCGACAGCCGCCGCATCGCCGCCAGGTTCTCTTGCTGGGCTTGGTGGGCGCGCTGCACCAGGTGCTCTTCGGAGGCCTCCTGGTAGCTGTGCTGCATGATCGCCAGCTCGAGGTCGAGCCAGCGACCGATGGCCTCGATGATCGCCAAGCGCGCGGGCGGCTCGACGACGATCGCGACCACGCGGGACAGGTCGGAGCGGATCAGGTTGATCGCGGTGAACATGTAGCGCGCCGGCAGGCCGATCGCGACGTGGCGCTGGCCGATGCGGGTGCGCGCCTCGCTCCAGCGCCGGTCATGGCTGCCGCCGAGTCCGCTCGCCATCCACTCGATCAGCGTCAGCTTGAGCCGCGCGATCTGGGCGTCGCCCCCGGTTAGGACCTGGCGGGCGCCGGCGTGACGATCGATCACCTCGTAGAAGTGATCGACGATGCCCGGGTAGTGGGCCTGCGCGACCGCGTGGAAGTCGCGCATGCTGGCCTCGTCGGCGGCGGTGAAGCCGACGTACTCGAACGCTTCGGTGATCCAGGGCGGCGTCGGCACGCTACTCGTGGTCGTCCTCGACGATGTTGGTCGCCGAGCGGGGAGCCTGGCTGTACTCGTGGAGCTTGTACTGGATCTTGCGCACGCTGATGCCGAGCACCTCGGCGGCCTTCGAGGTCGCGCCGCCGGTCGACTCCAGGGTCTTGAGGATCGCGTAGCGCTCGAGGTCGGCGAGCGTGGTGCCCGGGACCTCGGGGCCTCGGCCCAGATCGAGGGCGGGCTGGGGGGCCACGGTCTGCGGCAGATGGCGGGCCTCGATGCGCGAGCCCTGGGCCATCACGACCGCGCGCTCGATGGCATTCTCCAGCTCACGCACGTTGCCGGGCCAGGGATGGGCCACCAGCAGGTCGAGCGCATCTTGGGCGAAGCCGTCGATGTCCTTGCCGTTGTCGCGCGCGAAGCGGGTCAGGAAGAAGTGGGCGAGCGCGGGCACGTCGCTGGCCCGGGTGCGCAGCGGCGGCATCTCGATCGCGACGACGTTGAGCCGGTAGAACAGGTCCTCGCGGAAGCGGCCGTCCTTCACCATCTGCGTGAGGTCGCGGTTGGTGGCGGCGATGATGCGCACGTCGACCGCGATCGACCGATCGCCGCCGACCCGCTCGAACTCGTGCTCCTGGAGGAAGCGCAGCAGCTTCACCTGGACGGCCGGCGAGATCTCGCCGATCTCGTCGAGGAACAGGGTGCCGCCGTCGGCCAGCGAGAACCGACCGTCGCGCCGCGCCACCGCGCCGGTGAACGCGCCCTTCTCGTGACCGAACAGCTCGCTCTCGAGCAGGCTCTCGGCCAGCGCCGCGCAGTGGACCTTGATGAACGGCCCGCTGGCGCGCGGGCTGCGCTGATGGATGGCGGCGGCGACCAGCTCCTTGCCGGTGCCCGACTCGCCGGTGATGAGCACCGACGCCCGCGACGGCGCGACCTGATCGATGAGCTCGAAGATCCAGCGGATGCTGGGCGCCGAGCCGATCATGTTGTGGCGCGCGAAGCGGTCGTCGAGGCGCGCGCGCAGCATGCGAGCCTCGGCGGTGAGCCGGTGATGCTCGAGCACGCGGTCGAGCACCAGCAGGAGCGCGTCGAAGTTGAGCGGCTTGGTGAGGTACTCGGCGGCCCCGGCCCGCATCGCCTCGACGGCCGATTGCACCGCGCCGAACGCGGTCACCACCACCACGGTCGCCGGCTCGGACATCGCACGGATGCGCTTGACCAGCTCGATCCCGTCCATGCCCGGCATCTTGAGATCGGTGAGCACCACCTGCGGCGCGTGCTCGGCGTACTTGCCGAGCGCCTTGAACGCGTCGGCGGCGGTCTCGACATCGTAGCCCTCCTCGCGTAACAGCTCGGCGAGCGCGGTGCGAGCGTTGACCTCGTCGTCGACAACCAGGATGCGGCCCTTGGGGGCGGTACGAGTCATGAGCGCGTGCTCAAGGTACGACGCGCTCCGCCGCAGGGCCAGCGGGGCAGGGCCGTCGTCGACGCCAAGGCGCCTCCGTGCCGGGACGAGCGGTTGGGTCGTGGCCGCGCGGCGCCGCATCGCGGGCGCGCGGGGATCCGCGGCGGTCATGCCTCCACGCGCAGGTGGTCGGTGAGCGCGACCACGCCCGGGGTCGCGCTGGCCGCGTCGACGATGACGGCGCGCTCGGTCCACGACTGGACCACGCCCGACAGCGTGACGTGGCCGTCGTGGATCTCGAGGAGCAACCGGTCGGCGGCGCGCGCGGCGTGCTCGGCCAGGGCCGCGGTGATCGCAGCTCGGACCGCGCCGGCGGCCAACTCCGGCCCGGGCACGACGAGCTCGTTCACGACCCAGCGCACGCCGGGCAGGTGGGCGATCGCGTGCGCCGCCTCGGCACGTTGCTGCGGAAACTGCACGGTGCCAACCAGGGTCACGCCGCCGTCGGACACCGCGACCCGGATCGCCGCGGCCGGCAGTCGGGGCTCGGCGGCCAGCGCTTGGCGCACCGTGCGCGCCAGGTCGCCATCGTTGCGCGGCACGCCCGCGTCGACGCGCACCGCGAGGTCGTTGGCGAGGTCGAGGACGGCGGGGACGCGGTACGCGACCTCCTGGGCCGCCCGCACCTGGGCCCAGGTATCGACGGTGCCGGTGAGCGTCACCAGGCCGCGATCGACCCCGACCGTGATCGGCGCGGTCGCCACCCGCACGTCGTGCGCGAGCTGGTGCAGGACCTCGCGCTGGAGCTCGGCATCGGTGGTAGGGGGCGTCATGCTGAGCCTGCCAGAAAGCAACCCGCGTGCCGGGCTCGACGGTGGCGACCGCGCAGATCGTGCGTGGTGAGGGTCGCGCGGCGGCAAATCTGCGCGATCGCCGACGGTCCGGGCTGGTGCGGCGCGGCGCGGTGCATGCACTCGATGCGGTCATGCCTCACCTCGACGCGGCGCGGTAGCCGATGCGGTTCGCGCTCCTGGTCGCGCTGGCCCTCGTGGTCCTCCTCGCGCTGGTGCTGATCGTCGCGCGGACGCGCTTTGACCGCGCCAGTGACGATCAGATCGACGTCCTGCTCGCCCGCGTGCCGGCCGAGCCCGGCGTCGTCGTCGGCGCGGCCGAGCTGCGGCGACTGCCTGCGCCGGTGGCCCGCTGGCTCACCGCGGCCGGCGTGGTCGGTCGGCCCCGCGCGCGCACCGTGCGGCTCCGGCAAGAGGGCGAGCTGCGCACCGCGCCCGACAAGCCGTGGATGCCGGCCGCGGCCGAGCAGTACTACTCGATCGATCAGCCCGGCTTCGTGTGGACCACCTCGGTGCGGATGCTGCGCGTGGTGCCGCTGGTCGGTCGCGACACCTACGCCGGCGGGCATGGCCGCATGCTCATCGTGGCGGCCGCGCTGGTGCCCGTGGTCGACGCCACCGGCTTCAAGATCGACGAGGGCGCGCTCCTGCGCTTCCTGGGCGAGCTGATCTGGTTTCCCTCGGCGGCCTTGGCCGAGTACGTCGACTGGTCGCCGGTCGACGATCGCTCGGCCCTCGCCACCATGACCTACGGTGGCATCTCGGCGTCGGCGCGCTTCCACTTCGACGCCCACGATCGGGTGGACCTGGTCGAGGCCGAGCGCTACTTCGGCGGCGACCCGTCGTCGCAGCGCGCCCCCTGGGTCATCCCGCTCACCGCCTGGGCCCGGTTCGACGGGGTCACGGTGCCGGTCGCCGGCGAGGTCACCTGGGCGCTGCCCGACGGGGTGTTCTCCTACTATCGCTGGCGCCTCACCGCGCTCGAGATCGACCGCCGCGCCCGCTGGCCGGACTGAGCCCGGTCACCGATCACGAGCCGAACGGATGACAGCCGGCGCAGGTGGCGGCGTCGGGCTCGTGATCGACGCGGTCGGTGTGGCACCGCAGACAGCTGGCGCGATCGCGGCGGGGCGGGCTATGGGCGCCGTGGCACTCGGCGCAGGCCTGGTGTCCGACCGAGGCGTGGACCCCGGGCAGGCTGGCCTTGGCGTGGCAGGTCGCGCACGTCGGCGGCTTCGCGATCCCGCCGGGACCGTGGGCGCGGTGGCAGCGCGCGCACGCTACGGCCTGGTGGGGCTGATCGGCGGCGACGCGCTTGGCGTGGCAGGTGGTGCAGGTGGCCTTGGCGGTGAGCGCGGCCGAGTGGCTATCGTGACAGGTGCGACATTCATTCTGGTGGCCCGCTGGTGCCGATTGCGCTTCGGCTTGGTGGCAGCTCGCGCAGGCCGGTGCCGGCTTGGGCGCGTGGACGTCGGCGCCGTGACAGCGCGCGCAGTCGGCGTGGACGGCGCCGGTGGCGGCGCGGGTCGCCTCGCTGCGGTGACAGCTCGCGCAGGTCGGCGCCGGAGTCGCCGGGGCGTGGGCGGCGCTGGCGTGGCAAGTCGCGCACGCGCTGTGGGCGCCGGTGCGGCGGCGGTCGGCGTGGCAGGTGCGGCACAGCGCGTCGCCGGGCGTGACCAAGGCGCGACCGCGGGCGTGGGGCGGATGGCAGGCCGCGCAGGTGACCGCGCCGGCGTGGAACGCGGTCGGGCTGGCCGCGGCATGGCAGCGCGCGCACGCCGCCACCGGACGGGCCGCGGCGGCGTCGGCGGGATGGGGCGCGTGGCAGGTGATGCAGGTCTGTCCCGGCGTCGCCCGATGGTGGGTCTCGAGGGTGCGGTGGCAGCCCTGACAGCGCGCGATCGCGCCGGCGCCGTCGACGTCGTGGGGCTCGTGGCACGACTTGCAGTCATGGTGCGCGGCGGCGGCGACCGCCATCACCGGCTTGCGCGCGTGGCAGCTGGTACACGCGGCGGCCGACGCGGCGACGAAGTCGTGGCCCTGATGACACGTGGTGCAGGCGTCGTGGCCCGGGCGCAGCGCGGTGGCGGGCACTCGGGGCTCGGTGGTGCGGTGGCACTCGGCGCAGCGCTCGGCCGCGCGCATCGGCTCCTCGTGGGGACGGTGACAGTCGAGGCAGCGCTGGGCGTCCTTGCCGTCGGTGGCGCCGTGGCGACGCACGACCGCGTCGTGACAGCCGGCGCAGGTCGGCGTGAGCGGCGGGTCGGCGTGGACGGCGTGACAGGTGCGACAATCAACCTGAGCGTGATGCGCAGGCGCGGGGGCCGGATCGCCATCATGGCAGCGCGCGCACGCCGCCGGCGCGATCGTGGCGTCGGCCCCGAAGCCGTGACAGCCGAGGCAGCTCGACGGTGACGCGACCGCGGCGTGGGTGTGATCGGCCTGGGCGTGGCAGGTCGCGCACACCGCGTCGCTCGGCGTGGTGAACGTGCCGTCGGTGTGGCAGCTCGCGCAGGTGACGCCGACCAGGGCCAGGTGGGTCACGTGGCCGGCGCTGGCGCGGACGTCTTGCCAGGTCGCCGGTACGTCGCGGGCCGGCGGGGCTGGCGGCGCCGGCGTGCGGCGCACGAACCAGATCACCGCCGCGCCCACCAGCGCCAGCACCGCGACCGCGACCAGGCCGCGCTTCACTGATGACACAGCCGGCACGGCAGCGCCGAGCGCGGCTGCGCGCTCGACCAGCCCGGCGGGTGGGGCGAGCCGCCGATGCCGCCGACCTTGTGGCAGCCGACGCACAGCTGCTCGCCGGCGCCGCCGTGACAGCTCGCGCAGCCCGCGGGATCGCGGCGCGCCGCCGGACCGTGGGCGTTGCCACCGAGGCCGACGCCGACCCAGCCCGACGGGTGCGGGCTCAGGCCACCGGCGCCGATCGCGGCGACGCCGGCGCCGACGTGGCAGTCGCGACACGCGCGGTCGGCGTGGCACGCGCTGCACGAGCCGGGATCGGCGCGGGCCTCCTCGGCGTGGTGCGAGCGAAAGCCGGCGCGATGCAGCGCGCTGCCGTCGGGGGCGTCGAAGCGGAGCTGGGCCGGCACCCGCGGCGCGGTGACGCCGTGGCAGCGCGCGCACGACTGCTCGGTGTGGCATGCGCTGCACATCGGCGCGGCGCTGGCGGCCCGCACGCCGTGCTCGCGCAGCCAGTCACCGTCGTGGACCAGGTGGGTCTCGGGCAGCGTGCCCTCGCGCTCGAGATCGACGTGGCAGGCGTCGCAGCGGTCGGGCTCGAACTGATCTTCGTGGGCGTGACAGCCCAGGCAGGTCGGCATGCGGGGCCGGATCGGGCCGTCGGTGCGGCTGACGTCGGCGTGACAGCGCACGCAGTTGCCGGCCACCGTCGCGACGTGGGTGGCGTGGGCGAAGCGCAGGTGGCGGCGGGCCTCGACCACCGCGCCCGCGCTCACCGGATCGCCGTGGCAGGTCAGGCAGTCGCGGGTGTCATGGGGCTTGGCGTGGCACGCCAGGCACGAGGCGGCGTCGGGGAGGTGGACCGGGTCGTCGTCGCCGGCGCGGGCCGCGCTGGCGTGGCAGGTGAGGCAGCTGATCCCGGCGCGCACGTGGCTGCGATGCGGAAACGCCTGCTCGCGACGGTCGTTGAGCCCCAAGATCCCGGCGCACGCGCCCACGACGATCAGCCCCGCGACCAGCCCCGCGACCACCAGGCGCGTCACGGCGCACCCCAGCGCCGGGTCACCCGCAAGAGCCCGTCGACGCGGCGGCGCTGCTCGGGCGAGGCCGAGGCCTCCACGGCGGCGGCCAGCTCCCAGGCCGCGGGCCGCCACCCGATCGCGACCAGGCCCCAGGGCCAGGCCGCGCCGCGCCGCGCCGGCTGGTCGGCGATCGCCAGCTCGACCTCGCTGCTCGCGGTCCACGCGCCGCCCATCGGCACCCGCGCGAAGCCGCGCAGCCCGGTCCAGCCGCCGTCGGCCGCGCCCTCGCGTCGCAGCTCGAAGCCGACCGCGCCGTCGCCGCGAGGATCGAGGCGCAAGGTGGTGCGCAGCGCGAGGTCCTCGCCGGCCTCACCGTCGACCAAGCGCACGCCGGCGCTGCCACCGACGTCGAGTCGCGGCGCGGCCCGCCAGCGCACATCGGCGCCGGCCAGGCGCGCCGGCACGTCGCCGAGCACCGAGAACAGCGACGTCGCCGGCAGCAGGTGCGACGGCGATCGGTGAGTGGCGAACAGCTCGCCGCGCAGGCCGCGGCGACGCTTGGCGACGCTGACCCGAGCCTCGGCCAGGCCGCCGCCGATCAGGTCCCAGGTGGCGGCGGCGGCGAGGTCGGCGCCACCGATCACGGCCGCGCCGTCGAGCGCGACCTCGTGGGTGTGCAGCGCCCCGTGCTCGCGCCGCTCGACCCACGCCAGCCCCAGCTGCGCCGCGCCGATCGGCCGGGCCAGGCGCCCGCCGACCACCCAGTCCCACGGCTGCGGGCCGAACCCAGGCGCGACCGGCAGCCCACCGAAAGCCTCGACGGCGAAGCGCGACGGCAGCTTGACGCGCGCCGACACGCCGTCGAGGTGGACCGGTCGCAGCCCGCCCGCGAACACCACGTGGCGACCGATGCGCAGCGCGCCGCGCCGGTCAGGATCGCGCAGCTCGATCACCATCACCAGGGCGTCGGCGTCGGCGCCGTCGTCGTCGGTGCCGGTCCACACCGAGGCCTCGGCGTCGAGCCACGACGTCGCGCGGTCGCCGGCCTCGAGGACCAGGAGCCCGGCCGGGGCCTGGGCGGTGGCCAGCGCGTCGGCGCGCAGCCGCAGCGGATCCCCGCTCGCCGCGCCCACGCTGGCGACGATCGCGATCGCGACGACCGCCTTCACTGGTCCCGCTTCTCGCCCAGGACGCGGCTGCGCAGGAGGTCGGCGATCACGACCCACACGTACAGGGCGAGTGACAGCGTCCCGATCGCCTGGCCGACCGACATCGCGACCATCACCGACAGCACCGTCGGCCAGAACAGCGACCACATGAACAGCGCGAGCGCGACCAGGCACATCGCGCACGCGGTCACCAGCACGCGGCGCGCGCGCACCTCGTCGAGCGCGAGCCAGCGCCGCAGGCGCCCGATCATCGCGCGGCCCCGGCGAACGGATGCGCGGGCCCGTGGCAGCCCTTGCTCGCGCAGCTCACCGCGTCGGTGTCCTGCATCGCCTTGTGGTCCGGCACCTGCTGCCAGAACGGCAGCGTCGTCGAGTGGCAGTGGGTGCAGGTCGAGTTCGGGAACGGCCGGCGGATGCGGATCTCGTCGACGAATCGCGCGATCGGCCAGTCGTGATACTCGGTCACGTAGTAGTAGACGTGCCGCATGCCACCCATCTTGGTGGCGACCGTGCCGAACATCCCGTAGTCGGCGTGGCAGGTGTAGCAGTTGCGGTCGCCAAACAGGTCGTTGCGGGCGTGCAGCGCGGCGAGGCTGGTGGAGGCCGGGTCCTCGGCGTCGGCCACCCACGGCCGCATCACGTGGCAGCCGTTGCAGAACTCGCGCTTGGTGGTCTGCTCGAAGCCCGCGTAGTTGCCGCTGCCCGCCGACAGGATCGGAAACACCCCCAGCCCGGCGAGGAGCAGGAGCTTGGTGACCGTGTTGAACGGCGGCTTGCGCACGAGGTAGTGCACGAGCAGGAGCGCGGCGATCACCGCCGTGACCAGCGACAGCAACACCAGCGGTTCAGCGAACATCGACCTGCCCGTCGAGGTGGGCGCTGGTGGCGCCGGTGAACACGATCGCGCCGTCGCCGTCGACGCTGGGGTGGCAGGTCGTGCACGACGCCAGCGTCATGGCGGCGGTGTGGCTGCCGCCGACCGGGGGCAGGCCGTGACAGGTCCCGCAGGCCGCGGCCTCGCCGCTGCTGTCGGTCCAGCCGGGCCGGGCGTCGCCGTGGCAGGTCGGGCCGCAGGTCTCGGAGGCGCGGTCCCAGCCGATCGCGGCCACCACCTCGGCCGGCCGCGCGCTGTCGATGTGACCGGCGGCCCCGACGCTGGCGGGGACCACGTGGCAGGTCGTGCAGGCGATCGGCCCGCGCAGGGTCGACGACGTCAGGTGGGCGCGATGGGCACCAACCGCGAGCGTCCGGGTCGAGATCTCGCCACCCAGCCCGCGCGGCGGCGCCGGCGAGTCGGCGTCGCCGTGACACGACGTGCAGGTGGTGCCAACGCCGATCATCGCGTCGAGGTGCACCGCGTCGCGATGGCAGGTGTCGCAGCGATCGGTCGCGGCGTGCCCGGCCGGCGGGGCCCCGTGACAGTCGCCGCAGGTCGCGACGCCGGTCTGGCTCCAGCCGGGCGCCGGGGTGCGCGCCGACGGGTCGGCCAGCGTCCCGCCATGGCAGTACACGCCGCTGCAGGTCTGGGTCGCGACGTCGTAGCGGGGCGGCGCGGTCCGCCGCGGCGGCGTCAGATCGCGGGCGGCCAGCGCGCCGAGCACGACCTCGGCCGGCGGATCATCGCGCCGCCCGCCACGCCGGAGGTGGCCCTCGGCGTCCCAGCGCGCCGGGACCACGTGACACTCCGCGCAGGGCACCGCGGCGTCGACGAGGTGGGCGAGGTGGGCGCCGCTCGACGGCTCGTGGCAGGTCGTGCAGCTGGTCGGCCCGTCGACGTGGCAGCCCAGGCACGAGACGCCGGTGATCCCGCCGCCGAAATCCTCGCCATGACAGCGCTGGCAGGCCGGGAAGTCCCAGGCCAGCTCGCGCAGGACCGCGCCATGAAAGTCGGCTGCGCCGGGATCGAGGACGCCCGGGCCGTGGACGCCGTGCGCGGGCTCGCCACCCCGGTCGCGCTCGACGGCGCACCCCATCAGCACCACCACCAAGAGCAGGCGCGCGTGCCCACCCGTCATTCCAGTCCGTGGACCTTGTCCACGTCGTACTCGGCGCCCGGGCCATGGCAGGTCGCGCAGCTCTCGATGCCAGTCGTCGTGGTCATGACGATGGTGTGGGCGGCGACGTAGGCGGCGTCGTGGCAACCCAGGCAGGCCGCGGCCTCGGGCTGGTACGTGATGGTCTCGATCGGGACGAAGCGGTTGGTCGCTGGCGTGAGCGGGTTGAAGGGCTCGCACAGGCCGTTCGTGTCGAGCGCGGGATCTTCGGTGCAGGCATAGACCTGATCGAACGTGGGCAAGAGCCCAGGCTGCGTGAGTGGCAGTCGGTAGGTGGTGCCGACGTGGCAGTTCTTGCAATTGGCGACGTCGCTGGGAAAGCGCACCTCGCTGAAATCCTCCTGTGTGCCCGATGGATTGGCCACCGACGGGCCGGGATAGCCACCCAGCACGAGCGCCTGCGTCAGCCGCTCGCCCATGTGGATACCGTGGATGAGCTTCTTGAAATGCACGCTGTGCACGTAGGGCTCGGCGCTGCCCTCGAGGCGCGCGATGCGCTCGTCGTTCACGTTGTTGGCGTTGTGGCACAAGGTGCAGTACTGCGGGTCTTCGCGACCGCCACCGTGGAACGAGAGCTGGTCGTGGCAGCCATTGCAGTTGGCGGTGGTCACGATGGTGCGGCGCGGGGTGGCGACCGCGTCGGTCACGGCGAAGGCGAACCGGGGCGGCGTGCCCGCGATCTTGCAACCGGTCTTGCTGGTGGGCGGGCAGGGCGGCCGCGCCGGGTCGGGATCGACGTACACCGTGTTGTACTCGAACGCGGCGGTATAGCTGCCAGTCGCATCGAGCGGGATGGCCGCCGTCGCGGGCGCGGTCCACGCGAAGATGCCATTGGCCGGATCGACGTCAGTGAGCACGCCCGTGGCGCCTGAGCCCAAGACGGTCGCCTGCCAATACCGTGCGTAGTCGGTGTTGGGGCCGGCGAACGTGGCGCGCATCGAGGGCAGCGGCCGGGTCCGCAGGTTGAGCGGCGTGCCGGCCGGCAGCTGGGCGGTGAACGTGATGGTCGGCTGCTGGCCCGGGTTGGTGCCGGTCACCGACTGGATCGTGATCGCCGGCTCGACGCGGGCGGCGTCGAGCTCGGGCACCAGGTGGCGCGTCACCAGCGGCGCGACGCCCGAGGTCGCGCCGTGGCACAGCGAGCAGTCGGCGGTCGCCGGGATCTGGCCGATGTGGCGCTGCTGCCAGGGCAAGGTCGGCGGGGCGAAGACGATCTGGTCGTGGCACGAGGTGCAGGCCGCCACGGTGGGCTTGGTCTTCCAGTTGTCGGCGTTGGCGGCCTCGGGGCGGTGACAGGTGACGCAGTTGGGAAGCGAGTGGGGGTAGACGACCGTCGAGTAGTCATGGACCGCGCCGCCGAAGCCGACGATGCGGTACGGCACGCCCGCGACGACGCTGGGCAAGCTCTTGCCGCGGTGGATCTTGTGGATCATCACGCTGAGGTCGACCGTGTTGCCGGTGTCGGGGTCGATCGACTGCTCGGTGTGGCAGGTCACGCACAGCGCGACGCTCTTGCGGGCCCCGCCGTGGAGCGCGAGCTGGTCGTGGCACTGGGCGCAGGCGCCGTCGTCGACGACCGCGCGCCGGACCGTCACCGCCGCGCCGCTCGGCACGAAGTCGAGCGTGTCGTCGTCGCCGACGCGGACCGCCGCGACCGTGCGCGTGCCGTAGACGCCGACGGTGTGGGTCTCCGTCGGGTCCGCGACGACGATGGGCGTCGCGAAGGTGTAGCGGTACGTGCCCTGGGCGACCCCGACCTCGACGAACGTGCCGGTCGATTCGCCGGCGGCCTGGCCGCTGGCGTTGGTGGTGTAGGCGGTGTACTGGCCGGGCCCGCCGTCGGCGGCGACCGCGAGGTGCGCGAGCACGAAGCTCACGCTCACCGCGCCGGTGGTGTAGCGCCCGTCGCGGTCGAGCGGCACCCCGGCGCCGTCGGTGATCTTCACCAGCGCGCTGGCGACGCCGTCGGTGATGCTGGCCTCTTGCAGCGCGATCACCAAGCCGGGCCCGGTCAGGTACGGCGACCGGCCGGGCTGGCCGGGCTCGCCGGGCTCCCCGGGCTCCCCGGTGGAACCGCCATCCCCGTCTCCTCCACTGGGACCGGCCGGGCCCGCAGGCCCCTCGCACGCTACGAGCACGAGGCTCGCGAGCAACAGCGGGAGCAGCGAAGGGCGAAGCATCGGCGGCTCCGCAGCACCATCTGTGCCGCGCCAACCGCGTGATCAGAAGGCGCAGCTGCTGCAAGCGCTGCGCACCCGCCGCGATCACGCGCATTTCCTGCGCGGATTGGCGCCACTGGCATCGTCGCCGAGGCAGGCTCGCGCCATGGACGAGCTGGCTAGCGACGCGCCCCTCGCGATCGAGATCACCGCGGCGATCAAGGCCGGCGACGTCGACGCGGTGCGCGCGCTGCTCGCGGCGCACCGGGGACTGGCGACCACGCGGATCGTCGAGGCCGGGCCGGCGTGCGCCGGCAAGCGCTCGCTCCTGCACGTGCTGGCCGACTGGCCCGGGCACGTGCCCAACGGCCCGGCGATGGCGGCAGATTTGCTCGCGGCCGGCGCCGACGTCGCCGCGCGCTTCGAGGGCGCGGGCAACCACACCGAGACCCCGCTGCACTGGGCCGCCAGCAACGACGACGTCGCGCTCCTCGACGCGCTGCTCGACGGCGGTGCCCGCATCGACGCGCCGGGTGCGGTGATCGCGGGCGGCACGGCGCTCGACGACGCGACCGCCTTCGCGCAGTGGCAGGCCGCGCGGCGCCTGGTCGCGCGGGGCGCCCGCACCACCGTGTGGAACGAAGCCGCCCTCGGGCTGGTCGACGCGCTCGCCGGGCGCCTGGCCAGCGCGACCCCGCCCAGCGCCGCCGAGATCACCGCCGGCTTGTGGGCGGCCTGCCACGGCGGTCAGCGCGCCACCGCCGAGCTGTGCCTCGGCCACGGCGCCGACCTCGACTGGATCGGCTACGACGGCATGACGCCGCTCGACACCGCCCGTCGCGCCCAGGCCGATGCCGTCGTGGCCTGGCTCCTCAGCCTCGGCGCGCGCTCGGCCGCCGACGGCTGAAGCGCTACAGCTCGATGTTGCGGGCTCGGCAGGCGCGCTTGATGGCCTGGCGGAGCCGCGGCTTCTTGACGTGCTGCAGCTCGCGCTTGGCGCCGCCGAGATCGTCCTGCGCGCAGTAGGCCTGGGCCCGGAGCGCGGACGCGGCCTGGGTGCCGGGGAACTTGTTGAGCGCGCGACGCGACAGCTGGAGGGCCAGGTCGCTGTCGCCGCTGGCCAAGGCGGCGCGGGCTTGGGTGAGGAGCTGCCTCAGCTCGGGATCGCCAGGATCGTCGTCGCCGTCATCGCCGGACTCGGTCGCACCGGCGGCGCCGGCGTCGATCGGCTTGGGCGTCGGGTTCGGCTTGCGCACGCCCGCGTCGACGAGGTCGACCGCGGCGCCGGCATCGACCGCCGCGATGGCGCCCCCATCGAGCGCGGCGCCGGCATCGACGCCCGCGCCCGCATCGGCGCCGGGCAGATCGGCGACCGCGACCTGGGTGGCGTCGATCGGCGCCGCGCCCGCCGCGTCGATCGCCGCCGCCGTCGCCGTCGGCCCCGCGGCGTCCTTCTTGGTACCACCGGCCAGCACGAACCCGAGCGCGACCGCGCCGCCGACCAGCACCACCGCGAGCGCGATCAGCAGCGGCCGGCCCGGCTTGGTCGGCGCGAGCACCACCGGCGCGGCCTGGGTCGCCGCCGCCACGACCGGGGTCGCGCTCGCGGTCGTGCCCACCGCGCCGGGGCCGGCCCGCAGCGCCTCGCGGGCCTGACTCATCATCGCGCTGCCATGATCGCCCGAGCCGACCGTGGCCGCGAAGGCATCCTCGGCGGGGCGGGCCGCCGTGCTCGGCTTGCTAGGGCTCGGCGCGCCAACGCGGGCTGCGCTCGAGATCGATCGCCGTCCGCTCAGCAGCGGCGAGCCGGTCAGCGCCTCGACGAACTGGCCGACGTCGTCCCAGCGCTCGATCGACTTCTTGGCCAGCGCGCGATCGACCGCGGCGGCGACGTGGGGCGGCGTGCCGGGCGCGGCCTCGAGCAGCGACGGTGCCGGCTCGTACACCACCTTGAACACCACCTCGGGGATCGTCGAGCCGCCAAAGGCCGGGAACCCGGCCAGCATCTCGAACACCACCGCGCCCAGCGCGAACACGTCGGTGCGGCCGTCGACCTCGTCGTGGCGGCCCATCGCCTGCTCGGGCGCCATGTACTGCGGCGTCCCCAGCATCTGGGTGTCCTGGGTCATCACCGTCGTCGAGCCCCGGATCTTGGAGATGCCAAAGTCGAGGACCTTGGCGCGCACCGAGTTGTCGTCGCCCGGCACCAGGAAGATGTTGGCTGGCTTGAGGTCGCGGTGGACGATGCCCTCTTTGTGGGCGGCGGTCAGCGCCGAGCCGACCTGCCGGATGAGCGGATAGACCTCCTCGACCGTCATCGGGCCCTGCTTGAGCCGATCGGCCAGCGACTCGCCCTGGAGCAGCTCGAGGACCAGGTACGGCGTGCCGTCGGGCAGCTGGTTCCAGTCGTGGACCTCGACGATGTTGGGGTGGCCCAGCCGCGACGCGATCTCGGCCTCGCGGCGAAACCGCGCCAGCGACTCGGGGTCGGCGACGTCAGGGTGCAGCACCTTGATGGCCACCTTCTTGCCGGGCAGGCGGGCATGGCTGGCCACGAACACCGCGCCCATCCCGCCGCGGCCGATCATGCCCTCGATCGTGTACGTCTCCGCGATGACGGCGCCGACGTCGAGAGCACGAGATGGTGAATGAGCCATCGGCGCCATCGTATAGTGACCAGACCATGCGCGCAGCCCCTGTAGCCCTCGCCGTGCTTGCCGGCCTCGTAATCTTGCCCGTCGGAGGCGTTCACGACGCCGACGCCCGCCCCAAGAAAAAGCGCACCAAGGTCAGCGACCTGGTGGACATCAGCGCGGCCAAACCGACGCTGACCGTGCTCACCGACGCCGACGGCGACCTCTACGTGTTCGGCAGCGTGAACGGCAGCAGCGATCCCTTGGTCTTCTATGGCGAGGGCGGCGGCAAGGACTTCTACCAGCTCCGCATCTTCGGGGGCGGCTCCGACGGCACGACCGGCGCGTTCGCCTACCGGTTCTGGTCGCCGCGCGTCGACAGCACCACCGACCTCGGCCGCAAGGCCAGCGGCGCCTTCTTCGTCAACTGCGCCGACGACGACGCCGCGCTCACCAAGCTGTCCGACGGCGACGCCCGCAAGGTCCTCGACAAGAGCGCGTTCCACCGTGCGCTGTGGAAGCGCCAGGCCCACGTCTTGGCCCGCGATGATTCCGGCACGTATTTCTATGTCGACCGCATCCGCGACGAGGAGGGCGGCAAGGGGTTTCGCATCTTCTCGGGTCCCAGTGGCAACATGAAGGAGCTGCCGATGACCAACGTCATCTCCGACTCGGTCGGCGAGATCTACGCGACCAAGAAAGGCGAGCTGCGCCTGGTCACGTCCAACGCCGAGATCGCCTGGATCAAG
>Ga0209181_10001878_pt1 | contig 35359 bp, 27 predicted proteins | sample MAT05_FD_187208 | JGI IMG/M metagenome (GOLD analysis project Ga0209181, IMG submission 187208) | Freshwater microbial communities from Lake Fryxell liftoff mats and glacier meltwater in Antarctica - MAT-05 (SPAdes) (version 2) | ecosystem: Environmental > Aquatic > Freshwater > Ice > Liftoff... | reverse complement strand
GTCACACACTTCGAGAGTCGGAACGCAGTTGGGACAGGGCAGCGGCAAACCCAGATCGTCTTCGTCGATCATGCCATCACAGTCGTCATCGAGCTGGTTACAGATCTCGGTGCCGGGCATGGCGCCAGGTGAAGTGATGACGCACTCGGTTCCGCTGCCGTCTGCCTTGCACACGAGGGAGCCGATGCCCAAACAGATGCCGAGCTCGCCGTCGGTGCACGGCAGACCCTTTTCAGGGAAGTCTTCGTCGACCAGCGTGTCGCAGTCGTCGTCCAGATCGTTGCACAGCTCGAACTTCTGATTTTCGCCGATGATCTGCGCCAACGCATTGGCGAGATCTTCTTTCGTCGAGACGAAGAAGGCGCCGCCGGTGCCGCCTGCAGCCGCGACTGCGTTGAGGCCGCCCTGCTCGCTCGCCAGGACGCTGAAGCCGATGACGTAGGTCTGTACCGATTTGCCGGCGATGCCCGCGAGCAGCGCGGCGGCGGCGGCGGCAGGGTCGTTCTCGCAGCTCTCGGCGCCGTCCGTCAGCAAGATGGTCGAGTAGGAGCGACAGTCTTTGGCGCTGTCGCAGGACACGATCGGCGTGAGAAAGTCGTACGCCGATTCGAGCGCGCCACCGAGCGGTGTAGGCCCGGTGCCTCGCAGCTCGCAGTCGCCGGTGGGACAGTGGTCGCCTGGAATCGTGCCGCTATCGAAGGCTGCGTCGGGGTCTTCGACGCCGTCGAGCCAGGAGAGATAGCGATTGATCGGCTCGTCGAAGCCGACCACGAACTGCGCGCCTCTGCGCGGTGGGCCGCATGAGCCCGCATAGTTGATGCACTCACTGGTCGGCGGATCTTCAAGCCCCTCAGGCGCCCAATCGATCTCGATGTTGCCAGTGAAATCGACGGTGCTGGGATAACCCGCAGCTGGATAGATCTGCGACAGCACACACGTGTTGCCCGGGTACGCCTGCGGGTAGGCAGGTGCGAGATTGTTGGTCGGGTCGTCGTACGAGCAACAGCTCGACGCGCACTCGAAGTTCGACGCCGTCTGGCAAGAGCGGTTGACGCCGACGTCTTGGTAATAGCGGCCGAGGGCGTAGTCGCTCTCCGGGAAGGCCGAGAGCACCTGGGTGAGCGCGTCTTTGGCGATGAACAGCCGCGAGTTGTTGCCTGCAATGGCGTCTGCGTCGGTCCCGGTGTCGACGCCCGGGTAGTCGACTGAACCGTCCCCGAAGGTCGGATTGCCCGACAGATCGTTGAGCATCGAACCGGAGGTGTCGACGATCAACGCGAAGCGCGGCCTCGCGTCGGAGGCTTGCACGAGGCAGAGGGCCTGATCCGAGTAGTCACAAATTTGTGGCAGACCGCCGGCGCAGACGTCCATGGTGGACCCGTCCGGGCAGATCATTTGGCCCAGATTCTCATCGACTAGGCCATTGAAGTCGTTGTCCCAGCCGTCACAAATTTCGCCGACGTAAGCGCTGTCGATCTGTAGCTCGCCCGCTCCACCACCCGCCTCGCCCGCACAGATCGGACAGATGCCGCCGTCGGCGCCGCGCACGTCGAACACGGCGAACGGATCGATATCGGCAGAGCGCGACTGCACATTTACGACACCACCCCCACCGCCGCCCGCGCAGTCGTCGCAAGTTCCGTTGTTCTGGGTCGCGCGGCACTCCAGGTCGGTTTCACCGGGATCGAACGGCGTACATTGCTGCGCTGCATTGGCGCACACCGAGCCGAGGTCGCCACCCAGGTTCTGGCAGGTCTGCCCGAGCAGCGCGTTGCACTGCGCGGTGGCCGTGCACGGCGTGCAGTTGCACGGCCCGCAACGACCTGCCTGGCAGGTTTGGCCGGCGTTGCATTCGGCGTTGGTCGTACACGGGAGGCACTTCGGCTGCGAGTCGCCGCCGCGGCCGCCGTGGGCGCTCACGCGCGCGGTGGGCTCGACGCTGACGAAGTCTCCGACGATGAGAATCGACCCACCGGCGCCGCCGCCCGCGGAATCGTTGCCCGACGAACAGCCTCGAAAGCCGTCCGCGTTCACGCGACCGGCGATGGTCACGACCCCAGTCTCCGTCGCATTGGCGGCGAACAGAACAACGCGACCGCCGCCATTGCCGGCGCGACCTGCCGCATCGAAGCCGTCGCGGCAGCCCTTGTCGCCGCCAGCGGCGCCAAACTCTTCTTCGTAGATGCTGTGCCGGAAGGAGAACCCAGCGACCGAAGGCGTGCCGTTACCAGCCCCGTTCGGCGTGTTCGTGGTGCCATAACAAACCGGAAAGTTGGGGTCGGCCGCGGCGACGCAGGCGGTGCCCAGCGCGTTCAAGTCGCCGCAGTCTTCCTCGAACTCTTGAGGAAACTGGCAAGAGTTCGCCGGCGCGACGATGAAGCAGTCCTTGGTGCCACGACCACCGCTGCCGAAGTGTGCGCCGCCGCCGCCTGAGTCCAGCACCGAGCAGCCGCCCTTGCCGCCTGCGGTGGCGTTCGGGCCTTCGCCTTCGTTACAAACTCTGCCCCGATAGCCGGCGCCTTTGGCGGTGATGCGGCTGGTCGCGTCGACGAAGATATCGCTGTCCGACTTGAGCACGACGTCGCCGGTGTTCAGCTTGTCGGTGCCGTTGAAGGAGACGGTGCAGATGAAGCCGCCGTTGATGACGTCGATCGAGTCGAAGGTGTGCTCACCTCCGTAACGGCAGCCTCGATTGAGCGACGCTGTGGCGTTCACCTGGCAGAGCCTGTCGACGGGGGTACCGCCTGGGCAGATGGCCGGCCCTGCGACGCTACCGTCGACTACGAGCGGCACCGCCAGCGCAACAGAGGGAAGCAGGAGCCCGAAGGCGATCAGTGTGCAAACTGTGAAGAGTCGACAGAGCATCGATTTTTGAGGATACGTAACAAAGACGCAACTCTCAAGGGTGCAGCGCTAGCCAAATCCCAAGGCGTCGACCAAGCGGTCAGCCGCCTCTTCAGGCCTCGACAGAGCCTAGGCGGCCCGTTGGTGCGAATCGAGCGGTCTGCGTCGATCCGGCGGCAGCGGCTCCCCCAGCGCGGACAGCGGCAGTCGAGCGACGTTGTATTTCTTGATCTCGCGATTGTGCACGGCGATGAACAGCTCGTCGCAGGTGAAGCCGAGCACCCGCTGCCAGCGCCAATCGTTGCTGCCCTGAAGCAGCCAGCCCGCGCCGTCCGAGAGCCGGACGATCTGAGCGTCCTGGCCATTGGCCAGCACCCGGCCGGCGTGCCCGCAGCCGACCGCAAACTGAAGCTCGTGCGTACCGATGCCGAGGCTCAGATCTTTGCGCAGCTTGCGAGGCGAAAGCTCCGCCGGATCGGTGGTGTAGGGGGAGGTCATGATCGACACCTCGGGGAACAGGCCGAACGCGTTCTCTTCCTTGCCTTCACCAAGTGTCCAGACGAGGTCCTTGCCGTCCGTGCCCAAGTTGGTGGCGCCTCGCGTCGTGTCACCGGGGTATGAGATGAGCGGGTGAGTCCCCCGCACCTCGTCGTACGCCCAAATGCTGGCGGCAACGTAGGCACTCGTCTGAAACAGAATGTCTTTGCCAATGAACCATGGCTTGGCGCCGAAGCTCGTGCCGTCAGGGTTCATGCCCGCATTGAACAAGGGGACCTGCGACGAAAAGTCATGTGGCAGCAAGAACAGCTGGTGACCATAGTCTAACTTCACGATCCACTCGGAGCCTGCAAACCATGCGACCTTTCCTTCCGCTTGATGGTGATATGGCATCTCCGGCGTGAGTGAGCCGACGCGGCCGATCATGAGCGCGTCTACCTCGTAGTCCTTGTTGGGCCCGTAGAGACTGATCGCAAACGTATCGTTGCTGAAATTTCGCATGAACGCGCCGCAATTCCACGGCCATGGGTTGCGAACGGCGAAGTCGAGATCGCCATCGACGTCGCCTACCACCCAGTCGAAGTAAGACTGCGTGTCGCCGTCCCCGTTGAGTGCCTTGCGTCCCAGCAGCAGTCGCGTCGTTCCTGCCGCGCAACGCCGGTCCAAGTCGACTCTCTAGAAGCTGCGCGGAGCCATCGAGGTTCATTAGCGCAAAATTGTCGTTCGCAACCTGAACAACGATCTCGGCGTCACCCCAAGAAACGTCTTCGACGACGCCATAGCGATAGTCGGGTGCCGGATCAGACAGCGTGCGCCAAATGAAGAACGGGATGTTTAGCTTCAATGGTTTGGACGAGTGAGTTTCCGTCAGGTATTCGGGATCCAAATCGAAGTAGCGGCTCGCGAGCTCTTCGCCGTTGGGCCGCTCCGGGGCAACGTGCGTGCCGGTTCCCACATTGTTGGCCAGCGTGCCAAGGTTCGTCGCGGCGTGCACCCAGAAGCGACCCTCGAGTCCGCTCCACGTGCCGCCCTGGTGGATCCCGTTGTCTTCTGGCGGCGGAATCACCATGAGCCCCACGGTCCGCCAGAAGTTTGCGTCGCTCTGGTAGAACCAGCGCCAATTGTGGGGTGAGTCGTCGTAGTCGAGCACCACATCGGCGCCGCGGTTGTTGCCGCCCGGCGCAAAACGACATCGTGACGCGATGGTAGCGGAATGTGCTCATCTCGCCGAGGGCGTTGGGCACCTCCATATGTAATTCGTCGGTGTCGACGAGCCCCAGATCGTCGCAGGGCGTGGCGCCGTCTTCATATTGGCAATAGCGAAATCGTGTCGGAACGTCCTCTGGAACGAACTCGGCGGCGGTCATGGTGAATCGAGCGCTACGAGAGCGAAGGGGTCTTATTTGCACCCGGTCTTGGCGGACGCGCTTGAACTCGGACGTAAAGAAGGAGGAGGTGACCGACTGGCTCTCGAGCACCTCGAAAGGGCGAGGCTCGCCTGCCGGTACCGGCACAGGCTCGCATGCGTCTGCCATCACTCCCGCCACCCACGCGGCCTCGGCATGGCTGTTAGCGTTTGTGTGGCTCGTGTTGCTGGCGAACGGGCAATCATCGGCGTCATTGCAGGTCCCATCGCAGTCGAAGTCGCCACCCGGGTCGCAGTCGGGGGAGCTGGCGAAGAAACCGTCGCTGTCGCACGGGTCTGCGCAGTCCAGGATGCCGTCGTCGTCGCTGTCGAGCGTGTTGTCGGTGAACGGGCAATCGTCGCAGACGTCGATGACGCCATCTCCCTCTCCGTCGCTGTCGTTACAGTCGCCCGCGTCGCAGGTATCGAGGTACGCAGGGCACTCGCCGTCGAAGTTGCCTTCGTCGTCAAAAATTCCGTGCCCATCCGGTGTTTCTACCGTTGTGATCCACTCGATGGTTTCGATGCTGTCAACGCCAGCCATGCGGTTGGTGGTGAGGTAAGGAGCTAGAGGATTCAATGGATCGATTGGGCCGGGGCCTGTGTAGCTATTGATGATGCCGCACAGGTTGCCGGAGTCGTCGATCAGTGCGCCGCCTGAGTCGCCCCGGGCGATGCCCGAATACTGGTCGCAGTACAACGGGTAGAAGTTCGCGAACGGTCGCTCATAGACGACGCCATCTGGAAACGAGAATCGCAACCAGCCGTCATGCGTGGAGTGGCGCCGCAATGCAAGGATATCGAAGCACGGCGCTGGGTCGTGAAAGTTGCTGCCGAAACCGATGATTGTGCCCGTAAAGTCGGTGCCGCAGGTGTTGTCGCCCAGCGGCGGGTGGACCGGTCGCGCAACGCTGCTCGGCACCCGCTCGTCCAAACGCATCAGGGCGAGGTCCTGCGCCGAGTCGTTCGAGTTCGAGTTGTCCGGATCCGCGATACGGCGCAGTATTGGGCGGCTGACGTCGAAGGTGTGGCTGAACACCTGGGACGAATCTGCTGCCCCTGGATCGAAATTGAAGATCACATCGCGGTCAGCCTCGGGGTCACCAAAGCAATGTGCAGCCGACAGGATCCAGCGCGGCGTGATTAACACGCCCGAGCAGCCCACGCCGGAAGCGCCAGCGATGGCAACGACGCGCTGATATTGATTGCCGGCGTCCACCGTTGTGCTGGAGCCGGGCCACACTGGCAAGGCAGCGTGGCCGACCAGCTCCTCCTCGGTCTCGGCCTGGCAGGCTGCGACGCAAGCCACCAGCACGAGTGCATGAATTGACGGGCGCATTGTTTCCCCCTTAGTCGACGCAGTTTGTTGGACCTGGATTCTCCGCTTCGCACTCGGCGTCGATAAGCTCGACCCTAACTCTGAGACAACTCGGGGCTTCGGCAGCCGAATAAAACAGTTCCAGGCGCTCAGATGATTCGGGGAACGGGGCCCAGCGAAATACTTTGGCCAATCCGCCCCCCAGCTGCCAAGGGGCGCCCGGCGTGCCATCGATCGCCACAACCAGATCCGTTGCGGATCCTCCGTCATTTCAGCCGCCGTTTGTCGCAGTGACGGCAACGTCCCGACCTTTTGCGGATTCCACGAAGTCCGCCAGCGGGAACGAAAGAACCTCGTCGCGACGCAACAAGCAGCCACCGGAATGACACTGCGCAGGCTCGCCATTCAACTCGCAGCGGTCATCGCCGCACCAGTCGTGCACCTCAAACGCCTCGGGGCGGGGCGAGTCGAATTCAGGGCAAGGTTCGATGGTGCAGGCAGCGAACATCGTGACGAGCGTGGCGCACGCGAGAGCCAGCGCGCTGCGCGCCAAGTGGGCCGTGACGAGCTTGCCGACGCTGCGGATTGCGATCATGCCTCCGACGCCCTCCCACCGGAAACACTACATGCTTGCCTGGGTGGAGGGTGCCCAAAGGGCTGGCTCCCCTGATAGATGGGTCGGAGAAGCACCCACCGAACCCACGTGAGATCACACGACTCAAGGCCCCCACCACAGCATCTCGTGCTGCACTGGTTTGCCACCGTGAGTGAGCTCGATCTGGAGGGTGGGGCCGATCGCCACACGGTGCTCGGGTGTGGGGTCGGCTTCGAAGAAGACTGCCTTGATGAAGCCCGACTGGTTCAACCAGAAGAGGTGAACACCCGAGCGGGTCTGTCCCCGAAGCAACAACAGGCGCCCCTCTCCTACCAAGTCGAATTCCATGAAGCGAAACGCGAGCTCCTCGAAGCGCGCCGGGGGCGGAAAGTCGGCGCCGAAGTCGGTCAGCTCAGGCAGGTGCTGCTTCAAGTGCTGATAGAGGAGATCGTAGCGCACACGCCCGAGACGAGGCAGGCGGCGGCCTACAGGCGCGAGAATGGGCCAGCTGTCGACATCTTCGGTGGGGACCTCGACCAGGGTGCGATAGCGATCGGCGAGCGTCGCGCCGCCATCGTCCGACCATGAGCGCAGGAGCCACCAGAACGGCGACAGCGTCGCGACGCCAGCCCGCGAGGTGAGCTCGACTGAAGTCTCCCACAGAGGATTGCGAAGCACGAAGCGAGCGCCGTGATTCTTGACGGCGACAGCACCGAGATAGAGCGCACCATGGCTGACGAAGTGCACGAAGAGCGACGGCTTGCCCACCGGGGCCGGCGCCAACAACTGCTCGCGGCATTCCGTGGTCAGCGCCGCCGACAACCGATGCACCGACGCATCCGAAAAATCTAGCTCGAGATCGGGACGAGACAGCGCCTCGGGCGCGAGCTTGGCGAAGAGCTGTGCCGTCTCTTCAGCTACGAACAGCAGCGCCGGATTGTTGGCCGGGTTCGCGTCGGTGCTGCGCAACGTCGCGAGGTCGACGCCTGGCGGATACAGCGGCAAGAACTGTTCGCGAAACAGGCGCTCTGTCGTGAGCGGGCGCCGCAGCTGTTCTGCCGACGCCCGCTGGGAAGCGACAACCGGTAGCCGCCTCAAAGTCAGAACATCTTCTTGCGCTTGGAAGACGACAGGATGCCCAACATCTCGCGGTACTTGGCGACGGTGCGCCGCGCGATCTTGATGCCGTCCTGATCTTCCAAAAGCTTCACGATGGCTTGATCGGACAAGGGGTTGTCCTTGTCCTCAAGCCCGATGATCTTCTTGATGGCCTGCTTCACGCTCTCGGACGCGATATCTTCGTCGGCGACGCGCGAGATGGACGAATTGAAGAAGTACTTCAGCTCGAACAGGCCTTGCGGCGTGTGCACGTACTTGTTGGAAGTGACGCGCGAGATGGTCGACTCGTGCATGCCGACGGCTGTCGCCACGTCGCGCAAGATCATCGGCTTCAAGTAGGCGACGCCCTTGTCCAAGAACTCGCGCTGCTTCTCGACGATGCACTCGGTCACGCGGATGATGGTGCGGCGGCGCTGTTCGATCGCGCGGATCAGCCACTGGGCGCTCTTCAGCTTGTCGCTGATGAACTCTTTGGCCTTCGGATCTTTGAGCATCTTCTGGGCGAGCGACTCGTTGATGTAGAGGCGCTGCATGCCCTTGTCGTTGTCGGAGACGACCCAGCGCTCCGAGTCTTTGAGGACGTAGACATCCGGCGTAATCGCCAGCGTCTTCTCGTCCACCTCGACGAAGTTGCGAGCCGGCACGCTCTCGAGCTTCTGGATTTCTTGGACGGCTTCGTACACTTCTTCCAGCTCGATTTTCAGCGCCTTGGCGATCGCCGCGAAGTTTCGGCGTTCGACGTTGTGCAGGTGCTCTTTGATGATCGTCTTCTCGATGTCGTCGTAGCCGAGCGCGTCGGCCTGCACCATCAGACACTCGCGGAGATCGCGCGAGGCGACACCGATCGGGTCGAACAGCTGGATCATCGACAGCACTTCGAGCGCGTCTTCTGCATCGAGGCCAGCTTCGGCGGCGAGATCTTCGACCGTCAAATCGGCGCGCTTGTTTCCTGCTTGATCGTCGCCGAGCTCCAGATCCAGATAGCCACGCTCGTCCAGATTGCCGATCACCAAGAGCGCGAACTGGCGTTCAGTGCCGAAGAGATCGCTCATCTGCAGCTGCCACATGAGGTGATCGCGCAACGTGCTCGGGCGGGTGAGTGACTGTTCGATCGGCGGCAGCTCTTCGAAGCCCGAGCGGCTGGAGCCCACGGGCGTCTGCAGCTGACGGTTCTCCAGGAACTGATCCCAGTCGACCTCTTTGGCGAGCTTCTCCATCCCGCGCGCCGCCATGTCGGTCTCGACCTCGACACGTTCGGTCATGCCGATGCGCTCTTCAGGCGGGGGGTCGCTGGCAGCGGAGATGGGCATCGAACGATCGGCTTCGCGTGCCCTGGGGTCGGCTATCTCGTCAGCCAGGACGGGGTTGCCGTCGAGCTCTTTGCGGACCTCGTCCACAAGCTCCATCCGGGAGAGCTGGAGCAGGCGGATGGCCTGCACCAGCTGGGGGGTCATGACCAGCTGAAGCGACTGCTTGAACTGGAGCTTCATCTCAATGCCCATCGAAGCTCCTCCTCGTAATTTCCACGGAGTTCATAGCGTTGTGCCCATCAAATTGAACCGGCACGAGCGATGCTAACACAGCAATTCGAAAGCACGGCCCAGCTCTTGCTTGGCCCGTCGGAGGCCCAGATCCAGAGCGTCAGCGGCCAGGCGGTTTCGGCTCGGCGCCGACCTCGAGCCGGGTCTCCCCGAACGAGACGGTCATTTTGCCTTCGGAGGTCAGCTTGACCTCCAACGTCTTGGCCCTGACCACCGTGGCATCGCTCACTCGGCCCGAGATATGAGCGTGCTCGGCTTCGAACTCGCCGGCGATCTCCCCTTGCGATGAGAGCGTGCCGACGCGCACCTTGCCGGAGACGACACCGGATGGAGTGACTGTCAGCGCGGGGCTGGTCAGCTCGCCGTCGACCTTGCCCTTCACCACCACGGCGCACGATGAGGTCATCGAGCCGCGGAACTCGGTCCCCTCTTCAACGACTGTCAGCCGATTCACTTCGGTCGGATTTTGGCTGTCCATGTTCAGGCTCCGTTCGCTTTGGGTGTGGTGATGCGCGCGCGTAGCCGTGCGCCTGGCTCGATGCCGAAGGCCGTTTTCTGGGGATGTTGCTCGATGGTCGACACGACTCGGCCTTCGGAGGAGACGACGAAACGCAGCGGGCCGACCACACCTGGTGCATCGCCTTCGAAGATTTGGCCGTGCACGGTGATGAGGCCAGGCCCGCTGACGCGACAGTTGGTGAGCACACCTGGGGGCCCGATGACGAGCTCGGTGCGCTCGCCGAGCGTGACGGCACAGTTGTCGAAGTGACTCTCGATCACCACCACACTGCCAGCATGGAACTCGAGTGAGGCGTTGCGCAGAACGTCGCCCTTCCCGAAATAGCGGCGCGTGGTCGAGACGGGCTCCGGCGCGCCGCCCGTGAGAAACGCCAGCGCATCTGCGCCCGACAAGATGCGCGAGCCGTCGGCCGCAAGACTTGCGTCGATGGTCTCGAGACGCACGCCTGCAAGCACTGCGTTGGCGGCCGTGACGGCGTAAAGCTTGGCGGAAGCGAAGCTGGCGCCCACCAGATTGGCCTCCACCAAGATCGCACGGCGCATGTCGGCGCGCTCGAAGCGCGCTCCCTTCAGGAACGCGCCTGTGAGGTTCGCGTGCAACATGGATGCTTGTGAAAAGTCTGCGCCGCTGGCGAGCGCACCAGTCAAGTCGGCGCCGTCCAGGTTCGCCTCGACCAGCGAGCTTTCTTCCAGGTTGGTGCCCTGCAGATTGGCGCCACGCAAGTCTGCGCGAATGAGCTTCGTGCCCCCCAGGTAGGCCTCGTTGAGGTCTGCATGCGCCAGGTTCGCCTGCGTCAAGTCGGCTTTGCCGAAGTTCGCTGAATCAAGCTCGGCGTTGGTCAAGCGCGCGCCTTCGAGCACGGCTTCGATCAGGGTGGCCCCTTCGAGATTGGCGCGCGTGAGGTTGGCACCAGTGAGGTTCGCCCGATCGAGATTCGCGGAGTCGAGCTCGGCTTTGTCGAGGTTCGTGTCGCTCAGATCAGCCGCGACGAGGAACGCTTCTCGGAGGCTCGCGTTGCGCAGCACCGAGCCGCGCAGCTTCGAGCCGCCGAGGTTGCAGCCGGTGAGGTCGGATCGCGAAAAATCGACCGACTCCAAGGTCAAGTTGGACAAGTCGAGGCCCCGCAGATCGCGCTGCGAAAGCTTGCCTCCCTGCTTCGCCAAGCGGACCACGTCATCGCGTGTCAGGTCGGCCATCGCTCGTACTCCTTCTGCCCCAAGGGGATCATCATCGCACGCCCTGTTCTGCGAGCGCGCGTCGCTCGGCTTCGTCGAGGAAAGCAAGCAACAGCTCGACCTTCGCCGCGTACGCCATCGGCTCGAGCTTCTTCACGCGATCGACTTCGCCCAGGCGCGAGAGCAAGAGGTTGACCTCTGCCAGCGCGAGCAGACGCTCGCGGCGCAACACCCGGCGCTCCGGCGTGATCGGCTGTGAAGCATCGTACGCCTTCGTCACGCGCCCGAGCTCTGCGATCGCATGCGCGAGCCGTGTTCTCTCTTCGCGACGCCCGAAGGCGGGCGAGGTCTCGGAGACGTTCTTGCGGTGTTCGCTGAAGCGCTCGACGATGCGCTCGGCGACCTCGAGCGAGACCCTCCCGAGCTCTGCGATATCTTTCGGACGCGAAACGTAGAACAGCCCGAGCGAGGCCATGCCGGTCGCGTAGATGCGGTCGACGCCCAGCTTGAACAAGCCCGGCACCCTCGACAGAAGTGCGTGCACGATGGCGCTTTCACGCCGGTTGGCTTCGGTCTCGAGCGCGAAGGCCTGCGGAAAAAAGGCGATCAGCTCACTGTACGCGTCGATGATTCGCTCGCGTGGCTCTCCGCGCACGATGGGATCACGCGCGGGCGGGGTCGCTTTGTCTTCACCGGCGGGCTGGCCTGCGTAGTCGAACGCGCGGATGAAGCCCCTCACCTTCTCGGCGAGCTCGGCAAAGCCCATCCCTTCGGCAGATCTCAAGATGGCCCGCACGGCGGGCGAACAGTGTTCGATCCACGCTGTGTGAGGCTCGCCCAGCCGAACCTCGATCATGAAATCACGAATCGATTGGGCGTTCGCGATCACGAGATCATGAAACAACTGACGTGCTTGCGACTGGTCGAACGCGTTCTCCGCGGTGATCGTGGCGTCGTCGTCATCACCGCCAGCAGTACGCGGTGGGGGCGCTTCCGAGTCGCCTTTCACCAAGATCGCGTCGAAGCCCGTCTCCACCTCGTCGAGCAGCCGCTGAAATTCGCCGCGCGACTGGTCTCCGAACGGTGGCGGGTTGCTGCGGACCGGAGTCGCAACTGGAGGCGGAGCGCCGGCCGCAACTGGCTTGCTCGCAGACTTGCCGTCGCTGGCCTTGGCGGCAGGCGACACCAAGGTCGCCTTTTCCGGCGCCGACTTTGGTGCTGGCGAAACTGCGGGCGAAGGCGCGCTCTGCGCCAGCCCTCGAATCGTCGAGCGCAGCTCTCCAGCCTCGAGGCCTGGCTCGGTCGTCTTGTGCAGCTTGCCACGGCCGTCTTTTCCTTTGTTCGCTTTGCTCGGCTGCACGCTGCGCGCTTTGGCGGCGCCACCCCGGGTCTCGGCCGCAAGCTCGCGCCCCAGCGCTCCGACGACGGCGCCGCACTCCCCGCAAAACTGGGAGCCGACATCGATGTCGGCTCCGCACGCGTCACATTGGACCATGCAGCGGCGTCAGACGTTACCAGGGCAAGTCGGCCTCGTCAGCCCTATCCGCGTCGCAAAAAATGCTATCGTCAGGCTCCTCGATCCATGAGGCCTCGCACGAGTGGCGGAACTGGCAGACGCACCAGATTTAGGTTCTGGCGCCGCAAGGCGTGGGGGTTCAAGTCCCTCCTCGTGTACTGAGCACAACATCGAACCCCGACCTCGCGAATGCTCCTCTGCGAGCTGGTGACTCGATGTGCGACACACCGATGCGTGGTATTTGAGCCGAGATGAGCGCTCCACGCGCCTTACGGCCAGACGCCACGACGCTCGCGACCTGGGTCGCGGACGCGCGCGGTCGCACGCTCGAGCTGTACGCGGATCTCGACGACGCGCAGCTGGTGGTGCCGTACCTCCCGATCATCAATCCGCCGATCTGGGAGCTGGGGCACGTGGCGTGGTTCCAGGAGCACTGGGCCTTGCGCCATGCCCTCGGCGGCGCGCCCGCGCGCTCCGACGCGGACGCGCTCTGGAATTCGGCGCTGGTTCCCCATCGAGAGCGCTGGACCATGGAGCTGCCTTCGCGAATCGCCACTCGCGAGTACCTCGAAGCTGTCCGGGAGCGCGTGCTCGAGAGCCTGCACCGCTCGGCCGAGCCGCTCGGCAGCGAGCTCGCCTACTTCATCATGCTCGGCGTGTTCCACGAGGACATGCACCACGAGGCGTTGCTGTACACGAGGCAGACGATGGCATGGCCAGCGCCGTCGTTGACCGGCGCCAACGGGGAGACGACCGAGTCTCCAGAGACAGGGGCGCTCGATGGAGACGTGCCAGTCCCTGCCGGAGCGTGGCGCATCGGCGCCGAGCGCGAACCGGAGCCCATCTTCGTCTTCGATAACGAGAAATGGGCGCACGAGATCGAGCTTGCACCGTTCCGGATCGCGCGCGCGCCGGTGACGCAGGCAGAATTCGCGGCGTTCGTCGACGACGGTGGATACCGCCGGCCCGATCTGTGGACGACGGAAGGGTCCGCCTGGCGACAGCGAACAGGCGCGGTCCATCCCGTCCACTGGCGGTCGGCGAGCGGAGGCTGGGAGCGGAGGGTCTTCGACCGCTGGGTCGCGGTCTCCGGCCAGCCCCACCGGCCGATGCTGCACGTCAGCGCGCACGAGGCGGAAGCGTGGTGCCGCTGGGCGGGTCGGCGTTTGCCCACGGAGGCTGAATGGGAGCGTGCGGCGCATGGCGCGCCGATCGACCAGCGCGCCAACCTCGACCTGCGCATCGGCGACACGGTGGATGTCGCAGCGTTCGCAGCTGGCGAAAGCGCGTGCGGCTGCCGCCAGATGATCGGCAACGTGTGGGAGTGGACGACCAGCAGCTTCGGTCCCTATCCGGGCTACGTGCGCGATCCCTACGCCGAGTACAGCGAGCCGTGGTTCGGTGGTGATCACCGGGTGCTGCGCGGTGGTTGCTTCGCGACCCGCGCCCGACTGCTGAGGCCCACGTGGCGCAACTTCTACCCACCGGAGCGGCGTGACATCTGGAGTGGATTCAGGACATGCGCCCTCGACTGACGGCGTTCATCGTGACGCCCGCGCCGCGCGGCTCGCGGCACGGCAACCGCGTCACGGCGCTCCGCTGGGCGTGGCGTCTGCGCGAGCTCGGCCTGCGCGTGCGCATGGCAGAGGCGTGGACCGGCGAGCCCTGCGACGTCCTGGTCGCCCTGCATGCGCTGCGTAGCCACGCTTCGATCCAGCGTCATGCGCGGCAGTTGCCGGCAGAGCCGCGGATCGTCGCGCTCACGGGAACGGACCTCTATGGCGACATCCATTCCAATGCCGACGCCCGGGAATCCCTCGAGCTCGCCACGCGCCTCGTGCTCTTGCAGCCGCTCGGCCTGCGCCAGCTGCCATTACGCTTGCACGACAAGACGCTGACGATTCGCCAGAGCGCGAGCGCTCCCGTCGCGTCTCGCGCGCCGTCAGCGACCGGCACGCTCGAGGTCTGCGTCATGGGCCACCTGCGCGACGTGAAGGCCCCCTTCCTCGCGGCCGAGGCCGCACGCTTGCTACCGGCCGGCTCGCGCGTGCGAATCTCCCATCTGGGCGCGGCGCTCGACGCTTCGATGCGCGCCCGGGCCGAAGCGGCGAGCAAGGCGTCGGAGGGACGCTGGACCTGGCTCGGCGAGCGATCGCGGCTCGAGGCGCTGAGATTCCTCGCTGGGTCAGACCTTCTGGTGCTGACGAGCGCCCAGGAGGGGGGCGCGAATGTCGTGACCGAGGCCATTGCGTGCGGCGTGCCGGTCGTATCGACGCGCATCGAAGGCTCGCTCGGGATCCTCGGAGAGGATTACCCCGGCTACGTCGAGCCGGGCGACGCAGCCGAGCTCGCGCGCATGCTCGCTCGCTGCGAGACGGAGTCCGAGCTTCTCTCCTCGCTGCGCGCCCGTTGCAACGCGCTGCGAACGCTGGTGGATCCTTCCCGCGAGCGGGAGAGCTGGCGTCGTCTGCTCGGCGAGATCATTCCGGAGGCTGCCCGATCAACGTGACGGCTCGAAGACAGGACCCACCGTCGACGTTTCATCCCGATGCAGATCGCACCTCGAGTGTCTCGCGAAGGCGAAACGCGGCGACCACCCCGGAGGCGAACGTGAGCCCTGCGACGACCCATAGCGCCGCAGCCAGGCCAAACGCGTCGGCCACCACACCGGCGACGACTGCCCCGACGGCATAGCCGAGGTCGCGCCAGAGGTGGCGCGCTCGGTTGACCGAAGCTCGCGCCTATTGCGCGATCTCGCTCTTGCACTGGGACGAGCAGCCGTCGCCGGAGACTTGATCGCCGTCGTCGCACTCCTCGCCTTCGCTGGCTTGCTTGATGCCGTCGCCACAGCGAGGTCCGAGCGTGCAGTTGGGGTTGCAGCCTTCGTAGCCGCCCGCGTTCACGCCGTCGTCGCACAGCTCGCCGAACAGGCTGTTGACGTTGCCGTCGCCACAATACGCCCCCAGCACGCAACCGGGCGCGCAGCCGGGCACGCCTGTGAAGCTGTAGTTGGCCAGGTTGACGCCGTCGTCACAGACCTCCTCGGGGCTCTGCAGGATGTTGTCCCCGCAGAACGGTCCGGGCACACAGCCGGGCTGGCACTCACCATAACCGCCGTCGTTGACGCCGTCGTCGCAGAGCTCGTCGCCCGCAACGATGTTGTCGCCGCAATCCGTCTCACAAGTGCTCTTGGCGGTGACGAAACCGTTCAGCGTGAGGTTGAAGTTCGACGCATTGGTGTGCCGCTCTGCATGAAACAGCGCAATCTCGTAGACGTTGCCCGCCACCAGATTGAGCGTAGTCGCCATCGCCGGGTCCAGCACGAACGAGCCGGAGCGCTGCGGATGCAGACCGCCGAGGTCGAGCGCCAAGCGACCATTGATGAACACCCACACGTCGTCGTCACCGGAGAAGGCGAGCGACTCACCACCATTGAATTGGAACCAGGTGCGAATCTCCGACGTGAACCCGAAGTTGTGGGTGGCCGACGCCGTCTCTTGGCCGAGCAGAACCCAACCCAAGTTGTCCAACGGAAAGAAGGTCGCGTCGGGGAAGAAGTAGCTCATATCGGGTTGCTGATTGAGCGTGATCTTCGTGACGTGCTTGATGTTGACGCTGGGGTCGTCGTTGTACCACTGGTCGAAATTGGCCTCGGTGGTGGTCTGCTGCCCGTAGGGGCACGGCCCGATCAGCGGCAGCGGAGCGCCACAGATGCCCGTGTAGTCCGGCTTGCCCGTCGCATTCAGCAGCGGGCCGACCAGGCCCAGGGTCTCTTGCGAGGCGCCGAACTGCTCGAAGTCGGGGTGCTTGGTCGCAGCAGGTGCGCGGATGAAGTCCCGAAACGCGACCGGCACTTGCAGGGTGGGCGGCAGCGACCCCGTGACGTCGACGCAAGTGAAGCCCGCCTCGACCAGGCAGTCGAACGAGCAGCCGTCACCGTCGGTGGTATTGCCGTCGTCGCACTCCTCCGCGTCTGATGGGAGAATCAGACCGTCGCCGCACTGCGAGACACACGGCCCCAGCGAGCAGCTGGGCTCGACCTCGCAGAACGGGTTACAGCCGTCACCAATATCGTCGTTGCCGTCGTCGCAGGGCTCGTCGCCTTCCCACACGCCGTCGTTGCAGACTGTCGCATGGCACGGCTCGCCCGGCAGGCCACACTCGAAGCCGAACTCGCGCTGGCAGATGTCGGAACAGCCGTCACCCGAGACCGGGGTCACGCCGTCGTCGTCCTCGCAGTCTTCGTTCCCGGCGATGATGCCGTCGCCGCAAGCCGCGGCAATGCACGGCTGGCCCGGCTGAATGCATTGCCAACCGAGCTCGACCTCACAGGTGTCCGAGCAGCCATCACCGGCAGTCGCATCGCCGTCGTCACAGGTCTCCGTCCCCGTCACCTGCGCATCGCCGCACTCTACCGTCGAGACGCAGGGCTCTCCCGGATCGGGACACGCGAAGTCTTGCTCGACTGTCGCGCAGTCGGCGGAGCACCCGTCGCCGGCGACGCTGTTGCCGTCGTCGCAAACTTCGCCCGCCTGAATCGCGCCGTCGCCGCAACCGGTCATGTCGACGCCGCCGACTCCGTTGCCCCCGCCGCCTGGCTGGTCGTCACCTCCGACGTTGAAGCCCGCGCCTTGGCCGCTGCCTCCGCCGCCCTCTGTGCTGGTGCCAGCGCCGGCTCCGCCTGCGCCGCCCTTGCCGCTCACGAACTGCGGGTCACCGCATGCTGACAAGCCGAGGATCACCGTGATCAAGCCGCCGTGAAACCGACTCGCAGAGCGTACAAAGGCCATCCAGTCAGGCTACGGAGCGGCTGTGTCCTTCGTCAATGTGACTGTATTCTTACACCGTGGGTGTACGGCGCAGAAATCAAGACAGCGAATTGCTGCAGTTTCCGGGTGCGCAGGTCGCCTCGAAAGTGAGGCATCCCGATATCGAGCGGAATTTTGGTGAGAATTCACTAGCTCGTAAAGCCCGAAAAAATGGCTGAAATGGACAGTCACCTGATTGGCTCCGCAAGGAGTTGCTCCGCACCTTGGAGGTGACCTTCGATGAGTCCGAAACCCACTGTCTTTGCGATCGACTTCGGCACGAGCAACTCGCTGCTCGCAGCCGCTTCACCGGGGAAAATCTACGAACCGATCCCGCTCGATCCCGAAGCGTCAGACCCGACGATTCTTCGCAGCGCGCTCTACTTCCTGCGCCTCGACGATGGCCGCTTCGGCAGCGCCGCCATCCGATCCCTACTGGAAGAGGGTTTTCGCGGACGGCTGATCCGCTCGATCAAGCGTCACCTGCCGTCGCGTTCTTTTACTGCCACCATGATCGGCAACCGGCCGGCCCAGCTCGAAGACTTGATCGGCGCGTTCTTGAGAGCGATGCGCGAGCGAGCGTGCCGGCATTTCGACGTCGACGTGCGGCGCACGGTAATGGGGCGACCCGCGCGCTTCTCCAACGAACCTGACGACGACGCGCTGGCCGAGAGCCGCCTGCTGAAGGCAGCGAAGATAGCGGGCTTCGAGGAGGTGACGTTCTGCCCGGAGCCAGTCGCGGCCGCCTACGACTTCGCAGACGATCTGCAGGAGCCACGGGTCGTGCTGGTCGCCGATCTCGGCGGCGGCACCTCCGATTTCACCATCGTTCGTATGGGCAAAGGCCGCTTCTTACCTGAAGACGTGCTCGCGGTCGGCGGCGTGGCGACGGCAGGCGACGCCATCGACGGCGCGCTGGTGCGCGCCACGGTGGCACCCCATTTCGGTGCGCGCGCGCGATACCGCGTACCGCTCGGAAGCATCGACTTGGACATGCCCAAACAATTGATCGAGCTGCTCGCGTCGCCTGCCGATCTCACGGTCGTCGATCGGGGCAAGGTCGTGCGTCAGCTGGAGTCGATTCGCGCCGGGTTGCTCGACCGCGAAGACAGACCGAAGCTCGACCGCTTCGTCGCGCTGGTCGAAGACGGTTTGGGGTTCTCGCTCTACGAAGCCGTCGAGAGCGCCAAACGACGCCTGTCGGAGATTTCGGAGACGCCCATCAACGTGGACGAGCCGAGCCTTGCCATCACCGAGACGGCGACGCGCAGCGAGCTCGATCGCGTGGCAGAAAAGCCGGTCGCCGCCATCCTCGAGGCACTGGACAAAACGCTGGAGACGGCCGGCATCAGCGCGGACGAGATCGACATCGCCTGCCTGACCGGCGGCACCTCGCGCATGCCGCTCGTGGCAGCAGCCATCGCGGCTCGGCTACCGCGCGCTGCGACGCGAAGACTGCGGAGCTTTCACTCGGTCGTCGTCGGACTTGCACACCGCGCGCGGGAGATCGCGGAGAAGACCCCCTGATCCCCTCACGAAAGGTGATGCACCTCAAAGCAGATCTGGATGATCGGCCATCGAATCTCGGGCCAACGCCGTCTGCTCCAGTTTCAAAGATTCGCTCGCGCTCTATCTGCCTCGTCGAGCGCCGAACGCAGCGCCCGCGGGCTGGTCGCACCGGTCAAATGGTGCTTTGATCCAGAGCAATGAAGCGGGCTGATTTCCTGAACGAGTCACTGATCGCCAGCGCCAAAGCGAAAGCCTTGGCAAAGGTCCGCAAACCCGCCGCGAAGAAGCCGCCCAAGGCCGCGAAAAAGCCCGCCCCGCACCCCGCAGCGCTGATCGACTTCATGATGAAGAGCTGGCGGCCGCGCGACAAGCGCCTGCCGGCGGCGATCCCCAACGCGAAGGCATTCGCGGCCCGCCGCAAAGCACTGTCGAAGCGCTTTCCAGGAGACTGGCTCGTCATCCCCACGGGCCACGAGAAGGTCCGCGCGAACGACACGCTGTATCGCTTTCGACCCGGCAGCGACTTCTTCTACCTGACCGGCAACGTCGAGCCGGACTGCGTGCTGCTACTGGAGCCGCTCAAGACCGGCGGCCATCGTCACGTCTTGTTCGTCGAGCCGAACCCAGGTCGCGCCGACAAGACCTTCTTCACCGACCATCACAAAGGCGAGCTGTGGGTCGGCGCACGTCTGGGTGTGCGCGAGAGCCGCGCGTTTTTCGCGATGCACGAGTGCCGAGGCCTGCCTGATCTCGAGCAAACGCTGCGCGCAGCCGCGCGCAGAAAGCGGGGCGTCGTGCGCACGCTGCGAAATACCAGCCCCAGCGTCGATCGCTGCATTCCGAAGGCGGGCAAAAAGACAGGCGATCGTGAGCTAACCGAATTTCTTTCGGAGATGCGCCTGATCAAGGACGAGCTGGAGATCGAAGAGCTGCAGAAGGTGGTGCTCTCGACCAAGCGCGCTTTCGAGGACGTCATCCGCGCGCTCAAGACCGCCAAATCGGAGCGCGAGGTCGAAGGCACCTTCAACCTGCGCGCGCGGGTCGAAGGCAACGACGTGGGCTACGGAACCATCGCCGCCAGCGGCGCCAACGCCTGCATCCTGCATTGGACGCGCAACGACGCCCGCCTGAAGAAGAGCGACTTGCTTTTGCTCGACGCAGGGGTCGAGGGCAACAAGCTCTACACTGCGGACATCACCCGCACGCTGCCCATCTCCGGCAAGTTCGGCAAGACCCAGCGCGTGGTCTACGACCTGGTCTGTGAAGCGCAGGCGGCTGCGCTCGCCGCCGTGCGACCGGGCAACGATTTCATGGAGCCGAATCGCGCAGCACAACGCGTCTTGGCAAAGGGTCTCGAGCGATTGGGCATCTTGCCGGACGCAGAGGCCGCGCTGGCAGACGACAAGCAGCTGCAAAAGCGATACACGCTGCACAACACCAGCCACATGCTCGGCATCGACGTGCACGACTGCGCAAAGGCTCGGCAAGAGGTGTATCGCTACGGCCAGCTCGAGCCGGGCATGGTGCTCACGGTCGAACCTGGCCTCTACTTCCAACCCGACGACCTGACCGTGCCGGAGAAATATCGCGGCATCGGCGTGCGCATCGAAGACGACGTGCTGGTCACCAAGACCGGCATGCGAAACTTGTCGAGCTCGATGCCCCGCGACGCCCGCCAGGTCGAGGCGTGGATGGCGAGCGTCTGGGCCGACTCGGGTCGGGCTAGCGTCGGCGACGCGCCAGCAAAAGGCCGATCAAGGCGCATCCCAGCCAAGGCGCGGCGCGCGACCAAGGCGTAACGGCCGTCGCGATCACACACGAGCAGCCGTCATCGTCGTCATCATCGGGCGTGACTACGCCACCGCCGGCGCCGCCCGTGCCTGCGCCGCCCGCGGGCTCGCAAAGCTCCGTCTGAATGAGCTGCTTCTGCGCCGCCCAGGGGCCGGTACATTCCGTCGCAATCGTCGAGTCGGCGCCACACTGCGGGTCGGGCCCGTCGAGACACGCCAGATGGTGGATCGGCTCGAAGGTGACGCCGCCGTCCAAGCTCTTGCCGACGGTGAACTCGGCGAGCGCCTCCCGACCGCAGGCAAACAACGCGTCGTCGGTCCAGGTGAGGCAGCGCACGCCGACCTCGTTCACCTTCGCGAATGTGTAGTCATCGGTCGATGCGCCCCAGATGCCGTCAACGTCACCACCGACACGCACCTCCGAGCCATCTGGCGAAAGCGCAAAGCCGAGCAGCGACCCTTGCCCCTCGAACAGCGTCTCCCACGTATCGCCCGCGTCGTGCGTGACGAGCAAGACGCCCTCCAGCGAGTCGAGCCGCACGTACACGGTGTCGTGGTCATTCGGATCGATGGCCGCGATGTAGGGGCCAGCATCGTTTTCGCTGCCGGGGATGGCCTTGAGCACCCAGGTGTCTCCAGCGTCGGTCGAGACAGCCAGCGCCCCGATGTATTCGGAGCTCGTCACCACGTTGAAGCCGCTCGCGTAGAGCAGATCTTCGTCATCGAGCGCCGCATCCAGCGTGAACCCCAAGAAGCTCGGCGGAAGGGCAACACCGAGCTTCGACCAAGCTGCGGCCGCGTCGGTCGATTTGAAAATCTGCGTGTCGAACATGTTGCCGCCGATGCCGTCACTGGAGATGGCGATGGCGATGGTCGGATCTTGCTTGAGCGTCGACACGTCGACGAAAAATCGATCGGTCAGATCACCGCCGACGAAGGAATAATCGCAGCCATCGGGTGTGGTCACCGACAAGCCGTCGAAGACGGCGGCAATGAGCACGCCACCGTCGACGATGGCGATCGGCGGATCGAGGATGCCGCTGTACGACGCAGCTTGTTCGCAAGACCAAAGCCAGTTGGTCCCGCCGTTTCGAGTGGTGATGAAGCCGTACGTCGTCTGCACTGCGATGTGCTGGTCGTCGGTTGGGTCGACGACAAGCTGTTGCGCGTCGGGAAAGCGGCCGTTGGCGAACGCAGCGAGCGGCGGCGCCAGCGGAATCGACAGCACGACACCAATCGCGACGATCGCTCTCACGGCACCTCGAGGTAGGTCAAAATGTCGGCGAGCTCATCATCCGAGAGCACTTCGACCGAAAAGGGTGGCATCACGCCGCCGTACCCGAGAAAGCCGCCGTGCCTCGTCTTCTCGACGAACACCAGACGACGAGCGGCGTCGTCGTAGTCAGGCGCTGGGTGCGCGGCGAGCGTCTCTCTGGCCAGCACAGGCGCGGATGGTATCAGGGCTCCCGCGCCTGCACCCTTGCTGCCGTGACAGCTCTCGCACGCGCGTTTGTAGCTTGCACGACCCCGGTCTTCGTCGCCGGCACCTGGGTCTGTCACCGGTGCGATCGAAAATGGCTGACTGTCGCCGCCACCCTCCAGCGACTCGAGGTACGCGTAGATGTAGATCGCCTCTTCTTCGCTGCCGTCCCATGGATCTTGAGCGAGCATGAAGTAGTAACGACACGCGTTGATCGACTGGAGCAGGGTGTTCTCCTGCCCGCCCCAGAAGCTCAGGCGTTTGGTGACGCCCGCGAGCGGCGCGCCGCTGAGGCCAGGCTCGCCCTGGCTGCTGTGGCAGTCGCTGCACGCCAAGCGATTGTTGGGCCCGTCGCTGAGCGAGGCGTTGCCGAACAGGTCTGCTCCTTGCTCGACCGCCGTGCGGTGCTCGGTGATGATCTCGGCGTCTCCGCAGGCGGAGGCACCCGCTGCGAGCAGCACTGCGCTGAGCCACGAGTGCCAGGACCTCATCGAATTGGCTCCGCGATGAGCGAGATCGAATCGGGATAGATGCCGACCGGGATGCTGGAGAGCACCTCCAAATCAGCGTCGAGCACGAGCACGTTTCCCGGCTGCTCATGATCGCCCTCGCAGACCACGAACAAGTTGCCGTCCAGCTCTTCGACCGCGTGCGGCAAGTTGCACTCGGCATTGGTGAAGGTGCGCGTGACGGTCTCTTCGACGCCTGTGAGGTCGACCACCAAGAGCGCGTTCGGCTGCTGCGTGGGGATGTACAGCTTGCTGTCGTCAGCGGAGAGATCGACGAAAAAGGGCGCGCCTTGCGTGATGATCGTCTGCGACGCATCGAGCTCTTTCGACGCGGTGTCGAAAAAACGGACGTCTTTCGAAGCAGTGTTGGAGACGATCAACGTGCTTTCGTCAGCGCTGAGCCGCAGCGCGTAGGGCCCGTACACGGGGGAACCGAAGCCGGAGATGCCGGACCCCACGTCGACCAGCTCGACGCCGGATTCGGGTGCGTCGAGGTCGATGATCGCCAGTCGGTCTTCGCCGTAACACGCGACGTACAGCGTGCTGCCCGCCAGCTGCATGCCGTGCGGGGCGACGCAGGTCGTAACCAGCGTGGCCGGCTCGGAGTCGACCAGCTCGAGGTTCGCTGTCTCGACGATGGCGATGGTGGCCTTCGCTTTGTCGTAATCCGATGCGTTCTCGATGGCGCGTTTGAGGTCGAAGTGCGAGGTGATCACGCGCTTCCCATCCGCCGAAACGAGAATGTCGCCTGGGTTGGGGTCCACGCGCACTTGGCCGATGATCGACAGATCCGCGAGCCGGAGCTTCTGCACGTAGCCGTAGCTGCCGCTTTCGCCATGGCTGGCGTGCGGGCCAGCGACGCCGAGATCCGGATAAGACAGCGCGACGTAGGCGAAGCCCCGCGGCGCATCCAAAGCCAGGTGGTGGGGCCCGTCGATGTCGACCGGATTTCGGCCAACAGGCCGCGCATCCAAGCGCGTACCAGCGACCAGATCGAGGACGCTGACAGTGTCCGAATAGCTATCGGTCACCAACGCCGACAAGCCGACCGGGTAGGCGATGTCTTCCACCAAATCCGGATACGGATCGCCCTCGAACGGCTCGACCTCGATGTTGGTGATCGGGTCCGGCTTGCAGGCGGCGCCGACCAAGGCGGCCAGCATGAAGAGAGCCCAGGGGACACGATTGAAAGGCATCAAGGAGCCGCGCTCGGGAAGCATAGTACGGATTCCGTACTTGGCTTTTGCAGCTTCACTTCGTGCCAGGGCACTTCGTGGACCTCCTGGACTCCGTCCACTCCGTGGACTCCGTCCAAACCGGTTCGGACCGGGGCGGCGCCACGGCAGCACGATCTTTGCGGGCTTTTAGGGGCAAGGCGAGGGGTCGGGACGGGCGGGGGCTTGTCAGGCTCTCTGGCGTCGGGTAACCCCTCGGCGCCCCGAATGTCAGCCGGAACCTCCCTCGTCATCGTCGAGTCGCCTGCTAAAGCCCGCACAATCGCGGGGTTCTTGGGCCGCGACTACGTGGTCGAGTCCTCCATCGGCCACATTCGGGACCTGGCCGCCAAGAAGACCGAGCTGCCGCTCGCGGTCCAAAAAGAGCCGTGGGCGTACCTCGGCGTCGACGTCGAGCACGGCTTCAAGCCTTTCTACGTCATCGACGCAGACAAGAAGAGCCACATCCAAAAGCTCCGCGGCCTGTTGGCCGACGCGAAAGAGCTCTTCCTGGCGACCGACGAAGATCGCGAAGGCGAGAGCATTGCTTGGCATTTGCTGGAGGTGCTCAAGCCCAAAGTGCCGGTCAAACGCATGGTGTTTCACGAGATCACCAAGCAGGCGATCCAGAAGGCGATCGCGTCGCCCCGTGAGATCGATCGAGGCCTCGTCGAGGCCCAAGAGGCGCGCCGCATCCTGGATAGGCTGTATGGCTACGACGTCTCTCCCGTGCTCTGGCGAAAGGTCGCGCGGGGCCTGTCAGCCGGTCGTGTGCAGAGCGTCGCCACACGCATCATCGTCGAACGCGAAAAACAGCGCATCGCCTTCGTAAAGGCCGGTTTCTGGGGCATCGAGGTAGACTTCGAGGCCGAGAGCATGACCTTTGCGGCGGCGCTGATTTCGGCGCGGGGTTCGCGCATCGCGACCAGCAAAGACTTCGACGACAAAGGCCAGGTCACCAAGCCGAACCTGCTCGTGCTGGACGAAGCCAACGCGCGCGCCCTCGCGACCTCCCTCGAGGGCGTCACGCTCAAGGTTCAAAGCGTCGAGCGCAAGCCGAACAAGCGCTCGCCTGCCGCGCCGTTCATGACGTCGACGCTGCAACAAGAGGCCAGCCGTAAGCTCCGCGTCAGCGCCAAACGCGCGATGAGCTCGGCCCAGCGCCTGTACGAAGGCGGCTTCATCACCTACATGCGTACCGACTCGACGCAGCTCTCGACCACTGCCGTCGAGAGCGCGCGCACACTCATCAAGGAGATGTACGGCGCTGAGTATTTGCCAGCTGAACCGCGCGTTTACGCCAAAAAGGTAAAAAACGCACAAGAGGCCCACGAGGCCATCCGCCCGGCGGGCGACTCGTTCCGTCACCCGGACGAGGTCGCGCGCGAGGTCGGCATCGAAGACGCCAAGCTCTACGAGCTCATCTGGAAGCGCACCATCGCCTCGCAGATGAAGGACTCGATCGGCGAGAGCGTGCAGGTGAAGATCGCCGGCAAGACGAAGGCGAACGACGACGTCGAGCTCTCGGCCAACGGCCACAGCATCGTGTTCCCCGGCTTCTTGCGGGCCTACGTCGAAGGCAGCGACGACCCGGCAGCCGAGCTCGAGAGCCGCGAGCGCCACTTGCCTCGGCTCGACGAAGGCCAGTCCCTGGCCGTGCTGGCCGTCGACCCCAAAGCGCACGAGACGCAAGCCCCCGCGCGCTTCACTGAAGCGAGCCTGGTCCAAAAGCTCGAAGAGCTAGGCGTCGGCCGCCCGTCTACTTACGCGTCGACGATCGGCACCATCACCGACCGCGGTTACGTCTGGAAAAAGGGCGCTGCGCTGGTGCCGAGCTTCCTCGCGTTTGCAGTGATCGAGCTGCTCGAGAAACACTTCGAGGTGCTCGTCGACTACGCCTTCACGGCCAAGATGGAGGACGATCTCGACGCCATCGCCGGCGGCAATCAAGCCTCTGGCCCCTGGCTCGAGCGCTTCTACTTCGGCGAGGGTGGCGTCGCCGGCGACAAGGCCGGCACGAACGTCCACGTCAAGGGCAGCACCGCCATCGGTCTGAAGTCGATGGTGATCGAGCGGCTGGAAGAGATCGACGCGCGCGCCATCAACACGCTCGCGCTCGGCACAGACGCCGAGGGTCGCGAGATCAACGTGCGCGTTGGCAAGTTCGGTCCGTACCTCGAGCGTGGTGAAGATCGCGCCAGTATTCCAGCAGACACGCCCCCCGATGAGCTCACTGTCGCAGCAGCGACCGAGCTGCTCGCCAAAGGCAACGGCGACCGCTTGCTCGGCAACGACCCGGAGACAGGCAAGCCCATCTACATCAAGGCTGGGCGCTTCGGCACGTACTTGCAGCTCGGCGAAGCCGGCGGCGACAACGAGAAGCCGAAGACGGGTCCGTTCCTGAAGCTGTGGGATCCGGAGACGCTGACCATCGAGGACGCGCTCAAATCGCTGTCGTTGCCGCGAACTGTCGGCAAGCATCCCGAGCACGGCCCCATCCTCGCGCGCATCGGCAAGTTCGGCCCGTACATCACGGCTGGTAAAGAGACGCGCAGCCTGGAGCGCGAAGAGCAGGTGTTCTCACTCACAGAAGCCGAAGCGCTGATTGTGCTCTCGCAGCCAAAGACACGCACCCGCCGCGCCGCTGCCGAGCCGCTCAAGGTGTTTCCGGAAGACAACATCTCCAAGAAGCCGATCGTCGTGCGTGAAGGCAAGTTTGGCCTCTACGTCACCGACGGCGAGACGAACGCCACCTTGCGGCGCGACGACACCCTCGAAAACCTCACCCACGATCGCGCACAAGAGCTGCTGCAAGACCGCCGTGATCGGGGTGACAGCGGCAAAAAGGGCAAAAGAGCTCCCGCCAAGAAGGCGCCTGCCAAGAAGGCTCCGAAGGCAGCCGCCTCCTCCGCAGCCCAGCCGTCCGAAGGCAAAGTGGCTGCCCCCAAATCGGCTGCGAAGAAGAAGCCCGCGGCGAAGAAGGCGGCTTCCAAGAAGCCCATCGCCAAGAAGCACCCGCCCAAGAAGCCAGCAGGCACCCAGCCGAAGGCATCGACGCCCAGCGCATGAAGTCGCTCGCTGCTCTCGCATGTTTGGTGCTGCTTGTGAGCTGCGCCCGAGAGCAAGGCGAACGGCGGCAGCCTCCCGCCCAATACCCGACCACGCCGATGGCGACTGCGCCGCCGCTCGCCACCGGGACAGCACCGCCGGTGGTCACGGCTTCAGCACCTGTTCCGTCGGGCACGACCTCGAGCGTGTCGAGCGCGCCGCCCAGCAGCAGCGTCGTTTCGATGAGCCCCAAAGAATTATTCAGAGCGCAGGACGCGTGCCTCGATCACTGCGACCAATTCGCCTGCATGAAGGTCGCGAACGCGTACAAGCAAGGTGCCGGCGTCCCGAATGACGTGCTGGCCGGGCGCCGCTATGCCATCCATGCGTGTCTCGAGTGCGGCGCGCCGGGTCTGGCGATCGTCGACCAGTGCCCGAGCTGGGGCGTTAGCGACGCGCCCGCGAAGAAGAAGTAGCCGGGCTCCGACGTAAGCCGCACGCATGACTGAATCGGCCTATCGCACGTGTCAGAATGCGGGCCTCAAGTCGTGTGCCAGCTGCGGCACGCCCACCGACCCGGCGCGCTTGGTCTATGGCAAATCAGGCGAGCTGCTCTGTGCGTCGTGCGAGTCTGGCCGCGACGGCGAAGTGAGGCTCGCGCGGGGCGCGCTGGGCTCTGCAGTGGCGGCGTTCGTGTTCGGCTTTTTCGGCATGATTGCGTTGGTGCTGCTTGCCGAGTCGGTGCTCGGCATCGTGGGTCTCGTCGGCAGGCACAGCGCAGGCAAAGCCGAGCTGCGCCTCACGGGCGTGTGGCTGGCGTTCTTGGGCGTGATCGTCGTGCTCGCGGGGCGCACGATCGCGGACGCCCACCGGACGTTGTCGACAGCTGCTGTGCGCAGAGTCGTCGGCTCCAAGCGAACGCGGTTGCTCTTGCTTTCTTGGGCCGGGCTTCCGTTGGTGCCCTTCTTGGGCTTTCTCTATGTCGCGTTCATGATTGTCGGACGCGCTATCAAAGGCGTTTCGCCGTAACGGTCGTCACACCAGCGTCATGCGGTTCTCTTCCAGATCCGTGTCGATGCCCGCCCCGCAAACCAGCGCCTCCAAGCCGCGCAGCACGACGCGCTCGGTCGCGCCGCGACGCAGCTCGTTGCGCACCTTTTGACTGACGAAGCCGAGTGCGAGCAGCGCCTCGTCTTGTGCGTCCGGCTCCGATATCGGCAGCGTCGCGAGCCCTGCGCGCACGTCGTCGACGATCTCCCCGACCACAGCCAGCGCGCGTTCGCCGAACGTATCGCACAACCAACCCACTGCACACCAAGCCAGCATCGCGTGCTCCGACTCATCGCGCGCGATCTCCCCGAACACGACCCGCAGAGTCGGATCCGTCACGTAGGTGAGGGCTTCTCGAGCCTCCATCGCCGCGACTGTTTCGCCGACGCAGCCCTCCAAGATGACGGTGCGCAGCACCTCTTCGAGCGTGATCTCGGCCAGCGCGCCGGTCATGTCGAGCTGCCCCGGCCCAATTGGGGAGCCCAGGTATTCGGTGGCCAGCGCGAACGCCATACGCGTGTGGCGGGTCTCGTCAGCCATGGCCGACTGGGATCGAACGATCAGATCGGGCGGTGCGCCGAGGGCCAGGAGCTGCAGCGAGAAGCGAGCAAAGGCGGCAATCGATGCGTGCTCCATCTGGCCGATCGTCGTCCAATACTCGCCGAGCTTCTTCCGGGTGCGAGTCGAGAGCCCGTCGAGCTTCGGGTGCAGCCCTTCTGCCGACCAATCCGCGCGCGCGAGAGCGGGCGCCAGCCGTTCAAAGCCTTCCACCACGAACGGTCGGCCGATGGCGCACTCGACCGGTGCACAGATTTTCTTGGTGCCGTTCGAGCTGCACTGCTCCGATTGGTCACAATCAGCGTCGCCACCACACTCGTCGAATGGCGTCTGGCATTGGTATTCCGTTTGTCCGCAGCCGGGCTCGTCGATGAAGGATGCACACACAGCACCGCCGCTACAGTCTGCGTCCGAGCTGCAAGCTGCGTCGACACACCTGCCGATGGGAGAGCCGCACTCGCAAATTCGACCGTCGCCGCACTGCGCGTCCGTGGTGCAACCGAGCACGCAGGTGCACTGACCGAAATCGCTGGAGCAGTAGTTGTTGGCTTCTCCGCTGCAGTCGGCGTCGGTGGAGCACCCTTCGGGTAGCGCACCGCCGCATTCGAAGTCTGCCCGCGGCACGAGACTCGCGCACGTCGTTTTCTCGGGCCGATGGGTCCAGCCGCTCGCGCAGGTCACGTAGCCGGTGTCGACACCGTCGACCACGACCGGCGTCGGGTTCTCGCATGCCAGCAGCCCACCGGGCGTAGCGCCGCCGCCACCCTCCGGCCCGTCGCTGACGTCACTGCTGCAGGCGGAGAGACCAAGGCTGGCGAGGAATGCCGACCCCCACAGGTCGATGCGACCGAGACGCGTACTGCTTCGCATGCGGACGAGTTTGCAAATCGCAGGCCTGCCGCATTTCGGCTTCCAAGCAGCCACAAACGCGGCGGCCGAGGTGCAAGCCAGCTCAAAGACGTGCGCCACGGTGGGCCAGCACCGTTAGCGAAACCGCAGAGCGCCGCCGCCGCCCGGGCAAAGGGACTTGCGGTGGAGGCAGTTTTTGGTAGGTTGCGCGTCCGTTTGCCCGCCCCGGCGCGTCAACGTTCTCACGCAGTAGGCCGCCTTAGCTCAGTGGTAGAGCAACGGTTTCGTAAACCGTAGGTCTCGAGTTCAAGTCTCGAAGGCGGCTCCAGGTTTTCACCTGGCTTTTCTGAGGTTTCTCGCTCAGCCGCGCCACCAGCGGATCCCGAATCGGATCCCGATAGAGCCGAATCCGTCAGGCCCAAGGCCACGTCCAGCGGAGCCAGGAAGGGCATCCCGGCCTCCTTGAACGTGCGGGCGCGCCGACGGTAGTGCGCCACCATCTGCGACGACTTGTGGCCGCTGCGATCGGTCACCCAGGCTTCGCTCTCACCGCGTGCGAGAGCTTCGGTGATGAACAAAGCGCGGAGCCCGTGGAAGCCCGTGGGACGCGTTACGCTGGTGCCGGTGAACAGCTCCGGCCTGGTGATGCCGCAAACCTTCAGCTCGTCGCGGTACTCGTCCGGTCGCCATCGCAAACGTGCCTTCCCGTCCTTCGAGAACACGAGCTTGTCGCCGCCCGGCTTGCCGCGCAGCTCGTAGATGTGGGTGAGAGCACGAGCGACGCCCGGTCGTAGTGCCCAGGTGCGAGGCTCGTCCGTCTTGTTCTCGTCCAGCCGCACGAGGCCGCGCTTCAAATCGAAGTCCGACCATGTAAGTTGCTCGCCTTCGTCGTGGCGCATGCCCTCCCTGGCGAGGAAGCCGGCGAACAAGCGCGACATCAGCGGCACCTCGGAGCGCGCCAAGTAGGTGTCGTGCTCGTCGGTGTGGATCATCTCCTGCTTCTTCGTGGCTCCGAGTCGCGGCATCCAACCCGAAGGCAACGGGTTCGCCGTGATCGCCCTCAGCGGGTACATCGCCATCTTGAGCACGCGGTTCATCGTCTGCGCCACGTGCCTGCGCGTCGAGCCTGACAGCTCGGGAGGCAGCGCCTTCATCACCTGCTCGGCGTGGTCGAGCGTGAACGAGCGCAGCGGGACGTTCTGCACGAGCGGGTAAATCCACTTCGTGAGCAGGTTGCTGTCGTCGCCGGTGCTGCGCTTCTTTCGCACGTGGTCGGGAAACTCGCGAGCCAGCTCGCCGCTGACCCAGCGGTCCCCGAGCGCCTTGACCGTGAGTGACGTCGCCGGAACAGACTTCGCCGCCACGATGCGCCCGGCAACGATGCGCTCGACCAGCTCAAGGAGCTGCTTCAGCGTGTCGGCGTTTGCGACCGCCGCGCGGTCCAGCAGCTTGGGCAACATGGCCACGGTGGCTTCGTCCTTCGTCGCCCTGACGTCGCGGGCGATGCCGGCGAGCACGACGGCTCGGGCGTCCGCTTGCTCGCGGGGCATGTCGAGGTGCACGCAATGGCGCTTGCCGCCACCGATGGGCGTGCGTGCGTACAGCTTGCCGCGCGACTCGAACACGCTGCCCGAGGCCTGGCGGCTCACAGATCACCTTCAATGATGCCTTCGGCTTCGCTGATGTCGGCGAGAATGCGCGCGAAGTCGTCCAGCTTCATGACGATGTGACCCTCGATGCTGTTCGCAGGGCCAGCCGCGAACTCACGAAGGCAGTGCATCGCGATCTGGTGGGCGTTCTTCACGCGCGCCACGATTCGCTCGTCTGTCAGTCGCTGGCCCTCACAGCGGCCGTCAAAGTCGAGGTCGCGTTCGGCGCGGGTTTCGATCTCCTCCTTCAGCTGCTCGTCGGTGAGCAGTGACGCGGGGTTGCTTGATACGCGCTTCGAAACTACGGTCTGGGTACTCATGACAGCTCCTATCTGTTGTGGGTCACGCCTCGGGCCGCTCGTAACGGCGCCGGGGCACTTTCGCCTCAGCTGGCGATGCCGAGTTCCTTCTCGAGCGACGCGAGCCCGAGGGCCAACGCTTGGCGGGCCACCGTGTTGCGCTTCGGCTCGACGCCCAACGCACGCTTGGTCAGTGCCGCGACGACGCGGTCGATCCGGTCCTCGTACCCGTGGACGTCAGGCCGCGTTGCCTGCCACGGCGTCTTCGTTTTGCTCTGTGCCATTCCGCCAGTATGCATGCGCCCTACGATTCGAAAAGGGGGCCGCACGTCGAAAGTCTGTAAGTGTTTCGAATGATATCGTAATTTGGCGGTCGATTTCGCCGCTCAGTCGCGGGGGTGAGCGCATGGCGTTGGTGAAGTGTCCCGACTGCGGCGGCCAGGTGAGCAGCAACGCGATGATGTGCATGACGTGCGGAGCGCCGAACGCTGGTGCGCCGCCAGTTCGCACCGATGGCCAGAGCGGCAAGATCGTCGTGATGTTCCACCTGCTGCTCGCCGTGCTGGGCGTCGTCACGTGGATCGTGAAGTTCGGCAAGCAGGCGCGCTTTCTCGAGGGCGCCAGCGGTGGAGCGCTACCAGTACCGCCGCTCGATACCGATCAACTCAAGGTCCTTGCCATCGTCGCCAACGATCAACATGAACGGCGCGGCCGGCAGGTACCAGAGCCCGTCGTTATCCGTGTCGTCGGTGAGCGGCTTCAGCTCTAGGCGGCCGTCGTCGTAGGCATCGGTGGCGGCCTTCACGATGAGCCGCTCGTGCTGAGTCTTGAGGTTCGTTAGCTCTTCGTCGAACTCCGGCGACCAGAAGAGCGGACGCATCAACGGGGCAGGAAGCGACGCTTCGGATCGGTCTTGGAGACCGCCATCCGCTGGCGATACATCTCGACCTTCTCGGCGGGGAGAGGCGAGAGCTTGTATTGAGCGTGCCAGGCTTCCGCTTCGTCGCGTGTCATCGCGCGCGCATTGTTGTCGACCGTGGTGATCGCGCTGAAAGCTGCAAACTTGTTCGACATGGTCTCGTCCTCCCTGGGCCTGGGCATGGTGGCACCAATTCTGTACACACACAATTACTTGGCCAAGGTGTCACGCTGACACCCTGGCGCGCATCGCCCGGAGCTACTCCCTGCGCTCGCCAGGTCTCTGCGGCCGCGGACTGGCGCTGCGTTCCATCTGGCGCTGCTCTCTCGCATCCATCGGCCGCAGCGACATCGCCCGCCCGAGGTCGTCGATGGCAAGGTACGGCCTCGAGTCGGCGCGTCGGTCGAGCGCGCTGTGTAGCTCGTCGGTGACGGCAGGACGGATGATGCCGGCCTCGATCATGTCGTCTCGGATGCTCACGGCTCAACCCCCCGTCGTGAACGGCGTAAGCAGCGCGATGCTCGGCAGCTGCACGGCTCCGACTCGCTCTTCGTTCGTCCGCCGGTAGCGCTCGTACAGCGAGTGCTTGACGGCGCCGAGGTCGGGGTAAGCGCGATCGCACTCGGGAGGCATCGGCACACCCAGCTCTTCAGCGAGTGCGCGGGCGCGCACTCGTGCGGCGTGATGGTCGTTTCCTCGAGGTGATCGAGCGCGGCCTAGCCGATAAAGTTCACTACGAGATAGCCAACTCGCTCGGCGTCTGCGGCTGTCTGCGCCGCAAACAGGCACCCGCTCATGCCCCGCCGCAGCCAGTCCCGAAGATGCTCGGTAACGATCTCGGTTGGCTCAAGGCCTTTCACGGCACGAGCCGATCAGCCGTCGCCAACCGGCTTTCGATCTGTCGGCACGCTCAGCACAGCGACGACACGGCCAGTGCGGTCCACCAGCTGGACCCCGCGGGGCTCGGTAGCCCGCGCCAGAACCGCGGCACGGTCTTCGCGAAACTCTCGAGTCGTGACTGGATTGCGCACCGTCTTCGCGTCTGCTGAACGGGTTGTCATCGGGCAACCATAGCTGATCTGGGACCACATGGACAATTCGATCAAGCTCAATGCGCTAGGCCGATGCGACGGCCCGAAGCGGCCCCGTCCCCGGAATCGCGATCCGGTCGATCGCCTCCCGCAAGACCGCGAGCGACGTCGCCGCGTAGTGTCGGCCAAGCACCGAGCGCGGCTCGTGACCCATCAGCCGCTCGATCGTCTCGTGCCCGACACCCGCTGCCTCGAGCCAGGTCGCGAATGATCGTCTGAGCGCGTGGAAGGTTGCGCCCTCGAGCACGACCCCTGCACTCGCCAGGTCGGCGCGGAGCAGCCGAGCCGAGTCCGGCCGATGCGTCTTGCCGTTGCGCGCGAAAACCGGCGCGGCCGAGTCCGCCACCGCCAGCCCGCGGAGCCGCCAGGCGAGATCCGGGTGAATCGGCACGCTGCGCGTGCTTGCGAGCGTCTTCGTCTGCCTTACGCCCCCGCGCAGAGCGCAAGCCCGGCGGACATGGAGCAAGCCTGCCGAAAGATCAACGTCACCCCACGTGAGACCCGCAAGCTCGCCGTCACGAAGCCCGGAGAGAAGAGCCGCGGCGTACCGGGTGCGACGGGGCTCGGGAGCAGTCGAGAGCAGCTTGCTCGCATCTTCGGACGTGAGAAAGATCGGAGCCGCTCGGCGCTTCGAGGGCAGCTCAAGGCCGGCCTCGAATGCGTCGCGGACCGGGTTGCACGTCAGCTTTGGGTCGAGCTCCCGCACGCGCACGATCTTTAAGAACATGCCAAGCGCCTTCACGACGTTGCGCACGGTGAGCGGAGCCAGTCCCTCCGCCGTCAGCGCATCAACGAAGCCCGCGAGGACGGAGCGCGTCAGCTCGTGCGGGCAGAGCGCACCCAGAAGCCTCACCACGTGGCCCGCTCGCGCCTCCGGCTTGCTAGCCGTGCCGCAGACGACGCTTCGAAATTCGTGGTGGGTCGCGGGGGCGAGGTCTTTGGTTTCGTAGACAGCCACCACTTGCACGGCAAGCGAGCGGATCGTGTGCCTCACCTCGGGCGCCGGCGGCTTGACCTTCCACGTGCCGGCGATCACAGCGTCGATGATTTGCGAGGCGTCTCGCTTGACCCGAACCGCCGGCCAGTCGGCAGGGTAGCGCTTCGTCACGCGGGCAAGCCGTCCGGTGGCAGGATCGAGGCGTCGGAAATCGAGCTGATAGCGGCCCGAGTGCCTCCCGCTGGCCACCCGGGAAAGCCCTGTGACGCCCGAGCGGCTAGCGCGCGCCATCGGTCACCTCTGCCAGCCCGAGCTCTTGCTCAAGGGCCGTCAGCCCTCGCAAGAGGCAATACTTCGCGACGGTCGCGCGCCGCTGCGGCACGCCTGACTACGTGACGTCAGCTCGTGAGCGACGCGATCGATCCGCGCCTCGAGACTGCGCCATTGGTGCGCACGCTGACGCCTTGAAACTTCTTGGTTGATGCCATTGCCATAAAGATATCCAGTAGAAACGGTTCGAAAAGAGGGGCGCCTGACGATTACGCGTAAGTGCGCGGATCGATATCGCTAATGGCTGATCGATTCTCGCCACCACGTCTCCCCGTGGCGCCGCTAGGCGGATCGTTGCCAGACCAGCGATCGCATCGAAGCGGGCGCGGCGAAATCCTCGCGAGCCGAGCGGTTAGCTGAACCGTCGCCCGGCGCTGGTGCCCGAGGGCGGCCCGCCCGGCTGGTGGACGCAGTGGAGCCATACGTCGGCTGTGGACGCCGCGCGTGCGGGCGCGCGTGCGCGGGCGTGCGCGTGCGCGGGACCTTTCATTCTTGGATCAAGCTCCACTAGCTCCACTAGCGACATCGGGAGATCGGCTTCGGCTTTCACCTGAAGTCGAAACCCCGCTCTGCGTGATTGCCGCGCAAACTCCATTGAATCCTCGAACAGCGCTAGATCAAGGACTAGCCTAGCTCCACTCGCTCAACCGCCGCCGAAGGGCCCAGACGCAGAAGCAGTGGGCCGAAGCCAATACTCGTTGGCCGTGCTCACGCTGCGCTTCCGCACTGCGAGGGCGGCCAAGCGGTGTGCGAAGGTGCGGATGCTGGCGGGACTGCGAAACCCCGAG
>Ga0209181_10001877_pt1 | contig 35370 bp, 34 predicted proteins | sample MAT05_FD_187208 | JGI IMG/M metagenome (GOLD analysis project Ga0209181, IMG submission 187208) | Freshwater microbial communities from Lake Fryxell liftoff mats and glacier meltwater in Antarctica - MAT-05 (SPAdes) (version 2) | ecosystem: Environmental > Aquatic > Freshwater > Ice > Liftoff... | reverse complement strand
TGTTGCGTATCAAGGTGCTCTGGTGTATGGTGCGTAGTTGCGGTCGTGGGTCGTTGTTCTGCCAGTAGGGGTCGCCGAAGTCGCAGGGTTCACCAGCGCTCACGCTCCATCGGCTGTCGTTCTCCAGATAGGTGAGCATCTCGGCATAGGTCGGGCACACGCCGCAGCTCGGCGCGCGCCACGTGGCATCGGTCATGATCGCATCGTTGTGGATGCCGATGCGGGCTTGGTCCGAACCGGTGTATGCGGTCAGTTCATCCAACGGGGTGCTGCACGGCTGGATCTTGTGCCAGAACAAGTAACGCATGGCGATGGAACGTTCCACGGGTAGTGCGGCCAAGAGCGCATCGCGCAGGGCGATCCTGCTGGCGGTAGGTTGCAGGGTGAAGTTGTCGATGTAGCCCTGGTCGCTCGAGTTCCATTCGCCGTAATGCCCCACGAAGCCGGCCTCCAAGTAGGCCAGTACGTCAACATTGGCCTGCAGGATCGGAGCAAGTTGGGCCACATGTTGTAGTGCGATCGGCAAGGGTGCATCCTGGTTCGCCGATGCGGTGTACCGGATGTAGGTGAAGCGTGGCACCAACTTCACGCCTGCACTTCGGCATGCATCAAGGTCGGCTTGAACAGCGGTGAGGAAGGATGCGGAAATGGGAGAGGCCAGAAAGGGTTTCAAGAGGTAGTACTTGCGCACCAGCGTAATGTGGTCTGGCCCGTTGCGCAAGGCCGCGAGACCCGGGACCGTGAGTGCCGGTGCTGGCCCGTCCTGCCCATTAAGGGTTGCAGCTCATTGCCCAGCCACGCTCCGGATTGGTGAAGAGCGAAGTGGTGTCCTGCTCGTACACGCTAACGACCTGCGCCGATAGGTGCGATGCGAGCAACACAGCACAGAGCGATCCGTGAAGTTTCATGCACCGAATGTAGGAGTTGCACGTGTGCAGGTTTTCCTCTCCGTGCCACCACGCCTCGTAGGTCTATGTTCGGTCATCTACACGAACCGTACACCTCTTTCAGGCCGGCACGATCCTCAAGTTCCCACCTCGGCCACCGCCTTGCGCCACCATTCCTCTGGCGATCAGGCTGGCCTTCACGATCTCATAGCGGGGTGCTGACCATTGTAATTGGCGGCGCGCCTTGGTGTTGCCTCTGACCTTCACGATGTCCAGCAGCGCCATCAGCTCCTCTTCATCCGGGGTAAGATCCTGTGTCATTGGGTTTGAAGGTACGTGGATCTCGAGCTGACCCACATGAGATCGAGACCGATCCATGGTCTTTGCCGGAGTTTGCCCTACTATTCAAAGGAACGAGATCTAAAAGCTGCATGCCATGCTCTCCGAAACACTGTACACGAATCAAGGATGGGAATGATCCTCCGTGGGATAGGATATATACCTCGCCTCACCGAAGCCTTGGAATTCCCCGTTCTTGTGGACCGGAATTCCCAATGCCTCATCAGTGGAACGTAGTATCTGCTTACGAGCGCCCGCGATGTCTTGCAAAGCATTCCGTTGGTTCGGCATTTGTTGGTACAAGGCACCAACTCCTCCCCTATGCAGCGCGACGGATACACCAAGAGCCTTTGGCAAACCACCACCGAGCACAGTTCCATGCCAGAAGGGGCGATGCCTTTGCACGTGCTCGATGTCGTTGTTGTTGGCGCGGGGATCACGGGGCTCAGCACGGCCTTGGCACTTCAACAAGCCGGCATGAAGTGTCTGGTGATAGAAGCCCACAGCATCGGCTTCGGGACCACAGGTGGCACCAGTGCCCACATCAACACCGTTCTGGACCTGTCCTACGACAAGATGATAAGCAAGCATGGGATGGAGAATGCCCTGCTCGTGTCACGCGGAGCGCAAGACGCTGCGGAACGCATCCGCCAATGGGCCAGGGAGCATGCTCCTGACTGTAATTGGCGGGATCAGGATGCCTATATGTATGCGACCACGGAAAAGCAGGCCGACGAATTGGAGCACATCGTGGAAGGCACCCGTACTGTGGGAATGGATGCCAGCTTGGTGGATCGCACGCCGCCCTACTTCACCTCCATCCGTACTGCACGGTTCGGCGGGCAAGCCAGCTTTCACCCCACGCGCTACCTGATGGGTATTGCGCGCGCATTCCTGGAAAAAGGCGGCCTCTTGAAAGAACATTGCCGTGTGTTGGACGTGGAGACATCGGACAGAGGAGCACTGACGGTCCACACCGCCAGCGGTGCTGTAAGAGCTAAGCACTTGGTATACGCGACCAACGTACCGCCCGGTGTCAACATCCTGCACTTTCGCAACGCACCGTATCGCAGTTACGTCCTCGCGGCCAAGTTGCTACCGGGGGCCGAACCGCTTGGGGCCTTGGTCTACGACATGGTGGACCCTTACTACTATTACCGTATGGAGCAGGTGGATGGGGAGAATTTCTTGATCGCAGGCGGATGCGACCACAAGACCGGCGAGGGTGATGAACGCACACATGCTCGAAAGCTCGAGGCACACGTACGCTCCCTGTTCCCCGTCGCGGAGATCACGCACCAATGGTCCTCACAATACTTTGAGCCTACGGACGGCTTGCCCTACATAGGCCACCTGCCGATGAGCGACGATCGCATCTTGGCGGCCACGGGCTATTCGGGAAATGGGCTCACGCACGGCACGCTCGCCTCCATCGTGCTGACGGACCTGTTGGTAAAGGGCCAGAGCCCGTACCAAAAGGTGTTCAACCCGGCGCGAGTGAGCGCAGTTGCCGGCTTCTCCAACTTCGTGAAAGAGGCCGCAGATGTAGTAGGGCACTTGATCGCCGCGCCGTTCCCGGAGGAAAGACTGACCGAACTGGGTGACTTAGCGCGAGGCGAAGGCAAGGTGGTGCAACACGATGGGCATTCCGTCGGACTTTTCCGGGACGATAACGGACACCTGCACGGGGTGTCACCTGCGTGCTCGCACATCAAGTGCACCGTGGCATGGAACGGGATCGAACGCAGTTGGGATTGTCCTTGTCATGGGTCGCGCTTTGGCTTGGACGGCACTGTGCTTACAGCACCGGCACGCAAGCCTTTGGAACAGATCTCCATAGTGGGCGGCCATGTCGTAAAGGTATCGGAAGCTTAACCCTTTGTGGTGCAGACCGGCCCCGCACCACAATGGGGAGAGAAGTCTTCCTACTGGATCCACTAGGTATGGGTTTCTTAAGCGCGGTTCGGAATTCAAGACGCACAGCCCCAATATCTGCCGAACAGTAATGTGCAAACGATGATCATCGGGCCGATCACCTGCCCTGCCTGTTCGACAAGCGGTCATTGTTGCACTTGGCTTTGACGTAGTGTCCGTGAACGCAGCACTTACACGCCCTTGTCAAAGCGATCAAGGACCGGGTGGCGCGGGTCTTGTACCCTGAACTCCATGTCCACCGCCACACCACCAGCCAAGAAACGGCATCGCCGTCGCATCCTACTCTATATCGTGATCGGCGTTATCGCCATACGCATTGCGCTGCCCTACGTGTTGCTCCACTTCCTGAACCAGCGTTTGGCCGAACTACCGAACTATACCGGGCATGCAGAAGATCTGAACTTGGCATTGATCCGGGGGGCGTACCAGATCGAGGATATCTACCTCGATCGTGTGGACTCCGTTACCCAAGAGCGCACCAAGTTCGTTTCCGCCGGACTTATAGACCTGTCCGTGGAATGGAAAGCGCTCTTCAAGGGAAGCGTGGTGGGCGAACTGGTGATCGAGAACCCGGTGGTGAACTTTACGAAGGATAAGGTAGAGCCCGCCTCCGTACAGAAGGATACCACGAGTCTGGGGGATCTGCTGAAGGACCTGATGCCGCTGCAGATCAACCGGATCGAAGCGCACAATGGGGAGGTACACTACTTGGACCCCACGAGCAGCCCCAAAGTGGATGTACAGCTGAGCAGCTTAGAGTTGCTGGCGAAGAACTTGCGCAACAGCTATGACAGCACGAATGTGTTGCCCGCGTCAGTGAATGCCGATGCCGACGTGTACGGTGGCCGGTTTGACCTGAACATGAAGCTGAACCCCCTGGACCTGGACCCGACATTCGACATGAATGTTACACTGACGGACGCACAGTTGCCGCTCTTCAACGACTTTTTCAAGGCCTACGCTAACATCGATGTGAACAAGGGCACCTTCGGTCTGTATGCGGAGATCGCCACCAAGGACCGCCGGTTCGCGGGTTACGTGAAACCGGTGATCAAGGACTTGGACGTGCTAGGCCCCGAGGACACCAAGGACACCTTCTTCCATAAGATGTGGGAAGGCATCGCAGGCACGGCGGGTTCCATCCTCACCAACCCCAAGAAGGACCAAGTGGCCACAAAGCTGGAATTCAGCGGTAGCTTGGATGACCCCAACGTACACACTTTGTACGCGGTGGTGGACTTGGTGCGCAATGCTTTCATAATGGCCATACAGCCGACTATAGATAGGGACATCTCCATCGTGAACGTGGGGCGCAAGAGCGAAGAGAACGAAGGCTTCCTGAAGAGGCTGTTCCGCAAGGACGACGATACGAAAAGTGGAAAGACCAAGAAGGACAAGTGAGGCGCCGAACACAGGCAAGCCTTATACGGATCCGACGTCCTGCTCCTGCTCTACCACCAGCCGTTTGAACTGCAGACGCCGCTGCCCGAAGTTGAATAAGAGGCCGTGCCGCTGTCCGATGGCCTTCAGGTAACTTCTTACCTGCGCATCATCCTTCGCGTTGAGGGTGCTTACGGCTTTCAGCTCCACGACCGTATCACCGCAAACGAAGTCGGCGCGGTACCAGTTGGTCAATGGCCTGCCCTTGTAGAATACCGGTACATGGACTTCTCGCTGGTAGGCGATACCACGAATGCCCAACTCCATGGCCAGAGCTTCCTGGTATACGGTCTCCATGTAGCCGGGCCCAAGCTGTGCATGCACTTCAAGTGCCGCCCCCAGAATAGCGCGCATCTCCTGATCCATTCCTTTGTTCCGATCGCGTCGTGATCGACGGTTTGTTCGTCGATCCAGGCTGCCATAAGATACTGTGCATTCACCACGTCCCGTTGCGTGGATGATGCAGCACCATCGGGGACGCTAGTGGGGCGCGGCCGTAACCTGCTGTTGGACAAGGCTCGAGGGAAGTGGCACCCACAACGGGGCGATCCTTCACCACCGCGGTGCCACATGCTGAAATAGGATTGGGCACATGGGGCAGGCTGCAAAACACAGCCGCAACCGTGCTGACACGACTCCAGCACCATACCGCCACCGGCGCGGCACGTTCCTTGATCGTACACATGAGCTAAACCACGAGTTATGCTAGAGCCTATGATCCAGCCGAGTTCCATTGCGCAGAAACCCATACGTGCGTTAGTGGTAGATGACCGTGATGATGTGGCCTTGAGCCTAGCCCTATTGCTGAGGAAATTGGGGTATAGTGTGCAAGTCGCACACTATGCGCAAGAGGCACTCGCGAAAGGAGCGGCCCTGAGACCTGATGTGGTATTCTTGGATATCGGCCTTCCGGACAGTTCCGGGTACGACGTCTGCAAGGAAATGCGCGATAGCGATTGGGGCATAAACTCCTATATCGTGGCGCTGACGGGGCGGAATGAGGCAGCGGACATGATCCGTTGTGCCCACACCGGCTTTGACCGTCATGTGGCCAAGCCCATGGAATACAGTACGCTTCAAGAGATCCTGGGCACCGTGCAGGTCAGGGCTTTTTGATGGGGCTATTGCAAGGTGTAGAAGAATAGCTATCGTCCGAGCTGGCGATTACAGACTCCCTGAAGCCCGCGTAGGGCCTGATACACGACATACCCCTCCTCCTCACTGTTCACACTATGCAAGGCGACGTGTGTCGCGGTATTGCGCACGAGGCAAGCGCTCAACCGGGTATCGGCTAGCGCGGATTCCAAGTTCTCCGTATAGCCCAAGAAAAAGCTATCCTGCCATCGCCCATCCGCGGGTGTTTCAAATATTCCGAAAACGACGAAGACACAACGCGTCGCGTTCTCCATTTCTTTCGCATAGGGAAACACGTCGAAGGAGTAAGGCACCTTGTTGGGCCCACGAAGCGACATTGTTGCAGGAACGTCCGGGGCCGGAATACGCCGTCGTTCATCGGAGCTTTGCATACCACCAAGGTACGCTGATCCAAGAGCGTTCCTGACCGTGTGAACGGGACAAAGGTGGCGCTATGCTCGAACCACCATATGGACAGGCAAGTTTAGAGGCAGCGACATTTCCAAACCGACGCATGGTCTTCGTTCCGCGACCTCGTATCCAGTATGTCCTAGAATGCCTCACGCGTATTCCAAGCGACTCTTCCTTGGGTGCGGCCGGATGCAGGACAAGCCCGCTCCGACCTCCTAAGGCACGGCCGCGCAATGCGGCATTGCCGATCAATTCAATACATGAGGTGGAACACTGCCATTGCTATGAAACCGATGGCTGCAACAACGGCGATCACCACGAACATATTGACCGTGGCCGACTTGTCGGTCGGTTCATGGTCTTCCAGAGGCTCCGGAAGCTGGCCGGGTACATTGTAATGTTCGTCAGTGGACATGCCTTTGGTCATTCGGGCATTGGCCCTGTTCCAAAAAGAAATGATGAGCGCCTCTTCTTGCTCATTTGAACTATGCAATATCCAAATGGTACTGCACCATCTTACCTGAGGCGGTGGTACGTAGATCGGATGGATTGCGCAATTTGGAGCGCTTCCCGAATTCCAAGGTCCAGCCCTGGGTACTCAGCACACGGTTCATGGGGTCTGCAAAAAGCGCATCGCAGGCAAGCTCGTCCACGGCATCCATGTCAGCATTGCCGGGTACTGAAATGCTGATCGTGTCGAGGTGGTCATGGACCCGCACAGGAGCTAAGCGGCTGAGTTGACTGACGAAGGCGGGTAGGTTGGTCGTGATCATGTCCAGAGATCTCCAAAAAACAAGCCACCGTAGCAATAGCACCACACCCAATGCGCTGCGCATCGCCACGGATCATCCGATACGTAGGTGGTCTTGTGGGGGCCAACGGCCCAACCACAATGCGAACAAATGGCCAACGCTGTATCCATTCTTGGACGGTAGAAGGAAATAATTCCCCATTTCTCTTTGACCCAGCGCCACTTGCATTGAAGTATTCTTACACCGCCTACAAAGGAGGAAAGAACAGTAGAAACGACAACGCGCAAGAGGCATGTCACGTTACCTGGGCAGAACACGCGTTGGGCGCGTGTTCCGTGCGGTTGCCCAGCGGACAGGCTCTGGATACGCGAATGCGACCATCGTTCCGCCGAAAGGTGCCTGCACGTCAGCGCATGTTCCCCACCTATAGAGCGTTGGTACGCTCACCGACCACCGGCACCTCCTCGTCGCGGTTCAGATTGAACACACTGCGTTGGCCCTGCTCCGCAGCAAAGCGCAGCGCATGTTCCACATCGGTAAAAACGCGGCAGCTGTCAAAATACATCCTTCCATCGTCCGGATCCTTCCATGCCCCGATGATGCCATCGTGATCCAGAGCGTGCGTGATCACGACGGGCAGGTCCATGGACTGACCACTATCCTGCGTTGCGCGGTACGCCGCCACCACCCCGGAATAGACCTGGCATTCGCCACGTAGATCGAACGTGAAACGATCCTTCCTCGTAGCCAGTGTGCTCAAGCGTTCGATCAACTGTTCCATGTTCTTGTTCCCCCGATGGGAAGATAGTTCGGTAAAGTTCGTGACACGGCTGCTGCGATGCAAGAGCGGGACATTACAAGGCTGCATCGCCCTTTAGTCATCATTCACGGTATCCGACGGTCCGTCCGTTTGCGCATTGCCCTCGCTGTGCTTGAGGAGTTCGCGCAGGATCTTGAACTCCATGGGCTTCGCGACATGGCGATCGAAACCCGCCAACCTTGACCGTTCAATATCCTCAGGTCCGCTCCTACCTGTAACAGCAAAGATCAAAGCCTGTTCACCCCAGGTGGTCTGGCGCATCATTCGGCATAGTTCGTAGCCATCGATATCCGGAAGCCCGATGTCCAAAAAGACCACGTGTGGCTCGAATTCAGCGGCACGTTCCAAGGCTTCAGCGGACGTGTGTTCCAGACGCACGGTATGACCGATGCGCTTGATGATGAGACCGAGGAACATCGCCTGGTCATGCAGGTCGTCCACCACCAACACACGCAGCACACGCCGGGCGCGCTCAAAACCGAATTGGATCAGATCCTTGTGCATTGCGGTCTCATCCATTATCCCTGCAAGCAGGAAACGTGCCCCAACGTTTTACGTCCAATCAAGTGCGATAGGCCAGGTGCATTCCCAACGACCTCCTTGCGCTCTTGCAGCACAGCTATGCCACCTGACCACATCACTTGGGAACGGTTTTCAGCGAAGCATGCGGTGCCGGCACCACAGCATCGCCGTGTTCTCGGGCGGCCACATTGGTATACTGCGCCCCGAACAGCAGGATGATGGACGCATAATAGACCCACAACAGAAGGATGATGATCGCCCCACCCGCACCATACGCATCCCCCGCGCCCGACTTGGCAATGTATAGGCCGATCAGGAATTTGCCGATCGTGAACAGTGCAGCTGTGAAAAATGCGCCTGTCCAAACCGAACGCCACTTGATCCGTACATCGGGAAGGAACTTGAACACAATTGCGAACACCAGCGAGATCACGCCGTACGACACAACGACCGCCAGGATCGTAAAGAACCACGTACGCTCTTCAGCAGCGCCGCCGAGCCGATCGGCCACAGCCACCAACACGGTTTCCAAAATCATGGACACGAGCAATAGGAAACCGAAAGCGGCGATCAAACCGAGTGAGACAAGTCTCGACAACAAGTAGCGTAAGATAGCCCGGCCCGGTTCGGGCTCTACACGCCAGATCTTATTCAAGCTTTTTTGCAGGGAAGCGAATGCTGCAGTTGCGCTCACCACCAAGGCGAAGATCCCTGTGATCTTGGCGAAGAGCCCCTCGCTGGACTTGCCCGCTTCTTTCACCATGCCTTCCAAGTCCTTGGCAGTGTCCGCCCCGATGAAACTCCCGGCTTGGGAGTAAAGCGCGTGATGCACCGCCTCCGGATCGTAGAAGGTGGAAGCCACCATCAAAGTGATGATCAACACCCCCGGAATCGCAAAGATGGTCGTGAAGGCCAAGGATGAAGCCTCCGTCATCGGGTCCACCTTCTTGAATTCCGAAAGGGTACTCTTGATCATCTTCCAAAAAGAGCCGAGCGTGCTGGATGCGGTCATGCTGCGCGACTGTCAAAGCGCATGCCGCTACACTACAACGATCCATGCGAAGCCCACCAAGGGAACCTCCTCGCAGTGCTCATCGGGAATAGCACCAAGGGGTTCCGTGCCCTGAAGATCTCCGACAGCCCCAAGCGGATCCGACTACAACGCACGAACCCCTCCACGGCAAGCCGGAAGGGGTCCATGGGGGAAGCGCTATCTATCGCGTTGGTGCGGGAGTGCTCGGTTTGATATTCCCGTTGGGCGTGACCGCTGGTGTTGCGGAGGGTGTCCGCGGATGCGTGGTCCTGCTTGTCCATTGCTGGTACTGCTCAGGGGTCAATACGTTCTTGATATCGGCATTGCGGCGCTCGGTCAAGGCTTGGTACTCACCATTGGTCCATGGCGAGGTCCCCAACGCGTCATAGTCCTTGCGGTAACGTTCATCCACAGTGCGCAGTTCTTGCATACGCGCATCAGGGATGTTCATTTCCCGACCGGAGTTATCGTCCCACCACATCCAACCTTGTGATGGTGGAGCAATGGTCTTGGGTTGCTGCATACCGCGATTGTCATTGGTCGCAGGTGGTGTGGACTGTGCTACGGCGCTGGAGGCCATGGTGATGATCAACAGGGTCGCAAGGAACGCACGGTCCCGTACTGCTGAGAATGTTCTTAGGCTTTTCATGAGGTTGTTGTTACACTTAAGGTTCTACGATCCGGTCGTTCAGGCCGGCACGATCAGGACTCGATCTTCTCGAACTGCTTGCGTAGCTGCTCGATGCGCTCCACATTCCGCCGTACCTCGGCACGTTGGCTTTCGGCCAGTTGCCGCGTCTCCGGTAGCAGGTCGCTCTTCTTCAATACTTCCTCATAGCGCATCAGCAGATATTCCTCGCCGCGCTCGCATTCGCTGAGCACGTTCGCGTTCTCACTCTTGCTGAGTGAATCGCGTAGATCCATCCATGCGCGGTGCAAGTCACCTTTTATGGTGCCGCCGTCCCGATGCTCGGCTTGCGGATCTTGGGCACGCAGCTGCTGGTCCACGGCCTGTTCCAAGGCGCCACGTTCGTTGGCAAATGACATGAGCAGACCCTTGATGCGGTCATCCTCCACCCGTTCGGCTGCTTCCCGGTAGCCTTTACGGCTGTCAACGAGCAGGTCGTGGATGTTGTGCAGCTCCGTTTTGTCGTTCTTGTTGTCCATCATGGTTCGTTTCCGACTAGACAACAAGCATTGCGCCGGGCCGCATTTGCTGCGGCTCGTGCTCGATCATCGTTGTAGAACGGGCTATGCAATCCACACTGTGTGGAGGAACTTCACAGTGCTGAACGGTGTTCTCTTGGGATATGACGGACCGGCGCAGCGCTGCCGACCTCACCGAGTCTCATTATCCATGTTGGGACCCATGCAGCGTAGAACGACATTCTTGGTGAGCGCGAACACGCGATCGCCGGAGGTGGGTCTCAGCACATGCACACCGGTGAATCCACCAAATGCGGGAAGTATCGCTGCAGCAGCACCGAAGAAATAACAAGGCAACGTGAAGGACTGCCTGGCTTTCCCGATCATCCGCACCCCGGGGTGGATGTGACCGGCCACATTGTACTGGTGCGGATGCGGATCAGGATGATGCGTGAACACGAATGGACCGCTGACCCGCTGGGCTTCGCGACCAATGTCGGCACGACGATACACGTCGGGATGTAGTATGTCATGGTTACCGGTGATCAGTGTGAAGGCGATGCCCTCATGCATTCTCCTGACCGCTACGAATGCGTCCCAGCTCCCGTTCCAATGGCTATGGAATAGGTCGCCGAGCAAGAGTACCTCCCTCGGGCGTATGCGCTGCACGACGCGCTGCAGGCGATCCAGGTTCTCCTGCTCCACCCCTGCCGGTGCGGCAATGCCCGCTTTCCGGAAATGCATGGCTTTGCCCAGATGCAGGTCGGCGATGATGAGCGTACGCGCCGCAGGCCAGTACAATGCCTTATCCACAAGCAAGCGCAATCGCTCACCCTTCACCTGCACGATCGTATCCTTCATGCGAACTGTGCGGTCATGCGTTGGATCCGTTCCTCGAGCTTCTCGGAGGTCAGCTTTTCGCGCAAGCGGTCCACTAGGATCGGGAAGCAGAAGGGCGTCACTTTATCCGATGCGGTGATCACCACACGTTGGCGAGAGATGCGCTCCAACGCTTGGCGCAGGCGACCTTCCTCCAATTGGAAGGTGAGGACTTCCTCATGGGCCTGTCGCAGTAGCAGATTGTCCGGGTCCATATCGCCGAAGACCTCGAAGAAAAGGTGCGAGCTGGATTGCAGGTGGCGCGTGGGCTGCGCTTTTCCAGGGTAGCCTTTGAAGACCAGCCCTGCTACCTGCGCGATCTCCCTGAACCGACGGCGCGCCATCTCGGTAGCGTTCAAGCTGGCTTCCATGTCCTGCCGTAAGTAGGCGGTGCTGAACAGGTCGCTGTCGAAGGCGGCTTCGATCGGGATCTCCTTATCGCTCAGCAGTTCGAAGCCATAGTCGTTCATGGCGATGCTGAAGGTGATCGGGGTGAGCAAGCTGATGCGGTAGGCGAGCAGCGCGGCCATGCCTTCATGCACAGCGCGGCCTTCGAAGGGATAGATGAACACATGGAACCCTTCACGCGAATGGATCTTCTCCACCAGCAGCTCCTCGGCCTTGGGTATATGCGAACCTTCGCGTTGCTTGTCCAGCAACGGCTTTAGTGTCCGCACCTCAATGTCCTGGTGATCGCCTTCAGCGGCGCGCTGCACGATCCGGCGCAGCACTTCGCTCATCTGGGAGCTCAATGGCATGCGGCCGCCCATCCAACTGGGCACACGCCCTTTCTTGGCGTCGCTCTTGCGCACCAACGCCTCCATGTTCCGCACGGAGATGAACTCCAAACTTCGACCCGCGAACCAGAAGACCTCCCCGCGCTCCAACCGACTGATGAAGCTCTCTTCCAACGAACCGATGTACCCGCCGCTGATGAACTTCACCCGGATGGCCGTGTCGCTGGTGATGGTGCCGATGGACATGCGGTGGCGCAGGGCGATAGCACGATCGTTGACCTTGTACACGCCGTTCTCCACCTCCACTTTCCGGAACTCGTCATAAGCCAACAGCGTGGGGCCGCCCGTGGTGATGAAATTGAGCACCCAGTTCCATTCCTCATCGGTCATGGACCGGAAGCTGAACGTACGCAGCACCTCCTCATGGATCTCTTCCTGACGGAATCCATCGCCCACCGCCAGCGTCACCAGATACTGGCACAAGACATCGAAGGAGCGCAGGTACGGGATGCGGTGTTCCACGCGCTCTTCAGCAATGGCCAAGCGCAAGGCAGCTCCTTCGAGCAGTTCCATAGCGTGGGTGGGAACGAAATGGATGCGGCTCACGGCACCCGGCCGGTGGCCGCTGCGCCCTGCACGCTGGACGAAGCGTGCGACATTCTTGGGACCGCCCACTTGCACGATGGTCTCCACCGGTCGGAAGTCCACGCCGAGGTCCAAGCTGCTGGTGCAGATGACCACTTTCATGCGCTCCTCGTGCAACGCTTGTTCCACCCAGTCGCGCAGTTCGCGGCCCAGTGATCCATGGTGCAGTGCGATGATGCCGCTGAGCTCGGGCGCCACTTCCAAAAGGCGCTGGTACCAGCGCTCGGCGAAGGACCGCGTGTTGGTGAAGAGGAGCGTGGTGCTGCTGGCGCGCAGCAGCGGCAACACTTGTTCCACGGAACGCACACCGGCATGACCGGCCCAAGGGAATGCGCGGATGTCCGGTGGGATCACCGTTCGCACTTCGATCTTCTTCGCGATCGCACCACGGATGATGACGCGCTGATCCCCATGTCCTTCCCCTAGCAACACGTCCATCGCTTCCTCCAAGTTGCCAATGGTGGCGCTGATGCCCCAGGTCCGAAGTGCCGGACTGACCGTGCGCAAACGCGAGAGCGCCAGTTCCATCTGTACCGCGCGCTTACTGCCCAGAAGTTCGTGCCATTCATCGGCCACCACGCACTGCAGGTGCGCGAAGAGCTCGGTGGAACCCTTCTGTGCAAGCAACACGTGCAGGCTTTCGGGTGTGGTGATCAACAGCTCGGGCATCCTTTTCTTCTGCTTCGCCTTCACGCTGGCCGACGTATCCCCCGACCTCACCCCCACTTGCCAATCGAGCCCGAGACCTTCTATGGCGCGCCTTGCGGATGCCTCGATCTCCTTCGTCAATGCACGGATCGGCGCGATCCATATCGCCCGTGGTCCATGTAGGCGTGGCGTTGCCATGGCGTGTTCGCGCAGCCCTTCCAACACGATCGGCACCAGCAACGCATACGTCTTACCGGTCCCGGTAGGCGCGGTAAGCAAGCCGCCCTTCCCATCCAGATAAGCGTCCCATGCCGCGCGCTGGAAGGCTTGGGGATTCCACCCTTGCGCACCGAACCACCGCGTGGCCTGTGCGATCAAGGCGCGATCAGCGGGGACCTTGCGTGTGGGCATGCAGCATGTCCTGGAGGTCCTCCAGCGTATTTGCATCGCGTATCGTCTTATCGGTGCGCCAGCGGTGGATGCGCGGGAAACGCAACGCCACGCCGCTTTTGTGCCGTGGACTTTTGTTGATGCCTTCGAAAGCGATCTCGAAGACGTGCATAGGTGTCATGCTGCGCACCGGCCCGAACTTTTCGATGGTGTGCTGCTTCACGTAGGCGTCCACCTTCTTCATCTCCACATCAGTGAGGCCGCTGTATGCTTTTGTGAACGGCACCAGCTCATCGCCCTTCCATACGGCAAAGGTGAGATCAGTGAACAGGTCTGCGCGCCTTCCATGTCCGCGTTGGGCGTAGAGCAGAACGCCATCGATCGTGAGCGCATCCACTTTCCACTTCCACCAGTCACCACGCCTGCGGCCCACACGATAGAGCGAATCACGACGTTTGAGCATGATGCCTTCGCTGTGCATCGCGCGCGACCGGCCACGCTCCGCCAAGAGGTCATCCCATGTAGCGAAACAAACGACGGGTGAAATGCGCAGCACCGGCTGTCGTGCATCCGCAACGACCTTTTCCAACAATGTTCTGCGTTGGCTGATGGGGCGTTCCCGAAGATCAGTTCCACCGATCTCCAACAGGTCGTACGCGACGAATACCACAGGGGCTTCCTTTAACGCGCGCTGAGAGACCGTAGTGCGGCCAATGCGCGTTTGCAGCACGTTGAACGGGAGCGGATGTCCTTCGCCCCAAGGGAGGATCTCGCCGTCGAGCACGGTACCGTCCGGAAGTGCGGTGCGCAGCGCGTGGTATTCGGGATACTTATCCGTCACCAATTCCTCGCCACGCGACCAAACATACAATTCACCCGCGCGCACGATGAGCTGTCCACGGATGCCATCCCATTTGTGCTCGGCCATCCATTCCTGCGGGTCGCCCAATTCCGCAGGTGCCACATCAAGTGCGTAGGCGAGACAGAAGGGATATGGTCTTGAGCGCGCCGCATCCGCTCCATCCGCATGCATCAATTCCGCGAAGGAAATGCTTTGCGGATCCCAGTTACCCATGAGCTGATGTGCCAGCTGATCCTCGGCCACACCGGTATGCTTGCTCAACGCGCGCACCATCAATTTCTGCGACACACCGATGCGGAAACCACCGGTGATCAGCTTATTGAAGATGAACCGGCCGGTCCCGTCGAGCTGTTTCCATTTCTCCACCACGCGCTCGCGCCGTTCGTTCGCTGGCATGGCCTTCAAAGCGATGACGAGTTCGATGTGCTCGGTGAGGTTGCCGCTGTTGGTCTCCGCATCGCTGGGAACGATCAAAGCGATGGCCTCGCTCAGGTCGCCAACGATGTGGTAGCTCTCATCGAACAACCAGAAGGGAACGTGCGCTTCTTCCGCTGCCCAGATCTTCAGATCGGTGGTGCGCAGCGACCGGCGTGGACGGCGGTGGCTCAACAGCGCGATGGTCCACAGCTTGTCGTTCTCCGGCGCTTCGGCGAAATAGTCCGTCAGCGCCTGCACCTTTTCGTTGGTGCTGTTCGTGGCGTCCATGCGTTCGATCAGCTGTGCGAAACGTTGCATCAGGCGCTGGGATCTTCACTGGAATTCGACGGGACCTCTTCGCCTTTGAAGGCGGTCTTCTCCGTATGGGACTCGATCCCTTGCTCGTTCAACCACCTGCTGAACTGATCGGTGTAGCCGTGCGTGGTGATGACGCGCTCTGCGCCGGTAGCCTTCACCGCAGCGTTCAGCGCTGGCCAGTCGGCATGATCGCTCAACGCGAAGCCACGGTCCACCGCGCTGCGCCGCCGCCAGCCGCGCACCCGCATCCAGCCGCTGGCGATACCCGAGCTGTACGGCCGCAACTTGTTCGCCCACGGCGTGTCCACCGCACTGCCCGGTGCGATCACCAGCGCCGTTCGGATCAAGGCCGGGTCGGTAGCTTGTGTCAGTTGGATGGTTTCGGGCAACCGGATGCCGGCCGCGCGGATGGCATTGTTGCAACCCTCTACAGCGCCGTGCGTGAGAATGGGCCCGATCGATGTATCCACATTGGCCATGATGCGTTGGGCTTTGCCCAAGGAGTAGGCCGAGATCACGGTAGCCACACCTTCGGCCGCGTTGGTTCGCCACCATGCATCGATCGCGTTGAATATGCTGCGTTGCGGCTCCCATGTGTACACCGGAAGACCGAAGGTGCATTCAGTGATGAACGTGTTGCAGCGCACGACTTCGAACGCTGGTGTGAAGCCATCGTATTCCGTCTTATAATCACCGCTCACGCACCACACCTCCCCTTTGTGTTCAACGCGCACCTGCGCCGATCCGATCACATGACCTGCAGGATGCAGACTGAATTGCACCCCATTGATCTGCTTGGAGCCGCCATACGGAATGCCCTCCACGCTGATGTGAACGCCCAACCGATGGCGGAGCAGTTCAATGCTGTGTTCGTGGCAGAGGTAATGGCCCATTCCCGTGCGAGCGTGATCGCTGTGCGCGTGCGTGATGATGCATCGCTCCACAGGTCGCCACGGATCGATATATACATCGGCCGCTGCGCAATACATGCCCTTGTCAGTGAACGTTATGAGCGGCATCGTTCGGTAGAACAAGATCCTCCTGCAATAGTTCCTTGGTCTCGCGCTTCTTTTCGATGGTGGGAGAGCTCGGGTCGCTTTTGGAGCTTTCAGCCAGCACGGTCAATTGCACAGCAAGACGTCTTGTTCGTGATCGCCAAGTTCTTTGGCGATCCAAGTCGGGGTAATGTACTGCGCGAACAAAGCTCCGACGATAGATCACTGGCCATGAGGCTGGATAAGATGATCCTTATCACCAGTTCTCCTGTACAATTCCCTCCTCACCTCGATCCTGAACTTCTTGGGCCACATCGTATAGCTACCTCGGTATCTTGGACCTCCGGAAAGCTTTACCAAATAGCTCGCATGCCTTTGGTGAAGAGCAGTCCATTCATCCTGCCTTCAGTCCCGGCGCCATAAACTGGCAGCCGCCAAGGAAAGAGCGAGCGTGGCGTATACGCCGAACAAGGCCGTGGGGGAAAGTCGCTTTTCAAAGCCCGGCTTAAAACGCTTCGGCACCACATGATAGTCCGTCACGTACGCGACCGTTGCGGTTGCTGCGCCGGCTATCAAAGCGCTTTGCACGGACGGTTTGCCTTTGCGGGGCATGAACAATTCGTGCAGGGCCGCCCAACCTGTCACGGCCATGGTGTTGAGACCCGCTCCGGCTAACGTGTGCTGGGCATCAACTTCCTCGGTATCTGCTTCCTTCTCGCCCCACAGGATGTGGCTAACGGCGTTGATCGGGGCGGCAGCTGAGCCACCCTCTACTGAACCGAGCAGTGCAACCACGGCCGTGGTACTGGCCGTAGCCACAGCGCCGGTGGTCAGTGTATCCTTGATCCAAGTGCCCATGTGCTTGTGGTTTCCCCTGATCGGACAAATGGCTTGCCATGATGATCGTACCGGTGCACGAGGTTCGGGGCTGCGAGCGCAGGCCCGACACCTTCAAACCGGTCAGCGGTCCACGCAGCACTTCCGTATGCTAAAGCAACGTTACATACGCGCAGAAATAGCGCTGGTGTATGCCTCCTTGGGGCCCGACCGGTCGATCATCTCTGGCACGATCGTGGGGAGCTTTCTGGAACTATAGCAGCGACCGAATGCACGACCACAACGATAATCGCTCATCCTATCGGGTGCGGTCCTTGGCCAAAGTGCAGGGTGCATACGATACGTTGGGAGGCCTGTGGCCTTTGGTAAGCATGCCGTTGTTCGAGGCGCTCACCGGGCCCAAACCCGAGGAATGGCTTGTGCGCGCGGTGGCCGGTGTGCTTCTCTTTCTCGGTAGTCTATTGTTGCACGATGCGTTCAGGCGGAAGCGGATCGATCGTGGTCTACGAATAATGGCTGCCGGAATATCCGCGGTTTTGGGCCTGGTCGCTGTGGTGTCCTCCTTGGGTGGATGGGTCTCTTGGGTCTACTTCATCGATGGCACTATCCATCTCTCCTTTACCCTGGCGTGGGTCGTGATCTCATTGATCCCAGGAACCTTGCAGCGGTCATGAGTGTCAGGCGCCGCAAGACCCTCCGCATGGCGAAGCCGCGATGGGAACATTCAAGCGGCGTTCGTTACGTTCGTCAGGTGATGACGGATGGTGTCGAGCACATCGGGCTGGAGAAAGGAAGGCTGCTCTTGCCGCTCCGGGGTGGACTCCCACTGCTATACTTCATCACCCAAGCATATGATGTTGTCAATGCCATCGGTCTGGAGATCACCATCGGTGGCACTGAGATCCTCGGAATACGCAAAGTGGACAAGGACCTTGAGCATAAAGTACTCGGTCTGTTGCGCGGAGAACGTAAGAGCAAGAACAAAGCGACTACGTTCGAGCAACGGCTACGCATCGTAGTGGTCATCGGCTGAACCAGGCCCTGAGGTAGCGTGACGCTTGTCTCAACCCTGTGATAAAGGCTCCTCTGCGGTCTCCACCTTCTTGCGCATCTTGGCAAGCAACTCCTCCAATTGCAGGATGCGATAGCCGATCGAATCCTTGGCACTGACCGTCTTTTGCACGATCTTCTGGCGCGTATCACGACCACTTGCTGGAGCGATGAGGATACCGATCAGTGTACCGGCAGCGGCACCGGCGAGAAGGGCAAGTGCGATGTTCGTGTTCTTCATGACAAGTGGGTATTTCGTGATCCATTGGCCATTTGCGCGCCGATCAAGAGCTCCCCATCGGACTGTTTCATCCACAGCGCCACCGTTGCATTTGCGCTTTCGGAGGCGCCTGCGGCGTGCGTTTAGTCCGCGATTATTCTCCCCAGTAATGGTCGATCATGTCCCGCTCTCGCCTCAGGCCCTTCAATATCCTCCGTGATGGTGCAACAGTTGATGAAATTCCTTCGATCAACTACTGACGTGATGAACTTCTGGCCGCACGAGCACCACTCAGATCGACCGCGCGTTCCAACTTCGGCAGCGGCTGTTCGGAAAGCCTGGACAAAAAGACCGCCTTCAAGAAGTGGTGAGGACCCAAATCATGCACCTGTCCGTTCGCCGTTCTCGCTGTCCGATCAGGAGGCACGTCTTCGATGGACACGCGAGGTGCCTTCTGGAGCTAGACCTTCTGCACAGCCCCCTACGCGGCAGTGCATCCGAAGGAACGGCGCGTAGACACCGAGCGTTTCTCCGACGCTGAGAGAAAGCTCATCAGACCCGCCGAAACTTGCATTACGCACGATCGGTGCGCGGTCCCACACCGCACTTCAGCAGTGCTCGGTTGATGTTCTACAAAACGGCATGGGGCTGTGCACAAGCCCACGCACTTCAGGACCGAGGACCATTGGCGCGAGAGGAATGGTCCGGATGCCAATGCACCTATTGGATCACCTCCAAAACGGCCATTCTCGTAGGTGGATTCCAGCGCAGGATCAACATCCCTGTTCCACCAGCTGTTCTTCCATCAGTGTGCTCAACGCGGCATACGCCTTTTGTTCCTCTTCAAGGATGCCGGAACAGATCGCCACGACATTCGTCTTCCCCAACAGACGGGCAAGACGTACCAAGTTCGCGTACGAGGTGATCTCGAACTGCTCCACCTTCTCCGCCTGTGCGATCAGCGCCATGTCCAGCGCCGGATCGCTCATCATGGCCTGCTGCTTCATACGCCCGGCCTCCAATAACCCTTCCACAGCACGGCAACGCTGCGGTCGGGGTTGAGCGCCTAGTTCAGCGAAGACGGCCTCGAGCTTCCTCACTTGCGCGAGGGTCTCGGCACGATGCGCCAGAAGCAACTGGCGGAGCGCATCGCTAAGCGCTATCCCGGCCATCTCCTCAAGGGCCACCGCCATTTCCTGCTCACAGTAATAGAGTTCGGCAAGTTGTGCTTGTAGCAGCTTTGCCATTCCTGTTTCGAACGGATTCATGTGTGTTGTGTAAGAGCTTTGCCCAATGCTTGGTGTAGACCGATGCATAGTCATGCAGCGCCGTTTGGAACCGATCAAGATCCTGCACCACCCTCCGTAATGATGCCGCCCTGCAACCTCAATACCAGGTCGCCCAATGGATGAGTGACGGTGCCTCTTCCGGAGCCTTCCTCGACCAGACCTACCTCTTCAAGTAGCGCCCTGCACGGTGCATGGCCCTCTTGTACATCGTGTGCAAGGACCAGAGCTGCAAGTTCCAAATTATCGATCGGCGATGCTGTAACAGGAAGGTGCTTGGGCTGCAACATGTTCGATGGGATCTGGAACTCGAGCGTACCATCCGTATGCCGTTCTATAGCGCGCTCCTTCCTAGCAGCGACTATCAGAAATCCCGTAAATAGCGCGTGTGCCTTTCGATGCGTCCGACTTGAAAGAGCAGCCAGGGTGCCTGAGCAGTGACCTCCTTGCACAACCACCATGATCATTGATATGACGTGGAAGGTATTTCACGGTGTGGGCAGATACATGCCCGTTCCATGATATGCATCATTCCGTGGTAAGATCAGTTCCGTGAAATGCGGTGCGATCCACCCGACCGGCGGCATCCAACTTATCCACGAGGTGGCCAAATACCCGTTTCTGACTCCCCTTTACCCAAGTCGCAGCGGTCGCAATGGGCACCCACGCGGCTCGATCGAACTCGGGGAATGACCGGAACGATCCTGAACCTTCCGGCCACTCCATGCTGAAGGGATTGCTGCTTATCGAGGAAACATCGCACCACCCCTCCCCGGCCCAGACCAGTAGTCGACGTCCGTTCTTGGTCACCACGGGTTCCAGTGGCGAAAAGGTCGCACCCGGCCGCTTACCTATCTCCTCCTCGAATTCGCGCAGGGCGGCTAGAAAAGGCTCTTCGCCAGGCTCTATGACACCCTTCGGGATACTCCATGCACCGATGTCCTTCCCGGCGAGATACGGTTCACCCTTATGCCCGATCAGAACGAAAATGTCCTGCTCGTTCAACTGGTAAAGGAGTATACCTGCTCGGTCTTGCATGATCGTTGATCGAATGGTGCTACTGTTCCGTGCAACCTTTACGCCGTAGTGTGAGGCATGGCACGGTCTTTTAACGTACTGCGCTCATGCAGGACGAGAGAAAGGCCACTCAAGAAGAACGGATCTCTTTCTATATGGAGCACAACGCACTCCTTGAACAATGCCAACCCCGGATCGGAAAAGAATTCGGGCATGAAGGCCGTCAGCTCGTGGATGCCGCTCGGCAGCGGTTCAATTATTCCCAGGCCACGGGGTCCCGGGATATTATGAGCATACTGCTGCGTGGCTGGCGCAAATGGCGGAGCAGGGTGTAGCTATCGACGGGTTGCGATCAACCGTGGAGCAAGCCGAATGGGATAGGAAGGGGTTCGATGCACCCATAAGGTCGGCTTCAATGAGCATTTGGTGAGACCTGTGGAGCGGACAGTGATCGAAGGTGTGTAGACTCGTCCAGGTGGTCCTTGAAAGCACCGGTTATGCGTGCGGATCTCGGTACTGTCCACTATCTCCCCGGGTCCGATGCACGTGGCAAGCCTACTCTTGAAGCAGCCCCTTCAACACCTTGTGCAAGCGATCCAAAGCAAAGGGTTGCGCGGAGCGCGAGCCTTCGAACAGATCACCAATGCTGGCCGCACGATCCGGGACAGTGTGGATGGTGAAGGCTTTGGGATCCAAGCCGAATTCTACTTCATCCCATGTTATGGGAGTACTCACCGTTGCGCCAGCCCGTGGTCGGATACTGTAAACGCATGCCACCGTTTGACCTTGCCGGTTCTGCAAATGGTCCAAGTAGATCTGGCGCTTGCCCCGTTTGGCCAACGACCGTTCCAACGTTGTGGTCTTCGGCAGCATGCTGTTCACCAGCAGCATGATGTCCTTGGTGAACGGTGCAAGATCTTCATACATATGCCTACGCGCCGTAGGCACGTGGATATGGAGGCCGCTGGCACCACTGGTCTTGCACCAGCTCTTCAATCCCAAACGATCCAGAACAACTTTCACAGCGAGCGCGGCTTCAACAACATCGTCGAACGTGTTCTTGTCACCGGGGTCCAGATCCATCACCAAGTGATCCGGGATATCCACGTTCGGCACGCGCGAGCTCCATGCGTTCAGTTCGATGCAACCCAGGTTGGCGAGATACAGAAGCGTTGGGGTGTTATTGCAGAGGATGTAGTCGATCTTGCCACCATCGCGCGCATCACTGGCCAAGCGAACGCTCTTCACCCAATCGGGTGCAGCACCGCCGGCGTCCTTGTGGAAAAAGCCGGGTTTGGTGATACCGTCCGGTGTGCGGTACAAGCTCTGAGGGCGATCCTTCAGATAGGGCAGGATAACTGGACCCATGCGCTCGTAGTAGGCGATCACAGCGCCTTTGGTGATCTTCTCCTTCGGCCAGAAGAGCTTGTTCAGGTTGGTCAGCTTCAGTGTACCCCCACGCACTTTCACCATGCGCTCCTTGTCTTCTGTTCCTAGTCCCATGGTCGTACTCTTCGGTATCGCATCCAGTGAACGCACGGTACTCGCCGCCTTGTCGGTCCGCAGCCCTTGGAACACCGGATGGCGCAACTGCCCGTCCCGCGTGATCTCGGCGAACTTTACTTGCGCCACCAACTGCGGCTTTACCCACACGGGTTCCGCGTTCGGGCTCACCGGCCCAGCGAATGGGCTCTTTGCACGGATCAGCGGACGCATGGTGTTCTTCAACTCGGCCAACGTGCCCGCATTGAATCCGGTGCCGGCATGACCGATGTAGCGCAACCGCTTTTCATCGAACACGCCAAGGAGCAAGGAGCCGAAGTGTTGGCGGCTATTGCGCGGCGCCGTGTAACCGCCGATCACGACCTCCATGGTGCGGTGGTTCTTCCATTTCAACCATTGTTTGCTCCGGTAACCGAAGGCGTACGTGCTGTCCTTGTGTTTGGCTATGGCACCTTCCAGATCCTGCTTCTGCGTGGCTGCGAAAAAGGCTTTGCCTTTGCCAACCACGTGGTCGCAGTAGCGGATCACCGGTCCGTCCTTCAGGAACTTTCGCAACAACGCTTTCCGCTCATGGAGCGGCTTGTCGTGGATCGCTTCATCGCCCACCTTGAGCAGATCGAACACGTAGTAGATCAAGGGCAAGTCGCTATCACGTTGCAGTCCTTGAAAAGATGGTTTCCCGTGTTCGTCCATCGCCACGATCTCGCCATCCAGAACAAGATGCCGCTTGATCCCGCGCAGGGCATTGGCTACCGAAGGGAACCGATCATTGAACGCTAGTCCGTTCCGCGAATAGAGCTTCGGCACACCTTCGCTAGTTTCTGCGATAGCTCGGTAACCATCCCACTTGATCTCGAACAACCAGTCGGGGTCATCGAAGGGTTCCACATGCAACGTGGCCAGCATCGGCTTCAGCGCACCACCGACCTTATCGCCAGCGACCTTCAGGCGCGCTGTTGACCGCTTTGCATTGGTTGCTTTAGCCGACTTTCCAAGAACTTTCGGCTTCGGTGTGCGCCTCGAAAGCAACGCACGCGTGATGGCCGATGTCTTCGGTGTGTGGTCCTCACTGTCGTATCCTTCGACCGCATATCGGTCACGGTGCTTTATCAACAACCACGACCGCTCATCCTTCATACGCACCAATGCGAATTCACCCTTCAGCTTCTTCCCCTTCAGGATGATCTTGAGGCTTCCTGCCTTCAAGCCCGCGCGCAATAGGGTTTCGGCCGTTGCACCCTTCGCCATGGCAAGTGGTGTATACGTACCCTTGTCCCAGATCTCCACGATGCCAGCACCGTAATTACCTTCCGGAATGACACCCGTGAAATCCTTGTAGTCGAACGGATGGTCCTCCACCTGCATGGCTAGCCGCTTGTCGCTCGGGTCCATGGATGGTCCCTTGGGAACCGCCCAACTCTTGAGCATACCATCGAGTTCCAAACGGAAGTCATAATGCAGGCGCGAAGCTTTGTGCCGTTGCACCACGAACAGGAGCACACCTTCATCCCTCTTGTTCTTCCTGAGCTTCGCACTAGGCTCCGGTGTGCGCCGCAGGTCACGCTTCGCGGTATATTCCTTCAAGCCCATGGTCAGCTTGCCTTGCGACGTTTACCACCGGCTTCCAAGCTCGCCTTCAACGTGGCCATCAGATCGGAGCTCACTTTCTTATGCACCACTTTCATGGGGATGGTCTTACCACCCTTGCCCTTCGCTTTCGCACGGATCACCTTCATCAACGAAGTGGTATAACCATCTACGTACTGGGTGATGTCGAAATCGCCGCTGTCGCGTTGGATCAACTGCATCGCGAGCTTCATCTCCCCCGGCGCGATCTTCTCGCGCTTCGGCAGGCCAAGTGCTGCCGGGTCACGGAGCTCTTCAGCGTACCGCAGCTGGTTCAGGATCAAGGCATCGCCATCGGGTTGTAGCACAGCGGTGTGCTCCTTGGTTCGTAGCACGAAACTGGCGATACCCACCTTCCCGCTCTTGCGCAGGGCCTCGCGTAACAATGCGTAGGGTTTGGAACCACCCTTGTCCGGCGCCAAGTAGTACGGTTTCTCGAAGTACTTGCCTTCCACCTCGGTCTCGTCCACGAAGTCGTGTATGCTAATGGTCTCGGATCGCTCCGCTGCCGCTTCCTTCAGGTCATGATCGGTGAGCACTACGTACTTCCCGTTCAGCAAGTAGCCTTTCACGATACGCTCCCAGGGCACTTCCTTACCGGTGTCCTCATTGACGCGTTGGAAACGGATGCGTGCCTGGTCACGGGCATCCAACATGTCCAGATCCAACTCGCTTTCGTCCACGGCGCTGAAGAGCTTGACCGGGATGCTGACCAAACCGAATCCTATCGTGCCTTTCCAAAGTGGTCGTGTGCTTGCTGCCATGCTCGTTCATGAATAGGTTGCTCCAACATAATGGCTTTAACCATGCCGCGTGATCACCCCCTACGAGACCGAAGCCTGCACACATTCAGAATGCCTATACACAATGCATCGATCACACGTCAGCCTGTGGCAAGCCTTCCCCACCGGTCAAAAAATGTGGTGCTTCTTCTACATCATTATCCTCTTGTTCGTGCCCCTTACGGCGCGGATCGTATCCGCCGCATCGTGGGCATGGCATTGGTGGAAAACTGTCAAAACCACAACACCATGCTACGCTGGGTACTCATCTTCGCCGTCGTCGCCATCATCGCGGGCATCTTCGGATTCACCGGCATTTCCGAAGGGGCTGCTGAGATCGCCAAGATCATCTTCTACATCTTCTTGGTCCTGATCGTTGTTTCCTTGATCTTCGGGGGCATGATCTGGAAAAAGGTGAGCTAGGCATCGCTCACGCATATCCATGTGCAGCGCTTTTCGCGGTCGCACGATCTTGCGGTCGTCTCGCGGTTCTTTTCGCCGCTGCGTGCAGACCTCGCAGATAGACTCTATGGATCTTTGCGATCGAGCCGAATGTAGTTGAGCGGCGGCATGCACACGATCTGCTTCGTTCTCACAATCCTCAATAGTCTTGGGATGTGGAGATTATTCCACAGTAAGCGCCATTGAGTTCTGATGTTAATTAGCCACGCAGGATTTCCCCCCACTCTTCCATCAGAATGGCTGCCACATTGAACGAAGAGGCCCCACACGGCCCCATGCTCTCCCTCACCGAAGCAGCCGCGTATCTGCGCTGCCACCATAACACCGTGCGCGCATGGGTGCGCCAAGGGAAACTGGAAGCCGTGCCCATGGGTCCGGAGAAGGTGGCCATGTATCGGAAGAGCGATGTTGAACGCCTGAAACTACCCTTGGAAAAGGCCGGTGTGATCATAAAGGACGACAGGCACGCATTCCCTGTGGTAGGCATCGGTGCCAGCGCTGGCGGGCTGGATGCCATCTCGCGCACCCTCGCACACCTGCCCACCGACCTCGGCCTGGCCTATGTGGTGGTGCAGCACTTGGAGACCGAACGCGAAACCGTGCTTGCCGACCTGCTGCGGAAGAAGACCACCATGCCCGTGTTCGTGATCGAGAACGGGATGCGCGTGGATCCCGACCGGGTATATGTGGCCACCGCCACGGCACATGTGGCCATTACCAACGGCACCTTCACCTTGCGCGCTCCGCAGGAACGCACGCGGCCCATCGATGCGTTCTTCACAGCGCTCGCCAGCGAATATCAGAACAACGCTATCGGCATCGTGCTGTCCGGTACAGGCACCGATGGGACCAATGGCCTGCGTGCCATACGCGCGGAGGACGGCCTTACCATGGCCCAGGACGTATCCGCATTGGAACAAGCCATGCCGCGCCACGCGGAAGAGTCCGAAGTAGTGGATATGGTGGTGAAGCCGGAGGATATCGGCAAGGAACTCGCCCACTTGGTGGATCAGTTCTATCCCGGTGGGCAAGCGTGGATCCCTTCCAAGCACGAGAACGAACTGCGGCGCATTCTGCACTACCTGCATGCACAACGCGGCATCGATTTCACGCAGTACAAGGAGGCCACCATCCACCGCCGCATCATTCGGCGCATGGTGTTGAGCAAGTGCCTGAAGCTCTCTGACTACAGCGCGCTGTTGCACGGTACACCCAGCGAAGTGGACACCTTGTGCAACGACATGCTCATCAATGTGACCAGCTTCTTCCGCGATCCGCTCTTCTTCAAGGCGCTGGACCAACTGGTGTTCCCCGCCTTGCTGAAGGACCGCGCGCTGAACGACCCCCTGCGCATTTGGGTGGCCGCGTGCGCCGGAGGGGAGGAAGTGGTAAGCGTGGCCATCACTTTATTGGAGCATATCGGCGATCGCGCGCTTACCGTGCCGGTTCAGATCTTCGCCACCGACCTCAACGAGCGTACCGTCGAGAAGGCACGCCTGGGCATCTACAAGAAGAACGCGTTGCAACAACTGCCGCCTGAGCAGGTGCAGAAGTACTTCCAGCACGTGGACGGTCACTACCAGGTGATCAAGACCATCCGCGACATGTGCGTGTTCGCCAAGCACGATCTGTTGAAGGACCCGCCTTTCAGCCGGGTGGACCTCATCAGCTGCCAGAATATGCTGATCTACGTGGACAACCCTGCGCAGGAACGCGTGGTGAAGTCGTTCCACTATGCCCTGAAGCCCTCGGGTTTCCTGGCGCTGGGTAAGTCCGAGAGCGCGAGTGTCGCCGGTGCGATCTTCGATCAACCCGATAGCACCTTCAAGGTATACACCAAGAAGTACAGCGCAGATGAGCGGCTGAACATGGACATGCGGTACACGCCCACCCCGCTCCGGTCCGTTCCGGAGGGGCGCGGCCCCATACTGATACCGCGGTGGAATGTGCCGGCCGACCTGGACCGCGATACCGAACGGGTGTTGCTGACCCGGTATGTGCCCGCAAGTGTGCTGATCAACCAGCGTATGGAGATCATCCGGTTCCGCGGTGCTGTAGCGCCCTACCTCGCGCCCACCACAGGCAAGGCGAGCTTGCACCTGTTGAAGATGGTGCGCGATGACCTCACCTTCGAACTGCGCGGCTTACTGCAACGTGTGAAGAAGGAGAAGGACACTGTGCGCAAAGGGGGAATTCCATTGCGCGTGGACGATGTGGTGAAGCACATCGCGCTGGAAGTGGTACCCATGGGCGACCAGCGGGAGCCGCACTACCTGGTGCTCTTCACCGACGAGCTGCGCGAAGTCATCGTGGCACGACCGGTCGGGCGCAAGGGGAAGAACGTGCGCGACGAACGGGAGCGTCGCATCATCCAATTGGAACAGGAGTTGGCCGAGGCACGCGAGCAGATGCGCATCGCCGCCGAAGAGGCAGAGGCCGGGCAGCAGGACCTGCAAGCGGCGAACGAGGAAGTGGTCTCCAGCAACGAAGAATTGCAGAGCATCAACGAAGAGCTGGAAACGAGCAAAGAGGAACTGCAGAGCATCAACGAGGAGTTCGCGACCATCAACGAGGAGCTGCAGGTGCGCAACGATGCGCTATTGGAAAGTGAAGAGCGCTACCGGCAGCTGATACACCTCATGCCTGTAGCGGTTTTCACATGTGAGAGCGATGGCCGCATCGGCATTTACAACGAGCGGGCATTGGAACTTTGGGGTCGTGTACCCGAACGGCGTGAGGGCGAGTGGCATGGGGCGTACAAGCTTTATAGCGCGGATGGTAAACCGCTCGCGAACCAGGACGCTCCCATGGGCCGCGCTGTTCGCGAAGGCATTGCTATCAGCAACGAAGAACTTATCATTGAACGGCCCGACGGGAAGCGCCGATCCGTACTCGTCAGTCCCACGCCCCTGCACGATGGCAAAGGCCGGTCCCTTGGCGCCATCAGTGTGCTGGTGGATATCACGGAGCGGAAGCAGGCGGAGGAGGAGCGGCAGCAGTTAACCGGCATGCTCGAACGAAGCCTGAACGAGATCTACATCTTCGACGTGGACAGCTTGAAGTTCGACTACGTGAACCACGGCGCATTGAGCAATCTGGGGTACACGCTCGAGCAGATGCGCCACATGACACCGGTGGACATCAAGCCCGAAATTGACGCGCGGCAATTCGATACCCTGGTGGAACCGCTTCGCAGCCGCGAAAAGGAAAAGCTCCAATTCTACACAATACACCGCCGTGCCAATGGCAGTGATTACCCGGTGGAGGTACACCTGCAGATCATGGACAAGGGCCCCAGGCGGGTGTTCATGGCCATGATCCTGGACATCTCGGAACGGAAACTGGACGAAGAGCGCCTGAGTGTGATCACACGCACCGGCAAGCTCGGGATCTGGGATTGGGACATTCTCGCTGATACCATTGTGTGGACCGATCCCGTGTACGCGATCCACGGCGTACACAAGGGATCCTTCGAGCCCAGCATGGAAGGCTACCATCAGCTGATCCATCCGGAGGATCGTGAGCAAGTGGCCGCAGCGATCAAAGCGACCTTGGAAAAGGATGCACCGTACGAGATCGAGTTCCGCACACTGAACGCGGAGGGCACCGTGAATTGGGTGTACACCAATGCGGTGCTGATCCGCGAGCACGGCAAACCCGTGCGCATGATGGGCGGCACCATGAACATCACGGCGCGGCGCGAAGCCGAAGATGCCCTGCGCATGAGCGAGCAGCGCTATCATGTGCTGGCGGACAACCTTCCGCAGATGATCTACATCGGCGACCTCACCGGCAAGACCATTTGGGTGAACGACCGCTGGGTGGAATTCACCGGCCTGAGCAGCGAGGATGTGATCGCGGGCAAGTGGGCCGATGCCGTACACCCGGACGACGCGGGGCCAATGATGGAGAGCTACCTGGCCTGCTTCGCGAAGGAACAGGATTGGGAATTCACCTTCCGGATCAAGAACAAGGAAGGCCGATACCGCTGGTTCCTTTCACGCTGTGTTCCACTTCGTGGTGCTCAGGGCGAAGTGCTGCGCTGGTTCGGTACCAACACCGATGTCACCGCTCAACAGGAAGCACAGTCCCTAACGCGCGCCATGGCCGAGCGGAAGGACTTCGTGCTGCGGCTCAACGATGCGCTACGCCCGCTTTTGGATCCAGTTGAAGTACAGGCCGAGGCGAGCCGTATACTGGCCGAGCACTTGGGTGTTGAACGCGCAGGCTACTTCGAAGTGCGTGGGGATGATTTCGTGCTGGAGGTCGAGCACACGCATGGTGTGCCTTCGGTCGCAGGCCGCTATCCGATCACATCGTTCGGGGCGAAAGTGCTTTCCACCTATCGTTCGGGCCGTACGGCGATAAGTGTGGATGTGCATTCCGATCCGGAACTATCCCCGGAGGAGATCGCCGCATACGACGCAATCACCACAGGCGCTTTCATCGGTGTACCGCTGGTGAAGGAAGGTGAGTTCGTGGCAGGCTTGGCCGTAGCGGGGACCACTGCTCGTGCATGGACTCCGGAGGAGATCACGTTGGTGGAGGAAGCGGCCGAGCGCTTGTGGACCGCTGTTGCACGCACACGCACAGCGGCGGAACTCCAGCAGAGCGAAGCGCGTTTCCGCCACACGGCGGACAATGCTCCGGTACTGATCTGGATCAGTGGTTTGGACAAATTGTGCTACTGGTTCAACAAACCATGGCTGGAATTCACCGGGCGCACCATGGAGCAGGAATCCGGCAACGGCTGGGCCGAAGGTGTCCACCCGGACGATATGGATCGGTGCTTGGAGATCTATACCACCAATTTCGATGCGCACCAGCCCTTTTCCATGGACTACCGCCTGCGGCGGCATGATGGGGAGTACCGTTGGCTCATGGACAATGGCTCACCCACCTTCGACGCGCAGGGGGTGTTCACCGGCTTCATCGGTTCCTGTTTCGACATCACGGAACGAAGAGATGCGGAAATTTCCGCACGCGAAAGCGAAGAGCGCTTCCGCCTGCTCAGCGACAACATCGGCCAGCTGGCTTGGATCGCAGAACCCGATGGCGCGATCTACTGGTACAATAAGCGCTGGTTCGAATTCACCGGCACTACCCTGGAAGAGATGCAAGGCTGGGGCTGGAAAAAGATCCACCACCCGGAATACGTGGATCATACAACGGCCAAGTTCAAATACCACATCGAACAGGGCATCGACTGGCAGGACACGTTCCCCATTCTGGGGGCCGATGGCAAGTACCGGTGGTTCCTCTCCAAGGCTCGGCCTGTGCGCGATGCGAATGGCACCATCCTGCGCTGGTTCGGCACCAACACCGATATCACCGAGTTGCGCGAGACCGAAGATCGCTTGCGCGAAAGCGAAGCCAACTTCCGGCTCCTCGCCGACAACATGGACCAGTTGGCGATGATCCAGGATATGGAAGGAACTCCCATTTGGTTCAACAGGCGCTGGGAACCCACCTTGGGCGTGGACTTCGCGAACCTGAGCCGTGAAGAGCGCATGGACTGGATGCACCCCGATGATGTGGAGCACATGATGCAAGCGTTCATCAGTGGGCTATCGTCACAGAAGCCATGGGATGCGACCTTCCGCATGCGCGTGAAGAACGGCGAGTACCGTTGGTTCCTCACCCGGTCGGTCCCGGTCATGGGCTCCGATGGTCAGCTGGTGAGCTGGTTCACCACCAACACGGACATCACCGAAACGAAGAAGGCGCAAGAAGTGGTGCAGGAACGCGAAGCCCGCTTGATGATCGCTACCAGCGCGGCAGAGCTGGGCATCTTCGAGCGGCGCTTCGAGAATGATCAAGCCGTATGGGAGAACGACCGCATGTTCGCCATCTTCGGTCGTACGCGCGAGGAAGGCGTGGTGCCCCCCGAAGAGTTCTACCGCGACGTGCTCCATCCGGAAGATCGGGAAATGGCCATGCGGGGTCTGGAGCAAGCGATCGCCGATATCGGGAACTACAACGTCACTATGCGCATCAAGCGAAAGAACGATGGCCTGTGGCGCAAGGTGGAGGTCGCCAGCCGCGTGGAAGCGGATACCCATGGCAAGCCATGGCGGCTGGTGGGTGTGATGGGCGATGTGACCGAACGTGAAACGGACGCCGAAGCGGCACGGCGGCTTGCCGCCATCGTGGAATCATCGCAGGATGCAATGGTGAGCAAGGATCTCAGTGGCATCATTACGAGTTGGAACCAAGCCGCCGAACAATTGTACGGCTATGCGGCTGATGAGGCCGTGGGGAAGTCGGTATTGATGCTGATGCCACAGGACCGTCACGACGAGGAGATCATGATCCAGGAGCGGTTACGCCAAGGCCAACGCATCGACCATTACGAGACGGTGCGCAAGAAAAAGGACGGAACTTTCTTCGAGGTCTCGCTCTCCGTTTCACCCATCTTCAATGCGGACGGTGTGGCGATCGGTGCGGCGAAAGTGGCACGGGACATCTCCGATCGCAAACGCTTGGAACAGGACATTTCCACGGCGAATGCACAGTTGCGCATGGTCACTGATCACATGCCAGTGGCCGTGGCGCGCGTGGGCCGCGATCAGCGCTTCCTATGGGCAAGCCAAGGATACCTGGATTGGATCGGGCTGCGGGAAGAGCAGGTGGAAGGCAAGCACCTGCGCGACGTGATCGGTGATAGCGCCTATGCCGTACTTCTGCCTTATATGCAGCAAGTGCTGAAAGGCGAACCGGTGGAATGCTTGGTACTGGTGGACCTTCCTTCGCGCGGATCACGATGGCTCGATGTGAAATACGCTCCCTTATATAAAGGTGGGAACACTCCGGCAAGCTGGATCGAGGTGATCACGGACATCACCCAACAGAAGCTGGCCGAAGAAGCGCTGGAAGAAAGCGCGAAGCACAAGGACCACTTCCTGGCCACCTTGGCGCATGAGCTGCGCAACCCCCTCGCCCCGCTTAAGAACGGCCTACAGTTGATGGAGCTGGCCCCGGACGATCCGCAGCTGTTGGAGACCACACGCGCCATGATGGTGCGGCAGCTCGATCACATGGTGCGCTTGGTGGACGACCTGATGGACCTGAGCCGGATCAGCCGGGGAAGGATCGACCTGGTGAAGGAGGATGTGCTACTATCCGAGGTGATCGGCACCGCTATGGAAGCTACCAAGCCGTTCATCGAACGCAGCGAACATCACTTGCGTGTGGACATCAGCACGGAAGAACTGGTGGTGCATGGCGATGCGGCACGCTTGATCCAAGTCGTGTCCAACCTGTTGAGCAACGCGGCGAAATACACACCGCGCGGCGGGCGTATCGACCTGCGCGTGGGCCGCGAGCAGGAAAACGCCGTGATCAGCGTGAAGGACAATGGCATCGGCATCGACCCTGCCGCCATAGATCGCGTGTTCGACATGTTCGCGCAAGTAGATCCGGTACAGAAGGGCCAGAACTCCGGCGGTTTGGGCATCGGCCTGAACGTGGTGCAACGCTTGGTACAGATGCACAAGGGCGAAGTGCAAGGCCGGAGCGAAGGCCTGGGCAAAGGCAGCGAGTTCATTGTGCGTCTCCCCTTGATCGCCGCACCTGAAAAGCAGATGTACGTGGCTCTGAAACCGGAAACACCTACAACAAACCGCCGCGTACTGGTGGTGGATGACAATGAGGACATTGCGCTTTCCATGTCCCTCCTCTTGAAGAAATACGGGCATGTAGTGCATGTTGCGCACGATGGGGAGCATGCTGTGACCTTGGCCGCGAGCTTTCTGCCCGATGTGATCCTGATGGACATCGGCATGCCCAAAATGAACGGTTACGAGGCGTGTGCGGCGATCCGCGCAACAGAGCATGGCAAGCGCGTGCACATCATCGCCGTCTCCGGTTGGGGTCAGGATGAGGATCGGAAGAAGTCGCAGGACGCCGGCTTCGATGGGCATGTGGTGAAGCCGATCGAACGCACCACGTTGGAGCGGGTGATCGCCGAAGCAAAGTCTGTCGGCGACTGATCAGAATGCGCCGGTTGGACCGCCATTCCACGGTCCATGGCCCGTGTAAGCACTTACACACTTTGGGGGGATAAGGGTATCCTAGGTGGCGCCAGTTCGAACATTCGTTCCAACACCCTGTTGGTTCCTGACCTCCTTGCACCATCACAAGACCATGGGATACAGGGGGAAACGGACAGCTTGTCGTCCAATGGACACTATGCGGCGCTCATGGCATCATTGTGGTCCATGACCGGTGTAATGCCTACGGCCATGCTCTCTTCACATCTACGCTCTACGATCCTCCTGCTATCCCTGTTCATCGCAACGGGAGTATGCGCTGAACGGGGCACACTTAAAGCGGATGGCATCATCCGTGTGAAGGGCGCGGATGTGCATGGCGCCACAATGACCGTGGTACCCGGTAACGCCGCCTCCTACATCCTGTCCGTGGATGCCGAACGGATCATCCTCGAACTTCCGTTGGATGATGTGTACTTGATCAGCGTAGAGCGCGAAGGTTGCCCAACGAAGGAGGTTTACTTCGACACACGCGTTCCAGCCGAAATGCACGCCTCAGAATTCGACTTTCCGTTCCAAGTCACCTTGCAGTGGTCGAGTCCTGAGCACATGTTCGCCTACTCCACTCCCGTCGGTTTCGTGCGCTACGAGCATGCTCTGAAGGACTTCAGCTATGACACGCAATACGTGATCCGCGTAGAGGAAGAACTGGAACACCGTATGAAGCAGATCCATGACACTGGTGTCGACCCGAAGACAATAATGCCCATCCTGCCAGCGCGCGTGGTGGACCGCCCAAAAGGCGCGTACAGTTCTTCACTGGGAATTCCTACCCCATCGACTGAGGGCCACCCTGCGCCGACGGTGCGTGAAATACCGCGCATGGTAAACGTTCTATCGCCAGCACGCACCGCCACGGAAAACCCGGAGCCACATCGGATGGAGATCCTGCGATCGGCTGTGCCCGTCCATGTTGCGGTCCCCACAGCGGAACTACCGACGCGGCTCCCGGTTCATGTCGTGGTGGAACCCATCTCTTCCGCGCCACGCGATGTCACTGGATCGCGTCGCATAAACACCGAAAACACAGCCTCGTCAAGTGATGTTAGCGTATTGCCCAGCGCGCCCCGCCGCACCGTGAACAACGCCTCGCGCAGTGAGGAACTGATCTCCGAACCGCGCAGGGTCACACGTATCATCCGCCTCATGACACATGCAGGCACGGTACATGAGTATCGCATGGTGAAGCATGCCTTCGGTGGTGTGTATTACTTCCAAGATAGCCGGTCGATCACAGAGCGCGACTTTGCCCAGGGGGTCGCTGAATAGGGTCCGTGTCCCGTAGAGGCGTTGGAAGCCAGCGATGCCATGCATAAGCGAACAACACTTCGCAGGCGCAAGACACGACCGACATGAGTCGCTGCATTCGTCTCAGCTCATGCTCGTGGTCCTACCCTGAAGCCCACGGGCAAAGGTGTCCTTCACCGGATCGCAAAGTACCCTTCTTGCCCGTTGCTGTCGCGATGTGGAAGGCTGCCTACAAGCCGTGTGGAAATTACCAAAGAACGGGGTGTTGATTCCACGTGACAGTCGAATGTGTCTATGGGCGTTCTTCACCGACGACTTCAAATAACGCCCGTCGGCAAAGGCTTCCGTGCCTTCCAGCACCCACACGAATATGCTGGGCTATATGGTCCGGGTCTTGACCGGAGACTGGTAACCTCTCAACAACCAACGCCATGGCAAATACGAAGAATACCCCCCACAACACCTCCACGCAACAACGTGGACAAGAGACGACTTTCAAGAACACCACCACACGTGCCCACGCGGACCAGCAAGCCGGTGATGAAATCGCACCTGATAGGAGCAGGACAGGAGGACCTGAAGCACCACACGATGCAGTGGAAAGCGATGTGAACGTTCCACGTGACGAGCGTGATCATACAGAGGGCAATACAGGCCAAAACCCGACCTCTTCGCGCGCCAACGAAAGCCTGGGCGATGAAGAGGAGGCCGATCTTAGGGATGACGATCGGGACGGTGCAGTCGATGCGGAAGATGGATCCGACGTGCATTTGGACAACGACGGTGACACTTATGATGGAGCGCCCACCTCAACAAAAGACTGATACACCGATGTTCCAGCAGAAAAGCCCTGGCCTTGAGCAGGGGCTTTTTCGTGGCACTTAATACCGTTCCGCAATTCGTAATGGCCCGATCTCGCCATACGGCTCATCGAGCCAAACGTATTGTCTCACGCGCATTTACCACTTCTAAGTCCAG
>Ga0209181_10001876_pt1 | contig 35385 bp, 26 predicted proteins | sample MAT05_FD_187208 | JGI IMG/M metagenome (GOLD analysis project Ga0209181, IMG submission 187208) | Freshwater microbial communities from Lake Fryxell liftoff mats and glacier meltwater in Antarctica - MAT-05 (SPAdes) (version 2) | ecosystem: Environmental > Aquatic > Freshwater > Ice > Liftoff... | reverse complement strand
GACGGTTTTGTGGGCGGTTTCTTCCTGGTGGTTTTCCATCCCAACTTACTTGCCTGAATGTCCTTCCCTATGACCACACCCGATTCCACTTCGGAGTTCGGGTTTAATAAAAACTCATAGCCGCGTCGGTTTCGCCTAACGTATTGGGTAGGGCGAGGCGTCCCCGCCGAGCCGATGCAAAACGCAGCTCACCGGGGACGGTGACGGACTGTCCGCTTCGCTCGGTACGCCCTCCCTACCGAAAACGGCCACGACCTGATTGAAACGGCTCTCGACTGAACCAATGAAAAAGGCCAAGCCGACGGATGTCGGCCTGGCCTTGGAGAGGGGCTGAACGACCCGTTGCACACGGGTCGCTGCAGATTTCTGTTTACGAGTTCTTGGCTTCTTCGGCGGGCGCTTCCGGAGCGACTTCGGCAGCAGCCTGTGCCTCTTCCGCCGGAGCCTCTTCCGTTGGAGCCTCTTCCGTTGGAGCCTCTTCCGTTGGAGCAGGCACATCTTCCGCTGCAGGCGTAACGGCCGCCACAGGCACCGCCATCGGCGGCGTGGTCTGCGGAACTTCCGGGAAGTTTTCCGGATCGTGCTCGTCTTTTTCGACTTCCTGCTTGCGCGCTTCCGTCACGGCGGGGGCGGCGAACAAACGGCCATCGATAAACTCGGTCACATAGCCTTCCGTGACGAGCCAACGCAGATCGCCATTGAGGCGCTGGAGCTTGGCCTGATCTTCGGGCGTGAGTGCCGTCGCTGCATCGGGCGTCATCGGTGGGAGCGTGCCGCTCGTTTGAATCGGAGCGGGCTCGGCGGCGGGGGCCGCGGCCGGAGCTGCTGGGGGCTGAATGCCGAGAAATTTCACCGGCAGTTCGCTCGCCTTAGTCATCGGGCGGCTCTCGATGAAGTTGATCAAAGCGCCGATGCTGTCGGAGAACACCTGTCCCGGAATGCGGAAGCGGCGCTTGACGGCACAAACATAGGAAACGCCCTTCGAGCCCTTCTTGAAAATCGTGAAACCTTCGCGACGCAGGCGGCCGCGCAGCGCGTTCGCCGTGTCGAGGGGGAACCGACGCTGACGCTCCAAAGCGCCTTCGATCGAGCGGTAGATTTCGCCCTGAGGAAGAAGCTCCAGCGACTTGCCGTGGAAGCGCGCCGACTCGACGAGCTTTACGACCTTATCCTTGGCGTAGGTCAGCAGGTACGTCCGCGCTTCGTCGAACTGATCGAACGACGGAGCGGTCTCGCCTTCTGCGGAAAGTTTCCACGTGTAGCGCGTGGTTTTTTTCATTTTTTCCAACCACTGATTGACCACCTCGGGATCGCGCACGGTTTCGATGCGGGTGCGATAGGCGTCGAGCGACATGCGCGAAATCTTGGCCGCATGGTGCTGCTGCACGATCTGGTTGTAACGATGATAATTCGGCGGCCCGAGCAACTCGCCAGTGACGCTACATTTATTGATGACTTGGTAGTTGCCCTTGGGCGCTTCCACCTCGACATCAGCCGCGTCAAAGAACGCAGCGAGATGATTACTGAGCACGTGAGCGACGGCCGCCTCCTCGCTCTCAAACGGCACGCCGTCGGGGATCGAGATAGCCAGCGGCGAAGCTTTCACCGCGGCAGTGTCCTGCGCGCCAGAGTGGCTATCGTGCTGACCGGCAGCCGCGGCCAATTCAGCAGGAGACTTACGCTGCACCACGGCGATGAAGCGGTCGTTCTTGCCAATGATCACACGGGCAATCTCGAACAGTTCGTAGGTACGGCAAGAGGTTCGGACGGCTTTCGCCAGAGCGGTGAAACCGATATCCTCGGGATAAAAAGTGACGTTGAAGACCGGGCTGATATACGGACCTTGATCGCGTTCCTGAAAACCGCCTTCACGCGGGCCGCCGCGGAAATCACCGCGCGGACCACCGCCGTCGCGACGGGGACCGCCGCGAAACTCACCCTGCTCGCGACGCGGGCCGCCACGAAATTCACCGCGCGGAGCGGTTGGGCCTGGCTCTTGGGTCGGTGCAGCGGGTGCGCCACCGGTGGCCGGGCCTGCGGGCTTGCGGAAACCGCGGCGGTCGCGCTTAGGATCTCCCGGCGCGCCAGAGTCGCGGCGGCGATCATCATCACGGCGAGGACGTTCGTCGCGGCGGCCTTCTTGTGCACCGCCTTTGTCTTGAGTCCATTGGGTGCCGAAGCTGAAGCCCTGGAGCTGATTGAGGTCGAGTTTGTTAAAATCCTTAGAGGGATTTTCGTTGGTTGCGGTATCGTCCATGACGTACGGTGTGCGAAGAGGGTATTTTGCCCTCGGGGGTGGTGTGCAGGATTGCGCCTATAATTGCTTGGTGGTGCTATTAAAAGCTCGGTGAGTCTCCACGGCATCTTACCGGTGGCAAGCGCGATTTCCCCGCAAATAAATTACAATGTGCCACCCTTCGCTCACCAAAACGGCGCACTCCACGCAGCCGCTTATAGAGTGAGCTCGTCGCCACGAGGGAATGTACCGTGCAAAAGACCTTCCCCATCTTTTTTCAAAATGGTGGACGCTACAGGACTCGAACCTGTGACCCCGTGCGTGTGAAGCACGTGCTCTAACCAACTGAGCTAAGCGTCCGTCGTGGGAGCGCAGAACGTGGCGAGCTGTCTCGCGCAAATCAACCCTGTTTTACAGGCTCAGCATAAATCCTCGGTCGCGTTCATTTTTTCACACGCACCGCCCGGCGTCGCGCCGGATAGAGCGTCCGACAAAGTTCGCACACCGTGCCATCGCAACCCCGCGCCGTGCAGTGCTCTCGCCCATAAAAAATAATGCGCAAGTGCAACGGGTTCCAACGCTCCGACGCAAACAACCGTTTCAAGTCGCGCTCGGTCTGCTCGACGCTGCTTCCATCACTCAAACCCCAGCGCGCCGCCAGCCGGTGAATATGCGTGTCGACCGGAAACGCCCGCACGCCAAAAGCCTGCGACATCACGACAGACGCCGTCTTGTGCCCGACACCTGGCAATGCCTCCAATTCCTCAAACGTGCACGGCACCAGGCCGCCATGGCGTTCGACGATGATCCGCGAGAGTTGCGAAATCGCCTTCGCCTTGGTCGGCGCGAGACCGCAGGGGCGCACGATCATCTCGATTTTCTCCACAGGCACCCGCGCCATGGCAGCCACATCGCCTGCCAAAGCGAACAGTGCGGGGGTGACTTCGTTAACGCGTTTGTCGGTGCATTGAGCCGAAAGCACAACCGCCACAAGCAATGTGTAGGCATCACAATGGACCAGCGGAATCGGCGTCTCCGGATAAAGCGCTTCCAACCGACGATCAATCCATGCAGCGCGTTCGGTTTTGCTCAGGCTGGGCATGGTCAGCAACGAACTCGGACAACCACCAAACGCAACGTTTTCCTCAGCAGCCAAAGGGTCAGCAAAACCACAGCCACTGGTATCTGCCAAGTAGTTCGACACCTGAAACTTAAAAAGAATAAAACAACTGGAACTATTCCCTGAAATGGCTTTCAATTACATCGCGAGGAGGATTCTTGTCTAGCCGCTTGCAAATGCCAATTTCTCGGAACTGTTTCTAGGGTGTTGGTTTTCTATCCCGTGAATCATTACTGCACTTATTTTGATCAAAACTTCCTTGTCCACGGGTTGGCTATGGCTGCCTCGCTGCAACAGCATGATCCAGGCAGTCAGCTCTGGGTGCTGAGCCTAGACGCCTTCACCACGCGGTTTCTCCGTGAGCTCAAGCAAAAGGACCTGCACGTCACCGATCTAAGTGAGCTCGAAAAGGCCGACGCTGAGCTGCTCAAGACGAAAGCCAACCGCACCCGCGTTGAGTACTACTTCACCCTCTCGCCCTGCTGGCCGCTCCACCTGCTCCGCGAAAACGCGTCGATTCAGCGTATCACCTATGTGGATGCGGATATGTTTTTCTTTGCCAGCCCCGAGCCCATCTTTGCCGAAATGAAAGAAGCCAGCGTGCTCGTCACCGAGCACCGCTATCCGCCGCACCTAAGCCACCACGAACGCTACGGGCGTTTCAATGTGGGCCTGCTCTCCTTTTGCAACGACTCCGATGGCCTTATGTGTCTCGACGACTGGCGGGAGAAATGCATCGACTGGTGCTACGACCGCGACGAAGACGGAAAATACGCGGATCAAAAATACCTCGACGCTTGGCCCGAGCTCCTCGGCAAAGCCCTCCATATCGTGCGTCGACGCGGCGTGAATCTCGCGCCTTGGAACTGGTCGCAATACCACTACACATTCCCAAATGGACGATGCCTAGTAAACTGCGACCCGCTCGAGCTATTTCATTTCGCGCGCTTCCGTCCGAACTTCGGATGCCTTTTCTTTCAGTCGGGACAACTTGAATACGGCATCATGCCTTGGCGGTTGCGCCAGCATGTCTATGGGACCTACTGGCGCGCCTTGAAAAAAGCCGAAACACGCGTCAGCGCCCTGCGTTCCGGTCATCGGCTGCCCTGCTCCACGAACCGCGGCTGGCACGGGTTTTGGAGAGCATTCATCCCACGCGTGATCTTCGGCAGCGACTGGCTGCGCGTCGGCTCCTATTTTATTTCAGGACGCTTCGGCCTCGGCCGCTACTCCGGGCAAATCCTGTCTTGGCTCCGGCGCAGATTTGGCAAGCAGCCAGCGCCAGTCACGCGCAAGCCGCATCCCGTCCTGTCCGCGGTGCCCTTCGAATAAGAGCACGACGCGGCGAAACGGGAACAGACCGACTTCACACCTGCTCTGGCAGCGGCGCACGGGAAACCGTCAACGCCTCGCCCTTCACCCGGATGCCGTTGAGCTTGGAAATAACGAGATCCGCATGTTCCGCGGCCACGTCGACCAGCAAATGCCGCTGGTGAATGTCGATCGCACCAACGATGCTCGCCGGTAACCGTGTGACACCGGCAATCTTGCCCACCACATCCGCGGGCGTGACGAGATTCTTGCGCCCCACGTTCATGAAAAGCTGCACCATGCCGGCCTCCGCGCCGGTGCGCGAAGGACGATCATATTTTTTATGGCGCTGGGGAATGGCTCGGGCGGCGTCCTCGGTATCCCAGTCCGGAGCGCGTTCGGGCGTAGGAGCCGGAGCGGGCGGCGGCAAAGCATTGCCAGCCGGAATAAATTTTGAACCTTTCCCGCCGACAGATTCGGGTGCGGCGGCTTTGTCAGAAGCGCCCGGGCCATTCATCAAGAGGTGAATCAGCGCCGATGCGATGTCGGTCGAGGGATAGCCCTGCTCCAGCAAACGATCCAGCATGCGATCGTGTTTGATGAACTGAGCGCCATCCAGCGTCGAACGCAGTTTCTCAAAGAACACGCTCACCCGCGCCTCTTCGACCTGGTCGAGCGAGGGCACGTTTTCTCGGCGGATTTTCAACTTTGCAAACCGAACCATACTCTGGAGCTTATAGAGCTCGCGGCCCGCGACGAAAGTGATCGCCCGGCCGGATTTTCCGGCGCGACCCGTGCGGCCGATACGGTGCGTGTAATCCTCGGCGTCATTCGGCAGATCATAGTTGAATACCACTTCTAGGTCGTCGACATCAAGCCCGCGCGCCGCAACATCCGTCGCGATGAGAAATTCAAAACCACGGCGGCGGAATTTCTCCATCACTCGCGTGCGCTGCGCCTGCGTGATGTCGCCGTGAAGACGATCCGTCGCGTAACCGCGCGAGTGCAGATGCTCGTCGAGCTCGTCGACCATGATCTTCGTGCTGCAAAAAACGATACCGTAGCGAAAATCATGCAGATCGATCAGACGCGTGAGCACCTCGATCTTCGAGCGGCGTTCGACTTCGTAATACACTTGGTCAACCTGCGGCGCATTTTGCGCGACCGACTCGATCTTGATCCACTCGGGATTATTCGAGTGCTTCTGAATCAGCTGCTGAATCTCGCGCGGCATCGTGGCCGAGAAGAAAAGTGTCTGCCGCTCCTTCGGGCTCGCGCTAAGGATGCGGTCAATGTCGTCGCGGAAACCCATGTCGAGCATCCGATCGGCCTCGTCGAGGATGGCCACGCGAAGTTTATCCAGCTTCAACGTCCCGCGTTCCATATGATCCATCACACGGCCCGGCGTGCCGATCACGATCTGCACACCAGCGGCAAGCGCGCGGAATTGGCGCTCGTAAGATTGACCACCAAAAATCGGTACCGCGTGGATGCCGCGTTTGAACATCGAAAGTTTGCCCACTTCTTCCGCGACCTGCACCGCGAGTTCGCGCGTCGGACAAAGAATGAGCACCTGCACGGCCTTCAGATGTGGATCGGTTTTTTCGATCGCGGGCAGCGTAAACGCGGCAGTTTTACCCGAGCCCGTGGACGATTGACCGATCACATCGCGCCCCGCCAACGCGGGCGGAATCGTCGCCGACTGGATGGGCGAAGCCTCTTCAAACCCCATCTTATCCACTGCCTTCAGTGATTCCGCGGAAAGGCCCAGCTCGGAGAAAAGTCGTTTTTGCATGGGGCATGATGGCTGCGCGCGGGGAAAAGAACATCCTAAAAGCAGGATAAAACCGCTGACTCCGCGCCAACCACGCGCCAACGTCGCACGCGCAACGCCATGACTCCGCCGCCCACCCCCCCCACCGAACCTGCCCTTTCCACCTACGACGCCAGCGGAATCGGCGGCCAGCCGCGCGGTCTCACCACGCTATTTTTCACCGAGATGTGGGAACGTTTCAGCTACTACGGCATGCGCGCGCTCCTCGTGCTTTTCATGACCGCGGGCCTCGCTCAGGGCGGACTCGGTTTTGCCGATAAAACTGCCACCGACATCTACGGCTCGTACACCATGAGCGTGTACCTGCTCTGCATCCTCGGCGGCTACCTTGCGGACAACTTCATCGGCGCGCGCAAGGCCGTGCTCTGGGGCGGAGCAATCATCGCCTGCGGACACTACTCCATGGCGATCCACGCGCGCTCCACTTTTTTTGTTGGTCTCGGCTTGGTCGCCCTCGGCACCGGCCTGCTCAAGCCCAACATCTCCACCATGGTCGGCAGTCTCTATTCGCCCACCGACGAACGACGCGACGCGGGGTTTTCCATTTTCTACATGGGCATCAATATCGGCGCGCTCGCCGCCGCCATCGTCTGCGGTTTTCTCGCCCAACACGTCTGGTTCAAAAACCTGCTCGCACAGCTCGGTCTCGATCCCACGCAAAGCTGGCACTGGGCGTTTGGCGCCGCGGGCGTCGGCATGACCTTCGGCCTGATCACCTACCTGCGCCGCCGCGAAACCCTCGCGCACGTCGGCCAGACGCCCGCCCTTCCGGCCACCGGCCGACCGTGGGGAAAACTGGTCTGGGTCGCTCTTGGTTCTTTTTCCCTGATCGGCATTATGCGGCTGAGCGACGAACATCGCTGGATCGTGGTGGCGCTGTTCGCCCTGCAAATCGCCGCCGTGCTTTTCTTCGCGCTGCGCAAGAGCGAAGAAAGCCGCCGCATCGCCGCCGTGCTGGTGTTTTTCACCGCGGCACAGGTGTTCTGGGCGATCTTCGAACAGGCAGGTTCGTCTATCTCGCTCTTCGCCGACCGTCTCACCGACAACCGCGTGCTCGGCCTGATTTTTCCCTCCGCTTGGTGGCAATCCATCAACTCCGCCTGGGTCATCGCGCTCGCCCTGCCCTTCGCCTGGCTCTGGACCAAGCTCGGCCACCGCCAGCCGTCGAGCCCGTTGAAATTTGTGCTCGGCCTGGCCTTCGCCGGACTTTCCTTCGTTTGGATGGTTCCGGCGGCGCGCCTGACCGTGGAAGGACGCGTCAGCCCGTTGTGGCTGCTCGGGCTGTATTTTCTCCAGACCGTCGGCGAGATGTGCCTGAGCCCGGTCGGCCTGAGTACGATGACAAAACTCGCACCACCCCGCCTGCTCGGCCTGATTATGGGCATCTGGTTTCTCGCCGCCGCGCTCGGCAACAAACTCGCCGGTGCGCTCGCTGGCACGTTCAAATCCGACGACGCCGCCAGCCTCGCGACCTTTTTCTGGCAACAAGCGCTCTGGGTCGGCGGCGCAACGTTTATCCTATTTCTATTGGTTCCTTGGCTGCGGCGCCTGATGGGCGGCGTGCGATGACATCCGCCGTCGTAGACCGTGACCTCGCTCACGCCATCATCTCCGTCCGTCCAACGTCGGCTTATTTCACGTCGTCCGCCAAAACCTGTTTTTTTCGGTAAGCCAGCCCTTGGAAAATCGCGACCAACGCACCGCTCTCGTCAGTGACATTGACGGTGTAGCTGCCGAGTTTTGGGTTGAGCGACAGCTCACGCGCCTCCGCCGTGAGCGTGCCGCTCGTGGTCGCCTTGAGGTAGGTAATGCTCACGTTGATACCGACGGCCGCCGTGCCGTGGCCGTTCGACGCAACGCCAAACGCATAATCCGCCAGCGTGAAAATCGCGCCACCCTGCACGATGCCGAGCGCATTGAGATGCAACGGCTGCACAGCTAGGCGGGCCACCGCGTGCCCCGGCTGATGCGAGACCAGCTCGATGCCGCAGTGGTGCACAAACTGGTCGCTGTGGAAAAACTCCGTGATCGTCTTCATGGCGTAGGGGCCAACGTACCGGCCGTCCGCCGCTTCTAGCAAGCCCTCACGCCGCCAGCGTCGCCTGGCAATGGTGACGCAACGCCTGCTCGTTCAACGTCGGCGTGTGCTGGAGCAGCCAGATCGTCTCCGGCTCCCAGAGCGCGGCACGAATCGGTTCGAGCAGTCGGCGCCCAAGATCGGGCTCCGCGATCCGCTGCAAAATCGTCAACGTCTGCCGCGAAGCCGGCAACCCCAACCATTCGAGCAGCGCGTAAACGCCGCCCCGGCCATGCACCGCGGCAATCTCTTCCCAATGCGATGCCGCCAGGCCGCGCAACCGCGTGTGTTCCGCGACGAAGGGCGCGAGCGCCGGTGCCGCCAGTAAATCCGCCACCAGCCCCGGGCAATACGCCACGACCGCCAGCACGCCCAACCGGCCCACGTCAAACTGCTCCAGCAACCGCCGCACGGGCATCGGCGCAAATTCCAAAAACGCCGCCCAGCGCGTCTCGGAAATCATGTCGGCGGCCGAGGAGAAAATCGACGACGACGGATCGGGCTGCCACGCGGTCCAACCGGCGTCGCCTTCCCGGAAGAAGTTAAGATCGTTATCGACGCGGTAGCGTTCGCCATAGTGAGACCAGACGAGTTCGACGGAGCGGGAGAGCAGTTTTTTGGGTGCGGTGTGCATTTTCATGAGCCGATCATACCAACCGTGGTGGGACATTGCTTGTCCCAGCCTAAAAAATCTTTCATCTTTTTTCCATGCTCGCCCCCAAGCTCTCGCGCCCGCCCCTCGAACGCATGCTCCGCATCCACGAGGAGCTCCGCCGCGGCACCCCGATCAACTGCACGCACCTCGTGCGCGACCTCGAAGTTTCGCGCAAGACCATCGTGCGCGACATCGCCTTCATGCGCGACCGGCTCGATCTGCCGATCGAGTACAACCCGCAGGTCAACGCCTACTACTACACGCATCCGGTCAACGCGTTTCCCGCCGTACAAGTCACCGAGGGCGAGCTCATGGCGCTGCTCGTCGCCCGCCGCGCCGTCGAACAGTACCAGGGCACGCCCTTCCACCGGCAGCTGGAGATCGCCTTCGACAAACTCACCGGCGGCCTCAAGGACCGCATTTCATTTTCGCCCACCGACGAACTGAGTTCCGTGTCGTTTAAAAACATGGGCCTCGGCAAGGCCGATCTCACCGTCTTCAACGCCCTCAGCGCCGCCGTGCTCAAGCAACAGGAGGTCAGCTTCGACTACCGCAAGCCCGGCGACGCCCGCGGCACCCGGCGGCACGTGCAACCGTACCATCTCTCACACCGCCAAAACCTCTGGTATCTGATCGGCCACGACACCGAGCGCGCCGCCCTGCGCACCTTCGCCTTGCCGCGCATCGCCGCCGTGCGCGTGAGCACCGCGACCTTCGTGCGCCCGCAGGATTTTTCGCCGGAAAAGTTTTTTGCCAACGCCCTCGGCGTGCTCGGCGGCAGCAAAGACTACCACGTGCAAATCCGTTTCTCCGCGCGCGTGGCCGACCGTGTGCGCGAACGCGTCTGGCACGACACGCAGGCGTTGAACGCCCTGCCCGACGGCGGCGTGGTGCTCACGCTCCAGCTCGGCGCGCTGCCCGAGGTCGAGAGCTGGGTCTTGAGCTGGGGCGACGACGCCGAAGTGCTCGCGCCCAAAGAACTGCGCCAACGTATCCGAAAAACCGCGACCGCGCTCGCCGCCCGCTACCACCGCAAACGCCGCACCCCGAGCAAACCCCGCCGCTCCCCCCGTCATTAACCCCGCCCATTAATCCCGCCGCTAACCCCGCCCGCAAGGCCGCCCAACCTCCGCCAAATCGATTTTGGCGGTACAAACCGGTTTGTAACGTATTACGTTACAAACTATACGCCACCGGCAAATGCGGTCGCGGTGTCAGCGGACCGCGTATGCGGCAAGGACGGGAGGAATGAGGGAAGGGATGCAGGGCGGGCGGGGCCGAGGGGCGACGAGGAAAGCGCGAGGGGAGGCAGGCCGTCCGCCCCATCCGCAGAGAACGAGGACCGGCGGGCGCGTTGACACTATGAGCCGGGCCACCGAGAGGTTTCTCCCGCCAGCGCGCCGGCGGCCTACGGAAGTTTAAATTCCACCATCACCGGCCGGTGATCCGAGAGCATGGTGCGCACGACGAGGCAGTAAACCTCCACGCACTCAGGCGGCAAAAAAACAAAATCAAGCATCCGCCGCGGCAACGGCGAAGGAAACGTACAGGTCTTGCGCGGATGCAACGAGTAGTGGCCGTGCTGTTGAAAATAGGTGAAGAGCGACGCCGTGGCATCGGCTGTGTGCGACGGATTATTCATATCCCCACAGACAATCGGCGGCACCGCCCAGTGCGCATGGCGATCGACGCGTTTTTTATTCAGATAGGTCATCAGCTGCGCGACTTGGCGGAAGCGGTGCGAGCGCGCGCCGTAGTGCAGGTGCATGTTCACGATCGGCACGCGGCGGCCGAGGACATCGAGCTCGGCAAACAAAAACCCTTTTTCGCCTAGGCGACGCTGCCCAAACGCGATATTTTCCCACTCGATGATCGGATGGCGCGAAAGGATGGCGTTGCCGTAGTTGAGCTTCAGCAACCCGGCGCGGCGATTGTTGACGCCGAAGACCGCGTGAGGAAAACCGGTGAACTCACGAAGAAACTCCAACTGATCAAAATTCCCCGCCCACATCGAATCCTGATCAATTTCTTGGAGAGCGACGACGTCGGGATTCAGCTTCTGAATCAGTTTTGCAATGCGCAACAGGATCGAACGGATGCGCCGTCGCGAAGTCAGCCCTTGGATCGGCTGAAGGCCGCGCCCATGGGCGATGTTGTAAGTGACGATGCGCAATCGCTGCATGAGCAATCCCTATCATCGGCCTGAAAGACGTATGATCAACGGGATATTCGAGCTAAGAGTGACGGAGGGAATTCAGTACAAAGAAGGGATTGACAGCACGTAAATCGGACAAGAGATTCGCCGACCCTTTACGGCGGCCATAGCTCAGTTGGTTAGAGCACAAGATTGTGATTCTTGGGGTCGCGGGTTCGAATCCCGTTGGCCGCCCCATTTTAAGGAGGACTGGGGAGGGCAAACAGGCAACGGCATAAGCGCCGTCACCGTGCCTTCAAGTCCGCTCGACGCGGAGGTTCAGCCAAAGGCCGATGCCAATGAAAAAGACGTTCGGCACCCAGACCAGCAGATCGGGCCGGTACTCCGGGTATTGGTCGAACCAGCCGACCACGACAGTCGATAAAAAATAATACGCCAGCGCCATGATCAGCGCGACGCCAAGATTGGCCGAGGCCTCGCGGCGTGAGACTTTGATGCCGAGCGGCACGGCGATCAGCACGAGAATGAACACCGCTAGGGCCATCGAGCCCTTGTTTTGAATGATCATTTCGAGGCGCATCAGTTTCTGTTCGCGCTCGCGACCGGCCGGTAGGGTTTGCGAGATTTTTTGCCGCTCGGCGCGGAGTTCGTCCAAGGTCATCCAATCGGGTTTTCGATTGAAAGATTTGGGCCCAAAATACCTCGAGAGCGGGAAACGCACACTGGTCGTCTCGCCACTGAGCTTGAGCGGGACTTTTTTGTTACTCTCAGGATCCTTTTCGTCGTACTGCTCGCCGAAAAACTGGAAGGGCGTGAAGACGAGTTCGTTCTTGTCTTCGTCGAGCTCGATGCGGCCCGTCTCGGCGTGGGAAAACCGGATCACACGCTGTAGTTTATCGAGCTGCCAGATCCAAATATCGCGCACGTAGTCGCCGTGTTTTTCAGTCGCGTAAATGACCATGCGCGGAAAATCGCGGATGAAGGTTTTTGGCACGATCACGCGCAGGGCATTGGTGCGTAGCATCCGGCTGAATTCCTGATGATAGACCGTGCGCGCGACCGGCATGTAGTAAAAGTTGATCAACGCTCCGGCCACCACGCCGAGCAGTGCCAGTCCGAAGATCGGCGCGGTGATGCGCTTTACGCTGATGCCCGAGGTCCGCATGGCCACGATCTCGCTGTCCGCCGCCATGCGCCCCAGCACGAGCAGGACACCCAGCAGCATGCCCATGGGCAACGCGTACATGACGACGTAGGGGATGAGTAGGAGAAACAATTTTGCCGCCGATTCGGGAGCCAGCTGACCGGCCAGCACGTAGGCGAGCATGTCCTTCAGAGCGTTGACCGTAGCCATCAGGAACACGAAAAAACCGACACACGCGGAACACGTGAGGAACACCTGTTTTAAGATGTAGCGGTCGAGGAGGCGCAAAATCGAATGCAATCAAGCAAGCGGACCGGGCGCTGACAACAGGAACCTTGCTCCAAGCGGGAAAAGAAAAAGCCCTTGGCAGCTATAAAGTTGCCAAGGGCTTTCCAAACTGGTGCACCCGTAGGGAGTCGAACCCCAAACCTTCTGATCCGTAGTCAGACGCTCTATCCAATTGAGCTACGGGTGCGTTGAAGGGGTCGAGAAGAAGCAGGGATTCCGAGCCGAGTGCAAGCGATTATTTCCAAAAAATCACGCGGGGGTATTCAGTCAACGGCGACGCTGAAGAATTCCGTTTCGATTCGCGCGCATTCTGGCTTTCGTGACGGGTTGATGCACCTTGCCCGCTCCGCTCAGGGAATCGCTTCGAGTTCGGCGGCGGTCCAAGGCGTGCTGCGGCCAGCGGCGGTCGTGGTGCGAATTTCGGTAACTTTCTCTTTCGTCACAGCGGGCGCGCTGTTGCCCCACTCTTGACGAATGTAGGTCAGCACAGCGGCGATTTTGTCGTCGCTGTAATTATAACCGCCTGGACCGATCACGGGCATGACGCCGTTGAAATCCTTGCCATCGACTTTGATCGGACCTTGCAGGCCGTGCAGGAGGATACGAATCACGCGTTCCTCGCTGCCGGTGACCCACTCTGACTTGGTCAGCGGCGGATAAACGCCGGGCACGCCCACGCCGGTGGCTTGATGGCAGGCGGCGCAGACGGTGGTGTAAAGCTTTTTGCCTTGGACAAGAGGATCGATTTTCACCTCGGCGGTAGTCGCGGGTGCATTCTTTGGGTCGAACCGTTCGTCGTACACCATCGGACTAAAACCGCCGCTGTTGTGAACAAAATAAATCGAGACCATCAGCACCATCGCCGAAATAAACCCGAGGAGAAACAGCGGCAGCGGTGAATGGTTTTCCAGCGGCTCCGGTTTTTCGCGGAGGAGGATCGAGTGTACTTCCTGAATGCTCTTATCGGAGGCACCGGCCTGCTCGATTTTGGGATTATGATCCTCCGGGTCGACGGCGCTCATTTCTGGCCCTCCTTTTTCATTTCAACAGGTTCGACAAAGACGTTCTTCGTTTCCGGATACGCGTAGGTGTCATTCAAACGCTGAAGATAGGCAACGAGAGCTTCGGCGCGCTGCGTGGGCACGATTTCGTAGCCCGGTTCGGCGGTGTGCGGCGCGGGAAGCTTCATCGCCCTAGGCGAGGGCTGGCCGACGATTTTGTGCTTCTCGAAGAGGAACGGGAAGGGCGCCATGGTGGAGCCCTTCGAGGTGATCTGCGGGTCGTAGAGATGGAGCAGATGCCAGTCGCGCGAAGCCTGGCGGGCGCCGATGTTGCGCAGGTCGGGACCAGTGCGAATGGTGCCGAGGAGTACCCGGCCTTCGCGAATGTAGTCGCGGGCCACGCTCTGACGGTCACCCCAGCCACGCTTGTCATCCGCGCCGAAACCGGGCCGTCGTACCTGCTGCGTGTGGCAATAGAGGCAACCAAGATCCTGATACACGAGTTTGCCTTGCTCGGCGAGGCCGGAGAGCTGCTCGGGGTAAGCCTTGTTTTCAGTCTCATCAATGACTGGCTGAAGTTTACCGTAGGTCAACTGGTTCGTGAGCACGATGCCGGTCCAGGAAAACGCCAAGGTGAAAAAGATGCCGAGAAAAAGAAGCGGGGCGCGATTCATCGGGCGACCTCCATGTCCGGCGGAGTGTTGAAGAATGTCGGTGCCGTCGCCTGCGGCGCGCGTGGGCGCAGGAGCATCCAAGCGAAGTTAACCGCAAAGGCCAAGTGTCCGATCGTCATGAGCACGCCGGAAAGGCTGCGCGAAAGCAGATAAGGAATGGTGTTGGCGACGACCGTGAGGAAGGGAATATCGGCGTTGTTCATCTCCAGGCCTTGCTTGATACCGCCGATCGAAAGCCCCACGACGTAAATGGTGATGCCCACGGCGACGGTCCAGAAATGCACGCTGATGAGCATCGCCGACGGCCATTCTTTGAGCAGCAGGCGCGGCAGGATGTAGTAGATGGAGCCAAACATCACCATCGTGAAAAACGCGTACATGCCTTGATGGGCGTGCGCTACAGTGAAGTGCGTGAAGTGGACGACCATGCTCACCTGACGGTCGGCCATGAGCGAACCGAGGAGGCTCGTGATCGTGTAGCTGATCGCGCCAAAAACGATGAAGCGGAGCGTAGGGCTGTATTTCAATGCGCCGAAACTACCGACCATCGTCATGTGGTGATTGATGCCGGTGACGATGACGGGGATCGCCATCATAAAGCTGGCGACAATGCCCGCGGAGAGCACCCAAGCCGGCACGGGACCGCCGATGAGATGGTGCACGCCAGCCCAGTTATAGAAAATCGCCAGCGACCAGAAACCAAGCAGCGAGAGGTAATAACTATGGATCGGTTTACCGAGGACCTTGGGCAGAAAATAGTAAACCGCCGCCAGACCGATCGGCGTGAACCAGAGGCCGAGGACGTTGTGGGCAAACCACCAGTTGACCAGCGCCTGCACCGTGCCACGCGCGGGTTCGATGATCAGCATGATTTGCGCGATCGAGTACAGCCAAGGGAACCAGAACAGCGCCGCCAACAGGTACCATTGCGAGACGTAAATGTGTTCTGATTTACCGAAGCGAAACGTGATCAAAGCCCAAGCGCCGATCAAGGCGTAAGCGACAAAGAGCAGTGGCGTGGCGTAGGGCGGGATTTCCAGCCACTCGATGGAGGTCGAGTCGCCCGCGAGGATGCCGCCGATGCCGATGGTCACGCCGATATTCCAAAACACGCCGGCAATCATGAGCAGGCCGCTATGGCGTAGAACACTGCGCGAGAGACGCGCCATCAACCAGAAGGCGACGGCGAAAGCGGCGTTGACGCTCCAGCCGTAGATCACGGCGTTCAGATGGGCGGTGCGGGCGCGGCCGAAGGTGAGCCACTCGATGTCGCCGAGAAAATTTGGCGTATGGAGCTTAAAGGACGAGATGAGCGCGAAGGCCGTGCCGACAAGCAGCCAGAGAACGGCCGAGCAAAGGAAAAACAGAACCGGGATTTTCGTGGAAGCATCGATCTCGCTCAACTCCGCGCGTTTCACCAGATCAGGGGAAGTCGCAGGATCGAACGATGCAGCGAGATTGGGGGCTGAAGCCATGGTGGATAAAAAACGGTTTAGCGGGCGCCGCGGTTTTTGCGCGGCGGGTGAGCGGGATTCTTGCCAGGGAAAAAATCAGTGGGTTGGCCAACCGGTTCCTTTTCGTCGAAGATGGTAAGCGCGCCTTTTTCCAGATCGCGCAGCTGGCCTTTCTTCGAGGACCAATAAAGCGCGTAGACCGCCGAACCAGTCACCAGGACCGAGACGAGAAATGCAATGCCGTAGAAGACCCATTCCATCGCGGTTACTTTTTGGTTTTAAGCTCTTCGAGGGTCAACTGCATCGCACGTTCGAGCGGGATGCGCACGACGCCTTTTGGCTGATCGATCCAGGCGTAACTGCTGGCGAGATCAGTTTCTCGGGCGCGGAGTTCGTTCAAAATCGTGGCGCGTTCCTCGGGCGTCTTGGTGCCCTGCGGAATCGGCGCGGGCCGGTTCGGCAGGTAGGCGATAACGATGATCAAAACGAAAATCAGGAAGCCGCCGAGCACAGCCACGGCGGTCAAAAAAAAGCCTGTTTTAGGAGCGGTGTCACTCATGGTGCTGGAGGCATTCGTTGATGCGCGGATCGTGGATGGGGATGAGCTTCGTGGTGGGCTGGCTCTTCAGGTAAGCGTAGAGCCAGATGCCGCCAACGCCGATCACGGCGGTGATCGTCCAGAGCAAATTGAGCGAGAACAGCGGCAGCGGGTTGCCCTGCTCGTCCTTAAGCGCCGGGAGAATGTTGTAGCAAAGATCAAAGAAGATGACGCAGGGAATCCAGATCGCGATCCGCTTAATCTTTGCGTGAACAATCTTGTGCTTGTACGAAAGCAGATAAAGGAACGGCACGAGAAAGTGGCCGAAGAGGATGAGGCCAATGCCGACGTACTTCCATTGGTTCGGTGAACCGTCGGCGTTGAGCTCGCGAATGTTGTACCAGAACGTTTCTTCGGGGACATTGGCGTTCCAGATCAGGAAATACTGGGAGAACGTGACGTAGGCCCAGAACACGGTGAAGGCGAGCATGAGCTGGCCGACCGAGTGGAGGTGGTTCGTGTTGAGGATGCCCTTGTAGTCGCCGCGATTATACAGCCAGAGCATCATGATGACGCTGAGGGCAAGCGCGCCTCGCACACAGTTGGCGAAAAACCACACGCCGTACATCGTCGAGAACCAATGGTACTCGAGGCTCTTTATCCAGAAGATCGAGGCAAACGTCAGCGAGAGCGCGGCGATTGGAATGCCGAAGGCGGCGGTCTTGCGGTTCATGTGCGTCCACTTGATGTCGCCATCAACGTCCTGGGTGAAGGAGGCCTTGCGCAAACGCGAGGAGAGCCAGACCCAAGAGGCGAAAAACACCGCGGTGGCACCGGTGAACATATTGATGTTCAGGAAACTCGCCTTCTTGGTGTAGAGCACGTCGGCCCCGACGGTATGGCCGCCGTGAATGACGTGATCGAGGTTCATCCACGGCCAGACGATGTCGCGCGGACCGAACCACGAAGCAAGGACAAGCGGCAAGAACAGCAGCGCGAGCCAAGGAAAGGCGGAAAGCGCGTGTTCCCATTGGCGCCGGATCACGGTCGACCACGAGGCGTCGAAGATGTGATGGATCATCACCAAGAGCAGCATGCCGATGGTGATCGCGGTCCAGAAGGACACGCCGACGAGCCACGAGAGCGCGACGCTGTGGGCGTTGTCCGGCAGCAGGAGCCCGCAGGCGGTGATCGCGATGCCGACGATGCCGACGGCAAGAGCTTTGCCGGCGCCAGAGGTCGTGCTGGACGGAAGGGATTGGGGAGCGGATGCGGCGTGTGTGCTCATTTGAGGCCTAGCTCCGTTTTGTGGTTCGGCTCGACGTCTTCGACGCGGGAGTTTTGCGCGCGTTGCAAGGCGCGGAGGTAGGCGATGACCGCCCAGCGATCCTCGGGCACGAGTTTGTCGCCATAGGCGAACATGGTATTTTTGCCGTTGGTGACGGTGTTGAAGATTTCACCCTCGCTCATGTTGCGAAAGAGATCGCTGTGGAAATTCGCCGGGGCGCCCCAGTTGTACTGGCTCACGATCCCTTTGCCATCGCCAAGCGCGCCGTGGCACGGCTGGCAGTAGATGGTGAAACGCTCGCGTCCGCGGGCCATGAGGCGCGCGTCGACAGTGATGGCGGCGGGGAATCCCCTCGCCCACTGGCCGGTGGCGTCCTTGCCGCGGTAAAGATGATCATCGGCGCGCAGCGGGTTACGCGAAACAACACCGGGCGGCAGCGGACGGTCCGTGCGGCCGTCGGAGAAAAATGCGCTCTCCGCCTGCGGCTTGTATTTCGCCTGATGGTTCATTTCAGGGAAAAACGTGTCGGGGAACACCATGATCGGCGGCTTGGTGAACGTCGTGCCACGAACGCCGTAAAGCGAAACGAGCAACACACAGAGGAAGGCCAGAACAAAATAGGCGTAGCGCATGGTTTAGGCCTCCAGCTCCTGGATGTCTTTGCCGCCGACTTTTTCGAGCAGAGCGCGGGTACGGGCAGCGTCGAACTTCGGGTCGCGGGACTGGATCACGATAAAGAACTGGTCGTCCATCGCGCGGTGAATGTTGTCATGCTTGAGCACCGGATGATAATGCATCGGCAGGCGGTTGAGGAAAAACATGCCGCCAATCGTGGCAAAGGCGGCGAACAGGATCGTGAGTTCGTACGAGATGGGAAACGCAAAGAGCGGGCTGAAGTAAGGTTTGCCGCCGACAACCAGCGGGTAGTCGTGGGCGTTCATGAACCAGATCATGCTCATGCCGGTGGTGAAGCCGATGAGGCCGCCCACGAGCGAAAAGCGCGGCACGATGGAACGTTTTACGCCCATCGCACGGTCGAGGCCGTGGATCGGGAACGGCGTGATGCAGTCCCAGAATTTATAACCGGCATCGCGCACTTTTTCCGCCGCGTGATACACGTCGGGCACAGTGTCGAAGGTGGCAATCAAGCCATGGGGTTGAGCAACCATGTAAAAGGATGATTAGTGGTGATCGTGTCCACCATGGACATCGGCCTGCGGCGTGACGGCTTTGAGTTCCGCCATCGGCATGATCGGCAGGAAACGGATGAAGAGCAGGAACAGCACGGAGAAGACGCCGAACGTGCCGAAGAAGGTGAAGATTTCGACGATCGATGGAGAATAGTACCCCCAGCTCGACGGCAGGAAGTCGCGGGCGAGCGAAGTCGCGATGATAACGAAACGCTCGAACCACATGCCAACGTTGACGAAGATCGAGAGCACCCAGACCAGCGCGGTATTTTGCCGAACCTTTTTAAACCAGAAAAACTGCGGCGTGATCACATTACAGGTGATCATGATCCAGTAGGCCCAGGCGTAGGGACCGAAGGCGCGGTTGATGAAGGCGAAGCCTTCGTAGGGATTCGCGCTGTACCACGCGATGAAGAACTCCATCGCGTAGGCGTAGCCCACCATCGTGCCGGTCGCGAGGGTGATCTTGCACATGCAGTCAATGTGGTACTGCGTGATCAGGTCTTCGAGTTTGTAGATCGCACGCAGCGGAAGCATGAGCGTGAGCACCATGCCGAAGCCGGAGAAAATCGCGCCCGCCACGAAATACGGTGGGAAGATCGTCGTGTGCCAGCCCGGGATGAGCGACACCGCGAAGTCGAAGGAAACGATGGTGTGCACTGAGAGCACGAGCGGCGTCGAGATGCCGGCGAGGATGAGGTACGCCATCTCGTAATTGCTCCAGTGGCGATTCGAGCCGCGCCAGCCCAAGGCGAAGAAACCGTAGAGCCACGAGCGGACTTTTTTGCCGTTGGCGAGGAAGCGGTCGCGCAGCGTCGCGAGGTCGGGAATCAGGCCGACGTACCAGAAGAGCACCGAAACCGTGCCGTAGGTGGAAACGGCAAACACGTCCCACTCCAGCGGCGAACGGAAATTTTGCCAGATGTAATTCGAGTTCGGAATCGGGAAGAGGTACCAGGCGAACCAGACGCGACCGACATGGAAGACCGGGAAAATACCGGCGCAGACCACGGCGAAGATCGTCATCGCCTCGGCGGCACGATTGATCGACGTGCGCCACTTCTGCCGCAGCAGGCACAAGATCGCAGAAATGAGCGTACCCGCGTGGCCGATACCGATCCAGAAGACGAAGTTGACGATGTCCCACGCCCAGTTGACCGGATTCGCATGGCCCCACACGCCGACGCCGGTGGCGACGAGGTAGGTGATGCCCGCGACGGTGAACGAGGCGACAAAACACGCGACGATGAAGCAGACCCACCACCACGTCGGGGTCTTGCCCTCGATGATGCCGCAGATCTTGTCGGTGATCCACGAGAAGCTGCGGTTGTTTTCAACCAGCACCGCGCGCGGAAGCGACGCGGGTTTGACTTCGCCGAGGATTGCCGGGGCGTCGTGCCCGGAGGTGGGAGCGGTGGCGGCCATTAGCTAAGCCCTCCGTTGGTCATGATTTTTTTGAGCATCGTGTGGCCGTGGGCGTCGGATTTTTCAGACGTCTCGCCGTGGGCGGGCGCGCCTTCCTCATGCGATTCGTGGCCGCCGTGGCCGGCTGGATGGTTCTTGTTGTTGTACTCGATGCGGCTGAACGGCAGCGCGGCGAAGTCCGGCATGGCCGGGTTCGGGTTGCGCAGTTTGCCGAGGTAAGTGGTGCGCGGGCGGATGTTGAGGTAGCCGAGCAACGCGTAGTCCTGCTCGCGTGCTTTCGCCACGGATACAGCGCTCTGCGGATCGGTGATGTCGCCGAAGGCAATGGCCTCGACCGGGCAAACCTGCTGGCAGGCGGTCTTGATCGTGCCGTCGGGAATCTTGACTTGGTCGGAAGCGCGGGCCTTCACCTTCTGCGCGATCTTGGCCTGCTGGATGCGCTGCACGCAGTACGTACACTTCTCCATCACACCCCGCATGCGCACGGTGACGTCGGGATTTTTGGCCATTTTGACCAGTTCGGGCATGCCACTCGGGCCGAGCGGTCCGAGGTAGAGGCTGTCGAGCTGGCGCTTGTTCCAATCGAAGAAATTGAAACGGCGGACCTTGTACGGGCAATTATTGGCGCAATAACGCGTGCCGATGCAGCGGTTGTAGGCCATGGCGTTAAGCCCTTCCTCGTCGTGCACGGTGGCGTTGACGGGGCAAACGGTTTCGCACGGCGCGAGTTCGCACTGGGCGCAGGCGACAGGTTGCAAGGAAACCTGCGGGTCCTCGGGCAGAATCTTATTGCCCTCGCCACCGAAGGCGGCGGCATCGGCGTTGCCATCAGAGTAGTAACGATCGAGGCGAATCCAGTGCATCTCGCGGCCGCGCAGGACCTGGTCCTTACCGACAATCGGGATGTTGTTCTCGGCCTGACAGGCGACGACGCAGGCGTTGCAACCAAAACAGGTATTGAGGTCGATGCTCATGCCCCACTGATGCTCGCCGGTGAGCGCGGGCGTTTCGTAGAGGGAATTGCCGCGCGGAAGAACGCCCGCGGCAACACCGCTGTGAATACGTTTCTGATAAGCCTCGGCGGTTTCGCCGGGCAGACGCGTGCCTTGCTCGCCGAGGATTTTCGGCGAATGCGACTCGGTGCCGATGCCCTTCACGAAAGCGGGATTTTCTTTGTACTCGTCGAAGTTGGCCTCGCGCACAATGTCGCGTCCCTCCATCGACCAATGCTCCTGCGTGTTGGCGAGTTCGTAGCGTTCGCTGGTCTTGACGAGCGTGGCGCCGCGGGCAATGTGCGCGGCCGACGAGGTGCGGACGGTATAGGCGTTGAAACCCTGCTCCTTGCCGACGCGACCGGACACGGCGCGACCATAACCAAGCGGTAGCACCACGGTGTAATCCGCGAGGCCGGGCTGAATGTGGAGAGGACCACGGACGGTGCGGCCGTTGATGTTCAGTTCGCCGATGTAGGCGTTTTCGCGGCCGATCTTGAATTCGGCCTCTTCGACACGGGCGACTTGGATCTTCGAGCCGCCCGGGTAAATACCGAGTTCGCGTCCAAGCTTCGGGCTGACGAGGATGGCGTTGTCCCAAGAAATCTTGGTGATCGGATCCGGGCATTCCTGAAGCCAGCCGTTGTTAGCAAAGCGGCCGTCGTCCATTTTGTGATCGGCAACGAAACGCACTTCGAGCGAATCCTTCGAGAGGACGACTAAGGCGGAGGCGGATTTGAAAACAGCGTGCGCCGTCTCTGGCACAAACTCAACCGACGCGATCGGATAGGCCGAGCCTTCGAGCAAACCATCGTGCAGGAATTTGCGGAACACGCTTTCGGCGTCACCGCCGGCGAGGCCGGTGACCGTCTCTCGAACGAGCGCATAAGGATCGGTCGTAGGTGCGCCGAGGATACGGGCAAGCACTTCGATCTCCGTCAGGCCGTTGAAGAGCGGCAGGATCATCGGCTGCACTGGCACAATGGTGCCGTCCGCCGTGCGAGCATCGCCCCAGGATTCAAGGTAGTGCGCAGCGGAGAGGTGCGTGACGCTGGCGGATTTTACGAGCGAAGTTTCGTCAACGTAATAGCCGTAGCGGATGACTTCCGGCACGGAGGCTTGCAGTGCGGACCAGTCGAGATCGGCGGGCGCGTTGTAGGCGGGATTCCCGCCGAGCACGACGAGTGTTTCAACCGAACCAGCTTTAATCGCCGAAGCGACCTCGCTGATCGACGCGGCGGTGGCGGCGGGGATTTCAACGAAATCGACGGTCTCGCCGATGTTGCCCAAAAACCAATTGAGGCCGTGCACGATGACTTGCACCTCGGTCGGCAAATGCGCGCCAGCGACGACGAGCGATTTGCCCCGGTGGGCCAGCAAGTCCTTCGCGCATTCCTCGACCCACTTGGGGTTGAGCGTGGCACTCTGAGTAGAGACATCGAGTGTCGGTTTGACGGCGGGATTGATGGCGGCGGCAATCGCACTGGCCAGCGCCAACATGTGGCTGCTCGCAAGACGCAGACGGTGATCAGCCATGCTACCGGTGAGCGTCAGATGGCTCTCGGCGACATAGAGACGATTCATGTCGTCGTGCTTCGACACGACACGGCGGCCTTTGGCAAAGTCGCGGGCGTAGTAGATGCTGGCGGAGTCGGCGTGGAAAAAATCCGCATCGAGCGAAAGGACGCGGCGGGCCTTCGCAAAACGATAGAGCGGCTTCACGTTGCGACCAAACGCGGCGCGTGCAGCGGCGACCGGCGGCTCGTCGGTGATCGGTTCGTACTCGGCCCAGAGCGCTTGAGGGAACTGGCTCTTGAGCTTCGCGACAAGCGCGGCGCGCGTCGGCGAACTGGATTCTTCGGCGAGGAAAGCGAGCCCAGCACCACCGTCGGTAGCGTGCGTTTTACCGATGGCAGCCAGTTTATCCTGAACCTCGGGGGCGGCGGCGACAGCGCCGTTGATCGTGTGTGTGGTCGAGCGATCCGGATCGTAGAGATCAAGAATCGACGCCTGCGCGAGCAGCGAACTCGCGCCCCCGTGCGGAGCGTAAGAGGGATTGCCTTCGAGCTTAGTCGGCCGACCCTGATGGGTTTCGGCGAGCAGCGGAATGGCAGATTTGCGCAGCGGCATCGCCGTCGCGAAATAGAGCGGTAGGCCGGGGATGATTTCCTCGACGGATTTGCCGTAGGGCAAAATGTACGATTCAGGTCGGCGACAACCAGCGGCCAGGCCCACGCCGCCGAGGGCGAAGGACGCAGCCATCAGCTTGAAAAACTTGCGGCGGTCGACGCCCTCGAGGCTGGCGGCACCCTCAGGGAATTCGCGTTCGACGTGCGCTTTGAAGCCCGGCGTTTCCGCGAGTTCGTCGAGGCTGCGCCAATACTTGCGACCGGTGGATTCGCCTGCGGCGGGTTCGGGATGGTGAACTTTTCGTTTCATCGATGGCAGCCGGTGCAGCTTTGCGGGGGCTTGATCTTGTTGTTCTTCACGAATTCGGCGGCCCACTCGGCGTGGGATTTTCCGTCGATTTTAACTTGGTCAGGCGACCAGTTGAGATTGGTGATTTGGTCAAGGGGGCGGACGTTGGCCTGGGGATCGCGATGGCAATCGAGACAGAAACCCATGCTGAGCGACTTCGCGTGCGAAACCGTTTCCATTTGGTTGATCTGCCCGTGACAACTGACGCAGGAAACGCCGCGATTCACGTGCACCGAATGGTTGAAATAAACGTAGTCGGGGACTTGGTGGATGCGCACCCACTTGATCGGCTCGCCGGATTGATAGGCAGCGCGCACCGGAGCGAGCAACGGGCTGTCAGTCCGTACTTGGCTATGGCAATTCATGCAGGTCTGCGCGGTGGGTAGATTGGCCACGCCTGATTTTTCGACATTGGAATGACAATAGCGACAATCGAGCCCGAGCTTATCGACATGCAGCGCGTGGCTGTACGGGACCGGCTGGACCGGGGCATAACCGACACGAGTATATTTAGGCGTGGCGTAATAATTCACCGCTGCCGTGACAACCCCGGCGACAACGATCAGAAATATAATAATCTGAAGCGGCAGGCGGTTGGCTGATTTCGGAAAGATTTTCGACATGAACCGGGAAGACTGCGTTTAAGACCGGGAGAAAGCTTGGGCCGCGTCGTCAAGGCGGGCGATAGCACGCGGCTCGGCGCGCACCGCAAAAGGCGCGGCGGACGAAACCGGGGCGGCGGCAGGAGACGACGCAGTTTGCCGAGCAAAGAGTCTGGGCACCAGCCCGATACCTGCAAACACAGCGGCTAATTGTGCGAGAAATGTCTTACGCGAGTTTTGAGTGCTCACAGGGGTTGGTTGTTCGGCGATTGGGTTGAATGTTCAACGAATGCGCCAATAAATCCGTTGTAAACTTAAAATCGATTACGATTGTTTGTATTACTAAAAGCGCACGTCCACATGCCAAGCAAAAGCTTTCTGCTTATTCTAAAATAATCGAGATGCGGCGTGAAAGAATCTTATACGGACCAGCCAAATCAGATAGATTAGTTACACTAATCCATAAAATTCAGAGTATCCTAGGGCGTGTCTGGTAAACAGAAATGTTCTGCGTGAAGAGAGAAAAAGGCAGTCGCTCGTCGATACAACTCCGCGCCCGACAAGGCCGTGTGGCAGCAGCGTTCATACCGGTCCTATCGAAAACCGCATCGCTTGGCGCCTATCTCGTTTTCGCGAACCGCGATAAAGTTCACGCTTCTCGAGATTTTTCCGTAGCAGTGTCGCCCGCAGTCGAATTTTGCTCACGCAACTGACGCAGCGTAAGATCAAGCGGCAAACGAGGGGCGATTTTTTTGCCCACGCCCAGCCGCTGCGAAGCGTAGATGCTGGAGTGGCCGCTAAAGTAATACGCGACAAAACACGCCACAGCAAAGTACACCGCATAGTGTGCACCGAACAACTCGATACCCATAACGGTACAGGCGAGCGGCGTGTTGGTCGCCCCGGCAAACACCGCGATGAAACCGAGCCCAGCAAAGAGATCGACTGGTGCACCCGTGAGGAGAGCCAAGGTATTGCCAAGCGCCGCGCCGATAAAGAAGAGCGGCGTGACTTCGCCGCCTTTGAAACCCGCGGCCAAGGTCACGGCGGTAAAAAGCAACTTCCACCACCAGCTCCACGGCGTCGCCCCACCCGCATGAAAGGCCGAAAGAATCGTCACACCATCTTGCGATGGCGCATACACGCCGAGCCCGAGGTAGTCGCGTGTGCCGACCAAGTAAACCAGCCCAATCACAAGCGCGCCACCGAGCGCGGCCCGCCACGGCGCAGCGGGCACGAGGCGCTTGAAGCCGTGTTGCAGCGCATGCGTAAGCTCGGCAAACAGCCGGCTCGTCAACCCAAACACCATCGCCGCCAGTAACACCAGCGCGATGAGTTTGCCGTCAAACGCCGCGTGCAGTCCCGCTCCGTCGGTGATGGCGATATGATAAATCGAATGATGCACACCCCAGGCCGAACAGGTCACGTCGCCGACCACGCTCGCGACGAGCACGGGGATGAGCGCCTCGTACTGCATGCGGCCGATCACCAGCACCTCCATGGCAAAGATAGCGCCGGTCAGGGGCGTACCGAAAACCGAACCAAACCCTGCCGCCACGCCAGCCATGAGCAGGACGCGCATGTTGTCCTCGCCAAAATGGCAGAGCCGTCCGTAAGCGCTAGCCAGACTGCCGCCCATCTGCACCGCCGTGCCCTCGCGGCCGGCCGAACCACCAAACAGGTGCGTAACCAAAGTACCGACGAGAATAAGCGGTGCCATGCGAAGCGGCACGCCGCCACCCGGCGTGTGGATCTGATCGAGGAGCAAGTTGTTGCCGCCTTCAACGGATTTGCCGAGGTGTTGGTAAAGCCAGCCGATCACCACACCCGCCACCGGCAATAGATACAGCAACCAGCCGTGCGCCCAGCGCAGTTGGGTCACGCGGTCGAGCAACCACAGAAAGAGCGCGCTGGCCGAACCAGCCAACAGGCCCACCGGCACGACGAGCGCAGTCCAGCGCAGCAGTTGCGCGACGCTGTCAAGGTGTTCACGGAAATCGAAGAGCCGTTTCATGAGTTTGCAGCGTCCGTCTTGAACAGATTGTACCCGGTATGCAACTGCACGCCATGACCGACCACCACTTTAGAACCACCTCAGTTTGCCCGCAAAATTTCAACCTAGACTTCTCCGTGGCGATTCAGGTGACTCCTCGTCCGCATTTATCCAGCGCTGTTGCCCGCACCCTCCCGCTCCACCCTTTTCATGCCCCTCTCCCGCTCGCTCCGCCGCATCATTACGGCCCTGCTCTGTGCCCTTACCCTCAGCCCCCTGGTCGGCTTCGCGGAAGCCGTCGGCGCCCTTCCCTTGATCCAGGTCCATGGCCCCAAATTCTACGCCGGTGAGCAGGAAATCCGTCTGCAGGGCAGCAATCTGGGCAACTGGCTCTTGCAGGAAGACTTCATGTTCGGCCTCTACGGCACGCACAGTCAGATGCGCGGCGCGATGGAGTCCGTGCTCGGAGCGCAGAAAACCGCCGCCTTCTGGGATGAATACGAAAACGTTTTTTTCACCGCCAAGGACGCAAAATTTCTCGCCACTCAAGGCTACAACGCCTTGCGTGTGCCGCTAAACCAAAACCGTTTTGAAGATCCAAATAAGCCCGGCCAGTACGACGAGACCGCGCTGCGCCGCGTCGACGAGGTCATCCGCCTCTGCCGCGAGCAGGGCATCTATGTGATCCTCGATCTGCACGCCGTCATGGGCGGCCAGTCGCGCGAGATTTACGCCGACTCCCTCTGGGGCAGCCCCGAGTTCTGGCGCTACGCCGATTTTCGCCAGCGCGCCGCCGACTTCTGGATCGCCCTCGTCAAACGCTACAAAAACGAAACCGCCGTCGCCGGCTACGATTTGAGCAACGAGCCCAACACCGAGGGCCGCCCCGCGCTGCTCATGGATTGGTACCGCCAACTCCTGCCGCGCATCCGCGCCATCGATCCGTCCCACGTGGTCTGGCTGGTAGCCGACGATTTCGGCGGAGGTTTCAAAGGCCTTGAGGAGGATCTCTTCACCGACCCGCAGACCGCTTTTCAGTTTCACATGTATCCGTCGCAGACCTTCCCGATCAAGAAAATGACGGAGTATCCGCAGACCATAGACGGCGTGCGTTACGACAAAGCTTGGCTGCGCCAGAAACTAGCCGAACAAATCGCCTTCGGCAAGCGTAAGCCCGTGTGGCTCGGCGAATTTGGCGCCAGCATCAACCGTCCCGGCATGCCCATCTCTCAAGCCATCCTGAACGACATGCTCGCGATCTGCGACGAGGAAGGCTGGTCCTGGACGCAATGGTCCTACAAAGACGTCGGCCAGATGGGCCTGCTCTCCCCCGGCCCCGACACCCCGTGGAAACGTTTCCTCGCCTCGACCGAAATCCGTGCCCACCTCGAAAAAGCCAACGAGCTCTTCTCCCTACGCGATATGCCCACCGCGAGCCCTCGCCTCCTCCGCGCCAAAGCTCAGGACGTCGCGCCAGATCTCGACAAGGCGACCCTGAGTTACGCCAGCACCTCCGCCCAGAGAAACTTTGAAAGCATCCTAAGCCGCCAAATCCTCACCCACCTCAAAGGGCTAAACGAAGACGCGCTGCGCGAGCTGGCCCGCTCCTTTGCCTTTGCCTCCTGCCTGCCAAATATAGCGCTCATGGACGTCTTCGGCCGCGAAGCCAGAAGCGCCGCCGCGAGTCAGTTTTCCAGGCCCGCCATCAACACTCATACCGATTGACCCCGGCGGCCCGCTCCGGTCCTCTTTCTTTCTTTAACCATCACAGACCACCTTCTCATGAGCAGTCCCTCCACCTCCCGTTCCCTCATCGTTTATTCCGAAAAGGAAAAAACATTTTTCCTCAACGGCGCCAACAGCACCTACGCGATGGCCCTGCACCCCGCCGGTGTGCTCCAGCATCTTTACTGGGGACCAAAGATCGCGCCCGCCCCCCGCACCGCTTTCCCGTCGCTCGGCTTTGCCGCAATCGATCCCATGGCCAAAAACCGTGGCGTCGAGGTCCCGCTCAGCCTCCTCGCGCAAGAATACCCCACCGCCAATACCGGCGACACCCGCCCCTGCGCTCTCGACGTCGAGCATGCTGACGGCACCCGCGCCGCGTTCCTCACTTACCTGAGCCACACCCTCACCCCCGGCAAACCCACCCTGCCCGGCCTGCCCGCCACCTACGTCGAGAAAGCCGACGAAGCCGAAACACTCGCCATCACCTTGGTCGACGAGCCCTCCGGCCTGCAAGTGGTGTTGAGCTACACGGTTTACCGCGACCGCGATGTCGTTGCCCGCTCCGCCCGCATCGTCAACGCCGGCAAGACGCCCGTCACCCTGCGCCGCGCACTCAGCGTCTCGATCGATTTCGCCACGCACAAATACGACTTCATCCGCCTCCCCGGCTGCTGGGGCCGCGAGCGCTGGGTCGAGCGCAACGCCCTGCACTCCGGTGGCCAGACCATCGCCAGCCGCCGCGGCGCGAGCAGCCATCAGGACCACCCGTTTTTCGCCCTCGTCAGCCCCGACACCACCGAAGAACACGGCCACGCCTACGGTTTTAGCCTGGTTTACAGTGGCAACCACTTCGGCGGCGCCGACGTCGATCCGATGTTCCAGACCCGCGCACAGCTCGGCATCAACCCCGACCTTTTCTCGTGGCGTCTCGAAGCCGGCGAAGCCTTCCAAGCTCCAGAAACCGTGCTCGTTTTCTCCGCCCAAGGCCTCGGCGGCATGTCCCGCCAGTACCACACACTCTACCGCACACGTCTCTGCCGCGGCCAGTGGCGCGACGTCGAACGCCCCATCGTCGTCAACAACTGGGAAGCCACGTTCTTCGACTTCGACGCCCCCAAGATCCTCGCCATCGCCAAGGTCGCGCAAAAGATCGGCGTCGAGATGCTCGTGCTCGATGACGGCTGGTTCGGCGTCCGCAACGGCGACAACTCCTCGCTCGGCGACTGGTTCCTCAACGAGAAAAAACTCCCCGCCGGCCTCGGCGATCTCGCCCAACGCGTCAACGAACTCGGCCTCAAGTTCGGCCTCTGGTTCGAGCCCGAGATGATTTCGCCCAACAGCGACCTCTACCGTGCGCACCCCGACTGGTGCCTGCACATCCCCGGCCGCAACCGCACCGAGAGCCGCAACCAACTCGTGCTCGACTTCTCCCGCCCCGAGGTGGTCAACGGCATCTACGATCAGGTCGCCAAAGTCCTCCGCGACGCCCCGATCACCTACGTTAAGTGGGACATGAACCGCCACCTCACCGAGGTCGCCTCGCTCGGCCGCGAACCCGCCCGACAAAACGAGACGTTCCATCGTCATATCCTCGGCGTCTACGACTTCATGGAACGCATCACAAAGGAGTTCCCCCACGTCCTCTTCGAAAGTTGTTCCGGTGGCGGCGGTCGCTACGACCCCGGCATGCTCTTCTACATGCCGCAAACCTGGACTAGCGACAACGCCGACCCGATCTCCCGCCTCAAGATCCAGCACGGCACCTCGCTCATCTATCCGCTCAGCTCGATGGACGCCAACATCGCCGTATCGCCAAACCACTACTTCAAGCGCGCGACCACGCTCAAAACCCGCGGCCACGTCGCCCTGGCCGGCCTCTTCGGCTTCCAGCTCGACCTGAGCAAACTCTCCGACTCCGATGTCGCCGACGCGATCGAACTCACAGCGCTCGCCAAACGCACGCGCAAGCTCCGTGCCACCGGCGACCTCTACCGCCTGATCGATCCGTTCAAAGGCGAGCAAGCCGCCTGGTCGGTCGTCGCGACAGACCGCAGCGAAGCCGTCGTCACCTACGTGCTACGCCTCGCCGAGGCCCACCTGCCGCCCACCCAACTGTCCCAGAACCATCCCTCGCACTCGCACCTCAAACTCGCCGGACTCGATCCAGACGCCACCTACAAATGCGTCGACGGACCCGCCGGCGAATGGCGCGGCGATCTGCTCATGAACGTCGGCCTGCCCTACGAGATCACCTCCGACTTCCAGAGCATCTTCTGGCACTTGAAACGCGTTTAACCGCCACCCGCGCGTCAGCTTTTTACTAACGGCGACGCGCTATTTCACCCTCAACCTCCGCCGCTTCGATCACCTCGAAGCGGCGGATTTTTTTATAGCACGTGCAACAGCATTTGCCCCACGTCTCCATGTTCATCTTCCCCGGAAATATTCGCCGCCCCTTCGCAGTCCTCGCCCTGAACCTCGCGCTCGGCTGCTCCGCCTTCGCCGCTGATGCCCCGCCGCCCGCCGATCTCGCCAACCCGACCGAAGTCGTCACCGCCGCGCAGCTCGCCGCACTCCCGCCGCACCCCCGCCTGTTCGCCAACGCCGCCCGCTTTACGCAACTCCGCGAACAGCTCCGCTCCGACGCCGACACCGCCGAAATTTTTTCCATCCTCCGCCAACGCGCCGAGCTCCTCTTCGCCACCCCACCGATCAACTACCAAGCCGATTCGTACAATATGCTCCCCGCCGTGCGTAAGGCGCAACGATGCATCCTAACCTACGCCCTGCTCTACCGGCTCACCGACGACGAACGTTACCTCGCCGGCACCCGCCACATCATCGACGGCCTCCTCGCGCAAAACTGGCCGACCTCCCACTTCCTCGACATCGGCGAAGCCTCCTTCGCGCTCTCTGTCGCCGCCGACTGGCTGCACGACACACTCACGCCGGACGAACTCACCGCCATCGCCAACAAACTTCACACCAACGCCCTACTCGCCTCCGCTAACGACGAAAACCGCCAGGGCTGGATCTGGGCCGCGCACAACTGGAACCAAGTCTGCAACGGCGGCCTCGTCTGCGCCGCCTTCACCTTTCCCGAAACCAACCCCGCGCTCGCCCGCCACATCATCAACCGCGCCCTCCTCTGCCTGCCCCGCGCCGCCGCCACTTACGCCCCCGCCGGCGTCTTCCCCGAGGGCCCGAGCTACTGGCGCTTCGGCACTACCTACCACCTGATCCAGCTCGAAGCCCACCGCTCCGTGCTCGGCACCACGCAGGGCTTGGAACGTTTTCCAGGCTTCCTGCAAAGCGCCGCCTACATCGACCAAGTCACCGGCCCCACCGGCGCGTTCTTCAACCACGCCGACAACCTCGACGAACGTGACTACTCTGCCGCAAGCCTCTGGTTCGCCCGAGAAAACCGACGCCCCGACCTCGCCCACGCCGAGCTCCTCCGCCTTCGCGCCAACGGCCCCGCGCTGAAAGACGAAGATACCCGTGACCTCCCGCTCTTTCTGCTCTGGTGGACACCCTTGCCAAAACCATTACCCAGCACCACCCCCGCCCCGCTCCACTGGCGCGGCGAAAGCGAACAGCCCCTCGCCAGCCTCCGCTCAGCCTGGGACGATCCCCTCGCCACCTGGATCGCCATCAAAGGCGGCACCGCCAACCACTCCCACGCCCACATGGACGTCGGCTCCTTCGTCTTCGAAGCCCGCGGCGTCCGCTGGGCCATCGATCCCGTGCGCGACGACTACGCGTTCATCCGCAAAGGCGGCTACACCCAGGCCGAACTCTTCAACTACGCCCAAGACAGCCGCCGCTGGAAACTCTTCCGCCTCGGACCCGAAGGTCACAACATCCTCCGCTTCGACGGCGCCCAGCAAAACATCAACGGCCACGCCAGCGTGAGCCCCATCAACGAATCTGCCGACGGCGCCTCCGTCACCATCGACCTCACCTCGACCTACGCCGACCATGTCGCCACCGCCAGTCGCCGCGCCACCCTGCGCCCCGATAAAAGCGTCATGCTCACCGACACTTGGACCACCCTCGACAAACCCGTCGCAGCCACTTGGCAATGGCTCACCCGCGCCAAAGCCACCATCGAGAAAAACGGCGTCCGCCTCGAACAAGACGGCCAGACGCTGCATCTGCGTATTGAGAAACCCACGACGGCCAAGATCGAGCTCCAACCCGTCGCCCCGCTCTTAAATCCAAAAGTCGACACCCGCGCACCCGACCTCACCCGCATCCTGCTCCACCTCGCCACCCCGGCCAAAACCACTACGACGCTCTCCGTCCACCTCCTCCCCGAAGAAAAGCTATAACGCCGACTTCGTCGCCACACTCGTGATGATACTCGACTGCGGCCAAACATATTCTCAGCAGAACGCAGCGCGCCAAATTTTCAATTTGTCCGGTTGCGATGCCCAAAGGATTCATTGATAATACTATTCCTTTTTTTATGAAAATCTCTCCTGTGCTCGTGACTGTTGCCGCCCTTGGCAGCGGTTTTTTCTTAGGCCGCATGATCCCTTCGCCCTCCAGCCAAACCACGGCCCGGAGCGAATCATTACAGCCCCTGCGCCTCAAAACAAAGAACGCCCCTGCCGCATCGCGGTCGAGCCAGTCAGAAAAATTATCGCTCGATAATATTCTGGCGCAACTGAGCGAAAACGATGGAGCGGGCCGACGCCGGCCCGCCAAGGAATGGACCAAGATTTTTCAGTCACTCGACGCCGCTGAAGTCGCGGAACTCGCGACGCGCACCCGCACACTTCTCCTCCTGCCCGGCCAGCAAGCGATGGCCCACGCGCTTTTTTCCCGCTGGGCCGAGGTGGCCCCTCAAGCCGCCCTACAAGGCCTCGACCAACTCCCCACCGGCTACATTCGCACCAGCCTCATGCGTAACCTCGTCAATACTTGGTCGCGCAACGACCCCGCGAACGCTTATCGTTACGCCGAGAGCCTGCCCACGAGCCAGATGAAGCAAGAACTTATGGCCAACACGGTCGCAGCATGGGCGCGCCTCGACCCACAACAGGCATTTATCGCTGCACAAACCTTGCCCGCCGGCAGTCTACGCAACGAAGCCCTGCGCGACACCATCAGCCTGATCGCATTGGACGATCCGGAATCCATGGTTGAGTATATTAACCGCGTCCCCGCCGGTACTGCACGCGACTCTGTTATCGATTCTGTCGTGACGACACTGGCCAACGAAGAACCGGTGCTCGCTGCAGCACTCGCCGATGCGTTGCCGCCCGGGACACGCAGAACCAGTTTGACGGCCTACGTTGCGGCAAAACTCGCCCAACAAGACCCCGAAAGCGCGCTGAAATGGGCGCACGGCTTACCAGAAGGCCCGATGCGACACTCGGCGCTGGAGCATATCGCCGACTCACTTGCCACGATCGATCCCGCACGAGCCGCAAATCTCGCCGCCGGACTTTTCTCACCCGGTAGTAACCAAGAAGTGCTGGGCAACGTGATCACCCAATGGACACAGGTCGACGCCACAGCCGCCACCACTTGGGCACGGCAACAAGCGGAAGGCCCCATGCGCAGAAACGCACTCAACGCCATCGCCACTCAACTCGCGCAAACCGACCCAGCGGCTGCCTTAAATTTTGCCTCTGAAGTATTCGGCTACACAGCGGTACAACCGGAAATCCTCGCCCGAATCGCAATGAACTGGGCAAACGACAACGGCCGCGCCGCCCAAGACCAGGTTCAGCAGATTCCCGCAGGCCCCGCGCGCGATGCGTTCGTCAAAGGTCTTGTTTCCGGTCTCGCCCAAAACGCTCCAGAAACCGCCGCAGACTACGTCACCAAACTTTCCGCAGGCCCAGTCCAGAATGAAATGCTCTCCGTGGTGGCTTCACAATGGGCCATCAGCGACCCTGAAGCCGCCGCCGCGTGGACGCAGCGCTCCCATTCCGGCGAACAGCGCGAAAAAACGATGGAGGCGGTTATCTCACAGTGGTCGATCACCAATCCGCAAAAAACGGCAGATTGGCTCAAAACCTTGCCAGCCAATCAGACGCGCGACCAGGCTGTTAACCATTACGCACACCAAGTCTCCAGCCAGACACCAGAGTTCGCCACGCAGCTCATTGCCTTGGTGCGAGATCAAACTCTGCGCGAAGCCACGATTCAAACCATTGCCCGCTCATGGTTGCTCCGCGACCGTACCGCCGCAGAAAACTGGCTGGCGACACAGTCCCTTACCCCCGCGCAACGGCAAGACCTACTCAATACTCAACGCTAATACCGCGGTGTTACCCCGAGGTATCGCCCAAACCACTCACGCGAGAATTTAGCCCATCCTACACCAGATTGCCTAAAAAGCAGACGCCCCCGGCCTGTCAAAGACAGGTCGGGGGCGTAAAACCAGTAGGGAAATAATAGCAAGAGCCCGGAGCTTTTACATCAAAGCCAAGCCCTTCGAGATTCTTACAGAAAAAAAACGAAGACACGACTCTGGAAACCAGAGTTACTTCGTTCTCTTCGTTACCTTCTGTGAAAAATGCAGAAGCTCACAATATTTGATACTAAAACATATCAATCTAATGCATGCTCTTACTGCTGACTATATTCTGTGAAACATAAATTTTAGGCAAAGACAGCAAGCCGTAAAGCAAGGAATTGCACTGATTCAGTGATCATAGATTTAAAACCTATGATCCTAAATAGAGTTCATTGACGCTATTCCTTCTTCACGGCTTTGAGCCTTTGCGTGAAACAATCACCTATATATTAAACTCAACCGATCTAGTAGCTGACTCAACGACATTCATAAGCGCCAAGATCGCCCTGTCCGCCGGGAGGTCGTGCATAACCGTCGTAATCACTGGTCGATACTGGGCTGCCATAAACCTTACGAATCGCCGCAGAGCCAGCCATGAGATGGAAGTCATTCAGGCTTACAAACTTGGGATCACCAAAAACCGCATTGGTACCGCTAGTGCCCACGCTTTCCACGGTGCCAAATAATAAATTGCGATCCAAGGTCAGGCAGGATTGATTTTGCGTACGAATATACCGCGTATTGGCATTATCTTGCACGATAATGTTATTTCGAACCTGAAAATTTGTATTCTGTGGGTTGTTAGACTCCACCAAGATACCACAATCTTCCCACTGCGACAACGGAGAGATATTACCGCAGCGAACAATAGTATTTTGATAGACGA